>WNFO01006430.1_pt1 | contig 10377 bp, 7 predicted proteins | sample 5400251 | NCBI WGS metagenome assembly WNFO01 (sample SAMN13153354, study PRJNA577476) | soil metagenome | isolation source: 100 cm saprolite under Madrone tree | place: USA:California | collected 2016-06-14 | reverse complement strand
CATCCGGAGCGCAAAGTCGAGCGCGCCGGCAGGCAGGGTGGCAAAGTATGCGCTGTAGTCTTCCTTGACGAACGCGTTCATCCACGCGGCGCCTGCTTGCTCGAACGGCGCGAAGTAGGAACCGGCGAAAACCTTCGTGCCGGAGAACATCAGATGCTCGCAAAGATGCGCGAGACCCGCCTTCGCCCTCGGCTCGTCGCGTGACCCGGCCCGATACCCGACGTAAACAGCGACAACGGGTGATTTGTGGTCGGGATGGGCAATGACGGTCAGGCCATTCGCGAGTCGTTGAACCCGCGTCGGCATTCGCGCGGCACTCCAGTCAATGACTGGCGTGCGAATGGCTTCAGTTGCGGCCCTCTTTGCCATACGTGCCTCTTTGCCATTTGTGATTGACAGTCGAGGCCCATGACGCGATCGGCGAGGCACCCGTTTGCGCTCTAACCAGAGGTCAGCTCGCGAGAATTCCGATCATCGCGGAAAAAAAGCGATTGGCGCGTTGCGGACGGCTGCCGCGTGCGCTCGACGGCGTCGACGACCTTATGATGCATCGGTGAAAGCTCGCAGACCGGATCGGTGTTAGCCGCGTCTGCCGTGAGCAGGTAGGCCTGACAGCGGCATCCACCGAAATCCTTGAAACGCTCCGGACACGAGCGGCACGGCTCGCGCATCCAGTCGAAACCGCGGAAACGGTTGAACGCTGGCGAGTCGTACCAGATCCATCGGAGCGGATGCTCCTCCACGCGAGGAAATTCGAGTCCGGGAAGCGTCCGCGCTTCATGGCATGGCAGCGCTACCCCGTCCGGCGTGACCACCATGAAGACCGAACCCCATCCGTTCATGCACGGCTTCGGCCGTTTTTCGTAGTAATCCGATACGACGAAATAGACCTTGATGCTCGAGCCCACGCGCTCGCGAAAACGGCGCGTCACCTCCTCGGCGTGCGCGAGCTGTTCGGGCAAAGGCAGCAGATGTTCGCGATTGAGAAAGGCCCATCCATAGTACTGAGTATTGGCAAGTTCGATGTACTCGGCGCCAAGCCGCTCGGCCATCGAGAGGATCTGCTCGATATGGTCGAGATTGTGGCGATGCAGCACGACGTTGAGCACCATCGGGTAGCCATGCTGCTTGATGAGGCGCGCGATCTTGAGCTTGAGATCGAAGGTGCGCGTGTGGCTCAGGAAATCGTTGAGCTCCCGAGTCGAGTCCTGCAAGCTGAGCTGAATGTGATCGAGCCCCGCCTGGCGCAGTTCCGCGATACGCTTTTCGTCGAGGCCGACGCCTGACGTTATGAGGTTCGTGTAGTAGCCAAGTGCATGAGCCTCGCGAACCAGCACCTCGAGGTCGTCGCGCACGAGCGGTTCTCCTCCCGAAAATCCAAGTTGCACGAAACCAAGCTCGCGCCCCTCGCGCAGCACCCTGAGCCACGAGTCGGTCGAAAGCTCGCTTTGATACCGGGTGTATTCAACAGGGTTGGAGCAGTACACGCAGTGCAGCGGGCAACGATAAGTCAACTCCGCGAGCAACCATAGCGGATTATCGGCCTTTGGTTCAGCTTCGCGATCGCGCTTTGCTTCTATCGTCATCTTCCGCTGTAGGCCAACTGGACTGCGTCGAGCAGCGTCCAAAGAATGTCGAGCTTGAACTGTAGAATCTGCAGCGCCCGCTCCTGCATCTCGCGCGTCGTAAAATAGTCCAGTGTGATGCTCAGTCCGTGTTCAACGTCGCGCCGCGCCTGCGAAAGACGCGAACGGAAGTACTGAAGGCCCTCGGGCTTGATCCAAGGATAGTGTTGCGGCCAGGTTGCTAGGCGGTCGTTATGCGCCTGCGGTGCGAACATTTCGGTGAGCGACGAACAGGCCGCCTCCTGCCATGGCCGGGTACGGGCAAAGTTGACGTATGCGTCGACCGCGAAGCGCACGGCAGGGAGCACAAGCTGGAGCGAGGTCAGTTCGGCGCGGTCGATTCCTACTGCCTCTCCCAGCCGGATCCATGATTCGAGACCGCCTGCCTCGCCGCCGCTGCCGTCCTGGTCGAGGATGCGTTGAATCCAAAGCCGGCGCACCTCCCGGTCCGGGCAGTTTGATAATACGGCGCCGTCCTTCATTGGAATGCTGAACTGATAATAGAAGCGATTGGCGACCCATCCGCGGATCTGCGCGGGCGTGAGTTTTCCCTCGTTCATCATGATGTGAAACGGATGATGCACGTGATAGCCGGATTCCTTCGCGCGCAGCCTGCGCTCGAATTCCTCTCTGCTCCAGGCACGGGTTTCCGCTTCCGCCATCTAGCTAGCTCCTTCTTGTCATCCCGCGACCGCTGCCGCTGAACGGCGACCGCTGCCGCTCCCATGTTCCGAGCAACCGCCCGAGAGCGGATTATCTCTCCCGGCTAGTCCCGGCAAGTCCCGGCAAAATCCGTCTCACAGCACGATTTCCATCCCGTCATAGGCAACTTCGATGTCGGCGCGATCAAGTTCACGACGCTCGCTCGAATCCTCGTCGAGGATCGGATTTGTATTATTGATATGTATCAGCACTTTGCGGGCCCTCGGCAGACGCCGCATCAGCGACAGCATTCCGTTCTCGCCTGACAGTGCCAGGTGGCCCATGTCGAGTGCGCGCTTGCGCCCAGCGCCAATGCGAATCATCTCATCATCGGTCCAGAACGTTCCATCGACCAGGAGACAATCCGCGCCGCTCATGCATTCCCAGACATTTGGTGCGACCGCGGCCAATCCGGGAGCGTAGAATGCCTTCTTCCCGCTACTCAGATCGGTTATGACCAGTGCGATGTTATCGTCCTCTCTGGGGGCCTCGCGATGCGGCGAATAGGGTGGCGCCTTGCTCGTCACCGCTACGGCAGCAAAATCGATACCCTCAATTTCCGGAATACGGAAACCCGCGCCGGCCGGCAACGGCACTTCATGCCAATTGACGCCGCAGTAGTGTTCGAGCATTCGGAAAAGCGGATTGCCCGTCGTTAGATCTTCGCGCACGCTGTTGGTGCAATAGACTTGAAGCCTCTCGCCCTCGCGCAGCATCGCGAGACCGATCGTATGGTCAAGCTGGCTGTCGACCAGCACGATCGCCCGGATCCTTGTATCCCTCAGTTCGCCGGACGGATGAAGCTGCGGGCGCATTTTGAGTTGGGTGAGGATATCAGGCGACGTATTGACGAGAACCCAGTTGCGCGAATCCGCGCTCACCGCGATCGACGATTGCGTGCGAGCTTTCGCCTTGAGCGTCCCCTCGCGAAAGCCGCGGCAGTTACGGCAGTTGCAATTCCACTGTGGGAAGCCGCCGCCCGCGGCAGCGCCGAGGACGAGGATAATCATCTAGCCCCTACGGGTATGAATGGAATCATCGCGCAACGTCGGATCGACGTCCGCGCAGGAAACACCGTCGAACCGAGAGAAGGATGCCGAAGCCAGCCATTGCCGCTTTCGGCATCCTCGACCAGTGGTGTTAACGGTTCCAGATATACATCGTGACTTCGAAACCGAAACGCAGCTCCAAAAATTCGGGTTTAGTCCAAGCCATTACCGCCTCCTTGCACAAGCTGAATCGTGAACGTCCGCCAGGCACGGTTCCTAGCGGTCTAAAATCGACCACAATTTCTCACAAACGTCAATCAGGGAGCTGATTGACGCCCCGAAAGCCCGTTCGCTACAAGACGGTCGGTGATACGAGAGAAATCAGAAGAAGCGGTTCGCGCCCAAACGGAGCGCCCGAACAAGGTTGCGGCCAAGAGGCGACGCATGGACCCCAGTCTGATCATCCTGTTGGTGATGGTTGTGGTTGCCGAGATCGTCGCACTCTATTGGCGGCCTGACCTGCCGCTCGAGGCACTCAAAGGTAGTGCCCGCCTGCTTCGGGGCGTATGGCTCGATTTGCTGCTCGGCTTTATTTTCGCTGGCTTGGCTGACGTGCTGATTCCGCAGCCGGTGTTATCGCGATGGCTCGGGAGCGAACGTCCAGGGCAGGGAATTTTGGTCGGATGGGCCGTTGGTCTGCTGATTCCCGGAGGCCCCTATCTCGTTTTCCCGATACTCGCCGGGTTGTTTAAAAAAGGCGCCGCACCCGGCCCTCTAATTACGCTCATAACCGCCAAGACGCTGGTAAGCCCTGTCCGGATGCTGACGTACGAAGCTCCGCTGCTCGGCTGGCCGTTGACGCTCGCTCGCTTTGTCCCCGGCGTATTGCTCCCGCCATTCATGGGACTGATCGGCGCATGGCTCTTCGCGGTTTTCAGCGATATGGGTCGCTGAATCCCTATTCTGTCATTCTCCGCGTGCCTCGCGGAGAATCCCGGAGCTTCGAATCGAAAACCCAGAATTCTCCGCGCGAAACGCGCGTAGAATTGACAAGTCATCGGCCGCGTTGGGAGTGACCGGTAATCTGTACGGTCACTAATCGCACAGCAGACTAAGGCGCGCTGGCGTAGTTCTCCGCCGCTCGCGCCTTGAAGTTGTTCGCTCGCTCGATCACATAGGAGCGAATTTCCGTGGCCTTGTGGCGATCCAGGACCTGCGCGAATCCAACCATCCCGTCCTTCTTCATCGCGCCGTCCAGTACGACATCGAACCAGATATCGCTAGTGAGCAGTTTGCTGTAGCGCAGATCAGGGACCAAACCACCGCTGGCCGCATCGACCCCATGGCAAGTGAGGCAAAAGCGCCCATACAGTTCCTTGCCCCTCTGAACTGTGGCGGCAGTCGCGGTCTGGGGAGGCGGATTGAGAACCCTCGCCGGTTGGGGTGGTACCGGCGGTAAGGTAGCCTTTCCACCCAATTTGAATGCGAGCACGCGGCTGATATTTCGCTGATTGCCCGACTTGTTGGAGAGTTCGCCGCCTACTATTGCGTAACCACCACCCCATCCGGCCAATACGCCTATATACTGCTCGCCATCCACCTCGTAGGTCATCGGGGCCGCGATGACGGCGGTCTGGACCGGCATCGACCAAAGCTTTGCCCCTTTATCTGCGCGGTACACCGCAAAATCCCCTGCGGCACTTCCCTGGACAACGAGATTACCAGCAGTAGTCAACACACCCCCGTTCCACGGACCCTTGTATTCGACCCGCCAGACCTCCTTCTGGTGAACCGGATCCCACGCCAGAAGGAAGCCCTTTTCTGATTTGCTTGCTGCCTTCCGCGCCGCCGCCGTCTTCGGCATTGAAGCTGCGGATAGGTCAATTCCGAGATTCGTCCCCATAGGCATTTCTTCGAAGCCCGCGTCCATCACGAATGGGAACTTTTCCTCCTGCGCGGGGATGTAGACGAACCCCGTCTGCGAGCTAAAGGCCATCGGTTGCCAATTGTGTCCGCCCAGCGGCGCCGGTGTAATCGCGATTTGCTTGCCAGTCTTGTCATACCTGGCCTTGGGATTTTCGATCGGACGGCCGGTCCTCAGGTTGATGCCGGTGGCCCAATTGACGGGAACGAAGGGTTTGGCGGATAGAAGCTCACCGGTCTGGCGATCGATCACGTAGAAAAAGCCGTCTTTCGCCGCCTGCATCAGTACCTTACGCGCACGGCCATCTATAGTGAGATTAGCCAGGATCATGTTCTGCGTCGTATCGTAATCCCATACATCGCCGGGAACGACTTGGTAGTGCCACGCATACTCGCCACTCGAGGCTTTGACCGCGATAATTGAAGCGAGGAACCAATTATCGCCGCCGCCGGGGCTGCGGTCTTTCTGATCCCATTCAACGCCGTTGGCGGTAGCGAAGTACGCGTAATCAAGGTCGGGATCGTAAGAGATCGGGCTCCAAACCGTGCCTCCACCCCCCAGGTTCCACCATTTCCCGTGCCACGTCTTCGCGGCCTTTGCCATAATCGGGCTTTCGAACGGCTTCGAGGGGTCGCCGGGGACCGTATAAAAACGCCAAACGAGCTTCCCGCTCTCGGCGTCATAGGCCGACATGTATCCGCGTACGCCGTATTCGGAGCCGCTGTTGCCGATCAGCACCTTGTCCTTGGTCGCAAGTGGAGCCGATGTAATCGTATAGGGCTTGGTTTTATCGACCGTTTGAACACTCCAGACCGGCTTGCCCGTAGCAGCATCGAGCGCGATAAGACGGCCGTCGAGCGTCCCGACATAAACCTTTCCTTTCCACACTGCGACCCCGCGGTTGACGGCGTCGCAACAGATGTTGATCAGGATTTCGCGCGGCACTTCGGGATCGTAGGACCACTTCAGAGCCCCGGTCTTGGCGTCGAGCGCTTTCACAAGGCTCCAGGCGGTCGAGACGTACATGACGCCATCGACCACCAGCGGCGTTGCCTCCTGCCCGCGCGAGGTTTCCAGATCGTAATACCAGGCAAGTCCTAGTTTTCCGGCGTTGCTGGCATTGATCTTATCTAGCGGGCTGAATCGCTGATCGCCGTAGGTACGGCCAATGGCCATCCAGTTGCCGGGCTCTTTGTCCGCGTTAACCAGTCTCGCCGCGTCCACTGGCGCGGCGGCTGCCTGCGGTGAGTCCGCCGCCTGCGCACTCGCGCTGTAGTGCCAAAAGCCGACGGCGCCAATTGCCAAGCCCAACACCGCGGCTACGAGATAAGTGGACTTCATAGTTTTTGCGACCTCTCTTGTGGCCAAAAGTGATGGCGTCCTCTGGACTGCAATTTACAAACGGCGCAACCGTACCACACTTCAAGGCCTCGACCCTAGATCGATGCCTGGCCGTAGATCGATGCCCTGACCGTGCTAGCGATCCACGAGCGGCTGCAGAACGAATCGGTAACAGGTACTTCGGCCGCTCAGATCGAGCGGATATAGCCACCCTCGACCCGAATCAATGACCCGGTGATGTAGGCCACAATCCCGGCTGTCATGGAGGACCGTTAGGCTGTCAGCAGCTTAAAGGGCATTTATCCATTTGGGCGGGGTCAACAGAAGATGGCCGATGATTTGACCGATGATCATCGCCGCTTCCGTGCCGACCTGACGCTTACCGCACCTTGCTGCGCCGCTTCCGGGCGCAGGCCGTCGAAAAAGTCGGATATGGTGACCAGCTTACCTGCTCTTTCGTGGGGATAAATGTCGTTCACGGTTCCGGTCGAACCCACTACCACCAACGCCGGCACTCCACGACCAAAAAGCCAACCCGCCCTCCGCCGGCTTCCGAACACCTGACGCACCCGATATTTCTTCACCACCGAAGGCCCGATCGCCTCGATGTACCGGTCCTGAAGCTCACCGGGTTCCATTTCGTCAGTGTCCATGACCTCCACGGGGATACCATGCCGCCGCAGCTCCTCCGCTCGTGCGACAGCTGTCTCAATTCCCGTATTGGATGGCAGGTCCCGCAGGACCTCCTCCGCCGAGTAATAGAGAAGGAACTTCTTCCGGTAGGGCATAAGTTTAGTCACCACAATCTTGGTCACCACAATCTACGATACGCAATTCTTATCGTTGGCAGCAATAGGTCGTCCCTGATGCTCAAACCTTAAAGCTCTCGGGTGGCCTGGGGAATTCACCAACCCGAAGCCGGCGCGCCGGTTGCTATCAGAGCGCGTTTACTGGTGGGCAGCCGAGTGCCTGACAATGGACGGTGGAGGGGAGGGAGGGGTAGGAGAGGGAGGGGTGGAAGAAGGAGGTAGCGTAGAAGAGGGAGTAGAGTGTGTAATTTGAAATACCTTCTCTGTAACTATTACATACTCTGCGCTTATTCGTTTCATTTTCTTTTCGATTCCACTACGCTTCATCGAAAACTTTTGGTTGGTATGTCGCTTGCTATTAAGCACCTTGCAAAAAAGCTCCTTCCGAGGCGAAAAACATCTGACTTCTGAGTCGAATATTTACGGGTAGCGCGCTTAGCCCAAATCAAGGAGGGGATTATGGCTACTTGCGACAGTATCCCGAAGTATTGGCGGCTTGCTGGGAAGGCAAGCGGCTGGGTTGCGCGCCACATCTCGTGTTTGGCTGCGCTCTTCCTCCTCTTCACGGTAGCGGCCACGGCCACAGAGCCAATCGCGTTTGCTGATAGTACCGTCGGTAGCTTTGAGATCGACGGGAACTTGATCGTCGACCACACAGTGCCGCCGGCGGAGCCGATTGACTGGCTCAGCTCGCCTTTTCCGGCGTCTCTGATCACCTTCACTGACGCCACGGGCCAAGGCGATGACATCTTCGGCCAGGGCTCGAAGGAGAACGATCAGAGCACTTGGGTTTGCACCACCGGCAGCGCGCCGCAGAAAGACGATATCGTAAATCAGCTCTTAGTCCCCCAAAGCACAACGCCGGTTGCAGGGGAGGTAGCTCTCCGCTTTGTTGGCAGCAAGCAATTCCTGTATGCCAACTGGTCGCGGCTTTCGAACAATGGCGATGCTCATATTGACTACGAGTTCAACCAGGCTGATGCGGCTGCCGATCCAGCCAGTCCCACATGCACGCGGTTGGCCAAGCGGACGGTAGGCGACTTTCTGGTCTCGTTTGATACCGACCTGCAGCATAACGCGATAAGCGTAAGCGCGTTCATATGGAACGGCACGACTTTCGTTCAGCTCTCAACCGGCGCTCAAGGAGTTCTCTGGGACGGCGCGGTCAACCAAGGCCCTATTACGGCGCTACAACCACTGAACACAAACCTACAAAGCGTCGCGAACCTCTTCGGGGAACTTGCCCTGAATGTCAGCGATACCATTGGAACAATCCCTTGCAACGCAGTTCTTCATGTCTCGATGAAATCGCGGTCCTCAACCTCGCTGTCGGCGGAACTGAAGGATCGCACGCGAGCCATGCCCGTGAGCTTTACCGTCTTCAACCCGAATGGTGCGAACGCCAACGGTAACGCCTTCGCAGCCCGGATACAGGACTCGCTGCTCGGACTCAACCAGACCCTCCCCGCGGATACTCCCGCCACATGTACGGAAGGTGTATGCAGCTCGCAGTCTGGTCCAGGATCCAACAGTAACAGCAATCAGGTGCTTGGGGTTCCGCCACCGTCTCAGCCGCTGCTGAGCGCCAGCCTGTTGAGCGCATCCAGCACCAGCGCAGTTAGCCCAACCACCAACACCGCGACCGATACCGGCACCGCCGAGTCGGCTGGTGTAAACGTCATCAACGGGTTGGTCACCGCGGATGTAGTGCGCGCAGTTGCCGCGGCGAATGCCGGCGGGTTCAACGCGTCCTTCAGCGCCGCAGGCTCAGCATTTAAGAACCTGGTGGTGAATGGTACGCAACTGAACAATGTCAACCCGAACACACGCATCGATCTGCCCGCAACGGTATTTGGAGCAGGTAGCTACGTCGCCTTGTTGGAGGAGACTGGCTCGACATCGCAGCCTGCTGCCGGCCAGCTCAGCGGCGGAGCGTTCGCGGCCGATGTAACCGTTAACATGATCCACGTACACATCACTGGCGTTTTAGGGGGTGTCGAGGCGGCTGACGTTATCGTCTCGCATGCGAGTGCCCACGCCGACTTCCCGCAGCCGACTGGCTGTCCTGCGCTGGTCGGCACCGTGAGCGGCGATGCGACCATTCTTAACGAACAGACCGACCCGTCGGCGCTGCCGGTGATCTTTGGCCATGTGGTCATCCCGCCGCAAGGTGGTCACGATCACCAGGATCTCGACCAGTTGACTTCGGCAGCGGCTAATAGTGGGACCTCGGTGAGCGACAGCCTCGGGAGCGTCACGAACTCGAGCGGCACTTCAACAAGCTTTGCACAAGTACAGAGCGTCTGCGTTCTTCCAACAGCTACCGGGTGTACCGTGTCCGCGAGCGCCGTCAAGTCGCAAGCCAACAGCACGTCAGGCGGCGGACAATCCGTATCGGATGCGAGAGGAACCGGTCTGCTGGGGGTTAGCGTAGGGTCGACGTCAGTTCACGACAACCCGCCGGCCAATACCTGCATTAATGTGATACCTAATGTTTCGGTTGTTCTGAATGAGCAGGTCTGCGATGGTGCGGGGGCCCCAGCGTGTTCGCCCATGGGCACGCCGGTGACTTGCTCCGCAACGACGAGCAGCGGACTTACGGTTCGCGCCATCCACGTAATAGTGACCAAGGGCGGTACCTTGGGTCTGCCCGCGGGGGCGAATGTCATAGTGGGCGAGGCGCACGCCGATTCGTCGCACCCGTAACCTGTAGGCGACCAAAGAGAGCCCGCAATGCCGGGCTCTCTTTGGTCTGGCCGCTGCGTGCCTGTTGCGTGCCTGTATAGACAAGTCGCTGGTCTCGATATGCGGGTCTTCTCTGGCGAGAGTTCCAGCCCCCGGGTCTCGAGCAAGCTCGCCACCAGGGGTTTGACTTCATCTACCAATGGCTCGCGCGAGCTGCCGGAGATGATGAAGTCGTCCGCGTAGCGCATCAGATCGAGCGGATACTGCCACCCTCGACCCGAATCAATGACCCAGTGATATAG
>WNFO01011160.1_pt1 | contig 10378 bp, 12 predicted proteins | sample 5400251 | NCBI WGS metagenome assembly WNFO01 (sample SAMN13153354, study PRJNA577476) | soil metagenome | isolation source: 100 cm saprolite under Madrone tree | place: USA:California | collected 2016-06-14 | reverse complement strand
TGTCCGATCACCTGCAAATATTCTGACTACACCATGTATTCAAAGACAAGTTTCTATGGGATGTCTGCTTCAAACGTACGCAGTTGCTTGCCAGCATCCTGGAGCACTTTCTTTCGGCGTTCCCACGCGCGTTGTCCCAGGTAGTCCCCCGGCAGAATTCGCTGAGGCAGCAAAGGATCCTTGTTGATCGCACTTAGCCATGTCTCGCGCTCTGCCGCTGCCCAGCGTTGCAATGCCTTCGCCGCAGTCTCGCTTCGCAAGGCGCCAGTTGGCCGCTGCTTAAGCACCTTGAGATGCTGAGCATATCGATGGTTGATTCGCTCAAAGTCCCAGGCATCCGCAACTATTTCATCATCCGATTCGCCTGCACAAGGTCGACCCTCCAGCAGAATCAGCGATTCGACGTTGATTTTTCCGCCACGTAGAATCTGGCCTTCGTCCTGCAGTGGGTCCGGCGTAACCCACACGCTGTTCTGGAGGTACCCGAACCCTTTGTCACGCAGATAACGCCACAATCGCCGCCGCTGCGTATTTTTTTGCAGAGGCACGTCAAATAGCACGATCCGCCATTGTCCGTCCCAATGCGGTCCCCAACGCTGCTCTGGATCACGTCCTCCCAGAACAAACAAGCGCCCCTGTGCCGTCAATCGACAGAGGCGATCACTCGGCGCGTTCCTCCTCCTCTCGATCCAATGCTTTCGTTCCAACCGATGTATTTGCTTGAGCAGCCCATGCCGATAGGCCTAGGCTTCATAGGAATCGGTTAAATTGCGGAAGGTCGGGCGCATCAGTTGCTCTGCAGACCACAGGAAGAGATTTAGGAATTCTTCTGTCTTTGCATTCACGAATCTGAGCATAGGCAAAGCCATTCGAACCAAGCCAGCCACATTCACTTCACATATGTGATATAAAGTTGTCCCTAAGACTGAACTCCCATCGCGGCCCGAGATTCCGATTGGCAATTTGGCTGAGGCACGCATAATCTCAGCGAATGAGTCGTTTGGCCAAACTGGGAATGCTTGCATTTTTCATCGGCGTTTTGCTAGCCGTGGGCGCTGAGGAATCCGGTCATCTCACGGCGGATCAACTGGCAAAAGCCGTTCGAAGCGACTCGATCAGCATCCCGACACCGGGCGAACTTTTCGCGGCGCTTGGAAAGACGGGGAAAACGAACTGGTCGGGGCAATATCGCGGGCCAATACCGGTGACATACCAAAATCGGGCGCAGATCGCGTTAAACCTGGGCGGTTTGATTGCGGACGGCTTTATTGCTGTCGAAGCGAAAGACAGTCAGCAAGTCAAAAATATCGGATCAGACATCATCAAGCTCGCAAAAGCGCTCGGGGTCAGCGAGAAGCTCCTTGGCCGCGGTAGTAGCATCAACGAATTCGCCGACAACGGCGAGTGGGACACACTGCAGGAAGAATTGGAAGCGACGCAAAACGAGGTGAAATTGTCGATGCAATCGCACGCTGACCAGGACCTCGTAATCCTGGTGACTCTCGGTGGTTGGATTCGGGGCACACAGGTAGTTACCTCAGCGGTCATTCAGAAGTATGATGAACGCAGCGCAAGAGTCCTGCGGCAACCGGCACTGGTTCACTTCATGCAGTCAAAAATCAATGAGGTCTCACCCGAATTACGTGGGGAACCGCTGGTGAAGGATGTAAGCCAACAACTTGGCGAAATCGAGAAGCTAGTTTCCTTTCCACCTGACAAGGCGCCCACTGTAGAGGACGTGCGAAAGGTCAACGAAGCCGTTGGCAAGCTCATGACAGAAATACAGAGCAAGGAACCGCCGAAATGAAACGCTGTCTGCCAATTTTTCTTTCACTATTTGTTCTGGGGACCTGCATTTCTGTCCGGGCCCAGACAGATGCCGAGGTACGCGCGCGCAAAGACGCGCTCGACGTCGCTGCAGCATTTTCAAACGATGGCTTCAAAATCCGAGATGGACATTGGTGCGGGCTTGTCAAGCCACATGACCATGTCTTGGTGGCGGTGAATCTCTATGCGGGAAACCAGTATTGGTTCTCTGCCGGTGCGGTGGAACCGGTGAAAAAAATTGCCGTAAGCGTCTATGATGAGACCGGCAAGCAAATGACTACGGAAAGCTACAATGACGGGGAAAAAGCAGCGGCCGGGGTTTCGCCACCAAGCAGCGGTCAGTACTTTGTTTCGGTCGATCTGGTTGAAGGCGAGGAAGGCAGCTTCTGAGGAACAAGAGGTCCGTGCGTTCCTCGATCGCATCGCGCAAGGCGAATTGCACTCGCTGATTGACAACCAAACCGAAAAGAAGTTGGACAAACCGGTCACTGCGCGCGGCTTTGAGATTCGCTATGACTAACTCTCCCCGCCGTAGCGGCGCGGAGGCGGGTCCGGCGGTCGCGGTCCATGGACTAACCAAGATTTTTCCTGTTCCCTTTCACCGGCAATCCATCGTCGCGGTAAAGGACCTCAATCTACGCATCGAATCCGGCGAGGTGTACGGACTATTGGGACCGAATGGTTCCGGTAAAAGCACCACCCTGAAAATTATTCTTGGCCTCGTGTCTCCAACGCGCGGGCGCACGGAAATTTTTGGGCGTAATAGTCGTCTTGTAGAAAGTCGCGAAGCGGTCGGTTTTCTGCCGGAGAATCCATATTTTTATAAATATCTTACAGGAAAAGAAACGTTGCGTTTTTTTGGCCGTCTTTGCGGCCTCCGAGGCGCCGCCCTGAAGAATCGCATCAACGAATTGCTCGACCTCGTCGGGTTAAGCAAGGCGCGCAACCGCCGGTTGGGCACGTATTCCAAAGGGATGTTACAACGGATCGGCCTCGCCCAGGCATTGATTCATCATCCCAAGCTGGTGGTGCTGGATGAACCGACTGCCGGTGTCGATCCCGCAGGTTCGCGAGATATTCGCGATTTGATCCTTGATCTGAAGCGTCGTGGAATCACGGTGCTGCTCTCTTCGCATTTGCTCGCGCAAGCGCAGGAAATTTGCGATCGCGTCGGCATTCTAGCCAATGGCGTGCTGGTGCGCGAAGGTCACCTGCAGGAACTCATTGCGATAGAAAATCAAACCGAGCTTGTCATGGCCGATGCTCCCGATGAGCTCATCCGGGAAATCGAATCGATCATTAAACGATCAAGCGCGAAACTGATCGAGCGGCGCAAATCGACAACTACACTGGAGCGATTGTTCCTCGAGGCGACCAAGAACGAGCAAGCTCCAATTTCGAATGACGAAGGAAAGACGAAACAAAAATGACCAACAGCGAAAACGCTTCAACCCTAGAACAGTTGAACGCTTCAACGTTCGCGAAGCGATATCGACCATTTTCTTTCTTTCGCACCTACGCAATTACGAGCAACACGGTCACCGAGCTGACACGGCTGAAGGTTTTCTATGTCCTGCTGGTCTTCGCACTTGTTTTGATCGGGAGCTCGATCTTCATGGCGCAGTTCTCTTTTCAACAGGAATTTCAAATCCTAAAAGATGTTTCGCTCGGCGCGATTTCACTTTTTACCTCGCTGCTCGCAATTGTTGCCACTGCGCGGCTACTTCCACAGGACATCGAGGACCGCACACTTTACACGATTCTCGCCAAGCCGGTGCCGCGTTTCGAATACGTGCTTGGAAGAATTTCGGGAGTGCTTTTGCTCCTGGCGATCAGCACACTTGTGATGGGTGCAGCCTTTGTGCTTGTGCTGTATCTGCGCGAACAGACTGTCGTGCACACGACATTGAGACAGATGTCCGGTGCACCCCCAGATCAGGTCGCTGATGCTCTGCGTGTCATCCGATCTTCCGCGTTCAACATCGATATCTTTCCCGGGATTGCCATCATTTACCTGAAAGCGTGCGTGCTCGCGGCGCTGACGCTTTTTGTTTCGACGTTCGCCACCTCAAACATCTTCACGATCGTGGTCATGGCCTTCATTTATTTTATCGGACATTTGCAAGCGACTGCCCGCGAATATTGGCTTCAGGAACACGGTGGCGGACTGATTACTCGCGTTTTTCTCGCGGTCGTGACGCTGTTATTCCCCGACTTGCAGGCTTTCAATTTGGTGGATGACATCGTTGCGGGCACCGCAATTTCGCTCGCGGTTTTTGCCAAGACTGCCGTGCTCGGCATTTTCTACACCACAGTTTACACGCTGTTGGCCACCTTTGTGTTCTACGGAAAAGAATTATGATTCGGACCGCCGTCGTGCTGGCAGTGCTGGTCGGGCTCGGGGCACTCAAATTGCCGATTGAACGCAACCTGTCGACGCTTCATCGACAGGAACACTTCCACGGAGTCGAATTCAATCTCGATCTGCGCGAAAAACTCGGGCAACTGGGGTTCGTCGCTGCGTTGAGCGGATTTCGAGCGATCGTCGCCGATGCGCTCTTTATTCAGGCATATTCGGCATGGGAAAACACACAATGGGGCCGAATGTTGTTATTGTTCCGGCACATCACTACCCTCCAACCACGGGTGCTCCTGTTTTGGGACACGGCCGCCTGGCACATGGCTTGGAACGCGAGCGTGGCCGCGATGAACGATCGAGCCCAGCCGCGCCTCGCGCTGCGAATCAAAGCGCAGCGCGAATATTTTGCGCTTGGCAAAGACTTCCTCGAACGCGGAATAAAAAACAATCCTGATCGCCCGGACCTTTATGAAGCGCTTGCTCGGCTGTACAAGGAGAAATACAAAGACCACGAGCACGCCTCGGAGTATTACGCCAAAGCGGCAGCGGTGCCGGGAGCGGCACAATGGGACAGGCGTTTCTCAGCCTACGAGCTTTCTTACTGCGAGGGGCGCGAGCGCGAAGCGTATGAGCGGCTGCTGAGCCTATATAACGAAGCGGAGAAGGAACGGCTGCCCACTTTGATCAAACGACTGAAGTTCCTCGAAGAAAAACTCGGAATCCCGCAGGAACAGCGAATTCCGCAGGAAACCAAAGTCGTTAAATAGCTAAATGGCCTGCTCGTGAACTCATTCGGAATTGGATTGTTACATTCCTGGCGGCGACCGAACGCTTTGGTTGTAACGTTTTAATCTTTCAGCGGTTTAACTTTTGATAATGCGTTTCGCAATTTTGAGTGATATCCACGCTAATCTCGAAGCGCTCGAAGCGGTACTGGCTGACGCGCGAGCGCGTAGGTGCACCCATTTCTTGTGCTTGGGCGACGTGGTCGGTTACAACGCAAACCCGCGAGAATGCATCGAACGTATCCGCGAACTCGATTGCGCTGTGGTAAAAGGCAATCACGACGAGGAGGCAACACTCTCCGCGTCTTCCGAACGTTTCAACGAATTGGCCGAGCACGCTATTCAGTGGACCCGCGACAATTTAACGGATCAGGACAAGGAATGGTTGCGCAGCTTGCCGTTACAGAAGCGGGTACACGATTTTACGATCGTGCATGCTACACTCGATACGCCCGGCCAATGGGGTTATGTCTTTAGCAACCTCGACGCTGTCGCAAGTTTCACATATCAGCGCACCGCCGTCGGTTTTTTCGGCCACACGCACGTGCCCATGGTATTCATTCGCGACCAAGGGGTCCGGCACGAAAGGACCGAACACATTCGCATCGAGCCAGCCAAAAAGTATTTCATCAACGCGGGCAGCGTCGGGCAACCACGCGACGGAAACTGGCGCGCGGCCTATTGCATTTACGATATTGAGAATCATCTCGTTGAATTGGTCCGCGTGAAATACGATCTGGCCACCGCGCAAAAGAAAATTTCCAAAGCCGGTCTGCCAGAGCTTCTGGCCGAGCGGCTTGCAATGGGGCGCTGAGGCTACGTCTTCCACCGCGGACAATGTCAATTCGCGACAGAGTCCATCCTTTGCTTGAGAATAAACTCCGCAACCGGCAAATCTCGCGGATAAGTGACTTTGAAATTGAAATCATCATTCAGGGCGAGAACCACCTCGCGACCGAGTCGTTCGACCGCTGAAACCTCGTCGGTCACCGAAATGTTTTCCGCGTACACAGCGCGATATGCCTCCTCGATCAACTGCCGTTCGAAAATTTGTGGCGTTTGCATGGCATAGAGTTGATCTCGATCCACTGAGGCACTGACCAGCAGGTTACTATCTGCCCGCTTGAGCGTGTCGTTAACTGGCTCCGCCAGAGCGGCAGCGGCGTGATTTGCACATTGTTGAAACACGCGTTCGATCTGCTCCGGAGTAACCAGCGGCCGCGCGGCATCGTGCACTGCAACCCATCGTGTAGCTGAATCCAGATGCTCCAGGCCGGCGCGCACGGAGTCCTGCCTATATTCGCCACCCGGAATTATGGACCGAACCTTTTTGAAGTTCTCATCGCCAGCCATCGTTTTGATTTCATCGTGTCGATCTTCCCGGGCGACGACAATGATTCCGTTAACAGAGTTGGCGCGCTCAAATGCGCTTATTGTGTGCGCAATGACTGGTTTGCCGGCAATCGCCGTAAACAATTTATCGAAACCCATGCGGCGGCTGTCACCGGCGGCGACGATGATGGCGGTTAGCACAACGTTGAACCGTTAAAGCGTTGAAGGGTTAAGCGGCGGCGATCAATTTACGTTTCAACGCTTCAACACTTTAACGAATCACGAAAGCTGCTTTTGCACTTCCGCGCTCAGCGTTTTGCCATCCACGCGACCGGCGACTTTCGCTTGTAACGCTTTCATCACCGCGCCCATCTGGGCTTTCGATGTGGCTCCGATCTCGCCGATGGTTTGCCGCACAGCTTTCGCCACCTCATCTGTGCTCATCGACTGCGGCAAATACGTATTCAGGATCGACAACTCTTCTCTCTCCTTTTCGGCCAGTTCCGTGCGACCGCCTTTTTCAAAACTCTCGATGGAGTCCTGTCGTTGCTTGACCTGCTTGCGGATGACCTGTGCAGCTTCAGCGTCACTCAGTTCAGCTTCTGCGCCTGATTTTGCAATCGCGCCGTACTTCAAAGCAGATTTTAACATGCGCAGAACGCTCAGCTTGGTCGTGTCCTTGGCGCGCATTGCTTCCTTAAGATCCGAGTCGATCCGCTGGCAGAGTGTCATAGGAGAAGTTAGGTGATCAGATTCTGTTGTCATGTGGTGCCTACCCCAGGACCGCGCGCATTTGCATGGCGCAATGGTGCGCAGATTCCACGTCGTCAACCGACATCACGGTCAAACCTTTTTGTATGCGCACGAGCAAACCCGCCAGCACATTGCCCGGTCCCAATTCGATAAAGACCTCACAGCCGCGCGCCAGCATCCGCTGCATGCAATCGTACCAGCGAACCGTCGCTGTCACCTGCTCCTGTAATGTGCGCCGGATTTCCGGAAGCGTGTCCACCTCTTCGCCGGTGACATTGCTGATGATAGGGAATTGCGGAATTTGCATCTCTACCTCAAGCAGCGCTTCCCCTAACTTGCCGTAAGCGCTGTCCATCAATCGTGAATGATACGCGCCAGCAACATTTAACATTGTTGCGCGCCGAATGCCGTATTCCTTAGCCACGCCAACCGCCGCCTCGACCTTGGCGAGTTCGCCGGAAATTACGATTTGCTCTGGCAAATTAATGTTGGCGATATCGACATCTTCGTCGGCAGCCAGTCGCCGAACATCATTCTCCTGCCCGCCGATCATCGCCGCCATACCGCCAAGAGTTGCCGCGCACGCTTCGTCCATGAATTCACCACGCTTCTGCACAAGTTTCAGCCCGCTCGCGAAATCGAACGTGCCCGCTGCCGCGTGGGCAGTCATTTCCCCGAGAGACAGCCCGGCTGCACAATCGATTGGAAAATCGCCAAACAATTCGCGAACCACGCCTAGCGCCGCCAGTGAATGCACGTATAAAGCAGGCTGGCAATTCGATGTCGTCGTCAGCGTCTCCACCGGGCCGTTCCACATAATCTCAGTCAACTGCCGGCCGAGGATTTCATCAGCTTGCGCACACAAGGTGGCCGCAAGCGGAAAGTTCTCCACCAGTTCGCGTCCCATCCCAACGCTTTGCGCGCCCTGACCCGCGAAGAGCAGTGCGATTTTTTTCGACATAATCCGGTGTAGTTAACGCGCTTCCTCTTGCGTTGCGAACGGAACTTCTGGGGAGCACGCGCGTCTCGCGTGCTGGCGAGCGCGTCCTCGCGATCGCGATCGTTCTGTAAGCTTGCAATCGTGGCAACAGAGTCTGATTCAAGAAAGTTCGTTTTGGCGGGACGCCAAAACCAACATGCGAGATGCGTGTGTCTCCGGAATTTGCGCTTGCGCGAGCATTCCCACTCGCCAGCATAGATGCAATTCTTCCTGTTATGCCCTTCACGACGCACGAAATCGAATCGCCCGATCCGGTCACGCGAGTAGCGGCGGCCGACTCCGCGCTGCAACCGCCGGAGGACGACATCGGCGAGAAAATGGTTTTAAATATGGGACCGTCGCATCCGGCCACGCACGGCGTTTTGCGGCTGGTGCTCGAGCTCGATGGCGAAATCATTACCAAGGCGACGCCGGACGTTGGTTTTCTGCATCGTGGTGACGAGAAGATCGCCGAGAACATGCAATATAATCAGTTTGTCCCATACACGGACCGGCTTGATTATCTTGCGCCTCTTTCAAATAACGTGGCGTACGCGCTGGCAGTTGAAAAACTGATGGGCTGGGAAGTTCCACCGCGTGGCAAAGCGATCCGCACCATCTGCTGTGAAACCTCGCGGATCTCCTCGCATCTGCTGGCCATTGGTGCCATGGCGCTCGATCTCGGCGCGATGACCGTGTTTCTCTACACATTCACGGAGCGCGAAAAACTTTATGATCTTTTCGAGTTGCTTACCGGCGCGCGCTTTACCACTTCGTACACTCGCGTGGGCGGACAAATCCGCGATCTGCCCGAGGGTTTCATTCCGCAACTCAAAAAATTCCTCGACGATTTCGGGCCGAGCTTAAATGAGTGCGACAAGCTACTGACCCGAAACAAAATCTTTGTCGATCGGACCAAAGACATCGGTGTGATATCGAAGGAGCACGCGATTGCGTACGCCCTCTCCGGCCCTAACCTGCGCGGGAGTGGGATCGACCACGATTTGCGGCGCAAACACCCATACCTCGATTACGACAAATATGATTTCGACGTGGTGATCGGCAGCGCGGGAGATTGTTACGATCGTTATCTGGTGCGGATTGAGGAAATGCGCCAGAGCGTCCGCATCCTGCGACAGGTGATCGATAAAATTCCAAGTGGACCGATCAACGTCGCAGACTGGAAAAATATGACTCCTCCGAAATCGCGCGTCATGACAAAGATGGAAGAGCTGATCCATCATTTTATCGTAGTTACCGAAGGGCTCGATGCCCCACCGGGCGAAGTCTATCTCGCGGCCGAAAATCCCAAGGGCGAGCTTGGTTTTTATATCAACAGCAGAGGAGGCGGCGTGCCGTATCGGTTGAAAATTCGTGCGCCATCGTTTGTGAACCTTAGTATCCTGCCCGAGCTTCTGCCCGGTTGCATGGTGAGCGATGTGCCTGCGGTGCTGGGCAGTCTGGACTTCGTCATGGGCGAATGCGACAGATAACCATGTCAATCGTGCAATCCGTCTCGAGATTCGCGCTCGTGCTCCTGCTTGTGCTCGTGGTTTCCTGTTCCGGGAAGCGCATCACAAAGTCGAATGTCGATGAGGTAACGGAAGGAATGTCGAAAAAGCAGGTGGAATCGATTCTGGGTCCGCCCACTTCGCTTACTACTGAGGATTTCGTGATCATGAAAAAGACAACTTACGTTTACCACCAGGGCAAGGACACGGTCACAATCGTTTTCAAGGACGACAAAGTGCAGTCGAAAGACAGCACGTTGTCCGATTAATCTGCTGTAGCGGATTACTCTCCCAAGTGACAGACTCGACGAGCATACGCATTCCCGCCGAGTTGGAGCGGAAAATGGATGAAGCGATCGCGCGTTATCCGAGCGGTCACCGGCGGAGCGCGGCAATGCCGCTGTTGCATTCGTGGCAGGAACACTTCGGATTCATCAGCGACGAGGCGGTGGTGTGGATCGCGGAAAAGCTCGGCTTGCAACCAATCAATATTCTCGAGCTGATCACCTTCTACCCGATGTTTCGGCAGGAGCCGCCGGGCAAAACCCACATCCGCGTCTGCCGCACACTCAGTTGCGCGATGGCCGGTGGCTTTGAGTTGATGGAACATTTGTGCACGAATTTTAGTATCCAACGCCCCACTTCTGGCGATGGAACGCACAATCCGATTAGGGTCAGCGCCGACGGAGATTACAGCGTCGAGTTTGTCGAGTGCCTGGCAAGCTGCGGCACCGCGCCAGTGTACATGATTGGCGAACAGTTGTACGAAAACGCGGATGTGAATTCGATTGTCGATCTGTTGCGAAAACAAATATCAAACATCAAACATCCA
>WNFO01006428.1_pt1 | contig 10378 bp, 8 predicted proteins | sample 5400251 | NCBI WGS metagenome assembly WNFO01 (sample SAMN13153354, study PRJNA577476) | soil metagenome | isolation source: 100 cm saprolite under Madrone tree | place: USA:California | collected 2016-06-14 | reverse complement strand
CAAAAATGGATTGCTACTGGGGAAGAAGGCATTGCCAATCGCCGATGCGTAGTAGCCGAACACCATGAAGTCATACATCTCCAGAAAATTACCGCTGGAGACGCGCAGCACCGGCCATATCTTCGATTCCCGATCAGTCGGCGGGCTCACGGTTTTATAAGGCACAGTTAAGAATTCCGACCCGGGGGAAGGAGTGAAACTATATCTGCGCGGAGTCCAAGTGTATGATCAGCGCGCAATCACCGACTCACGGACTGACTGACTTCACTCACCTGCGAGGCGATGGCCGCACCCAAATCCTTGGTCGTTGCGGTGCCTCCAATGTCAGGAGTGCGAACGGTTGAACGCGCCAAGGTCTCGGCAATCGCGTTCTCGATTGTATCGGCGGCTTCGGAAGCACCTAGATACCTCAGCATCATAGCGCCCGACCATATCTGACCAATGGGATTCGCTATGCCCTTGCCGGCAATGTCCGGGGCTGAGCCATGGACTGGCTCAAACATCGAGGGATATTCTTCTTCTGGGTTGAGATTCGCAGACGGGGCGATACCTATCGATCCCACGACCGCCGGGCCAAGATCGGAAAGAATGTCCCCGAAGAGATTAGAACCCACGACAACATCGAACCAGTCCGGATGGCGCACAAAATGGGCGGTCAAAATATCGATGTGATATTGATCTGTACGGATTTCCGGGTAGTCCGCCGCCATTGCGTGAAAACATTCATCCCAGAACGGCATGGTATGGATGATTCCATTGGATTTGGTGGCAGAGGTAAGGTGCTTCTTTCTGCTGCTAGCCAAATCGAAGGCGAAACGTAAGACGCGGTTTACTCCACGTCGCGTGAAGACCGTCTGTTGTATAGCTATCTCTTCATCAGTTCCTTCATAGAGACGACCGCCAATGTTTGAATATTCGCCTTCGTTGTTCTCGCGAACGATACAGAAGTCAATTTGTCCCGGCTTCCAATTCTTCAGTGGAGTCTCAATCCCTTCAAAAAGGCGCACGGGCCGCAAATTGATGTATTGCCGGAAATGGCGGCGGATAGGAATTAAGAGCCCCCACAGTGAAACATGATCCGGAACGCTTGGGTGCCCGACGGCGCCCAGGAAGATCGAGTCGAATGGGCGCAGTTGTTGGATACCGTCTGCGGGCATCATCTTTCCGGTTTTGACATAAGTTTCACAACTCCAATCGAACGTGTGCCAGTTGAACCGGAATCCAAAGCGCTCTCCTGCCGCTTCCAGGACTCGAATACCTTCTGGCACCACTTCTTTTCCGATGCCATCACCTGCGATGACTGCGATGTTGAAAGTTTTCATGAGGCCACGCTCTATCCCTTCTCAGATGAGAGCAACGGCAAAAGCGCGCTCACATTCGGTGCCGAATCTAAGGTCCTGACGAACGCTATGGTTTTTTCAGCCTTGCTCTTTGGCCACTCTGCGTAATCAGCACACCCGCGGAATTTTGTGGCGGCTTCTTCAAAAGTCATCGGATCCGCGGGGCTGCCTTTGGCAAAATCAGCGCGTCCTGTTATGACCTTTCCGTCCTTTAAGTGGATTTTCAGGATCGATGTCATCTTGTCGAAACCGGCGCTCTCGGCCTCTGGATCAACGTAAAAGTTAATTCTTTGAATCATCTGCTGCACATCAGTTCGCTGAACTACTTTGTCCGAAAATTCGCCCAAGCCAGCCTTTCGCTCCAGCAGCAAAATTGCCAGACAGAATTCCATGCTGAATTTGCCCTCAAGTCCAGTCCTCGCTTGGTGATGAAGAAGCGTTGTCGTCATGTTGTGATTAGCGCCGACATCGACTTTTTCCACCTGATTGGCTTGTAGGTTATTGGCGTCAATCAGCCGCATCAATTCGGTCATCGCAGGATGGGTGAGGGAGCCCGAAGGATAGGGCTTCAAAGAAATTCCAGGCGACGCGAATGTCCATGGCTTTCCCAAGCGATCCATGAGCGCCGACGGGTCGTAAGATCCTCCGAAGGCATGAAAGAAGCCGCGGTCCGCTTCCAAGATTTGCTCTGCTGCGGTCCAACCCAGCGCGACCAGATCGGCGGACACAACCCCGCTTTCTGCGGCGTGCCCGGCCTGAAACGGCTTCGTCATCGTACCGAAATTCTCTCTCAACCCGCCGGACTGGCTGGCAGCCAGGCCAAAAGCGTTCTGGACCTTCGATTGATCAAAGCGCAGCAGCTTTGCGGACGCCACCGCCGAACCAAACGCTCCGCACGTTCCGGTCGAGTGAAATCCATCTTGATAATGACGCGGCGAGATGGCTTCCGCGATTTTGCATTCCACCTCGACGCCGACGTGATAGGAAAGCATCAACTCCTTACCTGACATATCTGCGCGCTGTGAAAGCGCCAAGACCGCTGGCAGGACGGGCACGGTAGGATGGACCAGCAAGCCATACACGCGGTCTTTCGCGGCAGAGAGTTGCGTGTCGTCGAAATCATCAGCGTGAATCGAAACTCCATTTACAAATGCTGCGAAACGCGGCGACGTCTTGAGCTCCGATCCTATGACAATGGCTTGCCCTCCACAAACCCCAAGCTCCTGCAGATACTGCCGGCATATAGTTGCCGTCTCCGCGCGTGATCCAGCTAATGCCAGGCCCAATCCGTCAAGAATTGATTTCTTTCCGAGTTCGAGGACGTCTGCCGGAATATCTTCGTAGGTTGTGTTGACAACAAATCTGCCCACATAGTCCGTGAGGCCGGAAGTTTTGGGAAAAACATCAATAGGCGGCGCAGCGGCGCCCTTTGCGGATCCAAGCAGTGTGCTGGACGCAAGCGTCCCAACAGCTATTTTCCCGAAGTCACGCCTCAACATTTTCAATCCCGATATTCTTCGGATTCATTTCTGATTGCATCCCTTAGCGCCAGGAGAGTTCAGATCGTTACGCAAAAGCTGCCCGCCCTTCATGACAAATTTCACCCGCTCAAGTTCTGTGATATCGGCCAGCGGGTCCCCGCACACCGCAACGAAGTCGGCGAATTTCCCGCGCTCGATCGAGCCAAGGTCGGCGCTCCAGCCCATCATTTGCGCATCCACAATGGTCGCCGCGTGAATGACCTGCGCTGGAGTCATTCCAAATTTGACCATGTATTCAAATTCCTTTGTTTGGACACCGTGAGGAAAAGGTCCGACTCCGCTGCCGAAGCCAATCTTGACCCCAGCGGCAACGGCGCGCCGGAAATTTGGTTCCGACACCTCAGCCACCATGTGCCCACCATATTTCCTTGCGTCGTGTTCCCGCTCTAGCTGGTAGTGGTAAAGAGTCGGAATGAGGTAAATACCCTTCGCCTTGAACTGCTGGATATCGTCATCTGAAAGCTGCACTGCGTGCTCAATCGTATCCACACCAGCAGTGAGGCAGTTGTGCAGCCCTTTTCCGCCAAACGCATGACAGGAAACCTTGTGACCCTTATCATGCGCCTCCTCGACGAACGCCTGAATTTCTTCCAGTGTGAAGGTTGGCGGGATAACCAGCGTCCCGTCTGGTGCAAACGTGAAATCATAATTGGCGTAAAACTTGATCCAGTCGGCGCCATTTATGAGTTGTTCACGGACCCCTTTGCGCGCGTCCCATGGGTTGTCGACGGTTTCCAGCATTGAAGGCAACGGAATATCGCGGGAGTACCCTTTGGGGCGAAAGCCGCCTGTTGTCTGAAAACCGCGTCCAGAAACCTGCAAGCGGGGGCCTTGCACCAGTCCGTTGTTAATGGCGGTTCTGAGATCGACGTCGCCGTACATTCCTCCCAGGGTCTTCAGATCGCGCAGCGTCGTAAATCCTATATAAAGGTCGCGCTGGGCATTGACCAACGCTTCCAGTTCGCGGTACTGCAAGGACTCTTTCAACATCTGCGAGTCGAGGTCCGGGCCGCTGGCGAAGATGTGAGTGTGCCCATCGATCAAGCCCGGCAGAACCGTGGCATTGCTAAGGTCGAGCACCTCCGTGCCCGGTGGGATGTGTACTTCACCCGCCGACCCTACCTGCACGATGCGCGTGCCTTCGACCAGAATGACTTGTTGTTTGGTGAGAATATCCGACTTCCCATCAAACATGCGTCCGGCGCGAATCGCCAATCGCTCGTGTACTCGGGCTTGCGGAGGAGGAAGCGGCGGAGGAGGCGGAGTCTCAGGTTCATTTTCTTGCGCGGGCAAGGAACTCAGAGACAACAGCGAGAACAGAATTAGCATTGCTCCATGAATCAATTTCCAAGGCCGCCGATTTGTGTCACACGGCATCGCTTCTCCTAGGCCCCGGCTTTCGCATGCACGGGAGCCGTCTTAATCAGCATGGTGAGGCCAGCGGCAACCAACGTAATCACGCCAAGATATGTGAATCCCGCCAGAAAACTCCCAGTCTTTTTATTGAGGTATCCGACGATGAGTGGGGCGAAGTAAGCCCCAAGATTTCCGATAGCGTTCACAAAACCCATTACGGATCCGACAATTTGTGGCGACAATGTTTCTGTCGGAATCGCCCAGAAAGCTCCCATGGGACCGTAGGCTCCCACGCCGCTCAATGCTATGAAGCCGAAAGCGATCAGCAGCGAGTAAGGAATCGTGGCAACGGCGAGCAGGATGCACGTTCCGCCGAACAACATAGCTCCCGCAGCGTGAAAGCGGCGTTCACGCATCTTGTCTGAGTGACGAGAGACGACCAGCACCGAGATAGCGCCCACAATAAAGGGCAGCGTGTACAGCATTCCTGTCGAAAGGCTGCTTAGCTTCCTGAATTTGTCCATGGCGCTTGGCAACCAAAACAACAGCCCCATTTGTCCGCTTACGAAGCAAAAATAGATGGCTGCCAGAAGAAACACCTCGGGACGCAGCAGCGCGCGAAGGTATGGGACCTTTTGTGATCCTTCGAGCTCAGCAGACTCGCGATGCAGGGTTTCTACCAGAAGAGTGCGCTCGTCTTCCGGAAGCCAGGACGCCTGTGCGGGATGATCTTGAATAAATAAGAGCCAAATCGCCAGCCACACAAAGGGTAACGAACCTTCGGCGATCAGCATCACACGCCAATTCCAGTGGTCCAAAATCCATCCAGAAAATGGCGATGCCAATATCACGGCCCCTGGCAAGCAGAGCAGCCAAAATGCGTTGGCGCGCGCGCGCTCGGCGCGGCTAAACCAGTGCGAGAGCAGGATCAACGTGGCGGGATAAACTCCACTCTCCGCCACTCCCAGCAGTAACCGGAGCAGGAGAAGTTCGCGATACGTACGCGCAAAGCCACAGCCCACCGCAAAGATGGCCCAGACCACCAGTAGAACGCCGATAAACTTCTTCGCACTCCAATGCTTGGCTAGATGCCCTCCCGGAATCTGCAGTGCCAGGTAACCCCAGAAGAAGATGCCGGCGACTGTCCCAGCTTGTTGCGGATCCAAATGGAGGTCCCGACTGATATGCGGCAAGGCTAGAGATACGTTTGTGCGATCAATAAAGGCAATCGTGTACATAATCAGAGCGACGGGAATGATGCGGATCCAGCGAAGTGAAACTCTGGATGGAGAGGCTCCGATTTTCGCGACATGCTGTCCGGCGGTTGTCATTGAGATGACTGTGCCTTACTTTTTCATACTGCAAACTATTCGCTAGGGTTGTATTTCGTATACCCGGACCTCGGCATCCTTATTCTCATGATGAGGGACAGCGAGATAGTAGCGATTCAGTTCCGGCACCAGAATGCCCGTCTTTGCACGAAAGGAGCCCGGAACCTTCGCCAACAAAGCGTAATGGTCGGGGTCTTTCTGTTCAAAGACGTCCAAAGCTCCGTCGCCGGCGAGATACAGGCGCTTATTTTTAATGTCGTAACTCATGTCATCGACCATGCCGACCGCAGGCAAGCTGGTGACCACTTTACCGTTGTCTGAGTTGAGGACAATCAACTTTCCTGGCTTCCTGGTTGCGACAAATAAACGATGATCCGGCTCGTCAAAGGCCATTGCAACATTCGCCTGATCGCCAGCCGGCAACGGCCAGATAGCAGTCAACGCAGCTTTCTTTCGGTCGAGTACCCCAACCGCACTCTTGCCCGTTAGATTGCAAAACATCCGCGGCCCAGATTTTTCAGGCACGATCGCTTCTACATGGTTAGTGTCGATTTTGATATCGCCCAACTTCTTCGAAGCGTCAGTATCAATGATGGTGATCAACGAGTACGGCGTATGAGCCTCCCGGCCTCCGTTGACCACGTACAGGTGGTGAGTGGAGGAATCGTAGGCGATGGAATCCGCATCGATCGAGACTTTGATTTCCTGAAGCAATTTGTAATTGTCGCTGTCGTACACCTGAACTGCAGAAGCGTCGCCAGCCACAATGAAAAGTTTTTTCAGATCCTTGCGAAACAAAAGGGAATGCGGAGCCTCCACATTGTCAAGAGTGCGGACGACCTGGTTTGTATTGGTGTCTAGGACAAGGAACTTATTATTCTCTTCCGCAGTCAAGAACAGCCTGTGTCCATCAACATCCGGAGCGAAATGATCAAAGTCGCCATCGTGGAGTCCCGGCAAAGGAATAGTCGCCACCAGTTTCAAAGGTGCGCGATCTTGAGCGTTGCAGCCAATTGCCAGCGCGATCGACAGCGCAAAAATCACAAAATTCGTTCGCTTCATAATTTCTCCAAGGGTGTCGTGCGGCAACCTATGAAGACCGCGGCACTCGACGGCGGATGCTATCCCACGATAGTTGCCGAGTCAACGTGCCTTCTTACTGAGGAATGACGAAAAAGCCTGGCACTACTCCAAACTAGCGTGTTTTCAAGCGAAAAATATTGGTATGTCGTTTTTTAGTTAAACGGAAATTAATCTTGGTTTCAGTTCGCGTTGCGGTGGATGAATTATGCTGTTTGCTCTAGTCTTGGCGCGCTCTGCGGATCGCAGTAAAGACCCAACAGCTTCAAATGTGTTCCACACTACAGCATAGTTAGGGAGAGAAAATGAAGCAATGTTTCTTAGTTCTCATGGCGGTTTTCATTACATTAGGCATAAACGTCCAAGGTCAAGAAACGGTGCCGCTCAAGCTCGTCCAGACCATCACATTGCCTGCTACCGTAAAGGGGCACTTCGACCACTTTGAAGTCGATCTGAAGGGTGGGCGGCTTTTTGCGACTCCAGAGGGTTACAAATCCGTCCTCGTTTTCGACCTCGAGACTGGCAAACTCATCCACACCATAGGCGGGATCGGGAAGTCGCATGCCGTGCTCTACCGCGAAGACCTCAACCGTATATACGTAACAGATGGCGAGGTCGGCGACGTCAAGATATTTGACGGCAAAACGTACCGTCTCCTTTCCAGCGTGAAACTGTTGGAGGACGCTGATTCCATCGGATACGATCCGGCAACAAAATACTTATACGTCGACAATGGTGGTGGCGATGTCCACCAAACATATTCGATGATCAGCGTTGTCGACACCACAGCCGGTAAGAAGCTGGCCGACATCAAAGTCGACGGAGACACACTTGAAGCCATGGCTCTGGAGACGTCGAGCCCGAAAATATACGTCAATAACAAAGCCAAGAACCAGGTTGACGTCATTGACCGAGATAAACATGAGGTCATTGCAAGCTGGCCGGTCACCAAATGCAAGACGAACGTCGCTATCGGATTGGATGAAGCAGACCATCGATTGTTCGTTGCTTGCCGCGACGGACAGATTTCCGTAGTGGACACTCAGACGGGAAGGGAAATCACCACTTTGCCAATCACAAAAGGTGTCGATGATTTGAAGTACGACATCAGCAGTAAACGTATTTATTCCGCTGGCGACGGAAATGTAGATGTTTATGAACAGACCGACAGAGACAACTACAAAAAGCTTGGAGCCGTCCCCACCGGTCCGCTTGGAAAAACTGCGCGCCTGGTCCCTGAATTGAATAAATACTTCGTGGCTGTACCGCAGCACGAAACTGAGAGCGCGAAGATTCTAGTATTCGAAGTGCACTGAACGAAGTCGTACGGGGCGCCTCGATGGGTGCCCTGTGCGGTTCGCAGGTATGCGATGATATTTGAAAAGGCTGTATGCGCATTCTTTTGGTTGAAGACGAACGCAAGGTTGCGAGCTTTATTGCGCGCGCGCTGAGAGAAAATACGTACGCCGTGGATGTAGCTGAGACGGGCGAGAAAGCACTAGAATTCGGGACCGACGTCCACTACGACGCTATCCTACTGGACGTCCGACTACCTGGCATGAGTGGTATTGAAGTGTGCCGCGAGTTACGACAGCGGGGAATCGAGTCGCCCGTTCTGGTCTTGACGGCCCGAGGCCTGACCGAGCAAAAAGTGGAGGGACTCGATGCCGGTGCTGACGACTATTTAACCAAGCCCTTTGTCTTGGCTGAACTACTTGCGCGTGTCCGCGCTTTGGTTCGACGAGGCTTCCACAGCGGCAACGCGAAATTAAGTTATGCAGATCTCTCGCTGGACCGTCATCGCCGGCGCGCAACCGTTGGCCGTGAGGTGATCCCTCTTACCAGCAAGGAATTCGCGTTGTTGGAGTTGTTCCTGCTTCGCGCGCCCGAATTGGTGACGCGCAGCGAAATTGTCGAGCATGTCTGGGATTGCCACTTTGACAGCGAGACAAATCTGGTGGAAGTTTATATCAATCGGTTGCGCAAGAAGCTTGAAGAAGGCCAATCGGTAAAGATGATTCATACTGTCCGGGGCGTCGGCTACCGCTTAGGAATGCCCGAATGAGAGCGAAGACGCTTCGCTTTCGCATGATGTTGCTGTTTACCACGGTGGTCGGGGTTCTCCTTGCCGCATCGTATCTTGCGTTCTTTGGTCTCCTGGCACACGAAGTTCCTAATCAACTCAACCGTCAGTTACTGGAGACAGCCCGCCCTCTGATTGCTGACATCATCACGGAACCCAATGCGCAAGATGTGAACAGGCTAGACATTCCAGGGGAGTTCTTTGAGCTGCTGGACACGAATGGACAGGTCCTTCAACGTTCCAGAAATATTACGGCTCCAATCGATTTGAACGGAATCCACTTCGCTGTTTCACATCCTACTTTTGGGATTACAACTATTGGGCAGGGCGAATCAATCCGCGTGGGGTTGATTCCTTTTCAACAAGGTCCACGAACCCGAATTTTGTTGGTAGCTATTCCTACACTGGGTAGCAATAGTGTGCTCGACAGCTTTGGCAGGGTCGCCCTGCTGCTCTTTCCTCTCAGCCTGGCGCTTACGGCCAGCATTTCGGCGTTTTATGTGGGGAGAAGTCTGGCGCCCATCAAAGCCCTCACCCAGCACGCGGATCTGATGGCGAGAAGAGTCACTAATCGGAATGGGTTCTGGTCACCGCTACCTGTGTCCTCTCCCTATGACGAACTGAGTCGCCTAGCGGAGACCTTTAATCACCTGTTCCAGGGGGTTGACTCAGCAGTCCGTCAATTGCGTCAGTTTGTGACTGATGCTTCGCACGAACTACGCACACCACTCTCGGTTCTGCACGGTGAGACTGAGCTGCTGTTGTCCAAACCTCGCAATGCCGAAGAATATCGAAAAACTCTGTCCGACTTTGGTGACGAGTTCAAGAAGCTGACCCGGATCGTGGAAGGGTTGTTCACGCTTTCCATGGCCGACGCTGGGCAGCTTCAGTTGATGTCCGAGCCTCTTTACATTAACGAGGTGCTCGAAGAAACTTGCGCTCTCGTGACGTCACGCGCACATGCAAAGAATATTGCCATTGTTCGCGAACTAAACGAGGAGCTTCCCTACTCTGGAGACGAGGCTTTTCTTCACGAGCTCTTTCTGATTTTTCTCGATAATGCGATCAAGTATTCTCCCGAAGGCACCCAAGTCCGCGTACGTCTAGAGCAAGAGTTAGGTAAAATTCGAGCTCATTTCCAAGATTATGGCATCGGAATCTCAAGCGACCACCTGCCCTTCATATTTGAGCGGTTCTATCGTGCTGTCCCGCATAGCAGCGGGGAAACTCATAGCGGGGGCTTAGGCTTGGCCATTGCTCAAGCCATCGTACGTGCCCAGGGTGGCGTCATCGAATGTCAGAGCGCGCCAGGCGCAGGCTCAACTTTCACAGTGGTTTTGCCTGCAACTCATTCCGCAAGCAATCTCGAAAATAAACCTGAACATAAATTAATCTTGGGTTAACAGGCCTTCAGGCGTACATTGACCTCCGCCACAATATGGAGGTAACCCGTGTCCTCTGGGAGAACGATTGGCCTAGCGATAGTGACGTTGTTTGTCGGAATTCTATGTTCAATCCCGGCGGACGCGCAGGTCGCAGGAGCAACTCTTTCCGGTACGATCAAAGACTCGTCGGGTGGAGTTATCCCCGGCACGCGGGTCGTCATTAAGAATGTAGCCACCGGGGTTACAACGGAGGTTACGACGA
>WNFO01013809.1_pt1 | contig 10379 bp, 7 predicted proteins | sample 5400251 | NCBI WGS metagenome assembly WNFO01 (sample SAMN13153354, study PRJNA577476) | soil metagenome | isolation source: 100 cm saprolite under Madrone tree | place: USA:California | collected 2016-06-14 | reverse complement strand
GTCCTCGATTTGAAGCGGCGGAAATGCCTGCGTGTTTCCCCACTTTCCCGAGAACGATACGCCGGTCACGTGCGGCTACATCGGGCAAGGCATGCAGCAAATCGGCCGAGCTTGATCCATCATCAATCAAGAGCAGTTCCCAGTTTTCGTAGGCTTGTGCCAGGACGGACTCAACAGCTTCCTCAAGCCGCAACACGGGTGTATCAAAGACAGGCATGATCACGCTAATTAGCGGTTGAAAACCAAACGCACGCGCCTCATGTCGCATTCGCTCGAGATCGCTCGCACTCGCGCGATGCCGCTCGAACCACTCCTGATACTCAGTTGGAGCGGCCGATCGCGTGGGCTTTGCGGCATGCGGGTGTAATTTTTTTCGGATGGCTTTTCCGAGCTTTACCGGAAGACGATAAGGCGCCAGCAACACTTGACCGATCCTGCGCTCGGGGGATTTGCGCAGTATCTGTCTCTGCTCTTTTAACGACTTTAGTTCGCTCCGGTATTCTTTCAGCTTGAGCAATTTCTCCTCGAGCGCGGCGATGTGGCGATGCGCGGCTTCTAATTCGGATTCTCGGATTTGGTGGACCCGCTGCGAAGCACCCAGCTGCGCGTTGAGCCTCGCAAACGTCGTCTCCACCGCTGAAATTAGCGCAGCGGCAGGTTCGCTCGGCCCAGGCCGGAGCCGTATCGCTGCCGGAGCCAGGTCGCTCAGATCGCATTCATAATCAGGCAGAAATCCGAATCGGCGAAAGCATTCGACAAGTTGGGGACGTCGCTCGCTGACATCTGCGCCTCTGCCGGGCATTAACACAATGTTGTCTGCGCGTCGCGAGAGATCCTCGGCCATGCGATCATCCTCACTTTTTTCCGGTGGATAAAACCAAACCGCGATTTCAAAGTGTGTTGCGCCGTCACCCTCCCGAAGCCTCGTCGGCAAATCGCTGGAAGATTTGAGAACGACGGCTTCCCTTCCTGTTTCGGTAAATTGCCGCTCAAGTTTCTCAGGATCTGCCCCGATGACGAGAAATCGGCCCCGTTCGAACTTGCGCGAGATAACGTCCGCGAAATCGAGACCTAGGGAATGAAAGGGCGATGGCAACACCGCGCATATTATATTGGTTGAAGCAGAACGCAGGCAAATTTACCCTGCCGCGCCATCCCGCGAGACTGACCGATCCTGCATGCTAGATTTCATCGTTTATCTTCTTTATCGCTCAGGATCAGCGATTGCCAGCGCGCTACCATTGCCGGTTCTCTTCGTTTTCGGAGAATTTCTTGGTTTCTGTGCCTGGATCGTTTCCGGAAAATATCGACGCCTGGCACAGCGCAACGTTGCCATCGCATTTGGAAATGAAAAATCGCCGAGAGAATTGCGTCGTCTTGTTTGCCGTCATTTTCAGAGGCTGGGCGCGAATCTCTTGTGCAGCGTCAAGCTCACCGGCATGCCACTGGAAAAAATGGCGACACGAATCGAGGCGGAAAACCTGGATTTTATCCATCGAGAATTGCGCGCAGGCCGCCCGGTTGTGCTGATCCTGAGCCATCTCGCAAATTGGGAGCTATTCGCGCACATCCTCCCGAAGTACATCGGCTACGTCAGAAACAGCACCATCTATCAAAGGCTGGGCAACCGCTTCATCGACGAACACGTGCGGCGGGTGCGCGGACGCGCCGGCGTCGAGATGTTCGATCGCAAGGAAGGGTTCGACAAGGCAATCAAACTGCTTCGCGACGGCGGCGCCATTGGAATTTTAAGCGATCAACATGCGGGCGATCATGGCTTGTGGGCGCCATTCTTTGGCCGCCTCGCATCGACATCGCCGCTGCCAGCATTGCTGGCGAAACGCACCCGGGCAGCACTAGTTGGCGTGGCGATCTACACGGACGGACGAGCGCGCTGGCGGATCGTTATTTCGCCAGCATTGGAAAACAACGAGGAATCGGTGGGATCGCTTTCCGCAAAAACGAATCAAGTGATCGAACAGCAAATCCGCCGCGCGCCGGAAGATTGGTTCTGGGTGCATAATCGCTGGAAAACGCCGCGGCCCAATTTTCTTCTGGCGAGATATAAACGCGGCGTCTATTTGCCGCCCGACCTTTCGGCTCAAAATTTGAAGCCGTTCCGAATTCTTATTCGCTCAAGCAACTGGCTGGGCGACGCCGTAATGAGCGTGCCGGCGGTCCGCGCGATCAAAAATGGGCGCTGCGATACCTACATCACCGTTGCCGCGCCCGCGAAGATCGCCTCGATGTGGAAACTGGTCTCGGAAGTGGACGCGATTATTCCTCTCACGGGCAATTCACTCGTTGCGGCCGCCCGTTCGCTCCGGCGGCAATCCAGCTTTGACGCCGCCATTCTTTTCCCGAATTCATTGCGTGTTGCTCTTGAATCATGGCTTAGCGGTATTCCGCGTCGGGTTGGTTATCGCGGGCATTCGCGTAGCTGGCTGTTGAATCAGATCATCCCCGAGCCACGGCGGCCCGGCCCACTAGAACATCAATCAAGTCGGTATTTGCATATTGCGCATGATTGCGGAGCGGAAACGTCCAACATCGAACATCGAACTCCGAACATCGCGACCGCGTCAATCCATCAACGATCAACTATCGACCATTCAGTAATAAGAATCGCTCTCTCCCCAGGCGCAGAATACGGACCGGCCAAACGCTGGTTGCCGGAGCGCTTCGCTGAAGCAGCCGCAGCAGTTACCGCACGATCGCCCGTGCAATGGATTTTGTTCGGAAAGAAAAACGACGCGCCAATCGGCGAGCAGATCACGAGTGCGCTCGGCGACTCATGCGTAAATCGGATCGGGCAGACCACGCTTGAGCAACTGATCGATGAGTTGCGCCAGTGCCGTCTGCTGCTGACGAACGACACCGGTACAATGCATCTTGCCGCGCTGCTTGGCATCCCAACGGTCGCAATCTTTGGTTCGACCGAGCCGCGCCTCACTGGGCCCGAGCCGCGCCTCACTGGGCCTCTCGGCGATCGCCACATTGTTCTGCGACATCACGTCGAATGCAGCCCGTGCTTCCTCCGAAATTGCCCGATCGATTTCCGCTGTATGAAAGCAGTCAGCGTCCAGGAAGTTGCCGACGCAGTGATGTCGATCTTGCAACAATAGTCGCCTTTTAGAATAATTTTCGGCGTCGCCCGGAGAACCGTTTTATGAACTCGTGTCCATTCGTCTCTATTCGTGGCTAAATCGCCTGAGGAATTGCAAACACGTTGCGTCGTCGTTGGCGGCGGCCCGGCCGGAATGATGCTTGGCTTCCTTCTCGCGCGCGCGGGCGTGCAGGTGGTTGTCCTGGAAAAACACGCCGATTTTCTGCGCGATTTCCGCGGCGACACGATTCATCCATCCACGCTCGAGTTGATGTATGAGCTCGATTTGCTCGAGGAATTCCTTGAGCAGCCACATCAGGAATTAGCCGAGCTACGCGGCGTCATCAACGGCCAGACTGTGCCGATCGCTGACTTTTCGCGGTTGCCGACGCACTGCAAATTCATCGCCTTTATGCCGCAATGGGATTTCCTTAATTTTCTTTCCAGCCATGCGAAGCATTTCCCGAGTTTCGAACTGCACATGGAACACGAAGTAACCGACTTGATCATCGAGAACAATCGCGTCACTGGTGTGCGCGCCAAAACACCGGATGGCGAACTCGATGTGCGGTCCGATCTCGTCTTTGGCGCGGATGGGCGCAGTTCCACGGTGCGCGATCGAGCCGGCTTCGAAGTGCGCCAGTTTGGTGTGCCGATCGACGTGCTTTGGATGCGAATCTCCAAACACGAGGAAGATCCGCAACAAGGCCTCGGTTTTTTTCAGCACGGCAAACTAGTCGTCCTGCTCGATCGCGGCGATTACTGGCAATGCGGCTACGTGATCCCAAAAGGCGCGTTCGATCTGATTAAGGCGCGCGGTCTCTCGCAATTTCACGATGAGCTTGTCACGATGGCGGGTTTCCTACGCGACCGCGTCGCCGAGCTCGACGATTGGTCGAAAATTAGACTGCTTACGGTGCAGATCAATCGACTCCGCACGTGGTATCGCGAAGGATTGCTTTGCATCGGCGACGCTGCCCATGCCATGTCGCCTGCCGGGGGTGTAGGAATTAATCTCGCTATTCAAGACGCCGTCGCGGCCGCGAATTTACTCGCAGAAAAATTACGACAGGGTCCGGTATCGATCGTCGATTTTGACAAAGTCCAACGCCGTCGAGAATGGCCGGTTGCGTTGATTCAGCGGATGCAAGCTTTCATCCACCGCCACGTCGTCACCGGCCGTGAAACATCCAGCCAATCCTCCCTGCCTTTGTTCCCGCTTCTGTTGAAGCATTTTCCGATCTTGCGCCAGCTTCCCGCCCGCTTCATTGGGATCGGCCCTCGCCCCGAGCACGTGCGCAGCCCAGCGGCATGAGTAGCATGGGCCTCGACGATTGGCGTTGCTTTCGAAAGCTTTTAAGGATGATTGTTGCTCATGGATACTGCCATGCCGCGTATTCGCACAGAAGTGCAGGTGATGTTCTTCGATACCGACTGCGGCGGCGTCGTGTCCAACATTGCGTATCTGCGCTTCATCGAGATAGCGCGTACACTGCTCGCCGAAGAACTCGGGCTCGCCCTTGCAGAAATGGCCGAGACGCAAAGGTACCCGGTGGTTGTCCACACCGAGATCGACTATTGCCGCGCGGCCAAACTTGGGGATCGCCTTGTGATTGAGGGCTGGCTCGATCAACTGGAACGCGCGCGATTTTGGTGCGCGTTCCGCATCGCTCGGCCGAAAGACAGCATGTTGATTGCCGAATGCCGTCAATCCCTCGCGCTCATCGAGATGCCAGCGGGAAAATTGCTGCGTTTGCCGGAAAGCTGGGAAAAGTATCGAAGCCCGAGGAATGGCGGCTTATAGATCGATGACCACAGCCATCCGCACTTTTAGCATTGAAGAAACTCTGCTCGAGCCGCCAGCGCTCCCAGCGCCGCCTACGCGCCGGGCGCTTTTTGTTATTCTGATTGCGCTAGCGGCGCTTTTGCACGTCGCCACCATCGGATCGGGCGATCTCTACAGCCAGACCGAAGGGCAATACGCCGGTGCTGCCCGTGAGATGGTCGAGACGCATCACTGGCTCCTGCCCACTAATGACGGCGTCCCGCGCTTACAAAAACCGCCGTTGCTGTACTGGCTCATTATTTTTTCGTTCAAGATTTTCGGCGTGAATGCGGCTGCGGCGCGACTTCCAGCTGCCCTTGCCGTGGTTGCTTCAGTTGGGTTGATTTTCTTGATTGGAGAAAAACTTACCGATTACTGGCGCGGCTTTATAGCCGGTCTGATTTATCTTAGTTTCTGCGGCACATTTCTACTCGCACGCATCGTGATGCCTGAGCCGCTTGTCAGTGCGCTCATTGCAGGCGCGATTTTCTGCGGCCTCTGCGGTTATCAGCGCCGGCGTTATCGGTCCGCCTGGTTCGCTGGTTTTTGGATCTGCTCTGCGCTCGCCTGCCTGACAAAAGGTTTGCTTGGCGTTGCTTATCCGGCAGCGGTTTTTCTTTTGCTTTCAGTATTTTATCGAGAAGCCCGCATGCGATTTGGCGCGCTTTTGCGATGGGAGTATTTGACGCTCTTTATTTTGATCGTCGCGCCCTGGCACATCTGGGCGGAATGGCATTTTCCAGGGTATTTTCGCTACCTGATTAGCCATGAATGGCTGGGGCATTTGCGCGGGCTTTCCGATGCGACGCACGATTATGTCGGCATGCCTGCCTACCAGTTTCTGATCATGCATTTAGCATGGTGGTTCCCGTGGTCGGTTGTACTTTTGCCGGGCCTGCTTTTCGCCTGGCGGCGCGTGATGCGGCCGCGTGAGATCGAATTTTCCGATGCGTTGCCGCTTTGCTGGATGGGGGTGGTCTTCGTGCCGCTACTTTTTCTCGGCCAGCGCCAGGATTATTATTCGATGACCATGTGGAGTGCGCTGGCGCTCTGGGCGGCTGCTGCGTGGGACCGAATGCCCGCGGGCTTACGTGCGGCCGGTGCGATCGGGGTCGGTTGCATCGGGACGGCGACGCTCGTGCTTGCATTGCTCCTTTCCAAGGCGGCGGACGCTGTTAGCGGCAATTGGGGAGTGATGGACGCGCGCTGGACGGCTTGGAGGGCTCTGCATGACATGCCGATTTCGACCTGGCTGTGGTTTCGGCCCATGCTCACGATCACCGGGGTCTCGCTCGTTTCTCTCTCATTGGTTGCGCTCTATTTTATTTTCAAGCGACGCGAGAGACTTGCAGCCGTGGCCCTTGCCGTTGCGATGATCCCCGGTGGGCTCGGTATGATGGAAGGCGTCGCCCGGATGGCGCCTTATTTCTCGCTCGCCGGTCTGTGCCGATCTCTGAATCCGCGGCTGGATACAAGCGGCGAGACGGTTTTTGAAGGACCGCTCGACGACAGCAGCAGTCTCATTTTTTACCTGAACCGGAAATTTTTACTCGTTAATCAAAACCGCCAGAAAGAGGCCCCGATAGGCATGCCACCCACTGACATCTTTCTGAGCGAAGATGCCGTTTTAGAGAAATGGGACGGGAGCGGCGCTGTTTATCTGATTGTCGAGCAAGAGCGCGTCGGTTACTGGAAAAAATTACTAACCGAGCGCTTTCACATCTATCATCAGATCGCCGCGTCGGGCACGTACGTCGTCCTGAGCAACCAGCTATAGAGCGCCGAGCGGATCGTCGAGTCGCGGAGCGCTGAGGATGATTCGCGTCAATTCATCCACGGTTCGTCCGCGATCGCGGCGGCTGTGGGCTGATGTAATCCATTTGAAAAATTCGGGTCGCGGCTTAATGTGCCGGCTCCGTTCCGCACGAGAGGAATTTATGTCGCAACATCGCAGTTTAAAAGGGGCCAGCACCATCGCCGCCAAGCGCAATGTGCTGAAGCGCTTCGAGCGGGTCGAGCTTCTCAAGAAGCGCGGCCAGTGGAAGGAAGGCAGTAAAGTCGTCGGTCTTCCGAAGACGAAGCCCGACGTTTAGCAAAACGCGAATCGTTAAAACGTTACGTCGTTGAATCGGCTGGACGGGTCACGATTTAACGATTCCCATGCGCTTAAACCGCTTCCTAGCCGCAGCTGGCGTCGGCTCGCGCCGCCATTGCGATGAGTTAATTGCCGCGGGTCGTGTCACCATCAACGGCCAAATCTGCACGAATTTCAGCGCACAACCGAGTGCGCGCGACCATGTGAAAGTGGATGGCAAGCTTGTTCATGTCGAACCATTGCTCACCATCCTGCTGCATAAGCCGGCCGGCTTCGTCTCGACGCGAAAAGATGTGCACGCCCGCGATACCATCTTCGATCTTCTGCCCAAAAAATTTTCCCGGCTCTTCAACATCGGCCGTCTTGACGCCCAAAGCGAAGGCCTCATTCTTCTCACCAACGATGGCGATCTCGCCCAACGGCTCACCCATCCGCGGTATAAGATCGAGAAGGAATACGAAGTAACATTGGATCGGCAGTGGGATCCAACCCTTGCTCCTAAACTGCTGGGTGGAATTTTTCTCGACGGTCAACGCGCAAAAATTGCCCGGCTGCATTCAATCACGTCTACACGTTTGCGCGTTATCTTGCGTCAGGGAATTAATCGGCAAATTCGCAACATGTTCCACGAAATCGGTTACGAAGTGAAACGTCTCGTGCGTGTCCGGATTGGTAATCTCCGTCTTGGTGATTTGCCGCGCGGACATTGGCGTCCACTCACAAAACGAGAGATCGAATCTGTAGAGGTAGAGGCAGCCACGTCGGCTGCAAATCGCGAACCTCTGCGGGTGGCACGCCCAGCCACTACAGCGACAAAGAAATGAAGCTCGAGGGTTGTAGCGCCCTGATCACGGGAGCATCGGCTGGAATCGGCCGCGAATTTGCGCGGCAACTTGCCGGCCGAGGGCGATCGCTCATTTTGGTGGCGCGACGCGAGCAAAAGCTCAACGAGTTGTGCGAAGATTTAAAGCAGCAACATCCAAATCTCACCGTTCACATTTGCAAAACCGATCTTGCCAATCTAACGCAACTGAAGGAATTGGTGGCGTGGCTCGAGCGCGAAAAGATTGATGTCGATCTTTTGATCAATAACGCGGGACTCGGCGATCTCGGTCCTTTCGCAACGAGCGATCCCATTCGCAACGAGCAAATAACGCTCGTAAACGTGGTCGCGCTTACTTCCCTCAGCCGCCATTTGCTACCTCAAATGATCGCCAGAAAACGCGGCGGCATTTTGAACGTCAGCTCGTCCGCTGGTTTTCTTCCGATCCCCAACTTTGCTGTTTACGCTGCGACAAAAGCGTATGTCACCAGCTTCTCGGAAGCGCTCCGCGCCGAACTCCACGGAACCGGTGTGAGCGTCTGCGCCCTTTGTCCCGGCCCGGTGCACACAGAATTTCTAGAAGTCGCAAAACGTCTCGGGGGCCGGCCCGAAAGCGGCCCGGAGTTCGTTCACATTGGCGTTGAACAAGTCGTGCGCGACGCCATCGCGGCGCTGGAGGCGGGTCGCCCGCTTGTCATTCCCGGAGTTGCAATGAAATTAGGAATGTTTCTCGTGCGAATGACGCCGATGTCGATCTTGCGGTGGGCATCCCGCTTTTCGCCAAAACTCAATTAACCTTTCAAAGGCTACTTCACCACCACCACACCCACTCGGCCGCGACGCCGAATGACGTTGATTCCTACATCCGACTCGTGCCGAGCGAGGGACAAATCCACGGTCGCATCCCCAACACGCAATCCTTTCATCTTCAACTCCGGAAGGAATTCGGGCAGGTAAGGATCGGTGAAGGTTACTTTCCGTTCGGCTCCATTAATTTTGAGGCCAAGGCAGGTCTCAAGCAGTAGGAACACTGCGCAAGACGCCCACGTCTGGGGTGAACAGGAGACAGGATACAAAGTAGGACTTTCGCCCGGACGCCGACGGAAACCACAGAACAGCTCAGGCAGCCGGTGTAGTTCGAAGAAAATGCTGGCGTCAAAAAGACCAGCAAGAATCTTCGCTGCTTCCTGCTTGAGCCCGTAGCGCGCAAAACCTGCTGCGACCAGGGCGTTGTCGTGAGGCCAGACTGTCCCGTTGTGATAGGACATTGGATTGTACCGCGCTTCGCCTTCAGCCACCGTTCGCACTCCCCATCCTGAGAACGATCTTTCGTTAGTGAGCGTCTCCGCCACACGGCGTGCTCGCTCGGGGTTCGCGATCCCGGCGAAAAGACAGTGACCGGCATTGGACGTGCGGATGCGACAAAGCTGTTTTTTCCCGTCGAGGGCCAGTGCGTACATGGAAAGCTCCTCGCACCAGAACGTTTCTTCGAACCGCTCACGTAATATTTCGGCCTGCCTGGCGAGGTCTTTGCCAAATGCTTCGTCCCCAAGATTCCGGGCTAATCCTGCAGCCGCAAGTTTCGCAGCGTACACGTACGCTTGTACTTCACATAATGCGATTGGGCCCTCCGCAAGGGTGCCGTCTTCGTGGAAAATGGCATCCTGGGAATCCTTCCAGCCTTGGTTGAGCAGCCCGCTCGGCGAGAAGCGCGCGTACTCTGTGAAGCCGTCTCCATCCACGTCGCCGAATTTTTCGATCCAGGTCAACGCGCGTTTCAGGTGCGGCCAGATTGACTGAATAAACCCGAGATCACCGGTCCGATCGTGATACGCTCCCGCTAGCATGACGAATAGCGGTGTCGCATCGATGGAACCATAATAACGTCCGAATGGGACTTCACCCAGTGTTGCCATCTCCCCGCCTCGCGCTTCATGCAGGATCTTGCCGGGCTGAGCATCCTGCGTCGCATTTTCCTTCTCTGCCTGCGTAGCAGCGAGATACGACAGAACGCCGCGAGCAATGCCCGGATTGAACCACAGGCACTCGAGCGCGGTAATGATACCGTCTCGCCCGAAGGCCGTGCTAAACCACGGGACACCGGCATACGGATACGGACCATACGGCGTTTCCGTCCGCATCATGTGAAGGTCGGCGATCGAGCGATTCAGCCAGTCGTTGAACTGTTCGTTTACAGTAAAGACCTCTGGTTCGTCCGCTTCCGCTGAGCGAAGCGTGACGATTACCTTCTCAGCCGCGCCATCGTAATCAAATCCCGAAGCGGGTTGGCCTGCTTGCGTTGAACCAGGAACGTTGTCCTCAGGCTCACATTTAATCGCGAAACTGTAGATGGCGTGCGCTCCGGGCCCAAGCCAGACCTCGAAGTGCGCCCGCGACTCGAGCAGTTTTGCAGGCGGAGGATCGAAAATGATTGATGTCCGTCGCAGCTTCCCGTCCAAACCTTCATAGGAAAACTTAAGCGTATTGCCATTAATCTGCACTGGGTCGCGGCGACCGCGGCGCGGGCGTT
>WNFO01006675.1_pt1 | contig 10379 bp, 9 predicted proteins | sample 5400251 | NCBI WGS metagenome assembly WNFO01 (sample SAMN13153354, study PRJNA577476) | soil metagenome | isolation source: 100 cm saprolite under Madrone tree | place: USA:California | collected 2016-06-14 | reverse complement strand
ACGGTCCGCTGAAATTGCGCTTCGCCCACGACGCGCGCACCGAAGAGAAACTGTTCACCCGCGTCGAACAGTTGGTCGAACAACTCACGTAGGAGCCTGTCTGACCAATCGCCGTCGCCGCAGCAGGCGCATCATTAGTCAGACAGGCTCCCGGCGGCGCCGTCGCGGGCGGAAGCCCGCCCGATACCGGTGAATTTCCAGGAACCGTTCGGAAACTTGATCTCGATGGCGCGGCTTTCCGCGTCTTTCAGCTGCGCCGCGCTGACCGACTGCACGACATCCAACGTTTTGGCAATTCGCGCCTTCAGTTCGGCGAACGTCACCTCGGTGTCCTCGTGCTTCGGTACCTCGATCCCCGCCAAACGCGCCGTCGCCCCTTTGGCGGTATCGCAGGCGATTTGCACCTGACGCACCAGCGGATACATGTCGGGGAACAGGCGCGCCTGGGCGAGAACCGCGCTATCGAATTTCTTCGCCGCGGCCTGCGCCGCCGCCTTGTCGAGGACGGCCGACATAGTGGTCAAACCGCGCGTCAACACCGGAATCGAGAAATCGTACATGGAAATCGACATCGTCATCCCCCCTTTGTGAGCCCTCAGCCGGGGCGACACTGTAACCAAAGTTCGGGCGGCTGGTAAGCTATTGCGGTCCGAGCAGATCATCGTCCATGCCAAAGGGCAAAATCGAGGTCCCCATGCTCCCCTTCTCCGCTGCCTGCGAACGCAACAAGGACCCCATCCTCGGAGTATTGCGAATCCGCCTTGCCGGCCGGTCCCAGGTGCTGGAAATCGGCAGCGGCACGGGTCAGCACGCCGCGTATTTCGCCCGGGCTCTCGACCATTTGATCTGGCACCCCACGGAGCAATTGGCGTACTTGGCGGATCTGGCGGAGCGCGTCAAGCTCGAGGGTTCCCACAATCTGCGCGCACCCACGCTGCTCGACGTCCGTCAGGCCGTTTGGCCGGTGCGCAGCGTCGATGCCGTGTTCACCGCCAACACCCTGCACATCATGTCGTGGGCCGAGGTCACAGCCCTGTTCAGAGGGGTCGGCAACGTGCTCGCGCCGGGCGGCGTGCTCTGCATCTACGGCCCGTTCCGCTATGCAGGCCGATATACATCGGACAGCAACCAGGAATTCGATCGCATGCTGCAGGAACGCGACCCTCAATCGGGCTTGCGCGACATCCAGGCAATCACCCCGCTCGCCGGACAGTACGGTTTGCGCTTGGACACGGATCATGACCTCCCGGCCAACAATCGCTTGCTTATCCTCACCAAGGAACCCGGCTAGGGGTTGATGCATTGAGCCGACGCGAGCGCTGCCATGCCGGACGTGTAAGATTGCCGCCATGGAGCGCTTCTGACAAATGAGCACTATCGTCGTTGACGCGTCTCAATCCCGTGCCTCCACCGCCGTCGAGCGCTGGTATGTCGTGATCGTCATGTGCCTGGTGTACGCGGTCAGCATTGCGGACCGGTATGTGGTGTCCACGGTGCTCGAGCCGATCCGCCTGGATCTACAATTGACCGACGCCGGCGTAGGCTTTCTCACCGGAGTGCCTCTGGGTCTCTTCTACGTCTCCTTCGGCATTCCGATGTCCTGGCTGGCGGACCGCAAAAACCGGCGGAATATTCTGGCTGCGTCCCTGATCCTCTGGTCGGGTTTCACCGCACTGTGCGGACTGTCGAGAAACTATTGGCAATTCCTGGCGGGCCGCATTGCCGTCGGCATCGGCGAAACGGGCGGAACGCCGCCGGCAAACTCCATCATCGCGGACCACTTTCCGGCGGATCGGCGCCCCATGGCGCTCGGCGTGTTCGCGCTCGGAGCGCCGATCGGCGCCTGGCTGGGCGCAGACATGGCGGGTGCGGTGGCGCACGCCTACGGTTGGCGCGCGGCATTTCTTGCGCTGGGCATTCCGGGCGTGATCATGGGAACGGTCATCTATCTGACCATTCGGGAACCGGCGCGCGGACGCTTGGATGCCGTGGCCGACACCGGCGCGCCGCCGCTGTTGGAGTCCCTGCGATTCCTGTGGCGCCAAAAGGCTGCATTTCATGTGGTCATGGGCTCGGGTGTGTGCGCTCTCTGGGGTTGGGGTCTCGTTTGGTTCACGCCCACCTTTCTCATGCGCACTTACAGCCTCAATGTCGGCGAAGCGGGTGCGGTCACCGGACATATTCACTTGGTAGGCGGCATTGTCGCGACGGCGGGCACCGCCTGGATCTTATCGCGCCCCTCCATGGCCGATCCGCGGCGCGTCCTCTGGCTGCTGGCGGCGGGCGTCGGATTGACTACCATTCCGTCGTTCGTCGCCTACTGGACCCAATCCCTGTGGATCGCGAAATCGATGTTCTGGATTTTCATTCCCGCCATCTATTTCTACATCGGCCCCTGCATGGGCTTGATGCAAAATCTTGCACCCCCCCGCATGCGGGCCATGTTCACCGCATGGTCCTTGGTCGTCGGCAATGTATTCAATCTGATCATCGCGCCGCAGGGCGTCGGACTGTTGAGCGACTGGTTCGCGGGCAGTCGCGGTGCGGACGCGGGATCACTGCGCCTCGCCCTGCTGGTACTCGCCCCCACTGGATTCTGGGCCGCCTATCATTTTTGCATGGCCGGGAGAACGGTCGTCGCGGATCAGAAACGCGCCATAGGTTATGTGACGACGGTCTAACGCGCCAACCACCCGCCGTCGACCACGAGGTTCGAGCCCGTCATGTAGGTGGCGCGATCGCTGGCGAGAAACACCGCGGCATTGGCGATATCTTGCGGCAACCCCAGGCGCGGCCACGGCGTGCGCCGGCGAGCGTTTTCGAGCAGCGCCGGGTCCATGGGCAAACCGGGCTGGCCGGTGACGATCTTGCCGGGCGAAATACAATTGCAGACGATGAGGTCCTGCGCATAGTCGACGGCGATTTGCTTGGTCAAATAGATCGCTCCCGCCTTGCTCACGCCGTAGGGTGCGTCGCGGGGCGCCGTGACGATCCCCTGCTGCGACCCCAAATTGATCACGCGCCCTCTCACCTCGTGGCGCGGTTCCTGAGTGACCATCTGCTGGATGGCGCGCTTGCAGCCGTTGAACATGCCGGTCAAGTTGACCGCCAAGACTCTTTCCCACTGCGCGGCAGTGGTGTCGAGCAGAGCCGTTCCCGAGTAAATCGCCGCATTGTTCACCATCACGTCGAGCCGGCCATGGCGCGCGACGGTTTTGCCGATCAGTGCATCGACATCCTCCCAGCTGCCGACGTCGGTTTTCTCGAAAGACGCCGCACCCGAGGCCGCACCGCCGGATCGCGCTATGAGATCCAGAGTCGGTTCGCCGCCCTCGAGTGGATCCGCCACGACATCGGCAATGACGACGATGGCTCCCTCGGCCGCAAAGCTCGCAGCGATTGCGCGGCCAATACCTGAGCTCGCTCCGGTGACGACGGCGACTTTCCCCGCAAGTAAATTGGACATCCGCGTGCATCCCTTTGGTTGGGTTACTATAGCTTCTCACCATGGAACCTGATCTTAAGCTGGCGGCGGCGTTGTTCGATAGTCTCAGCAGCGCCACCCGGCGCGGACGGGGCATCGTGCGCGACAGCTACGGGGCGGGCGAGCAGGCGGCGCACGACATCATGCGTGCCGCGGCAGAGAGCATGGGTCTCGACGTCTCGATCGATGCCATCGGCAACCTGATGATGACTCTCCCCGGGCGCGATCGGCTCGCGCCGCGCATCATCATCGGCTCGCATCTCGACAGCGTGCCGCAGGGCGGCAACTACGACGGCGCCGCCGGCGTGGTCGCGGGACTATGCGCCATGTCTTCATTCAAGCGCGCCGGGACCGCGGCTGCTTGCGATATCACGGTGATGGGTATTCGCGCCGAAGAGTCAGCCTGGTTCGACATTGCGTATCTTGGCAGCGGCGGCGCGTTCGGATTGCTCGACCCTGCCTGCCTCTCGATACCGCGCTCCGACAATGGCCGCAGTCTTGAAGCCACCCTGATCGAGCGCGGCTTCGATCCAGGGGCGATCCGGGAGCGGCGATCGCTCCTCGATCCAGCACGGATCCGCGCCTATTTGGAGCTGCACATCGAGCAGGGTCCGACGCTCACGGCGGAGCGGCTGCCCGCCGCGGTGGTGACCGGCATCAGAGGATGCAAACGATTTCGCAACGCCCGCTGCGTCGGCCAGTACGGTCATTCCGGTGCCGTCAATCGCCCACATCGCCACGACGCGGTGGCCGCCACCGTGGCGCTGCTGCACCATATGGAGACGATTTGGCTGCAGCAGGAGCGGGCCGGCGCGGATCTCGTGATCACGTCGGGTGAGCTCTATACGGACCCTGTCATGCATGGGCCCAGCAAGATCGCCGGCGAAACGCATTTTGTCATCGACGTGCGCAGCGTGTCCGAAGACACGATGAATGTGGTCGCCGCCGAAGCCCGGCAGGCGGCGGCGCGGATCGGCGAGGCGTATCGGGTCACCTTCGACCTCGGCGCGACCAGCGACTCGCCGCCGGCCGTGATGGACAGCCGGCTGCGCGCCGCCCTGCGGAACCAGCTGGAACGACCGTTCGAAATGGCGAGCGGCGCCGGCCACGACGCGGCCGTATTTGCAAAGATGGGAATTCCCACGGGTATGATCTTCGTACGCAACGAATATGGCAGCCACAATCCGGATGAGGCAATGACCCTGGACGACTTCGGCGTCGCCACGCGTGCCTTGCTTGGGCTGCTGCTGAACTTTCCCCCGTCATGACATTGCTGGTCACCGGCGGGACGGGTTTCGTCATGAGTGTTCTCGGGCGGTATTGGCTCGACGCCTTCCCGGACGAGCGCCTGGTGGTGCTCGATGCCGCGGCGCCGGATGCGGCGGCGGTGCGCTACTTTGCTCCGGTGGCGGATCGGCTCGACGTCGTGGTGGCGGACGTGACCCGACCCGATACGTGGCGGGCTGCGCTCGGCCGCGCCCACATCACTCACATCGTCCACGGCGCCACGATAACGCCGTTGTCGCGCGGCACCATGCTCGAGGCCAAGCGCGAACCGGAAGCGGATAATCCCGGACGCATCATCGACGTCAACGTCATGGGAACGGTGGCCGTGCTCGATTGGGCACGCACGCTGCCCGAGCTTCAGAGATTCATCTACGTGAGCTCGGGCGCGGTGTACAAGCATCACGGTCCGGATCGTCCCGGCGAGCCCTTGCCGGAAGACGGTTATGTCATGCCGCGGCGGCTGTACGGCATCTCGAAGCTGGCCTCCGAGCTCATCACGGAGCGTTACGGAGATCTTTTCGGCCTGTCGACCGCGTCGGTGCGCCCCTCGTCGGTATACGGGACCATGGACCGAATCACGTCGACCCGGAATTTCCGGCATGTTCCGAATCGAATCGCACACATGGCCCTGGAAGGAGTAAAGCGCGTGCGGGTCAATACGCTCGCCGCGGTGGGCGACTATATTCATGTCGAGGACGTGGCGCGCGCAGTGGTCTCGCTGCTGCGTGCGCGGGCGCTGCGCTACGGCGCCTACAACGTCGCGGCCGGCACGACAGCGACGGTGGGCGACCTGGTGGGTTGGGCGGCGGAAAAGGTGCCGGGTTTCCAAGCCGAGATCACCGCGGCCGCCGATGCCGATATTGTGCAGGACGCTTCTTTGAGCGACGGCATGTGGGGCGCCTACGATATTTCGCGCATCAGCGCCGAAACCGGTTGGAAGCCTCGCCCCGTGCGCGAGGCGCTGCATGCCTACATGGACTGGATCGCCGCACATGAAACCCTCTGATCACTATCCGCGCGATCTGATCGGCTACGGCGCCCGGCCTCCGCATCCACGCTGGCCGCACGAGGCCCGCGTCGCCGTTTCCATCGTGCTCAATTATGAGGAGGGCGGCGAGCACTGCGTACTGCATGGCGACGCTCATTCGGAATCGGTGTTGACGGACATGGCCGCCGATCCTCTACGGAACGCGCGCAACCTCAACGTCGAATCGAATTTCGAATACGGCAGCCGCGTCGGATTCTGGGAGATCATGCGAATCCTGCGCGAACGCCGGGTGGACGCGACCATCTACGCCGTCGGAATGGCGCTGGAGCGCAATCCCGAAGCCGCCGCCGCGATGGTGGACAGCGGCTTCGAAGTCGCCTGCCACGGGCAGCGCTGGATCGACTATCAGTCCGTTGGCGAAGAGGTGGAACGCGCCGACATGCTGCGTAACATCGAGGTAATCACGCGCCTCATCGGCCAAAGACCGCTCGGCTGGTACACCGGCCGGCCCGGCCCCAACACGCGTCGGCTCGTGGTGGCGACCGGCGGCTTTTTGTACGACAGCGACGCATACAACGACGACCTGCCCTACTGGGTTCGAGTCGGCGGCCGGCCGCATCTCGTGATTCCTCATAGCTTCGATAACAACGACAGCCGCCTGCAGCGCGGCGGCGACTTCGCCACCGGCGATGATTTCTTCACCTATTGCCGCGATGCCTTCGACTGGCTATACCGATTGGGCAATGAAGGCCGGCCGCGCATGATGACCGTCAGCTTGCACGCTCGCATCATCGGGCGTCCAGGCCGTATCGGCGCATTGGTCCGCTTGCTCGATCACATGCAGCGCCATGAGGGCGTTTGGCTGTGCAAACGAGAAGCGATCGCACGGCATTGGACCCTGCATCATCCGGCCTAAATGCTGCGGATCATGCCGCCGTCCACCCGAATGATCCCTCCCGTCATATAAGACGCCCGCGGGCTGGCCAGAAAAGCGGCGACGGAAGCGAATTCGGCGGCGTCGCCGTAACGGCCGACGGGGATAACCGCCCGCGACTCTTGTTCTACCCGGCTCACGTCGATCCCTTCGCGCTTCGCGCGGCCTTGATCCAATTCGGCGACCCGGTCGGTGGCGATACGGCCGGGGGCGACGCAGTTGACGGTAATGCCGTCGCTCGCCACTTCGCCTGCCAGGGTCTTGGCCCAGCCCACCAGCGCCGCCCGCAGAGCGTTGGAAATGCCCAGATTGGGAATTGGCTGAATCACACCGGACGAAACGACCGCCAGAATCCGGCCGAATCCACGCTGGCGCATGCCGGGCAACGCCAGCCGTGTCAGCCGGATGGCGCAGAGAAACATCGCCTCGAATTGCTGGCTCCATACCGCATCCGGCGTGTCGGCGACGGGCCCCGGCGGCGGACCGCCGGTATTGAGCACGAGAATATCGGTTTGCTGCAGCAGTGGGCCCAGGCTCTCGATCGCCGATGCATCGGTGAGGTCGCAGGCGCGCGCGGCGATCGTTCCGCCCCCTGCGGGGGTTTCGGCCACGAGTGCGTTCAGCCGCTCGAGATTGCGCGCCACGGCCACGACCTCCGCGCCTTCCGCCGCCAGCGCCGAAGCGATCGCCCGGCCGAGTCCGCGCGAGGCACCCGTCACCAACGCGTGACGCTTCGTGAGTCCCAAGTCCATTGCGCGTGCCCTCGAGATGATACAAACTTGTTACCGACCTGTAACATCCTATCATACGCCTCAGTCGAGTCCCTTCATGCATCCCATGGCAATGTGGGCCAGAAATCGCTTTCACTACGCGTGGATCGCGATCGCAGTGACGTTCGTGATCATGCTGGTGACGGCGGGAATTCGCGCGACGCCGAGCGTCATGATGGTGCCGCTGGAGCGCAGCTTCGGCTGGTCGCGCACCACCATCTCCCTGGCGCTGGCGATCAATCTTGCGCTGTTCGGATTGATGGGACCGTTTGCGGCCGCAGCCATGCAGCGTTTTGGGATGCGCCGCACCGTGATCGGCGCGCTGGCAATCCTGGCCGGCGGCGTCGCGCTGTCCAGCAGAATGAACGCAGCCTGGCAGATGGTGCTGATCTGGGGCGTGCTCGTCGGAGGTGCGACCGGAGCGACTTCGATGACACTCGGCGCCGCGGTCGTGAACCGTTGGTTCACGCAACATCGTGGCCTGGCGATGGGCATTCTCACGGCGAGCTCGGCGACCGGACAATTGCTGTTTCTGCCCTTGATGGCGTGGGTGGTTGAGCATCAGGGCTGGCGGTCCATCGTGCTGTTGGTCGCGGCCTCCGCGACAATCGTGCTGCCCATCGTGGCGCTGCTGCTGCCGGAGCAACCCTCCTCCATCGGACTGCGTCGCTTCGGTGAAGCCGCCGATGCGCCTGCCGAATCCGCGCCACCCCATGCCAATCCCATCTCCATCGCCTTTGCCGCGTTGAGCAAGGCCGTAAAGCTCGGGGATTTCTGGCTGTTGTTTTTTACCTTCTTCATATGCGGTGCCAGCACCAACGGCTACATCGGCACGCACTTCATCGCGATGTGCGGCGACTATGGGCTATCGGAGGTTCGCGGCGCAGGCGTGCTCGCTGCGATGGGTGTGTGCGATTTGTTCGGCACGACGCTCTCAGGCTGGTTATCCGACCGCTTCAACAACCGCGTGCTGCTGTTTTGGTATTACGGACTGCGCGGACTGGCACTGATATTCCTGCCGTTCGCTTTTGGCTACCAATATTACGGCCTGCCGCTGTTCGGCCTGTTCTACGGACTGGATTGGGTCGCCACGGTGCCGCCCACCGTACGCATCACCACCGATGTGTTCGGCAGTAAAGACGCACCCGTGGTATTCGGGTGGGTAGTCGCCGGCCATCAACTGGGTGCCGCATTCGCCGCGCTGGGCGCAGGCATGCTGCGCAGCATGCTGGGCACTTACACCGTGGCGACGATGATCTCCGGCGGTCTTTGCCTGATCAGCGCATTGCTGATCTTACGGGTCAGGCCGGGTTTTGCGTCCGCCCTGGCAAGCGGCTAGGCTGAAGATCCGCCGTTAGAATCAAGCCACACGGCGGAGTGGGTTTTGCGCCGGAACCGAGTGGCCTCAATCGAAGTGTGCGATTATTACCGCCATATACAAGGAGTTTCCGTCCGGCGTTGGGATGCCGGACGGGCAGGCCTCAGAGGGAATGTACATAATCGAAGGGTTCAAACAAATAGATGGGGATCAGCATGCAGCCACACTCAAAGTTGTCTTACGCGATCGCCGCTATTCTGGGCGGCGGCGCGTTTGGGTCTGCGGTCGCGGCCAATTCGACGGAGGCGAATTCGGCCAGTGATCAGATTCAAGAAATCACCGTGACGGCACAGCGCCGCACTGAAAACGTCCAGAACGTGCCTATCGCGATCCAGGCGCTCACCGGCGATACCCTGGCGCAATTGAACGCGACGACATTCGACGATGTCCTCAAATATCTTCCCAACGTGACGGCGCCCACCGCCGGACCGGGTCAAGCCCAAATCTTCATGCGAGGACTCAGTGCCGGAAGCAACGGTACCCAATCCGGGGGTTCGATCAATGGTTTTCCAAACGTCGCCATCTATCTTGACGATCAGTCGGGCCAACTGCCGGGCCGGAACCTCGACGTCTACGCAGCGGACTTAGAACGCGTCGAGGTCCTTGAAGGGCCCCAGGGAACCTTGTTCGGTGCCGGTGCTCAGGCGGGTGTCATTCGCTACATCACCAACAAGCCGAAGATCAACGTAACGGAGGGCAGCGTGTCCGCGGGTTACGGCACGACCGCCGGCGGCGACCCCAATAGCGATCTGACCGCAGTCATCAATCTGCCGTTGATTGCGGATACGCTCGCGGTCCGTGGCGTTATTTACAATGACCGGCGCGGCGGCTACATCAACAACGTGCCGGCGACTTTCACGCGCAAGGCGAGCGATCTTGGCATCAAATACGGCAATTATCCCACTGGCTGCGGACCCAACAGCACGCCCCCGAGCCCCCTACCCTGCCAGGTCCCGCCTGACAGCGTCGCCATCAACAACAACAGCATCGCGGCAAGGGCGATCAACCCGGTCACCTATCAAGGGATTCGCGTCTCGGCGCTTTGGGATATCAATTCTGATTGGAATGCCCTGGTTACTCAGAGCTACCAGAACATCGACGCCCAAGGCGTGTTTTACCAGATGCCCAATGCCTCAGATGGTCAGCCGCTGCCCCAGCAGTCGGTCACGCTTTTCAACAATTCCTTCAACAAGGACAAGTTCGAAAATACAGCCTGGACGATCAACGGCCGACTCGGCGACCTCAAAGCGGTCTATACGGGAGCATATCTCGTACGCAACGTGAGCCAGGTGCAGGACTACACGAATTATGCGCGTGGTGTGTATGCGGACTATTACCAGTGCCACGGCGCAGAGCCGGCGAATGGATTGGCTTCGAAGTGTTACTCCCCGAGCACCACCTGGAACGAGACGGAACACAATTCCCATCAGAGTCATGAATTTCGACTCAGCACCCCCGACGATTGGCGCTTTCGCGGCATCGTCGGCGCCTTTTGGGAGCAGCTGAAGATCGAAGACCAGCTAAACTGGCTCTATAAG
>WNFO01006427.1_pt1 | contig 10379 bp, 10 predicted proteins | sample 5400251 | NCBI WGS metagenome assembly WNFO01 (sample SAMN13153354, study PRJNA577476) | soil metagenome | isolation source: 100 cm saprolite under Madrone tree | place: USA:California | collected 2016-06-14 | reverse complement strand
CGCGCGGTTTATTTGCCGGAGTCTCCCTCGAGGGAGACTCCGGCAAATAAACCGCGCGAACGCGAGTAGCTGAGGATCTCGGCGCGCATCCAGGCGTCTGTGTCTGCGGAAGCGTCGCGACCCTTGGGGCCTGCGGCGACCGACGCATCGGCGCCCAATTTCACCTTGCTGCTCAGAATCGACTCCATGCCTCGGTCATTCATGACCAGCAGGATTAAATCGGTAGCTTCTCCGCCGATCTGGAAACCAACGCTGCCGCCTTCGAGGGCGTACATCGCCGGCGCGCCCCAGGGCCCGCGGAATTTATTGCCGGTCCGGCAAACCATGGCTCCGCGGCCGTATTGGCCGCCGACTACAAACGCCGCTTTCAGCATGTTCGGAAACACAATGACGCACTCGGCCTTTTCGAGCAGTTCATGAGGAATGTTGTCGGGGACATTGAGCACTTCCTGCATGACAACGCCACTCTCTTCGAGGCGTTTTTGCTCCTTGTTCAAATCAGATGCAAATACGGAAACTGCTGCGAGGGTGATACGCGCTGCACCAATCAAAGAACGTTTCATCTTGACCTCCACGGTCGGAACTTCTCTTTCGAATGATTTGTCTGTTTAAGTCGCGCGCATGAACTTCGTTCCACGCGGTTTGCATCAGGAGAGGGAGATACGTTACCCGACTCTCAGGCGGGACACTTTTAAAAATCCGGGCTAGGAATTCTTGCGGGCGCCGACGGCGACCAGGACGATTCCTCCTACCAGTGCCAGTCCGCCGAGAAATGGCGCTATGGAGACGTGCTCATGCTCATCGGCCGTTGCGTGAATCGGCCCGACATCCAGCACTTTTTCCCGATGGGTGTAATTGAACCCCTGGTAAGCCAACGCCAGGCCGCCGAGAACAATCAATAGAATTCCAACCAAGAAAATTGGTTTCATGTTTTTCCTTTTCCCTGCTAAACCATCCGTCTTCGGCCCGAAATCAAATTGATTACCAGGACAACCAAAGCGGCGAGCAGAAGGAGGTGGATGAGTCCTCCCGCGGTATAGGAGGTGACCACACCCAACAGCCAGAGAACGCACAACACGACGAGAATTGTCCAGAGCATTGCTTATTCCAGTCTCACAAGTGGCCCGTGTTTCGAGCGCTTGTGGCGCACCAGGTATTTTCTTTCGATTTTTCCCGGATGCTCCATGCTAGCCTGCCTGCTATGAAATGTCTGTTCACTTGGGTACACGTTCCCATTTACTTTGCCGGAGCTGCCGCGAGATTTTGCGTCGGGTCAACAAGCTTCAGTTGATCGAGGGAAGTCAGCACGCTTTGCCAGCGTCCAGCGTCGCTTTTCATTTCGATGGGGGCTGAAAGGTCGGAATAAAATTCGAGAATATTCTGGCGGAGGCCGGGTGAGGTCAGGTCGAACTTGCGGCTGGAAAGCTGACCCAGCAACTTCGCGTAAGTCTCATCGGTCAAAGAATACTCGGCTGCCCGGGTTTCCTTGCCGGTGTCAAAGTCGGTGTTGGCAAGTGCCAGAGTACCGCCGCGAACCTGCTGGAGATACAACCGGTACTGATCGACAGTGTTATTGATGCTCTTGAAGTAGAGGTCCTCCGTCTTTGGCGTAGGATTATTGAACGCCATCGCCTTGAACGGACCAATCTTTGGCATGTAACGCAAAACGGCCGACCAGAAACGCGTGCTGAATTTGGGTTTCGTGTAGTCCTTGCCCCACGTCTTCTCATAATCGGAGCGCGACAACCGGTACAGGAATTTCTCCTTCGCGAAGTCCGGCGTCTCTTTCATCATGTCTTTCTTGTGCGTGCGCAGGGCGATCTGCGTCATATTCGGAATCATCCGGCTGACCGCAAAGCGGTAGGAGCCGATGGCTATATCCTCATGCGCCAGCACGTCCTTTAACTCCACTCCGTAAACGATTGGAAAGGTTCGCTCCAGCAGGGGCTTGGAGACCTGGAAGCCGATAAAATCGTGATACTGCTGCGAGGCGTAGCGATTCTTCGCCACCTGCACCATGTCGAATCCAAATTCCGTCTTGAGATGGGCGGTGTGGTCCTCCGCGTACCGGACGGAGTTTCCGTACTTCGCCCGCAGTTTGGGATATTGGATGGAAACTGCCTGGTTTACCGTCGGGTGGCCCGCGATATCGGAAGCATAGTGAGCCAGCGCGCCCAGGGCGAAGGCGTATTCGTCAGCGTCCTGGCTCTGCCGGAGTAATTCCTCGACGAAGTCACCACTGCGGACGTAGTGCACTAGATTGCTGAATTCCACGCTGCCAAACGGATAGTAACCGAGGTCTTGAATCACCGCGCCACCGTAAGCGTAACCGTGCGCTTCGGTGAGTTGCTCCTCAGTTAGGTCTGGAAAACGCTGTAAGAGGAGCGGGCGAAGTTCAGTGGTCCATACCAGGTCGACGATTTCCTCGTGCGTGAGTACGGAGTAGGCGAATGAACTGCTCGTACACAAGAGTGTTGCGAGCAAGAGAGCCACGATGCGAACGCAGCACAGGCCCCAACCAGGAAAACAGAACGAGTGGCCAGCCGATTTTTTGAGTTCAGTAACAAGTTTTCTCCCTTCCTTCATTCTTTCTTTGTAAAACGCCGGCTGCATCAGCGCCTGCTTCTCTCTCGAGTGAAAACTTTCCCGGGTGCTCTTCTTCGACAGGAAGAGAGACAACGCCACGTACGTCTTGATCTCCTTTTCGAGAAATTTGACCACGCGTTGTTCGCTGTCGTTCATTACCCACCTCCAACTCAATCCGGCCGCCGCAAGGTGCGCGCTCAGCCACAACACGACGCCGATGACGACGACCGCGTTCAGGATGGACTTGATGGTTCCCTGCATAGGAATGAACCGATTCACCAGCCATAGCAAAGACACAGGAGAAACACCGAGAATGGCAGGACGTAAAATCCCACAAGGAGCCGGCGCAAAATGTCTTTTTGAATCATGGAATGGAGTACGAAGCCGTTTTTGTTGGTAAAAACACGAAGGACGGCGAGATGACGGATACCGCCCGACCCGCCCAGACCGGCCGATATCGCTCTGTCCCACCGTCCGGGGCATATCTTATGGAATGGACGGGAGGCGTGCTGTTCACTCTTGGACAGTTTCAAAGAAGAATCTTGAGTAGACTGGTTCAGCTGAAATTGTCCACGACCCAGGTGCAGCGGGATACCACGGACTCGGCCAGGCTGCCGAGACTGGCGTTTTCAAATGGCATTGTTGCTGGCAGTTCTGGGTGCTGCCCGGGCCCGGGATTGGATCTCCCTATTGGAATCACGAGAGAGACGCGTGGAAGGCAAGAGCCTGCGAAAAGCGGCACATGCACGGAGCAAATTATGAATCACATAAGTCAAGCGGCTTCCGCTTTGGGTGTTTTCAAATCAGGCGGGATCCTGGGCGGCAAGGTTGCGCAATACCGGGAAAAACAGAAAATCTACACGCAGGGCGAGCCGGCCTTTACGCTTTTCTACATCCAGCATGGCGGGGTGCGGCTCACAACTCGATCGAAGGGCCATCCCTCGGCGGTAACCGCGATCCTGGGCATGCATGATTTCTTTGGCGAAGTGTGCCTCGCCGGCTATCCCCTGCGGATGTCCACGGCGGTCGCGATGACCGCGAGTACCATACGCACCATCAGCAAAGCGAAAATGCTGCAATTGCTTCACAGGAAAAATAAGACTTCCAACGCCCTGGTTAGCTATTTGCTGTCCAGCATGAAGAAATACCGGGACCACGTGGCCGACCTTCTAACCTCCAATGCCGAACAGCGGCTTGCGCGCATTCTGCTGCGCCTGGCGCACCTGGAAAAAGGCGGCTCGGGGCCGGTGGAGATTCCCCTAGTGAGTCACCAGGTTCTAGCGGAGATGGTCGGCACCACCCGCCCGCGGGTGAATCTGTTCATGAACCGGTTCCGAAATCAAGGCTACATTCATTACGACGGAACATTGGTGGTCAACAAGTCTTTGCGGAAAGCCTTGTAAAGCAACCAACGACGGGTGCTAACGGGAAGCAAAACTTCGCGTAACCGCAGTTTTCTGATGATTGAGCCACACGGCCGCAAATTCCACTGCGTCAAGAGCTAAGCGGAGAAGATTGCCGAATCTTCTTGCTACTCGCTTACATTCCACACATACAGGAAATTGGCGTCGCTGGCAGTCGAAACGCGGCGGCCAACTTTCCGGGTCGCCCGATTCAGGGCGGAACGAACTTTTTCCTTTGATAGCACCAACTCGGCCAATGGCACCTTGATTGCTGAACCAGTGCCGAGACGGTCGAGGTCCTTAAGGATCGTGGTGACAATCAGTTTGTGCTTTCCGTCGCGGCCTTGGGGCACATCTGCTTGCGCCATGGTCTTGAAGTGCATGGGTAGGGCCTTCGCTTGAATGCGTCCCATATAGTCCTCCTTGCGGATGACACGTTAAACAAACGTAACGCAATCGTATTTCATCGTAGCGAGTCCTGCAAGTAAAAATTCAGGCTGTTAAGCCCCCCCCGCACGCAACGAACCCGAGCCTGACGAACCGAACGTACGGAAGCGTTCAGTCGCGGCTAACGGCCATCGTTCGGATTCCAAAAGAGTTAGCCCGTATCCATTCCGGCCTGCTAGTGTCCGGGTGGTACGAGGTAATTGCAATGCTGAAATCCAGAACACATTTCGCGCAAGTTCCGCTCGAGGCGGTTAGAAAGATCGTAGAAGAACAGGCCGCGAGGGAAATAACGATCGAACAGGAGCCAGCAATAGCGAAGGAAAAGTTGGGGAAAGATCTTTTTGCAGCTCAAGACCCATTGCCAGCAAGTTCACGCAGATATTCTCAGGTGAGGTGATCTAAATATCGTGAGTCCCAGCAAAAGAAATTCCGAGAAGGTGCCAAGAAAAAAGAACGAATTTGACCCCCGGGCTTTTCTCGAGTCAACCGAGGTGGGAAGAAAAGCCAAAGAGGTGAAAAAAGCGGAGGTCATCTACGCCCAGGGTGATGCCGCCGGGAAAGTAATGTACCTGGAGAAAGGCAGTGTGAAGCTCTCCGTCGTTAATGAAACCGGCAAAGAGGCGGTCGTCGCCATGCTAGGGCCAGGCGACTTTTTTGGTGAAGGCTGCCTTGCGGGCCAGACGGTTCGCATGGGGACGGCCACTGCGATTACCACCAGCACGGTACATATCATTGATAAGAGTGAGATGTTAAAGGTGCTTCACGAGCAGCATGCCCTCTCCGACCAGTTCATCGCGTTCATGCTGTCGCGAAACATCCGCATCGAGGAGGACTTGATTGATCAGCTGTTCAACTCCAGCGAGAAGCGGCTGGCCCGCACTCTGCTGTTGCTCGCCCGCTATGGCAAGGAGGACCAGCCTCACGGCGTGCTCCCCCAAGTATCACAGGAAATGCTGGCCGAGATGATCGGCACCACCCGCCCGCGGGTCAATTTCTTCATGAACAAGTTCAAGAAATTGGGGTTCATCACGTACAACGGCGGTCTTCAGATCAACACTTCCCTATTGAGCGTCGTGCTGCACGACTGAAAGTGTCCAGCTGACTAGCGTCCGTCGTGGTCGTGATCTGGATGGCTGTGACGCCAAACGTTTCACACAACCTCCGGCGGACTGTCTGAGGCACGAGGCCGTGGCTGCGCGGCTTTCATTTCATAGAGAGCTTTGTCCGCTGCGTACAACAGAGTGCCAATCGTGGCGGCATCTTTTGGAAAACCGGCTAATCCGATGCTGACGGAAAGGGCCGGCTCCTCGGCATCTTTTGCAAGAAGTTCACAAATGCGTCTTGCAACCAGTGCAGCGGCAGCGCAGCCCGTCTCGGGCAGGACCAGCGCAAACTCATCTCCGCCGTGGCGGGCCGCCGTATCTATGGACCGGCAGCAGTCTTTCAATATCTGCCCCAGGCGGCACAGGGCCCGGTCACCGGTCAGATGACCAAATTGATCATTGACCCTTTTCAAGCCATCCAGATCCAGCAGGAGAAGTGAGAATTCGCGCCCGGTGCGTTTGGAACGGCAGATCTCCGCCTGCAAAACCTCGAACAGCCTGCGGTGATTGGCTAAGCCGGTTAGAGAATCGCTGTCCGCCTGGCGGCGGAGATGATCCTCCAGGGTCCGTTGTTCGGTGATGTCGACAGCAATGATTTCATAGCCGGCGAAATTTCCGTTTTCGTCAAAGGCGCCGCGGCCGCCCAAGCGCACCTTCATAATGGTTCCGTCCTTGCGCAACCATTCGAGTTCGATCGGCTCGATTTGCAGCCTTTCGCCGGAGCCCACCGTGAAGGGGACGCCCTTGCGAAGATTTGGAATGATTACCGACGCGCGGTTCGCCGCCAAGAGTTGTTCTTTCGAATCGTAGCCCAGCATGGTCACCAGCGCCTGATTGACGTCGAACAATTCTCCTTCAGCATCGCACTGGTAGATCCCATAAGCCGGGTTGTCCACCAAGGCTCGGTAGAGAGATTGCGAATGCTGCAAGGCCCTTCGAGCGTCCTCGAGTTCGTCCCGCAGCCTTTTATCATTCAAGGCGCGGCGAACGGCCGCGGGCAAATGAGCCAGATGTTCCCGGGCGACGTACTCGAAACTTCCCTGTTCACCGAGCTTGGCCAGAGACTCCATTCCAAAACACGGGGTCAATAAAATAAGCGGGATTTTCTGTGCAATCTGGTGAAGGAGCAGTGTCGCTTCAGGCCCCTTGCAGCTCGGGTTGGGGAATTCAACGAGAAGAACGTCATAGGTGTCGGATTTTAGTTGTTCCACGCACTGTGGGAGATTTAAGACAAAATCAGGGGTAACGGTGTACTGTCCCTTCTTGAACTCCTGCAGGCAACTGTCGATTGCGTCCGCATCTCGATGTATAAAAAGTACCCTGAGCGGACGGGTTCTGTGGGGCTGGGACCCCTCTGCGGCTGATTTCCCCGGGGCCGACTCGTTCTGCCGCTGATTCGCCTGAGAAATGGAAGCCATCGTATTCATAACCACCAACCGGTCCGCAAATAGAGAAGAAGATTAGAAGATGCAGACCTGTCACCAGTAGATTAGTTGGGTGACCAATTTGAATCTGTCCCATTTTGGACACGCTTCCTATTGGTTAACCAGACTATTGGTAAGGGTTCCCGGCACAGCGATGGTGAATCCATGAGTTCTGTAATGCCGTTGGGTGTGTGTCCAAAAGAGGACAGTCAACAGCTCACTTTGCGCCGGACAATCGCATGGGAGTTAAGCTCCCGCATCAGGAGAAGCAGGATGATTTGTTGCCCTAATTGCGAAAGCGCACGAATCCACCAATCAAAGCGTAAAGGGATTGTGGAAAAAGTGATCCTGGCCCTGCTGTTTGTCCGCCCGTTCCGCTGTGAACGATGCGACGAACGATTCTTCCGTCTCTCCTTCGCCGCGGATACCAAAGACTCCCGGGCGGAGACGACACTGTAATGTCGTCGCTCCCCTTCGAATTCGATTCACCTGAAGAACGCTTCAAAGGTAGCTATTCCCTCGCTTCTTTTATTTTGTACAGGTGATCGGCGGCGAGATTTGTGAGTGTTTCTTTTTTCCCGGAGGGCCAGGCAATTTCGACGCGGTCAACGCTGTCGTGATTGCCGAGGCCGAAATGAAGGCGCAGGTCGGGCTGGGAAAGATAGCTGCCGCCGCTCACCACTTCGCCGGTTTGAACGAGATCACCTGCGATTGCCTTGACGCGTGCGTTCAGGGCCAGGCGGTTGCTCCGGGCTCCTTCCAGTTCGAAACCGATCCAGTGATTCGGCGGGCCGCCTTGCGGTTGAAGAATCACCGGCTGCCCCTTTAGATTTTCCACCACAATTTCGATTCGGCCGTCGTTGAATAGATCGCCGTAAGCGACGCCGCGGCCGACACGCGGGACTTCGATGTCCGGCCCGACAAGATGGCTGATGTTCTTGAACGTACCGTTGCGCTGATTTTCGAAGAGCAGCATCGGCTCGCGATATTTGGTGCCGACATCCGCGGTGTCCACCTGCGGATAGACGTGGCCATTGACCATGAAAAAATCCGGCCAGCCATTGTTCTGCCAATCGATGAAGCCATCGCCCCAGCCGACGTAAGACGTGGTGGCCGGCGCGATTCCCGAGTGGTAGGAGTCGTCGTTGAAATTCATGTCGCCATCGTTGCGATAGAGGACAGCGTATTCGTTGCTGAAATGGGTGATGGCAATGCTGAAGCGGCCGGTGTGAAGGTAGTCGCCAAGAGCGACGCCCATGTTGGCTTGCTCCGCGCCATCCTGGCTGACGGCTACGCCCGCGGTGTAGGCGATGTCTTTGAAATGGCCGTTGCCTTCGTTGCGGTAGAGATAGTTGGGCTGGCCGTCGTTGGTGACAAAAAGATCGAGCCGCCCGTCGCCGTCGAAATCCATCCAAACGGCGGTGAGACCAAAGCGATTCTGGGGATCGGAGACTCCGGCGGATTTGGAAACATCGGTGAAGGTGCCATCGCCTTTGTTGTGGTAGAGGTTGTCGGGCGAACCCTTAAGGCCACGAGGGCCGCACTGCACGTCGATGCCCTGGTACTTGCAAGTTTTGCTGGAGCCGAAGACCGGAAGATCATCCAGGCCGAGCGCGACATAATGCGATACGAAAAGATCGGCCCAGCCATCGCCGTCGTAATCGCCAAACGCGGCGCCCGTTGCCCAGCCGGAGTCGCCGGCCAAGCCTGCTTGCTTGGTGACGTCGGTGAACGTGCCATCGCTGTTGTTGCGGTAGAGGACTACACCACCGAAACAGGTTACGAGCAAATCCGGCCACCCGTCATTGTTGTAGTCGCCTACGGCCGCTCCCATTGCCCAGCAGGGGAACCCGACGCCAGCCTTATCGGTGACATCGGTGAATGTGCCGTCGTGATTGTTTCGGTATAGGGCGCTGCGGGCTTTCTGGCCGGCGCGGGCCATTTCGACGCTTTGCGCATTGGTGAAATAGATGTCGGGCCAGCCGTCGCGATCGAAGTCGATCAGGGCGACGCCGCCGCTCATGGATTCGACGATGTATTTTTGTTCGGGGCTGGAAAGATGCTCGAAGCGGATGCCCGTGGAACTGGTGATGTCCACGAGCCGAGGCAACGGAGTTGGTGCGGCGGCGTTCGGCTTGTGATCGGATGCGCGATCCGTGGCGGGTGGAGGTGCTGACGGTTTCTGCGGCTCCGCGGGAGACTGGGGAAATAAGGATCCCGCGCCAATTACCAGGTAGAAAGTTCCGAAGAGACAGATCGTTCTGTTCATGCACATGGACGCGCCCGGGGATCGGTTCCGGCAGTTAAATGCATGGTGGAATGCAGCGGGAAGAGCAAGAGAGTGTCCTTAACGGCCGGCATTGCGCATTTGCACGGCGTACAGCGAACTGCGCGCCGCGATGAACAGGGTTTTGCGGTCCGCACCGCCGAACAGAATTTGCGAAGGACGCTCCGGCACTTCGATGGTACCAATCCGTTCGCCGGAGGGGTTGTAAACGAAAATCTGGCCGGCGGCGATATAGACGTTGCCTTCGACATCTTCGGCAACACTTTCGCCGCCAATTTCGGCAAACAGTTTTAAATCAGTGAAACTGCCGTCATCACCGACTGCGGCGCTATAGGTATTTTCCTGGTTTTCATCGGTGATGTAGAGCCTGCGGTTCGTAGGTGCTGGCGCCAATCCGAAGGTAAGCAGCACATCGTGGATCTTGGAACCGTAATAGAGCGCGCCGGTGACAAAATCCTCTCCAGCGGGGATGAATATGCTGCGATCGAGCGAGACGTATTGGTAAGGTTTCTTTTTCTCCCTGGTTGCGGGGAAATCGTTTTCGTTGCGCCAGTAATCTACGGGAAGAATAGGCGTCATGCCGGGGCGCGGGACGCTTGGCTCGGGCTTGAGCAGGGTGAGCTGGTCAAACTCGGTGCCCGGCTTAAAGGTATAGACAGTTCCCTGCCCCGCGTAGGAAACAACGAGCAAGTTGCCGGATTTGTCGAACGCGAGCTGGACTGGATCGAGAGGATTTTCGCGGACGATGGAGAGCTGATGATCGGGCGGCGACCAGCGGTAGATGGTTTGCTTCCTGGCGTCCACAAAGTAAAGGTTGCCGGACGCATCCACCGCGCCGCCGGAAATGTTGAAGAAGCCGCCGGCGACTTTTTCCAGCCTGGCGCCTGGGACGAGAACCGGAGGCGGTTCGGGCGCGCGAGATGAGGGCGCGTTGCCCGAAAGTGTGAGCCAGGAAAATTCGCGCTGGCGAATCTCGGCGTTGTGAGTCTGATCAAAAACCGCGTCGTCAAAAGATGCCTTGCTGTCGCTGTAACAATGCACGTTCCGGAACCGGATGTCTTTGGAGCCAAAAACCTTGATCGCGTAAGGAAATGGCTGGTAGCTGCTGACCACGCGATATATGTGGAAA
>WNFO01009488.1_pt1 | contig 10380 bp, 8 predicted proteins | sample 5400251 | NCBI WGS metagenome assembly WNFO01 (sample SAMN13153354, study PRJNA577476) | soil metagenome | isolation source: 100 cm saprolite under Madrone tree | place: USA:California | collected 2016-06-14 | reverse complement strand
CGTCTGAATCGCAACTGTGGAGATGGGTCGACCGCTACCGATCCCTCAGCGCCCGGAAACAGACCACCGATACCTACTACCGCCAAGCGCGCGGGGACCTTCTTCTTGGGTTTCAGATGGCTGCAGAGGTTCCGATGATAAGCGTCATCAAAGTCCTCTAGAATCAAATGAGCATTGGTTCCTCCGAAACCAAAGCCATTGATCGCTGCTCGTCGCGGACAGGAGCCGATGTTATCGGGCCAGGGATGAGAGACTCTTGTAATCGTAAATTGCGAATGAGCCAGATCGATCTCCTGACTGGGTTCGACGTAATTATATTGCTTGGGAATGACCCTCGCTTGGAACGCCTTGCATATCTTAATGACCGATGCCATGCCCGCCGCCCAGCCCGTGTGTCCAACCAGGGCCTTGACACTCCCCAATTCAATGGGTGGTGTGGCCGGGGCCCTCTTCATCACTTCTTTCAAGGCACTAAACTCAACCGCGTCCCCCACTAGAGTGGCGGTGGCGTGCGCCTCGACATATTGGACGGTGTTCACATCGATAAAGGAGTTTTGGTAAGCGCTTCGAATCGCGTGGCCCTGCCCCTTCACTTGCGGCACGTTGATGGAAGGGCTGCGGCCATCGCTGGACAAACCCACGCCCCGAATAACGGCCAGGATGCGATCTCCTTCGGCGAGAGCATCAGGCAATCGCTTCAGTATTACCACCCCTGCTCCGTCGCCGAAGACGACCCCATCCGCGGAAGCGTCAAAAGGACGACTCTCTCGCGCTGTGAGTCCTCTGAACTGGGCAAATAGCGTGTTGTTGGCCGGCCCGGGGGCAAAGACGCCGCCCGCCACAATGATGTCGGAATCCTCGTCCTGCAGGGCCTTCATGCCCAGATAGATCGAATAAAGAGAGGAAGAGCAGGCTGTGTCCACCACGTAGGTTAGGATCCCATCGCCAAGAAGCCGTTCAATAACAGCTTCATAAATCTTGTGCTGGGCAAGATTCTTCGAGTCACCATTTTTATAACCCGTGATCTCTTCGAGGCTATTAGCAAAGGCCCGCCGCAGACTCTCCGGTTCATCGAGAGTTCCCAGGACCATTTCCAGGCTTTCCAAAAACAGCGCGTCATCGTATTCCTTCGAGCCATCGGCCGTGGCCCCAAAGATACACTGCATCCTCCCCGGTTTCGGCTGATTGATCTGAACTTTGAGCCTTGAAAGACTTTGCGCCACCGCGAGCGCGAGCAGCCTTTGGCCTTTGGTAAGATCGTCAAACTGTTCTTTGGTATAAGCCTGTGACAGGAGCCCACCGTCGTAAGGAACATTCAGGATACTGCCGTGCAACAATGTATAAGTTTTGTCAGGTACGATTTTTATTTGGGCCCCGTCACTGGCGGCGAGGAAGTCCTGAGCTGTTGAGGGATCAGTGTCAGCCATGTTTGAAATGCCGGACACACCACTCAAGATATTCGACCAATATTGCTCGGGATCATCAGCGCCTGGCAGAACACAACCCAATGACACAATTGCGATCGGTGTTTCAGGACAATTTTCGCGGGCAAGTACTCTTTGCTGCTCAAGATGCCTACCCGATAGAACACTGAACCCCTCGCTCGCACCAGGCCCTGAAGCAGCCCTTGTTCTGGTGCAGACGAACGGTGCCTGACCAAGGACGGTCTCTCTTGAATGCTTACAGCGCTCGGCTGACTCGCCTGAGCGACGACGTCTGTCGCAGTGGAATCCATAGGCGCTGCCCGCGTCAACGAGCCTGAGACCTGTTCGAGTAAACAAGAGGTGCTCCGAACCAATCGAGACAGGTCCTGAACCATAAGAGATATGCTCTCCAACAATTGCGCGGAATCCTTCAGCCGTTCTGCTCGGACAATCTCCGCTTCCGACAACGTGGCTTCTGGCCTTCCCAAATCGCTGTCAAACAACTTGAGCAACCCTTGTCGCAGACTTCCTTCCACCGGGGTGATAGCCAAAGCTTCTATATCACTGCTCTTCTCCGCCAGGTTCTGTCCTAAGAGTTTGGTGACGATATTTCCGGCCCCGCATTCGATGAACGTTCGGTAGCCACTGTCATAGAGGGTCTTAATTCCACTCGCAAAGTGAAGAGTGCGTACGAACTGTGAGGAGAGTATTTGAGCCAGATCGGAACCCGGCGAATACAGCATTCCTTCCATGCAGAAGTAAACTGGGATCTTTGCGGGTCTGAAGTCAAATGTTTCAAGTGCATGACGAAACGGTGTTACCGCGCCCTCCAGAAATGATGAATGGTATGGATACTTGCTTCTTAAGAGTGTGAGTGAGACACCCCGCCGGTTCAGAATGGCGCCCAACTCATCCAAAGCTGAAAGCTTTCCCGACACGACCGTCTGTCGCGGGTGGTTGATTACGGATATCTCGATGGAATCATTTCCCAACTCTGCAATGCACTGCTTAGCGTGCTCAAGGTCGCAGGAAGCTGCGGCCATTGCCCCGGGAGTGGCGTGAGCCTGCAGCGCCAACACTCGTTGGCAGACGATTCTTAGTCCTGCTTCAATGGAATAGACACCCGCCGTCGCCAAAGCCGCCAAATCACCAAAGCTGTGGCCCACGAGGAGGGCCGGCTTCACGCCATGCTCGATTAGGATCTTTGCGACTAACACCTCGGTAAGATAAATCCCAATCTGATCGAGATCAGGACAAGCATTCAGTCGCTCGTCATGTTCTTTGACGGAGGCAGCAGTAGCCAAAGCAAGGAAGTCACCGTTTAGCAGTTCACGGCTGATGTCATTTGCTCGTTCGAAGTAAGGTGCCGTCTGCGGGTAAAAGGAATAGAGCTCCCGCAGGGCCGTATAGGAATACGAACCTTGTCCAGGAAAAGTGAATGTCGCTCCCGGTCCGACTTCTGTAGCGGAAGACACGCTTCTCATTGCACTTCATGTCCTCAAAGACTGTATTCATTCAGCGCTTCATCCACGATTTTGGGATAAGCCATTTTCAGCGGTGCGTTCGCAATACTCTCGCCCAGCCGACGAATCGACTCGGGAAAAATGTGCTTGATCTCTCTGCTGCCGGTCCTGGCTCGTTCGGCAAAAGAAGGGTTGCTAAGTCCCTCAAGCAGACTGCATTCACTCTGCGCGCTCACATACTGCGACAGCAAAGGAGGCGCAGGAACCATCTCATGCGTGTCCTTGTTAATCACAATCATGGTCTGGTATCCGCATGAGACCGGCTCGCCGCGCTGGTCGATGACTCGGAAACAAAGCCGCACCGTGCAGAGAGTCGGGTCCTCATAGGTCATAAGGATCGCCACCTTCTCACCCAAACCAACCGGCCCCAGGTTCAAGCTATAAGCCTCCCTGGTAAGCACGAGCACATCCTTTAACTGCTCTCTCCAACTCCTCTCCCCGTCGACCTTGGTTTCAAACAGAATGGTTTCGCGCGCGACATTTTGGAACTTGAAATTGGAGATATGATGGTTGGAGCCATACGCCATCGTGTCGTGAAAAAGGATCTGGTATTGCATTCCGAAAAAAGGCATAAATGAATCCACCCGTCGCAAACGCTCTTCCGGATTATCCGCGGTTGTCGTTATTCATCTGCGTCCCCAAATCGCAAATACACTCTTCGCACATATGCCACAACTATCACCACCGCTGTTACGAACCAAACCAAAATAATGAGTTGCAGCAACCCGCCCTCATAGGGAGGAAGGTGGAGACTCCACGTCGAGGGCTTGCTGAGAACCACGGAAGAAGCTGCAAACGATTTCCTCATAGTGCCGGGGTCTAAAATGACGTTCTGGTGATCTTTATGGAGCAGTATCGCTAACACAACAGCAGTAAGACCCGCGGTGCCGCAAAGCAAGAACATTCTGACAAACGAACGAATCGCAGAATAGACTTTGCCTGTCAGCTCGGCGAAACTGAACTCCGGATCGTCGAGAAACTTCTGTAGTCGATAAAGGAGTCGGTTCCCTACCTCCGCAATTTGCCGAAGTTTCAGAAAAGTTGAGTCGTCCGGACCAGTAAGGAACTGCCTGATCGCACTCTCTTCAATTTCGCATCGGGTGCGCCGCGCGACACCTTGACTATATTTTTGAAATTCCTTGAAAACATTGATCTCGCTATAAAGACCGGCGGCCACGGTGTCATACAAAAGCGTAGCCCGAATCATGCGAACCATGTTCCGCGGTACGGCAATCTCGTGTTTCCTGATTAGCTGAAAGAATCCAAGCCAGAGCCTAAAAGACGTGCGTTCCCACTGCTCAGAGTGTTTACTCTTGATTCCATAGAATCCTTTCCACCAGACATCGAGCAGTTCCTTTCTGAACTGGTCCCAGTCTCTGACGCGTGGTTGGATCGGTTCCATAATGCTAATAACCATGTTCACCATCCCGCCGACGTCTTCGCGTGAATAGTAATAATTCAACTGCCACATAAGATTTCGGTCTCGTTCCGAAAAGACGCCGCAGGCGCCAAAATCAATCATGACAATTCTGTTGTCGGGTTGGACCAGGATGTTGCCGGGATGCGGGTCGCCGTGAAACAAAGGACACTCGTGGAATGAATAGTACCGGGAACGAACCAGGCGCTTGGCCACAATCTTCGGGTCGATTCCAGCCCTGCAAAGCTCCGCCAGGTATTCTTCTTTTCCGTACCGTATGGCGAGGATAATATCCAGCACTTTGCGTCCGTCCACAAACTCGCTGACCAGTACCTCCTCTCCTGACACTTTGTAGAAAACCTTTGGGGCAGTAACGTTCAATTTCTTCCGCCGCGCATGGTAACGACGGAAGAGTTCCTGGTAGCGCGCCTCAATACGAAAATCCAGTTCTTCGAGCAGCGAGTCTCTCAGTTCGATTCTGAAATTCTCAGTCAGCCGCGGCCGCAAAATGGTCAGAAACTCGGCAGCTCGCAAGATGAAGGCCAGCGCATCGAGATCTGCCGCAAATTGCTTCTTAATGTGCGGACGCCGAACCTTCACGGCAACTCGCTCTCCCGTGTGTAGGGATGCCTGATAGACGCAGGCAACGGAAGCCTTTCCCACGGGGTCAAAATCGAATTCGCGAAAGGTCTGACACAAAGGTTTTTTCGTTTGGCGCTCGATTGTGTCCACAACATCTGCGTCATCGATCCTTTTATCTATGTCATCCACCATCTCCTTCAACTGATCACAATAGGCAGGCGGCAAAAGGTCCACACGCTGCGCCAACTGCTGCCCAACCTTGATCATGACGCCACCCAGCCGCTGCAATAATTTGCTGAAGTTCTCACCGTCAGTCTGGTGGCGTTCGTAGTCAAGCTCTTTTTGTTCGACGACACGTTTCCCATTGAGCTTACTCAAAATGACGCTGCTCCAGAATTTAAGGCTGTACCAAAGCCGGCGGCGGACAACGCCGATCCAGAATTTTCCAAAACCCACCAACATTCTGAGCAGGTGCCAGAACACCCGCACCCAACTAACCTTGACCGCAGTCGTACGCAGTGCGGCATGGTACGAGAGACCCTCGTGATCATCCATTGAACGAACGCTGGCGTCTTGCCGCGCACGCGACAACTCGGTTGCACCCCGCCAATTCCGAAGCGTCGGTCTCATCATGCGTAGCGGCGACGCGGACAACATCTGCCCATTCCGTTGCTGCGACAAAGTCATCACAAAAGGTATCCTCTGCTCGTGACGCGCATACCCTCGACCATGGTGCCATTCGTCATGATCGAGTCTTCGGTGGCCATTGATCCTCATCCGGCACGCTCACAGAGTGCAAAAAGACCGGACCGTTCAATGCCCTTTAGCCTGGACGGCAACCCGTCTGATCTAGCGAAAGCAGTTGAGAGGAGAAAAAGCAGAAAGAGGAGAGAGCGGAAAACCGCGACCACGCTTCCGCTTTTTCTTGTAAATCACTAACACTGGAATGATCTGCTTATTCTTGTCCTGATCGGGCAGGCTACCACGAACCTGCTCAATGGCCTGCTCTACTTCATTCATTAGCTTCCCCTGGCCATCTTTGAGTTTGTTGATCGCTTTTTTCGACTTACTGCCAAGATCAACTATCACTGGAGCCGGAATTCTCGAAGGCTCCGGCTGACCTGCTTTTGTCTCTGGATTTGCTTTTTCCATTTACTCCTCCGATTCTGGCACTTCCGTGTAACCCGTTAAAAGTATTAGCACCCATTCCCGCGACACCCCCCCCATCGGAGCCCCACGATCTAACGACGATCATCCTCGCATGCAGTGAACCGGTACTCAACGCACTGAAGAAGCGAATGTCGGATTAATGAAGAGGCCGGGAAATCAAGGTACCGGACCTCGGCAGTTAATGAAAAGGCTCTACGCCCTTACGAAGTTAGAACAAGATCGGGCAGGTGTTAGGCAATCGAACAAAAACACCAACTGGTTAAGTCATGCCCGCGTGCCACTCTTTCATTTCTTGGCTTCCGCGCGGTGCCTAAATCACAGTTCGAGCGCTAAGACCGAATTTCCAAAAGGACTGTGCCGGCTCTCGCTATAGCAAGGGGATGCCACGCACCACCCTCCTGATGCGTTTCCTAAGCCTTCTTGTATTCAGTGCTTCGGCAAAATCACTAAGTACCGGGGCGGACTCTGAGATCGTCTTGGAAATGCCTCCCGCGGCATTCTCGTAGAAATCTACGAGCGCGCCATCACGTCTCTTCCTGGCTGAACTATCACGCTTGTCGATGTAAGTAGAAACTCCGTTCTCGACCGCCTTGGCGACCCGATGCAACGACTTGCTGGCACGGTCTTCAATGTCTTCAAGCCGCCTTGCCGATCGGGACGAACCTCTTTTCTTCTTTCGTTTCTTCGAATCAACAGGCTCACCCACCACAGGGTATTTGCCCGTTTTTTGCTTCGGTGACTCTAAAGTATCCATTTCGCGAGCCTCCTGATTTCTCAGTATTTTAGAGATTAGGCCCTTATACGCTCTTGCAAGCTGAGTGTCAACTCATTTATCTTGGTTCGCAAGAGAATTTGCAATTTGAGTGTCGGCGAAAATGACTTGCCCGGAATAAATTCCGACAACCGTCATGAGCGTCAGCAGCTCGTCGGATCGCACAGGGAGTTTTGGCGCTAGTACTCGGGCAAGCGGAGAGTATTGCGATAGTGAATAGGTTGCGTGTTGCTAACTCCTGACCAGACGCGCGCTTGGTCAACTAGACATCTGGTGCTCGACTTGCACGGGGGTGTGCTTCGTTAGAGGCGCTCTACAGGACCAAGAGTTTGCATGAGTACTGATGAAGGGGATCGCTATTACCCGCACGATCAGTACTGAAGCGGTAAGTTTTGGCCGCGACGTCATGGAGAGAGTCAGTTGTATTCTTGACCGACAGTCCCACACAGGACAGTTAGGTAAGAAAAGACCGCGGGGGACTGACGCATCACATCTGGCATTCATAAACTGACCTAATTTGATAACAGCGTCTCACAGATAAGGAGTGGTCAATGCCCGACATCAAGATCTTGCTGATTCAAATCGCCGTCATCCTTATAGCATCATATTCAGTTGGATGGCTGTTGAGCAGGTTTCATCAACCGCAGGTTGTCGGTGAAATGGTAGCTGGCGTTATGCTCGGTCCTTCGCTCCTTGGTTGGGTGGCGCCAAATTTGTCGGCAGTGCTATTCCCGCCCGCCGGTCTCAGCCTTCTTTATGCGCTAAGTCAGGTCGGACTTTTGCTCTTTATGTTTATGGTAGGTCTGGAACTAGACACGAAGAGCCTCCGTCGATCGGGTCACACCGCCGTCGTCATTAGCCATACGAGTATTATCGTTCCTTTTCTTCTGGGGGCCTTGCTGGCCTTCTATCTTTACCCGAGAATGGCCGAGCCGGGGATGCCATTCACCGGATTCGTATTGTTCATGGGAGCTGCCATGAGCGTAACAGCTTTTCCCGTGCTGGCTCGCATATTAACCGAACGAGATATGCTCGGTACCAGACTTGGGACGCTCACAATCGCCTGCGCGGCCGTGGATGACGTAACCGCGTGGTGTATTCTGGCGACCATCATCGCTGTCGTCAGATCAAAGCTCAATCAACTCACGTTATGGCAGATGCTAACAGGGCTTGCCGCTTATCTTGGCATCATGCTTTTCGTGTTAAGGCCGATTGTTAGAAGGCTCGTTGCCAAACAGGGGCACGCAAGAGTGACCAACAAGGTAATAGCTGCTCTGCTCTTGTGCATGCTCGCTTCAAGTTGGGTCACCGAGTGGCTCGGCGTTCATGCGCTTTTCGGAGCCTTCTTTGCCGGTGTGATGATGCCGAAAGAAAGGTTTTTTGCCGAAAGCATTATAGAAAAACTGCGCCCGCTGGTGGTTGTTCTTCTTATTCCTTTGTTCTTTGCCTTTACAGGATTGCGAACTAGTCTCGGTCTGATCAGTGGGTCAGCAATGATACTTTACTGTGGGTTGGTGTTTGTTGTTGCGGTAGCCGGTAAATTTGGGGGGTCAACGGTGGCGGCGAGGGTCATGGGAACACCGTGGCGCGACGCAGCCGCAATCGGGATCCTCATGAACACCCGCGGATTGATCGAGTTGGTAATTCTAAATATTGGTCTGGACATCGGAGTGCTCACGAAACCATTGTTCTCAATAATGGTGGTGATGGCGGTTGGCACGACCCTGATGACCACGCCACTATTGTCGTGGGTTTATGCCGATCCGAAGGAAGCGGGCTTGCCTCAAGCGGTCGGTGAGTTGAGTGATTGAAACATCCGTCAGATTTCCCTTTGTCTATTCAGCAGCTTGAAGAGGACTGACTTCAATCGAGAATAAGGAGGTTGTCTTCGCATGACGCCGTTTCTAGTCCTTCTCCTAGCCTTTGCGATTGGTGTTGCCACCGGTCTTCGTTCCATGACTCCGCCTGCGATCGTTGCCTGGGCCGCGCACCGAAGCTGGATCACTCTCCACAACACGGTCCTCAGTTTTATAGGAGCAACCGCGACAGTGGCGTTGTTTTCTCTTCTAGCAGCAGGCGAGCTAGTCGCTGACAAACTTCCTTCAATGCCGAGCCGCACCCGGCCCCCAGTTTTGATCGCCCGTCTTGTTCTTGGAGGTCTCTCGGGTGCCGCCGTGGCCTTGGCCGGAGCGCAGTCGCTCGCGGTGGGCGCAATTTTGGGTGCTATCGGTGGCATAGCGGGTGCTTTTGGGGGTTATCTGAGCCGCAAGCATCTCGTGAGGGCGCTAAAGGTTCCGGACTTCATCTTTGCTGTCCTGGAGGATGTGGTCGCGATTGGCGGCTCCCTTCTTATTGTTCTCCAAAGTTGAGACTAGACTTGTCTGATAAAACGGCGATACCGAAGCTGCTCTTTAAGCCGGCATTCTTGAAATCTGCGGGACAGCATGCGGGGCAAAAACCATACTCACGCCTTTTTCGGACTGCGTATGGTCCCCTCAGATCGAATGCTCGTGGTTCATTGAAGGTTGTCTAACCCCGAGTTCACGCTCGTGGCTACTGGTATGCGGCCCGCTGACCCTGGCTCTTTGCGTGCTTCTTCGTTCGGCGGCCGGATAAGTAAACGGTCAGACCCATGACAGATCAGCAAACACGCCCCCTAATCATCACCCGTGTCCGCCAACAAGGGCGCGACATTCGCTCGTTCGACCTCATGCCCCCAGATGCCAGTGACGCCCACGGCATCGCTTTCATTTCCGGCCAAGTGGCCGTACTCCACGTTGGTGAAGAAGCACCAGCGTATTTTGCTTTCGCCAGCGCCCCCACAGATCGCGAGCTGGAAATCCTCGTCAAGCGAACCATCGGCGCAAGCCTGGCTCTGTTTGATTTGAAAGAAGGCGAGCGGGTAGATCTGCTCAATGTGGTTGGTCACGGCTTTGATCTGGATCAGCAGAAGGGACGTGATCTGGTGTTCGTGGCGATGGGAACCGGAGTAGCGCCGTTGCGTTCAGCTCTGCGACATGTCTTGAACCGAAAAGAAGACTTCGGCCAATTGGTGGTGCTTTATGGCGCGCGCACGCCTGACGATTTCTGCTATCGGGATGAGACGCAAAGTTGGGGAGACGCGGGCGTCGAGATGCGGCAGGTGATCTCCCGTCCCGATGGCCACGACTGGTCGGGCCCAACTGGCTATGTGCAGACGCTCCTGGATCACGTCCTGCCTGATTTGAATTCTCCCGTGGCTTTGGTGGGTGGCTCCCGCGAAATGATTGCGCAGACCAGAGATCGTTTGCAGCGGATGGGGTTTGCACCGGAAGCGATCCTGACGAACTATTAAGCGCTTCTTCCGCTCGGGCGTGATGAAAAGAGCCACACGATAGTCACACCAGCTGCCTTTCTTGTTTCTTAGTCAGTCGCTATAAGTCATTGAAAAGAATGGTGCACCCAGCAGGACTCGAACCTGCGGCCTTTTGATTCGAAGTCAAACGCTCTATC
>WNFO01009792.1_pt1 | contig 10381 bp, 6 predicted proteins | sample 5400251 | NCBI WGS metagenome assembly WNFO01 (sample SAMN13153354, study PRJNA577476) | soil metagenome | isolation source: 100 cm saprolite under Madrone tree | place: USA:California | collected 2016-06-14 | reverse complement strand
GAGCTGTGCGGACTGACGGTGGATGACATAGACATAGAGCGTGGAATGCTTCAAGTGCGGCAGAGCGCATGGCGGGGGAAATTGGGCGATCCGAAGACAGACGATTCCATTCGGGTTGTCGAGCTTTCACCTCAGGCCTGCGTCCATTTGAAGACGTTCTTGAAGTCGTGGCATCCGAACGAACGTCGCCTGCTCTTCGCCACTTGCAATGGAACGCCGTGGGATCAGAACTTGTTGCTGAAACGAAAGTTCAGACCTTTGCTTCGGTCGCTAGGCATTCAGGTGCCCCGCGGCAATGGCTTCCATGCCTTCCGTCATGCGAATGCAACTCTGATGAACAGTTTCGGAGCATCGCAGAAATTGCGTCAACAGAGACTCGGTCACGCGGACGGATCGCCGGTCACGGAGACAATCTACACTCATGTGATTAGCGAGGATGGAAAGCGGATCGCGGTACAACTTGGCAAAGCGGTATGGGGAGTTTTGGACCCCAGTTGGACCCTGAAAGAAAACGGCTCAGGAGTGGAGTCTCCTAAGCCGTTGTATCTAAACTAGAAAATGGTTGCGGGGGTCAGATTTGAACTGACGACCTTCGGGTTATGAGCCCGACGAGCTACCAGGCTGCTCCACCCCGCACACTGACTATAGCGGACGCAGATGCTTTCGTCAAACAAGCCCGGCATAGCCCGGCGAGAGGTTTGTGATGGACGGCGAAACGGGGCTCACTTCCGGGGGAAGATCTCTACCACGTGTTATACGGCGTTCCTTCGAAAGGCGAAACTGTGCTGGAATTCGAATGCACGTCTACCATTCCTGTCGTCGTTTGTTCCGCGCTCATGACCAGAGTATCAAACTGCGGCACCCAATCTTTTGCATGTGTCATCGGATCAACCGGAACTTCGCGCAGATACCCTGCCTGCTGAAGATCATCGAGAGATTGCGGCGCAGCTATTTTATCGAGCGTATAACTGTCGATCGCCTTGCGCATCTCCTGCAGGTCCTGTTTCAACACCGCTTCCTTTGCGCGTATGACCGAGCGATCGTAGCGCATCGCGGCCATCCCCAGCAGAATTAGGATGATTGTGATTACGATCATCAGTTCGATGAGCGTAAACCCCGTCTTGAAGAAACGTTTGCGGCGTCTCTCTCGTGCAAGCCCCCAATCATCCCCGGGTATCCGTTCATTCATCTCAGGCCTCGGTCAATTTACCAGTCGGAGTATTTTGTCCCGTCCAGCGCAGTTCCTTGCGACTTGGTGTACACGTCGAAAACGTTTTTCCCTCCCCAGCTTGTGGAGTCAGGATCGTCCTGCACCGCGCGCAATCCCCAATCTGTTTGCCCGGTCATCGGGTCTTTGAAAACCTGTCGCAGAAAACGAATCTTCCTGTCGCTTCCTGCTCCGAGCTGCACCCCTTTGACTAATGTCTCGAGGTCAGGCGGATAGTTTTCGCTACCCAGTTCCGTACGGATTAAGTGCTGGTCGGCGAGGTCTTTGTACCGGTCGATCGCATCCCGCATCGTTCGCAGGTCATACCTCAGCTCGGCTTCTTTTTGTCTCACAATCGTGTAGCGCGCAACGGGCAGCGCAGCGGAAGCCAGGATGAGCAGAATCGAGCTGGCAATAATCAGCTCGAGGAGGGTCAATCCTGATTCTGGGGACACGCGCCGCTTTCGAAACGTCCTGTTCCTTCGATTGTCGCGAAACATCGGTCTCTCTCAATGGGGCTAGGGCTGAACTTGCACTGTCGCTCTTTGCGTTGACCTGCACGATCGATAAATTGCTGGTGCCTGGAGCAACGGCTTTGATTACAATCCCTAGAAGTGTTCCGCTCCCGCTCACGCCCGGTGTATTGGGTTGCCGGGTGGCGGAGATGATCACCTGGCCTTTTTCCTTATTCACGTTTTCGACGATCGCGATCTCCTGCGTGCCTCCCGACAAGAACCCTCCGCGCTTCCCTCCGCTCACCGCGTGCTGCACTTCTTCCACGCTGATGACCGCGGGGTTGTACTGCAGAAGCAGCGGAATCGAGAACAGGTCCGTAACGTTCTCCACCACCAACCCGACGGTCCTCGACTCGCCCGCCTTCATCGTTACCGTCTGGGGCTCAATGCGCAATTTCCCCGCTTGCGTCTCCTGCGGAGCATTTGGCGCTGGGGCCGCGGTTCCCGGCGCATTCGGTCCCGGCGCAGCCGGCGCCTGGTTAACGGGCGCGCGAATTTCTTTTTCCCGCTTCACCTGCGGGAGCTGGTCGGAACCCGAAAAAATCGGCTGCAAATTCGCCCGCGTCCACTCTGGTAGTCGTACGATATGCGGCACCAGCACGATCAGCACTTCGTCTTCCTGATGATCCACACGGTCATCCGAGAAAAAATAGCGCAGTAGGGGGATCCTCGCGAACCCTGGCCATCCATTCAATGTTTTCGTGTCTGTCCGCTGAATTAGGCCGCCAAGGATGTTGACCTCACCTTCCTTGAGGCGTATGTCGTGCTCCACGACTCGCTGGCTGATGATCGGCTGATTGATACCGCCGATCGGGGATTGCCCGGTGACGGATGACACTTCGATTTTTGCTTTCAGGCTGACTTCGTGATTCGGGTGCACCCGCGGCGTTATGTCGATGTTTACGCCCACCTCCAGGTATTGGAATTGCGTATTCACCAGCGGGCTTATCAACCCGGCTGCAGCGCTCCCGCCGCCTATGGCCCCGGTCTGAAAACTCCCGGTCGCAACCGGAACCTTGTCGCCGATCCGCAGCTTCGCGATCTGCCCGTCAATCGATCTTACCTCCGGGTTCTGGATAATCCTCGTGTAGGAATCGGTCAGGATGGCAGTCGCCGTCGCGCCCGGCAGGTTGACGTTGTAATCCTTCGTGCCCAGATGCTTCAGTTGATTGAGCGGCAGTCCCGTACTGGTTGTCGTCCCGCCCGTCGTTGTAGTCGTCGTGCTCGAAGTTGGCGGATTAAACGTCAGGCTCGCGGACTGTCCAGGCAGCACTCCCAGATCCCTTAGCCGGTCCGTGCGCGCCTCAAGGATTTCCACCTGCACCACCACTTCCGGTTTGGCCTTGTCAATGTCCCGGATGATCTTCTCCACCAGCGCTATTTTGTCCGGCGTATCCCTGATGATAATCGCGTTCTGCGAGTTGAGCTGTTGGATCCGCTTCAAATCCAGTAATTGCCGCAGCCCGGTCACAATCTCCGTCAAATCCTGCGGCTGCACCGTGTTTGCCATATAAAATGTTTGCACGACTTCCTCTTCGTAATCCCGCCGCTTCTGCGGCTGGTCGGGAACCACGAAGATGATGTTTTCCGTAACCGCCTTCCAGAATGCCTTGCTTTGCAGCGAGACGATATCCAGCGCTTGTTCCAGCGTGACGTTGTTCAGTTCCACCGGGATTCGCCGCGCAGGGAAGTCCGGGTCAAAAATTACCGTTACGCCGGCAATCTTCGCGATCGTTTCGAACACGATCTTCGCATCGTTCGCCATCTTCAGATTTATCGGGTAATCCATCATCGGCTTGAGCACTGGAGGCCCCGATGCCAGCTCTTGCCCCTCTGGTTCATGCGGCGGCTGGGCGGGTGCATTTGTGTCGTGCTTCTTCTCTCCGATCATCTCCAAGGTTTTCCGCAGTTCCTGGCCAGCGATCGGGCTGGAGGGATCCACCGCCTGTGCCCGCTGGAACTGTGCGACTGCCCCTTGCAGGTCGCCGTTCGCGCGGAGTTTTAGCCCTTCTTTGATGTGCTGCTCCCCTGCGTCGAACCGGATCTGGTTCAGCTTGATCTTGAAGCTCGCGTTGTTGGGATCGGCCTTGAGCGCCTTTTGGTAATACTCGAGCGCGGCGTCGTAATCCTGCAGTGTTTCGGCTTTGCGTCCGTGGTTATACTCGGTTTGACCCTTCGGGCAGCCTGCTGCGAATAGTCCCGAGGCCAGACATAGAATGACGATGCCGCTACGGCGCATGGACTCTCCGGTTGTTCGACACAAAGCTGATGCAGTCTAACACTCGGCTTAGAACACCGGCAAGGCAGGTAAGGTTGGCTGTCCCAAATCGGGTAATACCCCGAATCAGTGCCCGTAGCCAAGTTTTCGCACTCCAGTTATCATTGAGGCTTGTGCCTAAGCCCGCGAAGAAACCCGAGAAAGGCAGCAAACCCGCCGAGCAGATCGTGGCGCAGAACCGTGCCGCCTCCTACAACTTCCAGCTTCTCGAAAAATTTGAAGCCGGCCTCGTCCTTCACGGCACCGAGGTGAAGGCCCTTCGCGAAGGAAAAGCGAATATCCGCGACGCCTATGTTGATTTCAAGCCCAGCGGCGCCTGGCTCGTCAACGCTCACATCGCTCAGTACTTGCCCGGCGGCCCCTGGAATCATGAACCCCTCGGTTCGCGCAAATTGCTCCTTCATAAAAACGAAATCTATAAGCTGGCAGGCCGCACCCAGGCCAAAGGCTTGACCGTTATCCCTCTTCGAATTTATTTCCGCAACGGCATCGCCAAGGTTGAAATCGCCCTCGCGCAGGGCAAAAAATCTTGGGACCGCCGCCAGGACGAGCGCAACAAGGAAGCGCGCAGGGAAGCAGAAGAAGCCATGTATCGCAACCGGAGGCGATAATCCATCATGCAGATCACGCTCGAAAGCAAGCCCTACGCAGCGCTCCAAACCGACGCTCTCGTTTCGTATCTATTCGAAGAAAGCGACCCAGTGCAAGGCCGCATCGCGGAAATCGATCAGGCCGCCAATGGCCTGCTTCGAAAGCTCTCGAAGAGCGGCGAGCTCACCGGCAAGACCCTGGAAATGACTTTGATCCACTCACCCGACGGTCTCAAAGCCGCCCGTCTTCTTCTCGTCGGGGCAGGGAAGCGCGAACAGTTCAATCGCGCCACGCTTCGAAAGATTGCAGGAGCCGCCCTGCGCTACGTGAAAGCGCGCTCCGTGAAGAATTTCGTCTTCCTCGTTCGCGAGAACGACGCCACCGATGAGTCTGCTCAAGTCGCGGCCGAGGGCGCTCTCGCTGCTGACTTCGAAACCGACAAGTACAAGACCGACAAGAAGAACGACAAGTCCATCGATTCGGTTTCGCTCGCCGGCTATTCTGACGCCGCGCGCGCCGCCGGAGAAAAGGGTCTCGCCCGCGGCCGCATCATTGCCGACGCGCAGAATTTCACGCGCGACCTCGTCAACGAGCCCTCGAACAAGCTCACGCCGCGCATCCTCGCCGAAAAAGCCGAAGCCATGGCTCGCGAAGCGGGTCTGTCTGTCGACATCCTCGACGAAAAAAGAATCGCCGAACTGAAAATGGGCGCTCTTCTTAGCGTCGCGCAGGGCAGCGTCGAGCCGCCCCGCGTGATGGTCGTCACCTACACGCCGGCGAATCCCAAGCCTGGCGCTCCCGTCATCGGTCTCGTCGGCAAGGCCGTCACCTTCGACACCGGCGGCATCTCCATCAAGCCCGCCGAAGGCATGGAAAAAATGAAGTACGACATGGCCGGCGGCGCGACCATGCTCGGCGTGATGCGCGCCCTCGCCGCGCTCAAGCCCAGCGTCAAAGTTATCTGCGTCGTTCCGTCAACCGAAAATATGCCCGGTGGCAAGGCGCAAAAGCCCGGCGACATTCAGACTGCGATGTCCGGCAAGACCATCGAAGTTCTCAACACCGACGCCGAAGGCCGACTCATCCTCGCCGATGGCGTTCATTACGCCAAGCAACTTGGCGCCACGCATCTCGTCGACGCCGCCACGCTCACCGGCGCCATTGTCGTTGCTCTCGCCAACGTCAACGTGGGCGTCTTCGGCTCCGACCAGGCTTGGACCGATAAGCTGCTCGCGTCCGCGAAAGCCGCGGGCGAAAAAATGTGGCAGATGCCCATGGACGACGAATACCGCGAATTCATCAAGGGCAGCTTCGCCGACATCCAGAACATCGGCAGCGGCAAGGGCGGCGGCGCGATCACCGGCGCCATGTTCATCAAGGAATTCACGGGCGACAGTCCGTGGATTCACCTCGACATCGCCGGAACCGCCTGGAACGACGAAGCCAAACCGTGGCTCGCCAAAGGCCCTACCGGCGTCGCGCTTCGCACCCTCGTCCATCTCGTCATGTCCCGCTAGTATCATCGAGTGGTGCTCGCGTGTGGCACGATATATCGTGCCCCTACAATTGCGGGAATTTGTGTCCCTCAACGGGCATCACATTTTCTCCGGGGCTTCGATCCCCAACAAATCCAAGACCCGCACCAACTGCGCCTCCACCAATTCCGTCAACCCCAATAAAAACGCTCGCTTCTGCTCATCGGCCTCCGTGAGGATGTGGTGCTTGTGATAAAAATTATTGAACGCTTGCGCCAGTTGAAACGCGTATTTTGCCACAAATGCCGGCTCCTGCACCCCAATCGCTGCGTCCACTGCATAGTCCAGCGATCCTGTCTGGAGCAACAGTTCCCATAGCCCGTTCCCGTCCGGCCCCGCGAACATCTTAGCGGCTGTTTCCGGCGTCAGTTCAACCCGCGTTGCCCCCGCTTCGGCGCCCCTCCGGCGAATCCCGCGTATGCGCACCACCGCGTACTGGCAATACGGCCCGGTCTCTCCCTCAAAGCTCAACGCATCGTTGAAATCAAAGGCAATAATCGCGTTCCGCGTAAACTTCAGAAGGAAAAATCGCAGCGCGCCGACCGCAATCTCATGCGCCGTCTTTTGCTGCTCTGCCGCGCTCATCTCCGCGTGCCGCTGCTGGACTTCCGCGAGTGTCGCGGCCTCCAGTTTGTCCAGCAGGTCGTCGGCCTTCACGCCAAACCCTTTGCGACCGCTCACCTCGACGTACGGCTTCTTCGCCTCCTCCGGCGTGAGCTGGTACCCCATGTCCGCCGCGCATCGCGGCGTCAGCGCGACAATCTCATACGAAAAATGAATCGACTGCTCCGCTTCTTTTGCGTGGCCTAGCCTGCGCAACCCCTCCGCCACCACGTCCTGCAAATACGCCTGCCGCGCGTCGATCACGTTGTAAACCGTGGTTGCCGCCGCCCCAAAATGGGGCGCCGCGGGATCATTCTCGCCGCCCGTCGTCGCCCAGACCGTGTGTCCCCCTGGGGCATTCGGCCACTTTCTATAATGAAAATCCTTGCCGAGAAGCCCAAATTTCCACAATTGATATGCAATGTCCTTCCCGACATACGTCACCGTCCCATTCGACCGCACAATGATTTTGTCTTGGATATTCTCGTCTTCGTCCTCGGAGGTTTTCTCCTTTCCTTCCTTAACCTCCTTTCCTTCCTTTGCCTCCTCTTTCCAAGCCATGATCCAGCAGCCCGCCATCTTCCCGCTCGCCGTCAATTGGATCGCGCCCGCCGCTTTCAGTTTTTCAAAAGCCGCATCCCAAAACCTCAAATGCAGAATCTCGCTCTCCCGCGCCAGCAACTCGTAGAGAATTCCCAGGCGCGCCATCGTCCGCAGATGCAAGCTGACAATCGCGTCCGCCACGACTTGGGCCACTTCAGCTTCTTCGCCGCGATCTTCTTCGATGGCCTTCAGGGTTTCCCCGCGCAGTTTCGCGGCCCGCTCCTTGTCCTCTTCAAAAAAATGCGTCGCCTTCGCATACAAATCCCAGCAGTAGTAATCAAATCGCGGCTCCATCGCCAGCATCTTCACGTTCACGGGCGCGCGTTTTTCCATGTGCAGGAGCCCGATCACCACGTCCGCCACCTGCACGCCGGTATTGTCGATGTAGTTCTGCACCTGCACAGCGCGCCCCGCGTGCCGCAATACGCGCGCCATCGTGTCCCCCAGCACCGCATTTCGCACGTGCCCGATGTGCGCCGCTTTATTCGGATTGATGCTCGTATGTTCGACAATCACCTTCCCTTGCTTGCTACTCCCCACTCGCCACTCGCCACTTTCCTCCGCCTGTGCCCTCTCCCAAAAACTCCTCCGGTCGAAATACGCGTTCAAGTACCCTCCGCCCGCGACCTCAACCCGGGCAATGCCTTCGACCTTGGGAAAACTGTTGGCAATCTCCTGAGCGATGATTCGCGGCGCCTTCTTCAAGCGCTTGGCCAGTTCAAAACACACCGGCGACGCGGCCTCCCCCATTTCGATCCGCGGAGGCCGCTCGAGCACGACGTCCAGGGAGATGGAGTATTTATCCTGGATGTGGCGAGCGAGAGCGTCGCGGAGACGATTAGTCAATGTCAGGTACACGGTTCCTCGAAGAAGAAGATGGGTGAGTATAAGGTAGAGGAGGAAACGGGTCAAAAATCTGGAGGAGTGGAGGGGTAGAGGGGTACCCCCACCCCGGTGTTTTCGTAAGAGTGGCAAGGAAAGGACTTATAGGAGGGGGTGTCTGTAAGAGTGGCAAACAAAGGACTTACGGGCGGCACTTTTTTGCAAAAACGCGGATTTCTCGAAAGAGCGGCGGGAAAGGGCTTAGCAGGGAGATTCCGAAAATGGAAGCTCGAAACTGGAAAGCGAGGGGAGAGTAATGTGCAGAGGAGGGGGGAAGTAGACGAGGTGGAACGGTGTTTGCGGCGGTGATCACGACGTATATTACATCACGAGCGGCTGCATTGTCAACTAGAGTTAACAGGTACTCTGTATGTAATGGAGGGGAAAGAGGTTAGCGCCAGAAGATCTGAACGGGAACAATGATCGAGGTAAGGATTGGCCGGCACGGCGGGCGAGCGGCATTGAGAGCCGGTAAAAGAGGGACGGAAGGAGCGTACGGACCGGGAGGGGGCTTGAGTCTGGCGCGTTTGACACACCCTGTTTGCGCCGATAGTATCAATTCGAGCCCGAAAGCGAAGCGGTCAACCTGCATCCAGCGGAACAATTTTTCCAGGGGCTGACCACCCGTACGGCGGCGGTATCCCATGAAACTCGCCTATTTTGATTGTTTTTCGGGAGTTAGCGGCGATATGACTCTCGGCGCGCTGGTCGACGCCGGGTGCGACGCGGCGCAACTCCGCGCCGAACTGCGCGCCTTGCAGGTGCCGGGATGGGATTTGTCCGCTGAAAAGGTTTGGAAGAATGGAATAGCGGCCACGTACGTCAAGGTCTGGACCGAGGACCAGACCAAGCACCGTTCGCTCAGCGCGATCCTGGACATTTTGAAGAACTCGCCCCTTGCGGCGCCGGTCCGGGAGCGCTCTTCCGCGATCTTCACCAAACTCGGGGAAGCCGAAGCGCGGGTGCACGATGTGCCGCTCAAAAAAATTCATTTTCATGAAGTCGGAGCGGTGGACGCCATTGTAGATATCGTCGGCGCCAGCATCGGATTCCACGCGCTGGGGATCGAACGATTTGCCTGCTCGCCGCTGAATGTCGGAGGAGGCACGGCGAAAATGGCGCACGGAATTTTGTCCGTGCCCGCGCCGGCCACGGCTAGTCTGCTGCAAGGCAAGCCGACGTATTCGAACGGCGTGCAGAAAGAACTCGTTACGCCCACGGGGGCGGCCATCGTTGCGACGCTGTGTGATTCCTTCGGTCCGCAGCCGCCGATGAGCGTTTCGGCAATCGGCTATGGCGCAGGCACCGCCGACCTGGAAGGCCAGCCCAATGTCCTCCGCATCATGATTGGGGAAGCCGCGGAAAAAACTGTTCCCGGCTTCGATGAGGAGATCGCTGTAATCGAAGCCAATCTCGACGACATGAACCCGCAAATCTACGGGTACTTTCTCGAGAAGGCTCTGGCGGCAGGCGCGCTGGATGTGTACACCACGCCGGTGCAGATGAAGAAAAACCGGCCGGGAACGCTGCTTTCGGTCTTGTGCAAGCCGCAGGACACGAACGCGCTGATGTCGATGATTTTTGCGGAAACGACAACGTTCGGCGCGCGGACGTACCGCGCGCTGCGGCGCACGCTGCCGAGGGAACACGTCAGGGTGACGACGAGTTTCGGCGATGTGCGCATCAAGATTTCCCGCGTGAACGGGCGAATCCTGCATGTTGCGCCCGAATACGATGATTGCCGGAAGCTCGCGGTGGAGAAGAACGTGCCTTTGCAGCGTGTGATCAGCGAGGCGCTGCGGCGGTATGAAGGCAGTGGTTAGCTGTTCGTTTTTAGTTCTTAGAGAAGAGAAAGAAGGAGATCTGATGACAGGAATCCGTTTTTTTTAGGATTTTGCAGGAAGCAGATTCCTCGCTTCGCTCGGAATGAGAACTAAGAACTCTTTTTGGGGGCCAGTAAGTGACGCAGAGACCCTGAGGACGCAGAGGAAGAAGGCAAGAAAGCGGAATGGCAGCCGAGAGAAAACCCAAGTTTTATTTGACGACGCCGATCTATTACACGAACGGCCTGCCGCACATCGGCCACACGTATTCGACCATCGTGTGCGACACCATCCGGCGCTACAAACGCATGCGCGGCTATGACGTGTTGATGACCACCGGGACG
>WNFO01008237.1_pt1 | contig 10383 bp, 9 predicted proteins | sample 5400251 | NCBI WGS metagenome assembly WNFO01 (sample SAMN13153354, study PRJNA577476) | soil metagenome | isolation source: 100 cm saprolite under Madrone tree | place: USA:California | collected 2016-06-14 | reverse complement strand
GCCAACGCCTATCTGCGGGAGCAGTTCATGCCGGACTACAATGCCACCTTCACTCGGCCGGCGAGCGACCCGACCTCGGCCTTCGTCCGCTCGGCGATGTGGACCTCGAGCAGATCCTCTGCGAAGAGGAAGACCGGATCGTCGGCCAAGACAACACCGTCAGCTTTGACCGCGTACACCTCCAACTCGCCAAGCAGCCCGGCCGCCCCACGTGCGCAGGACTGCGCGTGATTGTCCGACGCCACCTCGACGGCTCCCACACCGTCTGGCGGGGGGCGTACTGCCTCGGCCGTCACACGGCCCAGGGCGCCGCCGTACCCGCAGTCGTCGAGCGCGCACTCAACGGGCGCTTCCGGCTCGCCGGCGCCAGCCTCCCACCCCTGCGCGGTCGCCCCGTCGGCCCCACCCGGACACCTCGCCAGCGCCCGGGCCCTCGTCTGCCCGTCGGCCCACGACTCTGAAAGCGGACAGATCACGTGTCAAACCCAACCGGACATTTCACTTGTCAACACCAGCGCCCCGGCCATCATGGGCACCGGGGCGCTCTGTAACGCTGACGGAGCCGGGAGACGTGCTAGGCGGCTAGGGGCAGGAACCCCTCGAAATGGACGGTCAGGTCAGGGGTGGCAACAGGGCATCGGGGGGAGCGGCGCCGCTCCCCCCGACGATGATCAGTCGCGCGGTCGGCGCGCAGCAGGATGTGCCGATCGGTGAAGGATTCGACCCCCTCGTCCGAGACGCGGGAGGCGAAGGCCTCACGGCACGCCGCCGGCGCCTCGCGAACGAAGCGATCCAGGTCGCGTCGCGCGCCGGGCCTCCACCGTCATCGGCATGCCGCCGGTCGACTCCCGCACGGACGCACGTTGGCGACCCTCGTCTGATCGTTCAGCCCGCCGACGGATACGGCACAATCAACGACCAAGGCCGTCCGCGGGACGGGCACGAGAATGCACAGACGGGTTGAGGTTGCCGAATTGTCGTCGCGAACCCGGGGCCGGCCGGAGGCGCGCGACGACATGTTCGGCGCGGGACGGGCGGCGCCGACGGGCGCCGGTACTCGACGGCGTGTCCGGTGGAGGTACGAATGTTTCTGACTAAGGATGAGGATAAGATGGAGCAGGTACAGATGGTTCTCGGCCGGACCACCGCGAAATTTCAGACCCGCGGGTACTGCGGCGAGCATCTGGCCTCAGAGGCTGGAATCCCGCAGCGGAACCTCGAGGTTCTAGGGTCGGGAGGTTTCGCGGGACATTCGGCGCGCTGGTCGACCCCGGCGGCAGGTGGGCTGCTCGACCGGGAGGTCAGCCGCCTTGACTCCTTTCAGCAGGTTTCGAGCTGGTGACAACCTCAAGACCGCGAAGGCGCTCGGGTTGACGATTCCGCAATCGGTGCTCATCCGAGCCGATCAGCTCATCGAATGATGACCCGGCGCACGTTCCTCTGTGGGATCACATTTGGGATGTTGTCCGCGCCGCTCGCCGCCGAGGCTCAGTCTGCGGGGAAGGTTTATCGAATCGGGCTATTTCACGTAGGACTCGACCATGTTCCGCCGGCCTTGCATGGATTGCGACAAGGCTTGAAGGATCTTGGGTATGAGGATGGCAAGAATCTGCGCTGGGAGTTCCGTAACCTGCCCGATGAAAAGGCCGCGCAGGCGACCGCAAATGAATTCGTTCGCGAAAAGGTGGACGTGATCGTGGCGTTCGAGAATCAAAGCGTCCGGGCCGCAAAAGCAGCAACGTCGGAAGTCCCCACCCTATTTCTCCACGTCCTCACCGATCCAGTCGGTGAGGGGTTCGTGCAGAGCCTCGCTCATCCCGGCGGAAACATTACGGGCATTTTTGGCGATGCCCCCGCCAAGCGAGTGGAGTTTCTGAAAGAGCTGATTCCCCATCTCGATCGGCTCCTGCTCTTATTTGACCCTACCGATCAAACATCGCTCCAAGAGGTGACCGCCGTACGAGCCGCGGCCACAGCGCGCAAGCTTCAATTGGTCGAGCGAGCCGTGGTGACGCAAGCGGACATCGAACGGGTCTTCACCTTGGCGAGACGCGAGAACATCCAAGCGGTCGTCGTCGTCTCCGGCCTCGTCACGAAATTCCCGTCGCTCGTCATCCGTCTCGCGGCCGAGAGGCACCTCCCGCTACCTGGTCATCGAAAGGAGTGGGCAGAGCAGGGCGCACTGTTTTCCTACGGGGCAGACTATTTCTCGGTAGGCCGGATCGATGCGGCGCGGCTGGTCGACAGGATTCTCAAGGGAGCGAAGCCGGCTGATCTCCCCGTCGAGCAGATTGCGCGGCTAGAATTGGTCATCAACCTCAAGACGGCGAAGGCACTCGGCCTCACGATCCCGCCGTTGTTGCTGCTGCGGGCGGATCACGTCATCGAATGATCTCGCGTTGGGTTCTTGACTGCCCTCGCGCCGGGTGGAGACGCAGGCTCGCCTGCGGACTGACAACACTGCCGTCGTCTCCGCGTCAGCCTCGTGGCGAGTAAGCCGATCAAGTTGCGCAGGATCGCTGGCTGGCGGAAGATCGTCGCTGTCCTCAGCCAGCATAGGGCGGTGGCGGCATGACACATCCCCTGGTCCTTCGACCCGGGTCCTACTTTCGGAGAAGGGTTATGACAACGTCAGTCCGATCACTCCTCGTGGCCCTGCTGTGCGTTACGGGTTGCACTTCAATCTCCGCAGATTCACGCGGACCTGCGCAGCCCGCTGGGCTCGAAAAGATCCAATGAAACACTCCTCGCGCCTCCTATTCGAGCCGCGCAGCCGGCGATAGACCGTGATTGGAGCCTTCAAATCGCAAATCCTGGCTTACAGCTCAGAGAGGATCGGCGTATGCGGCGGAAACACTTCTTCAGCGCGACACTGGTTTCGTTAGCGGTCTCGTCCGCGCTCGGGGCCTGTGCCCCAGCAGCGCCTGGCTCCCAAACTCAGGGGAAAGCCGGAGAGATCAGCCCGAGCTGGTCGACCTCGGCGTATCGGAGCCAGGATCGCGAAGACGCATGGCACTTCGCCTATGCCGTGCAGAGCTGGGCCGGAGAGCAGAGCGGCCACGTGGTGATGATCCCTGCCCGCTACACGATTGTGGCCGACAGAATGTTCTTCAGTGACGAGTTCAGCCACATCCCATTGCGGGCGTTGCGAAGCGTCCACGCGGACGACCCGAACCAGGTCGTCGTCCTCAAGCACATGTGGACGACGCACGCGTCGTCCTGGGACTACGACACCGACATCAAGTTCGTCCTGTACGGTCCGGGCTTCATCAAGGAAGGCGTCAAGCTTGAGAAGGCGACGCTGCAGAATATCGCGCCGACGTACGCTCGGCTCATCGGCACGACTCCGCCCCAGGGATCGATGGGTCGCGCGATGACGGAGGCGCTCGTTCCAACGTCGAAGAGGCCGAAGGTCATCCTGACCATCGTGATGGACGGGGGCGGTCGGTCGCTCTATGAGGCGTGGCCGGACGCCTGGCCCGTTATCAAGGGACTCGCGACGCGGGGTGTCGAGTACATGGACGCGAAGGTCACGCAACTCGAAACCGCGACCGCCGTTTCTCATACCGCGATCGGGACCGGAGGCTATCCCATCACGACGCGCATTGTGGGGAACGAGATCTATGACCCGGCAAAGAACCAGGTGATCACTTCGTTCCCGGACTTCTCGCCAGAGTTCGTCAAGGCACCCACGCTTGCCGACGAGTACGGCGTCACAGCACATCACAAGCCAGTCGTGATCGGCACCAGCTTTCAGGAGCGCGCGGCGATCGGAATGGTCGGCCATGGGGCCGCCCATCACCCCGGCAACAAGAGTCACATCGTCGTCCTCTTCGACAAGCCGAAGAGGCCGGCCTGGAAGGCGGAGTTCCCGGGCAACGATCAGGACAACCGCCTGATGACGAACATCGACCTCTTCACCTTCCCTGCCTACCTGCGCGGTCGAAACCCATTGCCGTACGTGAAGGCACTGACGGACGGCACCGGTGTCTGGATGGGCCACAAGATCGACGACACCGCGAACGTCCGCTTCACGCCAGCCTACGTCGATTTCGAGTGCGACAACATGGTGTTGATGATGGACCGTGAGCCCATCGATCAACCCGACGTGACCGCGCTCATCTACATGAGCATCAAGCCGACGGATTACTCCGGGCACCGTTGGGGTTTCGAAAGTCTCGAGACGCGAGAAGCTCTACGGGCGCAAGATGCCTGCGTCGGCAAGCTCATCCAGAAGTTGAATGCCCGGGTAGGCGAGGGGAACTACGTGGTCACGATTACTGCCGATCATGGGATGATGCCAATGCCGGAGGCCGTAAACGGCCACCGGCTCTCGCTGCGCACACTGCTCGAAATGGTCGATAAGAAGTTCGGGGCCAAGATCAGTCTCGGCGGCGGCTTCATCAATCTCTGGTTCGATCAGACGAAGATGAAGGAGATCGGCATCACGAACCAGAACATCGCGGAGTACCTTCGCTCTTTGACCGCTCGCGAGTACTACGGCCCGCCTGAAAAGTGGCCTGTCTACCTCGCCTACCGGCCGGACGAACGCCTCTTCTTCAACGCCTACACGTATGAACAGGTCGAGGCGTTCGTGAAGGCAAATCCGAGACGCTGGATGGCAAACCCCTACGTGGGAGAGGGTACCGCCGTGACCCTCGAGCACGACCTCCAGCGGCTGTATTATGCGATCGGATCAGGCATGGGCTATCTCGCGTACGGCGCCCATGGCGACGGCGACCTGCCGCGCATCGACGGCACGCGCTATTTTTATCGAGACGGCTCGGAGCTGGAAGAGGAACGCGAGATGTTCGAGGAGATGATGCATCCCTGAGCCCGCATCCCGCCATCGCGCGCGCCATCGGCGCCCACATCCGCGCGATGAGGATCTGCGATAAAGGCTCCCTTGCCTTCCTTCAAGCACCGCGCACAGAGGGTCTTCATAGCGTGCCCTCACCCTACGACACGGCCCCGATTTCGCACAAGGGCGGAACTGCGAAATCGGTCGACTTCCGAAATGACTCCGTCCCGCGGGCCGCCCAAGCGGCTCAGATTGCGTATCCCCAACTTGATCCTTTCGCTGACCTATCAGGCGCACGGAATTTACCCCATTGTTCTGCTCACTGCGTGGGGCGATTGGTTTGACCGCCGACTCCGCTCTCCACTCGTGTTCAGAAATCCTCGCTGGCCCTGGGGAAGGAAAGCCGCGAGAAGACGATCACGACTCGGGCGAGTTGCGGGCGTTTCGAAACCACTTGGTTCATAAACATGCGCAACGACTTGGCACGTCTCGGATCGAGATGGGACGGGGTGGGACTGGAACGCTGATTTGAGGTCGGGCTTAGCGTGAGCGTGTTGTCGGCGGCGGTGCGGCGGCGCGAGCCCGGCCAGCAGCACAGCGGTTACAACTGCCTGCGATGAACAGCGCATCGTGACGGAACCGAGACCCTCCTCGGGCGTTGACAATACGACGCAACGCAGACCGCGAGCGTGGTGTATAAGTCTCTGTTATGAGAGCTTCCAACGGCCCACCGAAGCGGAAATTAGCAAGGAGGCCACTATGAACACGTTGTCGCGCAGACAATTCCTTCGGACTTCGGGAACGGTCGTCGCAGCGACGATGGTTGCGGGTCGAGCCCGAGCTGCCGACAAAGAGCTAATCCCCAGAAAGCTGCCGTTCCCTCCGAATGACGAATTCGGCAGCTACGAGCCGACGATCACGCCGGACGGGAACACCATCTACTTCGCGCGCTTCGCGGGCAGCGGAGACAAGCGGGTCCTGGGTACGACGACCGACATCTTCGTCACGCACAGGACCCGCCAGAGCGGCGAGTGGCCCGGAACCGGCGCGGACTGGACGCCGCCCGAGCGACTGCCCGATACCGTCAACAGCGATTCCATCGACCAGGAGCCGCGGATCACCCCGGACGGCAAGACACTGTATTTCATGAGCCGGCGGTCGGGGGGGCGGGGCGCCGCGGACATCTGGGTCACCCACAAGCAGCCGAATGGCCAGTGGTCCCAGGCGCAGAACCTCGGACCGAGCGTCAACTCCGAGTTCACCGACCACTGCTTCATGCCGCTCGGGCTGCCGGGTCAGGACGATACCTCGGTATTCATCTCGGTCAGGCCCCGAGAGGCAGGCGGCGCTCCCTCCGCGGACCTCTACACCAGCAAGGTGGAAAACGGCGCCTGGCAACCATCCCAGAGGTACGAGAGCAAGCTGCTCGACTCGATCGGTCTCAAGTGCCGCCTCAACGCCGTCGCCAGGGACGGGCTGGTCCTCGGCGTCGTCTCCGTCCACGACTTCGGAAGGTTCCACAAGATGGTGTTCGTGCATTACGACCCGGCGACAAGCGAGTGGAAGGGACCGCTCGTCGAGGCGCCGTTCAATCAGCCGAACGTAGACGGCGCGTGCCCGATGTTCACAGCTGGCGGCGACAAGATGATCTGGTCGGCCGGCTACGATCGTGGGCCCGGCCCTGTCTCTACGGCCGGCGGCACCGGGTCGACCTACGATCTCTTCTGGCTGAAGACGAGCGACATCGTCGCCTACTACAAGGCGAAGGCGGGACTTAGCTAACCAATCCGTCGGTTCGCGGATGGCGATGAGCAGGTGAGCGCGAGGCGACTGGCGCTCGCGCTTGTTATCTGCGCGCTGACCACGACCGCCGCAGCCGGACACGCTGTCCTGCAGCGGGCGGAGCCGCGCGTCGAGAGCAAGCTGAAGCGCTCGCCCGACGAGGTGAAGCTCTACTTCACTGAGCGCCTCGAGCCGGCGTACAGCTCGCTCCGTGTGCTGGACGAGCGCGGAGCGCAGGTGGACCGTCGGGACAGCCGCGTCGATCGCGCGAATCCCGCGCTGCTTCGGGCGACGCTTCCACCGCTGCCTGCGGGGACGTACACGGTGCGGTGGCGGGTGCTGTCGATCGACGCCGACGTCACCGAGGGCGGCTTCACGTTCAGAATAGAATGACCGCGTTCCTCCTGGCTGCACTGTGGGTTCACCTCGCGTCCTCTGTGCTGCTCGTTGGGGCGTTCTCCATGCTGCTGCTCGCGGGCCTGCCCGGCGCACCGACCGCGCGGCGATGGGACGAGACGGTTGTGCGCTGGGGCCGTCTGCTCGTGCTTTTGGCGATCGGCTCGGGCATCGTCTGGCTGCTAGTGCGCACGGCGGTCTTCGAGAACCGTCCGCACGCGGCGCTCGAGCCGCGTGCGGTATGGCACGCCGCCCTCGATACGTGGCCAGGACTCGTCTGGCTGGTGCGCCACGGTCTCCTGGTCGTGCTCGGAGCGTTTCTGGCGATCCACGCGAACATCACAGAGCGGCGGAACTGGATCGCCGCTCGCGGCGAGGCCCTCGTGCTCGCTGCGCTGGCGCTGGCCCTCGTCAGCGCATCCAGTCACGCCGCCGCGATTGCCCCGGGCACGATGCTGGCCGTGGCCAGCGACGTCACGCATCTGTTGGGGACTGGTGTCTGGCTCGGCAGCCTGGTCCCGCTCGCGCTCTTGCTCCGCGCGGCGAGCCGTGATGCCGGCGCCGACGCGCGCCCCTGTGCGGTGCTCGCGGCGAGTCGCTTCTCCCGCGCAGCGCTGATCGCGATGCTCGTCCTGATGGCCTCAGGTGTGATGAATGCGCTCGCGCAGGTTGAGAGCGTCGCCGCCTTGGCGGGGACGACGCATGGCCGCTTGCTACTTGCCAAGCTCGCCGTCCTCGTCCCAATCCTCGTCCTCGCCGTCGTCAACCGCACGCGCATTCTCCCCGCGCTGCCAGGGTCGAACGCCATACGACGCCTCGCCGCGTTCGTCGGACTGGAAGCCGGCCTTGCCCTCGTCCTGCTTGTGCTGGCCGCCGCCATGACGTTGACGACGCCGGCTCGCCACGCGGAACCGGTCTGGCCATTCTCCTTCCGACTTTCGCTGGGCCCCCTGCTTGACGCGCCGGCGACGCGGTGGCGAGCGCTGCTGGGTGGCCAGCTTGCTCTGGTCGGAGCGGTCGCGCTGATCGCGTCGTTCCTCGTACGCCGCCGGCGGGTACCAGTGTTCGCCGGCGCGCTCGCGCTCGTTACCGCCGGCGCGGGCATCGGCCTTCCCCCGCTCGTGGTGGAGGCCTATCCCACCTCGTACCGGCGTCCGCTCCTGACGTACCACTCCGCCTCGATCGCCTCCGGGATGGCGGTGTACCGCCAGCATTGCGCGATCTGCCACGGCGCCACGGGCGCCGGCGACGGAACTGCGATGCGCGCGTCCGTCGATCTGCGCTCGGCACCTACCTCACGGCGCCACGCGGGTGAGATCTTCTGGCTCGTCGGCCACGGCATTCCCGGACGCGGCATGCCGCGCTTCGACAACCGTCTCGGCGAAGCCCAGCGCTGGGACGTGATCAATTTCATCAGGACGCTCGGCGCGACCGACGAGTCCAGGCGGGTCGGACGCCAGGTGGAGCCCGACCACGCCTGGCTCGTCGCGCCCGACTTCACCGTCTCGGTCGGCCCCCTGGCGCCGGGAGCGCTACGCGACTACCGGGCGCGGCGAATGGTCCTGCTCGTCCTCTACACGCTGCCGGGCTCTCGCGCGCGCATGACGGAACTGGCGCGCACATACGACGTGCTGTGGGTCATGGGTGTTGAAGTCATCGCGGTGCCGACGCGCGCCTCGCCCGAGGCAATCGGCGAGCTCGGCTCGTCACCACCCGTCCTGTTCCCGGTGGTGACTGACGGCGGCGCAGATATTGTGGCGACGTACCGCATGTTCGCGCCGGGGCCTCACGCGGAACTCCTGATCGATAGCCAGGGCTACATCCGCGCGATCTGGAAAGACGATACCCTGCCTGAGGTCACCGTGGTTCAGGCTCAGGTGGAGAAGCTCAACGAAGAGAAGAGCCCGCCGCCCTTCCCCGACGACCACGTCCACTGATGGAATCAGGAGGGCCTTCGTGATGCCCGTGTGGCAGGTGGCCTTGGTGCTCAACCTCACGTTCGCCATCGGCCTCGGCCTCGGGTACGCCAGCTGGGGCCGTCGTGCGTCGGCACTCGATCGCGAAATCGACTCCGCCCGCGCGCAGGTGGAGCGGCTCGAGCGCGAGCGGGAAGCGTGCGCCGGCGGCGCGCGCGCCGGCGAGCAGCAGTGGGAGGGCCGCGGCGTCGTGCGCGCGGTTTACGCGCAGCTGATGGTGATCACGCACGAGGAGATCCGGGGACTCCTGCCCGCGAGGACCACGGGCTTCAGGACGGCGTCGCCGAAGATGCGTGACACGGTCCGGGTCGGCGACCCGATACGATTCTCCCTGCGGGGCACGGTGGTCGATGACGCCGCGCTCGTGGCGATCGAGCGGTGGTGAACATGCGCCGTACTCGAGCGCTGTTGACGTATTGCGTCCGCTCGATAGCAGTCGAAACCAAGAGCAGACCACCTATCGCCAACACCGTTTACGAACCGAGTGGTTTGTGAACGCCCAGATTTCGCCTCGCCAGCTATCGTCTTTTCGCGGCCTTCCTCTTCATACGGCAGCCGAGGATTCGGAACGCCTACGAGTTTGACGCCGCCCGCGGGCATGAACTATCCCCCGCCGCCCCCTACTCGCGGCTTCGTATCCCTCGCCGGATCTGAACTAGCGACCTTTTGGGATTGTGAGCGACCGTTGGGTTATGAGGGGGAATCTGGTCCACACGCCCACCAACTCCAACCAAGAATCCCAAGCCGGCCGGAGTCAGAGGCGCCTCATTCGCTTGCCTCTTCGTCCTGACGATCGGGCTGTGACGAGCCGACCCTCGGAACGAAACGCCGCTCAAATACGGCTGTCGAGTACTTCTGATACAGTTCGGATTGCTCCTCTTTGAAAGCGGCCTGGTCGAACTTCTGTTTCGTTAACGTCCTCCATGAAGCGACGCCGTCAAGACCGGCCGCCGTACCGATCGCAAGCTTCAGCTTGTTTTCAAGGTGCAGACGCTGGTAGCGACATCGATCTTCTTGCTCTCGGACTTCTAGGAGTTCCTGATAGATAGCCACCACTAAGCGATGGCGACTGGCCGTCAATTGGCCGGAGAGGCGAGCGAGCGCTGACAGGCACGGGCCCCGATTGCTTGGGGGGGACACGTCGGTCCCTGGGGACCGTACGCACCCCGGGCCGAGCAGTTGGCTGTTGGGGAGCCTGATGGGGCCACGCGCCGCCATTTCACCGCCAGTCGCCACGGGGATGGTCCCGGCCGTGGTGTAGGCTACTGTCGAGCACGAGGCTGAGGGAATGACACCAACCTGGATCTTCACCGGCTTGAGAGTGATCTCCGGGGTCTCCTCGAGGATTGTGTCAACGTCCTGAGTCGGCACGTCGACAAGACCAGACAACTGCTTCGGACCTTGCTCTTTGATCGCCTCATCTTCTGG
>WNFO01006980.1_pt1 | contig 10383 bp, 8 predicted proteins | sample 5400251 | NCBI WGS metagenome assembly WNFO01 (sample SAMN13153354, study PRJNA577476) | soil metagenome | isolation source: 100 cm saprolite under Madrone tree | place: USA:California | collected 2016-06-14 | reverse complement strand
AGGACATCCTGGCCTTCGTTTCCGTCCTGATCGCCAAAGACGGCGTCGGCGAATTTCTGTCCATATCCGCTCGAACCGCGATAGTTGACGTTCAAAGTAGCCCAGCCGCGCGCCGCGTAGACCTGATTCTTGAAATTGAATGACGGACCATTCTGGCCGTGGGGCCCGCCGTGAATGTTCACGATGAGCGGATGCTTGGATGTGGCGGTCATGCCCAAGGGTTTGGTGAGAAAGGCCTCGACTTCGAACTTGTTGTCGTTGCTGATGAAGGTGAACGACTCGACTTCCGCGATCTGCTTTCCACCGAGTAGTTGCGCATTCAGATCGGTAAGCTTGCGCGGCGCGGCGTTACCGGCTTTGAGGTACAGCTCAGACATGTCTTGGGCGGCGGTCGCTGCCGTCGGAGTTCATGAGCCAGACGTGCGTGTCCTCCATGGTGGTTTCGCGGTCGGTGAGCCCGCGCCGCGTGCCGCGATAGATGATGCGCTTGCCGTCTGGCGACCACAGGGGGTCGTACTCGTTAGACTCCGTGGCCGTCAAGCGGCGAATGCCGTTGTCGGCAACGCGCAGCGCGAAAATGTCGTAATTGAAAAACTCGTCTTGATTGGGCTCGCGATTCGAAACAAAGAGAAGCTGTTTGCCGTCGGGCGACCAGTCGATGGAGTGCTCGTCGGTGTTGCCCTGGGTGAGCTGGCGGATTTGCTTCGAGCTCACGTCTACCACAAAAATGTGCAGGCGCTGATTGTCGTTGAAGCGCGTCATGCCTTCGCCGGCGTCCGGCTTATAGAGATAGCGGGTGATCACCATGGGATCGCCGCTGGCTTCGGCGGCTTCCGCGCCGGGAGTGGAAGAGATGAAAGCGAGTTCCTTGCCGTTGGGAGACCAGGTCACATCCTTGCCCGTGCCGGGAAGCGGGCTGTTGGTGTCATGCAGCGGAGCAAGAAACGTGATGTCAGAGCCGTCCGGCCGCGCCATGAACAGACCGTGCTTGTCTCCTTGGCTTCCCTGGAAAGCCAGCCACTTGCCGTCGGGAGACCACAGCGGGCCGCCGCCAGAATCTTTTTCCCCGCCCACGCGGACGGACTTCTGAGTAGCAAGCTCCATGATCCAGAGCTGACCGTAGGGGCGGCCCGGCCGGTCGCGCATCACGACGGTGTAGGCGACCCGATGAGCGTCGGGCGAGATAGCGACGCTGCCGACGTTTCGCAAGCGCGAAAGGTCGCTGCTGACCAGACCTTGTGCTGTGCTCAACGGAACGATCGTGAGAAATGCCAGCGAATTAAGTACACACCCACCCAAGCGATTCAAAACCAACTGCCGTGACAGACGCATCTAGTTCTCTCCTCGGATTTTGAAAAGGCGCAATTTTTCCGGTCTCGTTTCTTGTCCGGCTTTAAGTGAATCAAAGGATTCTTACTTCAAATGTTGATCAATCCAATCTACCCAACGGCGATAAACGTCCATTTGGCGGACGGGGTCGTTGGGGAAATGACCACCAACCGGGTACGCAAAAAATTGCACGGGAACGCCGTTGTCCTTCAAGGCATGGTAGAGCTCATAGGCTTGCGTGATGGGGACGCGGAAATCACCAGTGTCGCACATGATTAGAGTTGGCGTCCTGATTTGCGGAGCGTAAGCGATCGGTGACTGGTCGAGGAATGCTTTTGCGTTTTCCTTGGTATAGGGGGAGCCCTTGAAGGCGTAACGAACCTGGACGCTGCCATCGCCGAGATTGTACTGATCCAGCCAATTGGTGACGGGAGCGCCGGCCAAGGCGACCTTCCAGATGTGGTAGTGGCCGATAAGCCAACTGGTCATGTAGCCGCCATAAGACCAACCTGAGACGGCGATGCGGGATTCGTCAACGGAGACAAGTTTCTTCACGGCGTCGATTCCGGCCATGACGTCGCGCCCCGGGCCGTCGCCTGCGTCGTTCCAAATGGCATGTGTGTAAGCGTTACCGAGGTTTTCGCTACCGCGATAGTTAGGCTCGAAGATCACGCAGTCGCGGGCGGCCATGAGTTGCCCAAGAAAATCGAATTGAGTGGTTGAGGCCGCGCGAGGACCGCCGTGAATGATCAATACGAGCGGATACTTCTTTTCTTTGTGAAAATCAGGTGGATAAAGAAGTACGCCGTCCTCCTGGAACCCGTCCGGGCCTTTCCACTCAATTCGTTCCGAACGCCCGAGCGCGTGAGACGCAAGCTCGGCGTTAAAATTGGTAAGGCGCTTCGGAGGGTCGCCCGGCGCAGGCATGTAGTAAAGCTCGGAAGGATGCGTTGCGGAACTGCCGGTAAAAGCGATTTCGCCACGGACCCCGACGAAGGCGTCGACCCAAAAGGACCAGGACGGACTGATGTCACCGAGCGGGAGTTTTTTGGCGGGGCCGTGGAGCGGCTGGATCCACAGCGCTGTCTGTGTTGCGTCATGTCCTCCCAGCAGCACTGATTTTCCATCCGGCATCCAGATCGCGCGCAGGACATTACGATCGACGGGGCGGGAAATGTCTTGGCCTTCTCCACCTTCAGGGGATGTCACATAGATTTCGTTTTCGTTGGATCGGCTGCCATCACGGGGATACCAGTAAGCGAGTTGCGTGCCGTCAGGAGAGAACAGACCGAACCCTTCGAATCTCTCATGATTGGTGAGTTTGCGGATGTCACCAGTCTCGACGTTTAGGATTTGCACAGTTCTTTCGTCGCCATGGCCGGTGTGGGGGTCTTCCTGGCGCGTGAAAGAAAGGAATTTACCGTCTGGAGACCAGGAAATCGGAGAAGAAGGTGAACTGGGAGGAAGGACTTTGGGGAGGCTCCAAGAACCGGAAGTAAGGCGGCGAGCCTTTCCTCCGTCTGCGGAGATGAGCCAGATGTGCGAAGGCATTGGCGCTTTTGTCTGGAGAAAATCGTTGTCGCCGACTTCGAATGCGTCGAGGTGTTTCTCAATATCCTTCTTGTTCGGTGGTTCATCCGCTGTAACGTAGGTAATTTCCTTGCCGCCGGGCCGCCACGCGAACTGTTCGACTGGTAAGGGCGCGTCCGAGATTTTCTTCGCTTCACCGCCGGCCATCGGCAACAAGAATATCTGTGGCTTTTCCTCCTTAGCGCTTCCCTCGTCGGCGAGAAATGCCAGGCGGTCGCCGGTTGGGGACCATCGCGGCGAACCCACTCCCTTGCGCTCGTAGGTCAGAACGCGCTGCGCTCCCGTGGCGATATCAATCAGGATGAGTTGGCGATCGCTGCGGTCCTGCTCAAGATTCGGGCGAGAGATAACGAAAACAATGGTCTTGCCATCGGGCGAGATCTGCGGGTCGGAGACGGACGTAATTTTCGCGTAGTCGTTCAATTCGATGCGGCGGTTCTGCGCGGAGACGGGTGCACCGCCGTTCAGCATTAGCGCGATCGCGAAAACAGCAGCCGGCATAACGGAATTGTGGAAAGGCTCAAACCGGATTCGATTCGCCGCGCGGGATTGTGTATACATGCGGTGGGTCTCCTTCGGGAGAAAAGAGTTCGCGAGTCCTGGCAGAAGATTGATTCAGCGCGCGGTATCGTGTCATGCGGGCAGCGCTCCGGTCAAGGAAATCACTCGGAGAATGCGCGCAACATCATGTTAGAATCGCCGCGAGTTGACCGCCAGGCGGTCTGCAAAACTAATGAGCCGACTGTGCTCCTCCCGTTTCGAGCGAGCGGCGCGCAAACTGGGCTGGACGCGCATCGCGGGCATCGATGAAGCCGGCCGCGGTGCTTTGTTTGGTCCGGTTCTTGCTGCCGCCGTAATTCTCAACCCCAAGCGGCGGATTGTCGGCCTGGATGATTCGAAAAAACTTGCTCCTGAACGGCGCGCGGAACTTGCCGAACGCATTCGCGAACACGCACTTGCGTGGGCCGTCGCCGAGGTGGATGCACAGCGCATCGACGCCTGGAACATTTATCAGGCGTCGCGCCAGGCGATGACGGCGGCGCTCCAACAATTGGTGGTTCCTCCGGATTACTTGCTCATAGACGCCATGCAGCTCGATGTTTTGATCGAGCAGAAGTCCTTGATCAAAGGCGATGCGCGCAGTGTCTCTATCGCTGCAGCCTCCATCCTGGCGAAAACGCATCGGGACGCTCGCATGGAAGAATGGGATGGCGTTTATCCGCAATACGGTCTGGCGCGCCACAAAGGATACGCCACGGCAGATCACCTGGAAGCGTTACGCCTGCACGGGCCGACGCCCCTGCACCGCCATTCGTTCGCTCCGGTGCGCGACTCCGCGTGCTGGGCCGCCGGAGCGACGCAAACTTCACTTCCTCTTCTATGACGGCGAAGGGTTAAGATCACCGGCGATCATGCCCATTGCCCCGTGGAACGCCATCGCATCAGTGCTTTATCGAGTTTTCGACCCCTGATTGGCTTGCTCCGAATTGAGCCAGGCAACCGATCAGATAGTTCATGGATCTTCGCCTGCTCTTTGCCTCAGAACTTGCTTCGCAGAAAGGGGATAACTGCCTGCTCACAAGAGGTTCTGGGTTCATTGACTTGGCTTTTTCCGGCCTGTTAGCGTAACCAAGTAGCGTTACGAGTCGTTCCGCTACCGCCGCAAATTGAGGAGAACGTCTGGACGGACTCCCAGGGGGAGGTTTGTCCCCGTTCGCGCATGGCTTATAACAAGAGCAAATACGTTGAGGCCGCACAAAAGCTGCTGAACCAGGGCAAAGTCGCCCAGGCCATAGGCGAATACCAAAATATTCTGAAATACGAGCCTCGCGATCAGGTCACGCTGATGACCATAGGCGAGCTGTACATCCGCCAGGGCGAGACATTCCAGGCCATCGACTATTTCGAACGCCTTGCGCAAATCTTCGTCGGCGACGGTTTCCTGACTAAAGCGATCGCGGTTTACAAACGCATCGCGAAACTCGCCCCCGAGGAGATCCGCCCGCTCGAAAAGCTCGCCGACCTCTACGTTCAGCAAGGCGTGATGAGTGAGGCCCGTCCCCTTTTCCTCCAGCTGGCCGAGATTCACCTGAAGAACAATCGCCAGCCGGAAGCCATTGGTCTGCTGAAAAAGCTGCTCCTCGCCGAACCCGATAATCTCCGGATCCAAATCCGGTTAGCCGATTTGTATCAAGCCATGGGCCAAACCCGGGACGCCATCGAGGCTTACGTTTCGGCTTCCCAGCGGGCCCTCGCTCGTGGGGACCAGGCGGAGAGTGAAAAGCTCGCGGACAAGGCCATAAAGCTCGAGCCGAATAATGTTGCCGCGGTCATTGTTAAAGCGCGTGTTTATTCCTCCCAAGGCAATCTGGCCAAGGCAGCGCAACTCCTCAAGCAGGTGCCGGATCTCGAGAAGGGCGGCGAACAAACCGAACTCCTCCTCGATCTGCATATCAAAGGCTCCGACTGGGATCAGGCAACCGCTCTTGCGCTGCGCGTTTTCGAAACCGACGAGAAAAATTTCGGGCCGATGCAAAAAGTAGTCGAGGCGTTGCTGCAATCCGGACAGGACGAAAAAGCCCTGGAGATTCTGGATCGCTCTCGCGTTCCGATGATCGACGCCGGCGAGCACGAAGCCGTCGGACGGCTTCTCAACGAGTTGGCCGTAGCTATGCCCGACCGCTTCGAACCGCGCGAATGGCTGGTCGATTTGTACGGTCGCACCAGCGACTCTTTCCACTTGACTGATGCGCTGGGGCATCTAGGTGATGTTCTGGTGGCGAATCGCCAGCTGGAACGAGCGAAGAAAACCTTCGAACAGCTGGTCGAGCGCGAGCCGGAGAACGACTCGGCCAGGCGCAAACTCGACGGCGTCATTCGCAGGATGCAGGGGCTGGCGCCGGAAGAAGCTCCGGAAGTCCCGGAACAGCCGTTATTGCCGACTGATTTTCAGAGGTCGCCGGTTGTTAAACTGCGATCGGAAGACGAAGAACCTGCTCCCGAGGCACAGGCAAAGTCCGCAGGGTTGCCAGGCGAGCCTCCGCTCGACGAAGAGACCCAAAAATTCATCTCACAGTCGCTGACCGACGTAGACCTCTTCGCCAGCTACGGTCTCACGCAGAAAGCCATTGGGTTGCTCGAGGCGATTCTTCGCCGTGCGCCCCGACATACACCCACACTCGAAAAACTGCTCGACTTTGTGCTGGGTGCCGGCGACGATCGGCGCACTGCGGAACTTGCAGCGCAGCTAGAGCAGATCCACCACACAACCGGCGATAAGCGCAGCGCCGAACGATTTGGCGAATTGCGCCGCCGCTTTCAGCGCGCTGCCGGCTTGAGTGACGAGGACCTGGCGATCGCAACGGCTGCGGCAATGCCCGCCTCAAAAGAAACTTCGGTCGCAGAAACCCACGAAGTTACGATTCCCGAAGTCCCTGCGGAGCCTGCTGCTGAAGCTGCCCCTGCCTCCCCCGTGCAGGGACCGGAATCGGCACCAGTCGAAGTCAACGCCTCTCCCTCGCCGGAGGTGCAGGAAGTCGATCTCTCCGACGAATGGGCAACGCTTCTTAAAGAGTCACATCATGGCGAAGCAAGAGTGGAGACTCCCACTTCGAAGCCAGCCAAGGCGACGCCCGAACCTCCGAGTCGCCCGGAACCGGCGCCCGTTGAAGAGTTTTCAATCAGCGGAGAACCCCGGGCCCTTCCGCCGGCCGAGGTTACCAGCAAGGCTCCCCCGATACGGTTGGAACCTGAACCTCTCGCCGAAACGTCGGGAAAGACCGCTACGGGGAACCGAGCGAAGGGCGTCCCGGCTAGCGGAAAACCGCAGAAACCTGCAAAGAGTGACGAGCCTGAATTCGAACTCGCCCAGGACTTTGAACTTGTATTGGAGCCCGAGCCGCTGGTTCCGGCTTATGACCACAAGCCTCCCGAAGCTCCGGTCACGCAAAATGCAGCTTCCGTGCCGTCTGCGGGCGGCGGTTTCGATTCCGATGAATTCTTGGCCGATCTTGCCAAGGAAATCGACCAGCTCGGGATGGACAAGCTCTCACCGCGTTTCTCCGGAACGATGCCGAATGCCCAGCCGGCGGCGAAGCCAAAGGCCACGCCTGCACCTTCCGCCGAACCCGGTCCGCTCAAGGAAGTGTTCGACGAGTTCCGCGCCGAACTCGGCGAGATGGGAGCCGAAGAAGAAGACCTGGAGACCCACTACAACCTAGGCATCGCATTCCGCGAGATGGGGCTCCTTGAGGAAGCCATCAGCGAGTTTCAAAAGGTCGCCAAAGCCAACGATCGCGGGCGCGCTTTCCGTTACACCATGCAATGCTGCACGCTGCTCGGCCTGGCCTTCATGGAAAAGGGCCAGCCGGCCATTGCGGCCATCTGGTACGAGCGCGCCTTGAAGACCCCCGGCATGGACCCGGAAAGTACACTCGCCTTGCGGTATGATTTAGGCGTGGCTCAGGAATCGGCGGGCGAGCCTGAGGCGGCGCTCAAGAACTTTTCCCAGGTTTACGCGATGAACATCGACTACCGTGACGTGGCCGAACGCATCGCGGCGCTTCAGAAGCCCATTCGCCGCTCCTGAACCCTTCCTGACGGGACGGGATTCTTCTTACCAATGAATCGGATTTATCGCGCACTTCTGGTGGTCCTTGCGTTCGAGATGGGCGCGCTGCTCCTCTATTTGCCGTGGACAGGCTATTGGGAGCAAAATTATTTTCTCAGCCATTATCCTTCGCTCATTCGCATTGTGCTTCATCCTTCGTTTCGTGGTGCGGTAAGCGGAGTCGGGGTCTTGGATATCCTTTTGGCAATAGGGTGGATTGGTTCGCGTCCGGGTCCTGATCATGTCCCGCCTCAGTAACTCATCTGGCGTACCGACCCTCTGCTACGTGACGGACCGGAGCAGCCTACCGGGAGTCCAAACTGCAGGGGCAACGGCGGCCCTCCGGTGCAGAGTCGCTGCCGCCGCGGCTGCCGGTGTCGATTGGATTCAGATTCGCGAGAAGAATCTTTCCGGAAGAGACTGCGGCCTGCTCACCCGTGAAGCTTTACAGCTGGCGGCAAGCGCGACAGCCAGCGACGCTATGCCAACACGGATTCTCGTCAACGATCGTCTGGACGTTGCCCTGTCTGAGGGCGCCGGCGGCGTGCATCTCGGCGAGAAGAGTCTGCCGATACAGGAAGCGAAGCGGCTTGTGGACGCCCGCGGTCATCAGAAGGATTTCCTGATCGGTGCTTCCTGCCACTCTTTGCGGTCTGCCGAATCCGCTGCAAATGGCGGCGCTGATTATCTTTTTTTTGGTCCCGTCTTCGCCACTCCTTCCAAAGCCGCTTACGGTCCGCCGCAGGGACTTGATCGGCTGCGCGAAGTTTGCCGGGCTGTTTCCCTCCCGGTAGTGGCCATCGGCGGGATCACGCTCGAAAATGCTGCGTCCTGTTACGCCGCCGGTGCCGCGGGCATCGCGGCAATCCGTCTTTTCCAAGACACACGGGAAATTTCCCCTGTCATCCAGGTACTGCGCAAACTGGCGCCTTGATCAGCGTTCCATCAATCGGCGGAGCAGCCGTATCTGCCCCGCATGGTAAACGTCATGAAAGGCGATGCCGTAGAGCTGGCGCAGCAATTTGGCTCCGCGCGGCGACCGTAAGACCTTGGCCGCTGCTTTGCGCAGGGATTGATGTTCACGCTTCAGCAGGTTCTTGTCTGCGCCCCAGGCTTTTTCACTCCACTTGCCCTTCTCTGGTCTGGCAAAAAAATTGCTCCCTTTCAGCGCAAAGGAGCCGCGTTTTCCACCCTCAATTCTTCGCCTAACGGCGTACTTCCAATACGCCGCATGCAGCGTCACTTCCCAGATGTTGTGGCGTCCAGGGCCGGGACGCCAGGCTGCATGCTTTGCGGACACTCCCTTAATGGATTGTTTAAGGTTCGGTCCATGCCAAGTCTTTTTCTCGTAGGCTTCATCGAGTAGCGCGAGCACAACTTGTGCGGAATTCAGGGTGACCTCCACAACGCGAATGCGAGTGATGGCGAATTCCCGCAAAGGATGGCGCTCGCGCCCTTCCGTGTCAACGTAAAGCCCGGGACGTACGCACGCCAGAGCAAAATGAGGAAGAGGCGAAGGCGGGTGACCAGTTGCAAGTTATTTGCATTAGGTATCCGATTAAGCTAGTCTGGTTTAACTATTGCAAATTACTTGCAAGGAGATTCCGTGCCCTCTGTCTCTCGTTCCGTCCTTCTGTTTCTCTTAGCTTTTTCTTCCTTGGTTGTTTTCTACCAAGCCCCGTCCCACGCCCAGGAGAATCCTTACTTCGTCGCTTACGACCACTACCTTGAAGAGCCCGGAAACTTGGGAATCGAGTACTTCTCCACGTTTGGCACGCAACGCGGCGGCAACAGCTTCCACTCCTTCTGGACAGAATTTGAATACGGTGCCACCGCCTGGTGGACGACCGAGTTTTATCTCGACGGACAGACCACGTTCGGCGACAGCACCTTGTTCACGGGATTCCGCTGGGAGAACCGTTTCCGGCCTCTGAAACGCGAGCACTTCATCAATCCGATTCTCTACGTGGAATACGAAAACAAGAATGGCGCGGACAAAATCCTGAAAGAAGGCGAAGGTCACGACGTGGAGTCGGACTTCCTCGGCTCGAATGCCGAAGCCCGCAAGGAACACAACCACGAAATCGAATTGAAGTTGATTCTCTCCACTACCGTTAAGGGCTGGAATTTCACCGAAAACACCTTGGCAGCCAAGAATCTTTCGAATTCACCTTGGGAATTCGGCTATGCCCTGGGCGCCAGCCGCCCTCTCGCGCTGAAGGCTTCCGCGAAGCGCTGTAACTTCTGTCCGCAGAACTTTATTGGCGGGATCGAGATGTACGGCGGCCTTGGAGACCGCCACAGCTTTGGCCTTCACGATACTTCGCATTATCTGGCCCCCGTTCTTGGCTGGAATTTACCTTCCGGCTGGACGCTGCGGGTGTCGCCCGGCTTCGGTCTAAACGACAACAGTCATCGCTTCCTCCTGCGCTGGGGTGTCGCCCGTGAAATCTCCGGTTTCGGTTCGATGGTCAGTCGCCTCTTTGGAAGCCGTCGATGAAAAGCAGCATGGCGAGCCTCTCCCTCACCGTTGTTCTTCTTGGCGTTTCATTTGTACTTTCGGCGAAAGGGCAGCAAAACAGCGCAAGAGCAGCCGTTCAAGATACAAAGGGTCAATCTGTGTATGACGAACTTTCAAGAGCGCCTCAAAAGGCCCGCGCCAAACGCAATCCCCTCGAAAAAGATTCGGAGGCGGTTGCTGCGGGCCGGATTCTATTCGAACAGCATTGCGCCGAATGCCACGGCGGTGCGGCGCAAGGCGGCAAGAAAGGGCCGAGCCTTCGCGTCGCAGACGTTCAAGACGCCGAGCCCGGTGCGCTTTTCTGGATCTTAACGAATGGCGTCGTTCGAAAGGG
>WNFO01045023.1_pt1 | contig 10392 bp, 9 predicted proteins | sample 5400251 | NCBI WGS metagenome assembly WNFO01 (sample SAMN13153354, study PRJNA577476) | soil metagenome | isolation source: 100 cm saprolite under Madrone tree | place: USA:California | collected 2016-06-14 | reverse complement strand
CGTGGGCGGGCTGCCGGCCGGCGTGGAGCTGCCTCGCTTTGATGCGGTCGATCGCGAAGGCTGGCTCGATCTCAACCTCAACATCCTCCGCCGGGTCATTGACCCTGTTCTCGAGCAGGGCCGCGTCCCGAACTCGCTGATCGTCCAGGTCGGTCGCGCCGGGATCGATCGTTACGTCGGCTTCATGCTCGGGTTCCTTGGTCGAAGGGTCCTGGGCCAGTACGACCCGCAGCTCCTGGGTGCGGAGCCCGTCGCGGCCGACGGCCTTTACCTGGTGGAGACCAACGTCGAGGAATGGGCCCAGAAGGCCGAGCTGCCTGGCGAGGACCTGAGGCGGTGGCTGATCCTTCACGAGATGACGCACGCGTGGCAGTTCGCGGCCCATCCCTGGCTGAGGGCGCACATGGAGCAGTCGCTCAAGGTACTGCTCGATTCGACGAGCAGGAAGGCTTCGCCGGCAGCGCGGGTTGCCGCCTTTGCCGGCGTCCTCCCCGCGCAGTGGAAGGTGATGCGACAGATGCAGGGGACGATGTCGCTCGTGGAGGGTTACAGCAACCTGGTCATGAACGAGCTCGGTAAGCAGCTGCTGCCCGGCTTCGAGCGTCTCGAAGACGCTTACAGGACGCGTAGCTCGAGCAAGAGCGTCCTCGAGCTGTTGATCTGGAAGCTCTCCGGCCTCGACCTCAAGCTGCAGCAGTACCGCCGGGGCGAGGCCTTCGCCAAGGCCGTGTACGACGCGCACGGGATGAAGGCCTTGAACCTCGCGTGGCAGGGCCCCCGGACGATGCCTGGTCTCGACGAGCTGTCGAATCCTGAAGGCTGGTACAAGCGGGTGACGGCCACGCGGGTGCGCCGTTCCTGAATCTTCCCAACCGGATGTAGAGAAAGGCGCCACTGCTCCGACCCTGTGGTGAGAGCGCCCGTGGAGGCGCCGAATCGAAGGAGTGACGAAGTGAAGTACATGATCATGACGTTTGGGTCCGCGGAGGAAGGACTGGCGACCATGGGCAAGGAGTGGATGGTCGAGATGATCCGGTTCATGGGCAAGCTCGACGACGACCTCAAGAAGTCCGGCGAGCTCGTGAGCGCGGAGGGCCTCGCGGACGGAAGCCAGGCCAAGACCGTCCGTTTCCAGAACGGCATCCCAGTCCCGACCGATGGACCGTATGCCGAGTCGAAGGAATCGCTCGTCGGCTACTGGATCGTCGATGTGGAAAACGAGGCGCGCGCGCTCGAGATCGCCTCGCGCATCGTCGCCTTCGTCAAGGTGCCGATCGAGGTGCGCCGCGTGATGGACGCGCCGCCGGAGTTCTGAGGACGGACACCCAAGTCGAGGACCTGCTGCGTGAGCTGGCGCCGCAGGTCCTCGGCTCCCTGGTGCGGCGGCACGGGCAGTTCGACGCCTGTGAGGATGCCGTGCAAGAGGCCTTGCTCGCGGCCACGCTCCAGTGGCCCAAGACAGGTGCGCCCGACAACCCGCGATCGTGGCTGATGACCGTAGCTTCCCGGCGCCTGGTCGACGAGTGGCGCAGCGAAAGCGCCCGCCGTCGTCGGGAGGAAACCGCGACGGCCCTGGAGCTGCCGGCCGAGGGAGTCGCGGCGCATGACGACACTCTCACCCTTCTCTTCCTGTGCTGCCATCCCTCTCTGTCCGTACCTTCGCAGCTGGCCCTCACGCTACGCGCCGTCGGCGGCCTGACCACCGCAGAGATCGCAAACACATTCCTGGTGCCAGAGGCCACGATGGCCCAGCGCATCAGCCGGGCCAAGCAGAGCATCAAGAGCGCGGGCATGCGATTCGACCTCCCGCCTGAACCGGAACGCGCCGACCGCCTCCGAGTCGTTCTGCACGTGCTGTATCTCATCTTCAATGAGGGCTACACGACGAGCTCAGGCCCGACGGTGCATCGAGCCGACCTCACGGCCGAGGCCATCCGGCTGACGCGCTTGCTCCTCCTCCTGACACCCGACCAGGGTGAGGTGGCCGGGCTCCTGGCCCTGATGCTTCTGACCGACGCTCGTCGCGCGGCGCGGACCGATGGCGACGGATCGCTGATCCCGCTCGACGAGCAGCGCCGCGATCTCTGGAACGCGGCTCAGATCTCCGAAGGCGTGGCCCTCCTGACCCGCACCCTCGGCAAGTCGCCGGTCGGGCCCTATCAGCTCCAGGCAGCGATCGCCGCCGTGCACGACGAAGCGCCGAACGCCCAAGCCACGGACTGGCCGCAGATCCTGGCGCTGTACGAGGTGCTGGAACATGTTTCGCCTGGGCCAGTGGTCACGCTCAATCGCGCAGTTGCGGTCGCCATGGTCCACGGGCCGCGAGCCGGCCTCGCCGTGCTCGGTACTCTGGATGACGACGAGCGCATGGCCCACAATCACCGGCTCGACGCGGTGCGCGGGCACCTGCTCGAGATGGCGGGTGAGCCGCTGGCGGCGCGCGAGTCCTACCTGCGCGCCGCGAGGATGACGGCAAGTATTCCGGAACAGCGCTACCTCGGGCTGCGCGCCGCCCGGCTCAGCTAGTCGCGGAGCTCTTCCTGCGCGGTTTCCTCGCTGATCGGCATCACCGTATACAAGAGGGAACTTGCGAGGTTCCCTCTGAGTGTCAACCTTTCGGATTGTCCGGGAGGTTGGCTCCGGTTCCCTCTGCCTCCGTGGCTTTGATAAGTGATGCCGCCTTCCGGACAAGAAATGGACCGGTCGGCGTGACTTCATAGGAGCGTGGTTGGTACCCCAACTCAGAGGTGTCCGCCGAGCCGGTCCTCAGTCATCCAACTATGTAGGAAGCCCGGCCGCCCAGGCTACGAATTTCGGTTAGTCCCTTAACTCTTCCTGCGCGGTTTCCTCGCTGATCGGCATCACCGCGATCGGAAGGTCGGAGATGTCGAAGTAGCGCACCGGCTTGTTCATGCGCTTGGCGATGCCCACCTGAACCTTCACGCCCAGCGACAGCTGGCCGAACACCCACACCTCGTCGCAGCGCGCGAGCAGGTTGTTCATCGCCTCGCGCACGATGTCCTTGGAGACCGTGTGCATCAGGTAGTAGTCGAAGAGCATGAATGGGCTCACGGGCACCATCCCTGAGTCGAGTACGAACTTCTGGATGTGCGCTCGCCAGTAAAACGCCTTGTTCGACATGGCCACGTACACCAGGCGCTTGGGGTGCCGCAGCGTTTCCTCGGCCTGGTCCATGGCGCTCGGCTTGGTCGCCGGCTGAAAGATTCGCTCGAGGATGTCCTCGGCCGCCTTCCCCGAGATCGTGGCCATTAAGGTCGCGTTATCGTATCAGCCGTGCCGAACACCTCCCGCTTCAGCCTGGAGGGCCGGGTCGCCCTAGTGACCGGGGCGAGCCGCGGCATCGGCAGCGCCACCGCCGAAGCTCTCGCTGAGCAGGGCGCGCAGGTCGTGCTGTCGAGCCGCAAGCAAGCCGACCTCGACGACGAAGCGGCGCGCATCAACACCAGGTTCCCCGACCATGCCGTGGGGATCGCCGCTCACGCAGGCAGGCCAGAGGACCTCGAGAAACTCGTCGACGAGGTGATGAAGCGGTTCTCCCGCATCGACATCCTTGTCAACAACGCCGCCACCAACCCCTACTTCGGTCCGATGCTGGGCGCCGAGCTGCCGGCCTGGGACAAGACGTTCGAGGTCAACCTGCGCGGCATCTTCGTCCTGACCAAGCTCGTCTACGCGGCCTCGATGGAGAAGCACGGCGGCGCGATCGTCAACGTTGCAAGCATCGGCGGGCTCAGACCCGGGCACGGGTTGGGCATCTACAACATCACCAAGGCCGGCGTGATCATGCTCACCCGCCAGCTCGCTCGCGAGCTTGGCGGCAAGGTCCGCGTCAACGCCGTCGCTCCGGGGCTTATCAAAACCCGCTTCGCGGAGGGGTTGTGGAGCAACGAGGCGATCATGGATCGGGTGCTGAGCTCCAACCCGATGGGCCGGATCGGGGTTCCGGACGAGATCGCAGGAGCAGTGGTTTTCCTGGTCTCCGACGCAGCGAGCTACGTGAACGGAGAGGTGTTGGTCATCGACGGGGGCGGTGGGGAGCCTTAGCAGCCAGCTCGGCGCTCTCCGTTTCCCCGTTCTCCGAAGCCAGTTGGCGGCTGTGGATGAAGTCCTCGAGCTCCTTCTCGTACTGATATGTGTGGCGGTCGGGCTCGTATCGGAGCACCCGGCGCTGCTGGATGAAGTCATCCAACGCCGCCTGCGTGTCGCGGGCGGCGCGGAAGCGGAGCTCGCGTGAGGCTTTGGCGGTGGAAAGGGTGCGGCCCCAGCGCAGAAGGTCCAGCAGCTGCGGGGACAGGGAGGCCAATCCGCTGCGCCGCAGGGCGAATGCGGCCAGCTCCAGCCCATACGGTGGGAGCAGCGGCGCGTGCAGCTTGCCTGCGGTGTCCAGCAGCTTTGACAGTGGTTCCGCGCCCGGAGCACCGATGTTGTACGCGCCGGCCGGCCCACGCTTGGTGGCGAGGTAGAGGGCCTCGACGCAGTCGTCGCGGTGAATCAATTGCAGGGTCGGGTCGAAACCGGCCACCGTCGGCACCACTTCGAGGTCGAGGAACCTCGCGAATGGCTGCGGCTCATCGGGATTGAGGCTGTTGCTGAAGCGCAACGTGAGGATGTCGATGCCTGGGTTGCGTTCGGCGAAGTCGCTCGCATACGACTCCACCTCGACGATGTCGCGCACGAACTGGTGCTTCGAGTTGGAATCCAGCCTGTGGTCCTCGCGCAGGCCGATGGGCTGATCGACGCGCGAGCCGTACACGTGGCCGGACGACTTGAGGACGAACCGCTTGACCGGGCTGTCCTTGCCGGCGCAGCCGGCCAGGAGGTTCAACGTGCCGATCACGTTCATCTCGTGTGCACGCCGTGGGTCGAGGTCGAAGGAGTCGATCCGCGTGAGCGTGTGGACCACGGTGTCGATGCCCACCGCGCGTACGAGCTTGCCGATGAGCGAGTGGCGGATGTCGAGCTTCAGGTAGTCGGCTCGGCCGAGGTCATATCGCGGTTCGCGGATGTCGATGCCGATGACCTCGGCCACATCGGTGTCCTCGACCAGTCGCTGGACCACCAACGCTCCCCACCAACGCGCAACGCCGGTGACGAGGACGCGTCGCTTCTTGTTAGCCATCGCCACCTAGTGTGCCTATGTTCGTTTTATTACGTCGCGCTCCATCTGGGCGACCGCGCGAGAGACCACGTCGAGGAGGGGCGACTTCGCCTGGCGCAGAGCGAACTCCAGCTGGCGCAGCAGCGAGTACAGGCTCTTCATCGCCTTGATCGCGTCACCGATGTCGACGTTCGAGGGGAGAGGAATCTGGTCCAGCGGTTCGCCCGCAGACCACCGATACGCAAAGTCGATGTAGTCATGCGACGGCTGGCGCAGGTTGGGCTCGTCGAGATCCTTCTCCATGTCGGCGAACCGGAAATACAGCGAGCGCACGAGCCGCGCCGTCTGCGCTATCGCGTGCGTGGGATACCGGCGTGGGCCCGTGGGCGCCCCGCCACGTCGCCCCCTCTCGCGATCCTCGGCCGCCAGCATCACGAGGACCGCGCAGAGCTCTTCGGAGGTGAGGCCCTCGAGCCACCCCGCCCACACTGCCTCTGTGACCAGGATCGTGTTCTCGCCATAGACGCGGGCCGCAAATAGACCCTTGTCCGTCGGCCGGTTGGCGGATAGGAATCCCGTCTCGGCGAGGATCCGGCACAGGCGTCGAAGCTTGCGGGCGTACTCGTCCATCTGGCCGGTCGCCTCACGCTCGCCGGCCTCGAGCTCCCTCTGGAGAGCCCGGATCTCACCAAAGCGCTGCAGGTGCTCGCCAAAGCGGGGCGAGCGCACCACCTTCAGCTTCTTCTGCCTGTCCAGGAGGCCCTTCGCCTCCACCTCGAGCTTTTGCACCACCCGGCTGGTCGGTCCCTGCGCCCTCGTATGACGACCGCGGCGATTCCGGCGCTCTGAGCCGGCGTCCCGCCGGAGCCGCTTGAGCTCGATCCGGATCGCCCTTCGCCGGTCCTCGAGCTTGTAGTACTGGGCGACGTCCTCGATCGAGACGTCGGAGTCATCCCACATCCGGCGGATGTCCTCTAGGCGGGCGCGCACGTTGGCCAGGCGCTCACGCGTGCGGTCGACCGCGAGACGCTTCTGGAACTGCCCGAACGACCGCTCCATCAGGCCCTCGGCCTCTTCCGGCGTGTAGACCCTCAGCAGGTTGAGAGCCATGTTGTAGCTCGTCGATCCCGCGCCGGCCGGCCCGTCCCATCAGCTGGGTCAGCTCGCCGGTCGTGAGGTTCGAAAAGCTGACTCCGTCGAACTTGGTGAACGAGGAGACGACCACGCCGCGGGCGGGCATGTTGATACCCAGCGACAGCGTCTCGGTCGCGAAGACCACCTTGATCAGCCCGCGCTGGAAGAGCTCTTCGACCATCTCCTTGTGGTACGGCAGGAGGCCCGCGTGGTGTTCGGCCAGGCCGCGGCGCAGCAGTCGCGAATCGACCATGCGTCGAAACAGGGATTCCTCGTCTTTATCCTTGAGGCCGAGCAGTCTCTCGGCTGCGACGCGGTCGATGGCCTCTTTCTCTTCGGCGGTGGTCAGGTCGAGCTCGTGATATGAGCAACGCTGGAGCGCCTCGCGGCAGCCGCGCCGGGAAAAGATGAAGTAGATCGAAGGCAGGATGTCCAGGCGTCGGAGCTCCTCGATGACCTTGAGGAGATCGTTCGAGGGCAGCCGGCTGAAGCGCCCCACGCGGTAGGAGGCCTCCTCCTCCTCGGTGCCCTTGCTCCAGGTGCGCTGGTCGATGCCGCCGTCTTCTTTGAACAATGTGAGAAAACGGTTGTGGATCGAGAGCCACATCTTCAGCTCGACCGGCCGGACGTTGTGGAAGACGGTCTCCATCCCGCCCCGGTTCTCTGCCATCCACTCGGCGATCTCGCGGTAGTTGCCGATGGTCGCCGACAGGCCGACGAGCTTGATCGACCGTGGCGCCTGGATCACGATCTCCTCCCACACGGAGCCGCGGGGGAATTCGTCGATGTAATGGACCTCGTCTAGCACCACGTATTCGACCGCATCCAGGCGCTTGGGGTCCTCGTAGATGAGGTTGCGCAGGATCTCGGTCGTCATCACGACCACAGGGGCCTCGTCGTTGATGGTGTTCTCGCCTGTCACGAGACCGACCCTCTGCTCGCCGTACTCGCGCACGAAGTCGTGGTACTTCTGGTTGCTCAGAGCCTTCAGCGGCGTGGTGTAGATGACCTTCGTAGCTTCGCGAAGGGCGCGAAAGATCGCGTATTCGGCCACGACCGTTTTGCCGCTGGACGTGGGAGCGCTGACGAGGACGCCGCCGACGCCGTTGTCCAGCTTGTCGATGGCCTCCCGCTGGAAGGGATCGAGCTTGAACGGAAGGGTGGCCTCGAAGGCGTCGACTCGCGGCTCAACCGCCTTCAAAGTCTGACCAGCTCCGTCGACACGTCGGTGATCCGCGCGCCATCCGAATGCGACTCGATGTACCTGAGGGCGGCGGCCAGCACCTCGTCGGTATGCCGGCTGTCGGCGCTGACGCAGGCGATGGCGAGCTCGGCCAGCTGCCAGCGGTCGCGCTCGCCGACCTCGGCGGCCGCCACCTGGAACTCCGCGCGGACGCGGCGCAGCAGGCCGCTGATGACCTGGCGCTTGCTCTTCAGTGAGCCGCTTTCGGGTAGGTGAAGGACCACCCTCGCGACGCCGACTGCGACCGTGGAGGCCGTCAAAGCTTGTCTTTGACCATTTCAGGGTTCGCCAATATGATGGCTGGTCAGGCAATCAGCATCCTTCCAGGGGGTTTCGACACATGAGTCAAAAAGAGGGTGATGGCGACCAACAGTTCGAGCAGTTCGAGCGATTTTTCGAGGAGTGGTCCCGCCGAGACTTCCTCCGCAACATGGGCGCCGGCGCAGCCTACCTGGCTTTCATAGCCGGGGGCCTGGAGTTCCTCGCGGCGTGTGCCAGCGGCAATACCACGACCACGTCCAACGTCAAGGAAGGCGGCCACATCGTGGAGGCCAGCACCTCCGACACGAAAACCTTCAACTCGGTCCTGACGAGCGACTACACCAGCGACCAGATGATCTCGATGATCAATGACGGCCTCTACACCATTGACGCGAACGCCAACCTCTTTCCGCTGATTGCCAAGGACAAGCCGAAGCTCTCGTCGGACAATCTCACCTACACCATCAATCTGCGGCAGGACGTCAAATGGTCAGACGGCACCGATCTCACCGCAGACGACGTCGTCTTCACCTACCAGCTCATGTACGACCCTGCCTACAAGAAGGTCAACTCGCCACGCCGCGGGGACCTGGAGAAATACGTCGACAGCGTCACGGCCAAGGACAAGTACACCGTCATCTTCAAGACCAAGTCTGTTTTCGCACCCTTCGCGCCGACCCACCTCCTGTACGCCATCCTCCCCAAGCATGTACTGGGGAATTTGTCGGCGGACGAGATCAACACAGCCCCCTGGAACTCTGCCCCCACGGTGACGAACGGGGCCTTCACCTTCGTGAAGTGGGACAAGGGCGCCCAGGTGACCCTGGCCAAGAACCCGAAGTACTACCGGGGCGCGCCCCACCTCGACGGCTACGTTTTCAAGATCGGCACGGTCTCCACCGAGGTCCTGAACCAGATGAAGACAGGCGAGATCGACGTCGGCTTCCCCGGCATCGGCTCGATCGACCCCTCGCAGTACGACTCCGCCAAATCGGTGGACAACATCAGCGTCTACAGCTACCCGCGGTTGTCGTTCGACTTCTTCCTCTTCCAGCTCGACCCGGCCAAGCCGGCATCCAAGTTTTTCAGCGACAAGTCGGTCCGGCAGGCGCTGGTCTACGCGCTCGACCGCAAGGCAATCGCCCACGCCCTCTACTTCGACCAGGCGACAGTTGCGAACACCACGATGCCTCCCGCTTCCTGGGCGTACAACAAGGACAACCAGCCGGTCTACACCCAGGACAAAGCCAAGGCGCAGTCGATGCTCGACGCGGCCGGTTGGACAGCCAGTGGAGGTGCCACCCGGCAAAAGGGCGGCGTCCCGTTCAAATTCGAGATGATCACCAACGCCGGCAACAAAGTCCGCGAGAACCTGCTGGTGGTGCTTCAGCAGCAGTGGAAGGACGTCGGTATCGACGCCACGCCCAAGTACGTGGACTTCAACAAGGTGCTGGTGCCGGCCCTCACCAACACCCGCCAGTTCGACGTGCTCATGGTCGGCTTCAGCTGGAGCGTCGATCCCGACCAGTCACAGGTCTGGCACTCTCGCAACGCCGGCCCTGGCGGCTTCAACGGCATGGGGTACAAGAACCCGGACCTGGACAAGGTCATGGACGACGCCGTCGCCACGCTCGACCAGGCAAAGCGAAAGCAGCTCTACTTCAAGATGCAGCAGATCCTGGCCGAGGACCAGCCTGCGCCCGTCCTCGTCTTTCCGAACGGCATCCTTGGTCTCAACAAACGAATTCAGAACTGGCAGTACGGGACGTTCATCGGGCAGACGGGGCGCCGGGTTTTCATGAAGGACGTCTTCGTGTCAGACGGCAAGTGACGGACGGGGAAGGAGGCGGCAGCCGAGCGGTGTAGGGTCGCGCCATGCTGGCCAAATACATCTTCCGCCGGGTGCTCGCCTCCATCCCCACCTTCTTCGGGGTCACAGTGGTCAGCTACTTCCTGATCTGGGTCACCGCCGGGGACATCGTGCCCGGGCTCGAGATCAATCCCAACATCAAGAAGGAAGACATCGATCGGATCCGGCACAACCTGGGGCTGGATCAACCCTTCTGGATCCAGTACCTGAACTGGCTGGGGCTGCCCAACCTCGCTGCCCAGCTGCACCTGATCGGAGGGGAGTGGCCTAAGGGCCTCCTGGAGGGTGACTTCGGCCGCTCGCTCATCGACGGCAGCCCCGTGATCGAGCACATCCTCGACCGGCTGCCGAACACCCTCGAGCTGACCACCACGGCCATCCTGCTTGGGGTCCTGATCGCCATCCCTATGGGCGTGACCGGCGCGCTCAGGCGGGGCAGCAAGCTCGACCACGTGCTGACGGGGCTCTCGGTGGCCGGCGTCGCCATCCCGTCCTTCTGGCTGGCGCTGATGCTGATCCTGCTCTTTTCGGTCCAGTTCGAGCAGTGGCACCTACCCTGGCTGCCTTCCGGGGGCGCATACAGCGCGTACAACGGTGGCGACTTCTTCGACCGCCTCCGGCACCTGGTCATGCCGGCGCTCGTCCTCGCCTTCGGCTACATCGCCATCTGGTCACGGTACGGTCGCTCTTCAATGCTCGAAGTGCTGAGCCAGGATTACGTTCGCACGGCCAGGGCGAAAGGCATGGGCGAGAGGCGCGTGGTTT
>WNFO01021830.1_pt1 | contig 10392 bp, 11 predicted proteins | sample 5400251 | NCBI WGS metagenome assembly WNFO01 (sample SAMN13153354, study PRJNA577476) | soil metagenome | isolation source: 100 cm saprolite under Madrone tree | place: USA:California | collected 2016-06-14 | reverse complement strand
GCGGGCCTCAGCCTGACGCAGGGATTGCGCGGTGAACTGGGACCGAAGGGAGTCCGGGTCGTTGCGGCGATGCCGGGCGCCGTCGACACCAGGATGACCGCGATGCTGACAATCCCGAAAATGACGACGGCCGTGGCCGCGACCGAGATCCTCGATGGATTAGAGGCCGGCGAGGAAGAAATCTATGTCGGCGACATGGCGCGCGGCATTGCCGAAGGTCTCGCGCACGATCCGAAGGCCATCGAACGCCAGTTGGCCTCGCCGGGCTGAGCCGCGATTGCCGAGCGTTTTGAACCCGCGATATCGAACCAGAAGGGAATCCCCATGACCACCACGACGCCGTCAAAATTCCTGCTCGCCGCCTTCGCCGCGCTGGCGCTTGGGATGTCGCCGCAGCTTGCTTCGGCTGATTCCATTCCCGGCCTGCGCGGCCACGACCACACCGGCATCACCGTGCCCGATGTGAAGGCGGCCACCGCCTTCTTTACCGACGTCATCGGGTGTTCGCATGCGATGTCGTTCGGTCCGTTCTCGGACGACAAGGGAACGTTCATGCAGGACGTCGTCAACGTCAATCCGCGCGCCGTGATCGATGAGATCAGCATGGTCCGCTGCGGCTATGGCTCCAACATCGAGCTGTTTCAGTATCAGGCACCCGACCAGGCCAAGACGCTGCCGAAGAACAGCGATATCGGCGGGCACCATATTGCGCTCTATGTCGATGACATCGACAAGGCGGCGGCCTACCTGAAGGAAAAGAACGTCAAGACTTTGCATGGGCCGATCCCGATCAAAGAGGGTCCCGCGGCCGGACAGTCGATCCTGTATTTCTTCGCGCCCTGGGGCCTGCAGATGGAACTGATCAGTTACCCGAAGGGAATGGCCTACGAGAAGGACGCAAAATCATTGCTCTGGATGACGACGGAGCCCACGAAGTAGCAAGGCCGCCAAATCTGTTACGCCTTCACGATCAGCCGCAGGCAGCTCATCACGCATCCGACGGCGGCGAACGCCGCACCAAGCACCAGCGCGACCGTGGCTCCTTCACGGCCGGCTATTCCGAAGCAGAGCGCCGCGAGCGCGGCTCCGGTGGTCTGCCCGGTCAGGCGTGCCGTCGCCACGATGCCGCTCGCGCTGCCGCTGCGGCCGGCGGGTGCGCTGGACATCAAGGCCTTGATGTTCGGCGCCTGGAAAAAGCCGAATCCGAATCCGCAAATGGCCATGCGCCAGACGATGTCGATGACGCCAGGGTTCGGCGGAAGCATCGCCAGCAGGGCCATCCCGAGGCCGAGCAAGGCGAGACCGAGACCGCCGAGGATTCCGACCGGATAGCGATCGGACAGACGTCCCGCGATCGGCGCCATGATCGCGACCACCAGCGGCCAGGGGGTCATGAAAAAGCCGGTCTCGACCTGCGAGCGGCCGAGAATATCCTCGAAGTAGAAGGGCAGCGAGACGAAGGCGAGGCCCTGGACGGCGAACGAACAGATCGAGGTGGCGGTCGACAGCGCGAACAGCGGCCTGCGAAACAGGTCGATCGGCAGCATCGGCGCTGGATGATCGGCCTGTCTGCGGATCAGAACCCAGCCCAGCAGCGCGGCGGCGGCAAGTTCGATCAACACAAGTCCGGGCGGCGCGTGATGCGCAGCGCTTCCGATCCCCAGAATGAAAAGGCCGAGACAACCCGCGGCCAGCAGCGCGCCGGGAAAATCGAAGGCATGCGTTGCCCTCGGCGTACGCGGCAACGTCTTCAGGCCGATCAGGATCGCGACAAGCCCGAACGGAATGTTGACGCCGAACAGCCAGCCCCAGGGCCCGACCGCGAGAACGAGGGAGGCGATCGTCGGGCCGAGCGTGAAGGCGGTCGCGACCACCATCGCGTTGTATCCAAACCCCCGGCCCTGCAGGCGCCCCGGAAAAACGAAACGAACCAGCGCCGTGTTGACGCTCATGATGCCGCTGGCGCCGAGGCCCTGCAGCACGCGCGCGATCAGCAGGCTCGGCAATGACCAGGCCTCCGCGCAGGCCAGCGACGCCAGCGTGAACAGCAGCAGCCCGCCGAGATAGATCCGGCGGTGGCCGACGATTTCGCCAAGGGCTGCGAGCGGCAGCAGCGTTGCCACCAGGGCAATCTGATAGACATTCACCACCCAGATGACATCGGCCGGGCCGACATGCAGATCGGTTGCGATCGCGGGCAGGGCGATGTTCGCGATCGCGGTATCGAGCGACGCCATCGCGACGGCGGTGAAAATGGCGGCAGCCGCCCATCCCCGGCGTTCGGCGGGCAGACCGTCGATCGCAGCCGGTCCATCCGCCGAGATGATTTCCGTCGACATTCGGGAAGGTCTCCAACTATCGGGATGTAGTACGGATAACGGCCGGCCAGCAGGCGGCTCGCTGCATGCCGCATATGCGAGGGGAGATTCCGGCGAATTGGACGCCCGGTTGCCGCAATATCTTGTTGCCGTCAACAATCGATAAGAATCGTGAACGACGTGCGCGCCCTGCCGGCGCGCGAGCGCACCCAATCATAAATTTCGGTTTACGATTGCAGCCGGCGTGGTCTACCTGTGGATATCGACCACGATCTTGCCGGAGCCGTTGCTTTCGAGCGCGCGATAGGCGTTATCCTCCTCGCCATTGCCTGGACCCAGCGCAATCAGATGTCGGCTGCACTCGGTCGATAGCCGGCCGCGAGCAGCAACATTGCTGCTGCTCGCCATTGACGGAGGACCTCGCGCGCGGCGCGCGGATGCTTATTCGCGTAGTTCGACCACGATCTTGCCGGCGGTGTCATTATTCTCGACCGCGCGATAGGCTTCGGCAACGGTCGCCAGCGTGAAATGCCGGGGATCGACGCGGGGCGCGACCAAGCCTGCTTCAATCAGCCTTGTCGCCTCGCGCAGGATGTCGCCGTGATGGGCGCGGCCTTCTCCGGTCAGCATCGGCAGCAAAGTGAACACGCCGGAATAGCTCGCGGCGCGGAACGAGAGCGGCGCCAGCGCATGCGTACCCCAGCCAAGCGCACTGACGACATGACCGAACCGGCTAACCGCGTTGAACGACGCATCGAGGGTTGCGCCGCCGACGGTATCGAACACGATGTCGAAGCCGCGGCCGCTGCTGTACTGGGCGACATAGTCTTCGACCGACATGTTTCGATAGTCGATCGGGATCGCGCCAAGCCGTTCGATGAAAGTCTTGCTGGCGGCCGAGCCGGTCGCGAATACATCGGCGCCGAAGGCGCGGGCGATCTGGACGGCGATGTGACCGACGCCGCCGGCCCCGCCATGGACCAAGACCTTTTGCCCCGAATGCGCGGCAGCGCGATCGACCAGTCCTTCCCATGCGGTGATGAAGATCAGCGGAACGGCCGCGGCCTCACGCATGGTAAGATTGGCGGGTTTTGGCGCGAGCAGATCGGCATCAACAGCGGCATATTTCGCCAGTGACCCCTGCAGGCCGCCGACACCGCCCGTCATTCCAAAAACTTCGTCGCCGTTTCGAAAGCTTGCCACGCCCGAACCGACCGCCTCGACCACGCCCGCAAGGTCGATGCCGAGAATGGCGGGCAATGGTTGGCGCGCGTGGGCGGCCTGGCCGGCACGAATCTTGATGTCGAGCGGGTTGACGGCGCTGGCTTCGACCCGGACCAGGACCTGCCACGGTTCGGGATGCGGCCGAGGCACCGGTGTAATCCGGAACGCAGCGCTGGGGCTGTCGAGCACCGCGGCCTGCATGGTTTGCGTGGTTGTCATGGCGGGTTCTGCCTCCCGTTGCTGAGACGTAACCCGGTATATTTGGCTTGTTTTGCAAATGACAACGGCGCGCGGCTCGGCCGAGTAGCGGCAGACCACCTGGATCAAAACTCAAGCGGCGCGTTGTCGACAACCTCTTTCATCACGAAGAATGTCCGGGTTTGCCGGACACCGGGTAGCGCGATCAACTGGTCGCCATGAATGCGCTTGAAATCCGCGATGTCTTCGGCCCTGATTTTAAGGAAATAATCGAAATCGCCTGCGACCAGGTGGCAATCGAGGATGAATTTCAATTTCGCGACGGCTTTTTCGAACGCCGCGAAACTCTCCGGTGTCGAGCGATCGAGCACGACGCCGACCATCACCAGTGCGCCCCTGTCGACCTTTTGCGGCACGATCATCGCGCGAACGCGGCTGATGTAGCCTTGCTCGAACAGCGCCTGAGTCCGGCGGTGACAGGTCGCGGGACTGACGTCGACCAGCAGCGCCAGTTCCGCATTGGTGAGCCGCCCATTGCCCTGAAGCAGGCGCAGCATTTTCAGGCCGATCCGGTCAATCCCGCCGTGCATGAAAGAATCTTCCGTATTTTGACGACATATCCGAAGATAACTGCGCGTTTTATACAGAAGGCCCATCTGGGCGGCAAGGTCGAGCTCTACGCCAAGCGCGAGGACTGCAATTCGGGACTGGCCTTCGGCGGCAACAAGCTGCGCAAGCTCGAATACATCATTCCCGACGCGATTGCCTCCAACGCCGATACGCTGGTCTCGATCGGAGGCGTGCAGTCGAACCACACCCGCATGGTGGCTGCGGTCGCGGCGAAAATCGGGATGAAATGCCGGCTGGTCCAGGAAAGCTGGGTGCCGCACGAGGACGCGGTCTATGATCGCGTCGGCAATATCCTCTTGAGCCGGATCATGGGTGCCGATGTCGAGATGGTCGACGAGGGATTCGACATCGGGATCCGGGAAAGCTGGGAGGCGGCGATCGCGGATGTGAAGGCCAAGGGCGGCAAGCCTTACGCGATCCCGGCGGGCGCCTCGGTGCACAAATATGGCGGTCTCGGTTATGTCGGCTTTGCCGAGGAGGTGCGCGCGCAAGAAAAAGAACTCGGCTTTGCCTTCGACTATATCGTCGTCTGCACCGTCACCGGTTCGACCCATGCCGGCATGCTGGTCGGTTTTGCCAGGGACGGGCGGGAGCGCAAGGTGATCGGCATCGACGCGTCGTTCACACCGGCGCAGACCAAAGCTCAGGTGCTTGAGATCGCCCGGAACACCGCAAAACTCGTCGAGCTCGGCAAGGAGATTGTCGAAGACGATGTCATTCTGGTCGAGGATTACGCCTACCCGGTCTATGGCGTTCCGTCGCAGGAGACGAAAGACGCGATCCGGCTTTGCGCGCGCCTCGAAGGCATGATCACCGATCCCGTCTATGAAGGTAAATCCATGCAGGGCATGATCGACCTCGTGAAAAAGGGCTATTTCCCCGAAGGGTCAAAAGTTCTCTACGCCCATCTCGGCGGCGCACCGGCGATCAACGGCTACGCCTATACATTCCGCAACGGTTGACCGGCGGCCAATACGTCGTTGAGCGCTCGCGACCCCGTGCTCGATCTCAGAAAGCTTGCAGGGGGGCGGGCGGTCGTGGTCGTCTCGAATCCATCGCCAATGACACATTCGGGCCAGCCCGAGGTGGATGAGATATACGGTCATCTGCATTCCTCCTTGGCCATGGCCAGCGAAGTTGCGCGGTCACGGCGACGACGCCGGCGATGATCAGCACCATTCCGGCAAGGGTCGACCAGGTGAAGCTCTCTCCGAGAAACAGGATGCCGAGTGCAACAGAGAAACCCGCCCGCAGATAGCTGCCACTGGTCGTGGCAAGGGCGCCGAGCGTGCGTACCAGACGGAAATAGACGATCATGGCGATCGCTGTGCAGAGGACGGCGAGAACAGCCACAGCGCCGACGGCGGCAGGTGTCGGAACAGGGGTCCAAGGCCGATCGATCACCAACGAAGCTGGCAGCATCAGCAAGGCTGCGCAGCTCATCGAGCCCGCTGCCGTGAGAATCGCTGGAAATTGGGCAAAGCGCCGCGCCCACATCGGCGCCAGCGCGTAGCAAAGGCTCGCTGCGAGCACCGCGCTCGGCGCCAGCGCGTAGCAAAGGCTCGCTGCGAGCACCGCGCTCGGCGCCAGCGGTGCGGCCGTGCCGACGCCGCGCAGCGCTTCAGCGCCCATAACGACAAGCACGCCCGCAAGACCGACGCCAATGCCAAGAATTTTCTGGGTGCTGACAAGCCCACCCTCACAGTGGGTGGCGACCGTGATCAAGAGAACGAACATGGGTGGCGTGGCATTGAGCACGCCGGCAAGGCCGCTCGCGATATGCTCCTCACCAGAGCGACTGCAGGACAATCAGCGCCGAAAAACTCCGGCAAATCGATCGCTGCACGCATCGGCCTCGATCATGCCTGGGTCAGGCTGTCTTCGCCAACAATTCGCCCTGTCCCTCGCGGACGAACGCCTCGAACGTCTTGGGCCCGGCGCCGCCGAGTTTTTCGATCGTATCGGTCACCGCGAAGCGTGCGGTCTGCGGGTCGAGGCCGGCGGCGCGGAGCGCCTTCCAGAGCGCGGAGAGATGTTCGACCGCGTGCGCATTGTAGCCGCGCGCGAGCGCATCGCGGCGCCATTCGTCGTCCGAAATTTCTTCATAGCGCACGTCCTTGCCCAGCACGCGCCCGAAGGTCGCAATGATCTCCTTGAGCGAAATGACCGTGCCTATCACCGGATAGGCGGTGCCCGCCGTCAAGGAGGGGCTGGTCAAGAGGCCGACGGCAACGCGCGCGACGTCCTCGGCGGCGACCAGCGGAAGCACGGTGTGTTCCTTGCCCCAGGGCAACCGCACCGCCCCTTGCGCCGGCAGGCTCAGGCGCACCTGGGAGCCGAGATTCTCGTAGAACACCGTAGCCCTGACATGCACCGCGCCGATTCCGGCCCATTCGAACACCTGTTCGGACAGATAGTTCTGCCGCATCCGCGGGGTCGGGGCATCGACCGACGATTGCAGCATCACCAGATTGACGAGACGGGAGATACCCGCTTCGCGCGCGGCGACCGCCATGGCCGCGGTCGCGTCGAGCAGGCCGTCCTGCACTGGATAGGCAAAATAGATCGACGAGGTGCCCTCAACCGCGCGCTTGACGGAGCGGACGTCGAGGAAGTCGCCTTCGACTATTTCGGCGCCTTGGGCCCGCAGCGCCTCTGAGCGTTCGTCGATCTTGTGGACGAAGGCGCGGACGGGAATCCCGCGTTTGAGCAGCATTTCGGATACGTGCCGCCCGGTCTTGCCTTGCCGGCCGCCGGCCGCTGACGTGACGAGAACTGGTTTTGCCATGGCTATGGCTCCTTTACATTTCGACCTGGGTTGGTACCATCCGGTACCGATTGCTCCGAACTTATGGTACCGATTGGTACCATGTCAAGGCCAAACATGATGGCGACCCGACCGCGCGCGGATGCGGCTGACGACCCCCCGGCGCGCGAGCGCATCCTCGAGGCAGCCTTCTCGGCGTTTATGGAGAGCGGATTTGCCGAGGCCAGCATGCTTGAGATCGCGACCCGCGCGCGCGTCTCCAAGCGCGAGCTTTACACGCTGGTCGGCAGCAAACAGGATATGCTGGTGGCCTGCATCGCCGCGCGCGCCAAGCGGCTGCAGGCACCGGCCGACCTGCCCGCGCCGCAGGACCGGAAAACCCTCGCGCAGGTGCTGACGGCGTTCGGTGCGCAGCTGCTGCGCGAAACCAGCGATCCCACCGTCGTCGCGGTATTCCGGTTGGCGATCGCTGAAGCGGTACGCGCGCCCGAGGTCGCACGGGCCCTGACCTCGGCCGGAATAGAGACCAGCCGTGCCGCCTTGAGAGACATCATGGGGAGCGCCCAGTCGGCAGGACTCCTCGGCGGCCAACCTGCCGAGATGACCGAGCAATTCGCCGGGCTGTTGTGGGGCAACCTGACGATGAACCTGCTGCTTCGCGTCGCCGATCGGCCGAGCCCCCGCGAGATCACGCGGCGTGCCCACGACGCCACCGTCGCCTTCCTGAAAATCTATCCGCAACCGGACCAAGCCGGGACGGGGCGTAGCGCGTAACCGCCAACAGGTCGCGCGAATCCGCGCCCGGTGATAAACTCCGCAACAGCAATGGGATCGAAGACATTGGGACGGCGTCGCTGCGGTCCGCTAGGAGAGCGTCATAGCCCAGAGCAATCCACCATCGAGCGACCCGGGTCGCGGCGGCGAACGCGGCGATCAGTTGTTTGGCCACCCAAAAGGTCTTTCGTTTCTGTTCGCAACGGAGATGTGGGAACGCTTTTCCTATTACGGAATGCGGGCGTTGCTCGTTCTCTACATGGTCGATTATCTGTTGAAGCCGGAAATCGCTCATGACGTATGGGGCCTTGCGACGTTGAAGCGGGGACTCGAAGCCGTATCCGGACCGCTTGGCATCCAGCCGCTGGCATCGCAGATTTATGGGCTCTACACCGGCCTCGTCTATCTGACCCCGATATTCGGCGGAATTCTCGCCGACCGATGGATCGGCCGAACCCCAACCGTCGTCCTTGGCGCGGCGCTGATGGTCGCGGGCCATTTCATGATGGCCTTCGAACATCTTTTTCTGCTCGCGCTGGTGCTTCTCATTCTGGGCAACGGCGCTTTCAAGCCGAATATTTCGACGCAGGTTGGCGGTCTTTATGCGCCCGACGATTCGCGCCGAGACCGCGCTTACTCGGTTTTCTACGTCGGAATCAACGTTGGCGCGTTCTTTTCGCCGCTGGTCTGCGGTTCTCTCGGTGAAAACGTCGGCTGGCACTACGGCTTTGCCAGCGCGGGCGTCGGCATGGCGATCGGGCTTGCGACTTACCTGGCCGGCCTTCCCCGCTTGCCGAAACAACAATTTCAAGATCCGCCTGTCGAAGCGGGGAAGCCGGCCAATCCGGACTTGACGAAGTCGCTTCTCGGCTTGGCGATCCTGCTCATTCCCTCGACGTTGTTCTGGGCCGCCTACGAACAACAGGGAAACACCATCGCGCTTTGGATCGAGCACTCGACCGATCGCCGGCTGAACTTGCTATTCTGGCAGGGCGAGATTCCGGTGACCTGGTTCCAGGCCATCAATCCGCTGATGATCTTCGCCTTCACGCCGCCCTTGATCGCGTGCTGGTCGCGATGGGCGAAGGTCGGGCGCGAACCATCGACGATCCGAAAAATGTCGCTTGGCTGCGGGTTGCTCAGCCTGGCCTATCTGGTGATGGCCGTCGCCGCGTGGTCCGGCGCGCCCGCCTCAGCCAGTTCGCTGTGGCTGCTGCTCTATTTCGCGGTGCTCACCATCGCCGAACTCTATTTTTCGCCGATCGGCCTTTCGCTGGTGTCAAACCTGGCGTCCAACAAGTCGCGCTCGACGGTGATGGGGCTTTGGTTCACCACTAGTTTTGTGGGAAATATGGCTGCCGGCTGGATCGGCAGCTTCTGGTCCACCTTGTCGAATGCCGGCTTCTTTCTGCTCGTCGCGGCCCTCGGCGCTGTGGCCGCGATCGCGATCCATCTTGCGCAACCGGTTCTGCGCAGTTTGCTGTCAAACGCGTAGAGCCGATCCGGCCTGCGACTAACCGATCGATGCGACCGCGCGAATTGGTGGCGCGCCGGCCGCGATGACCATCAGCGCGCCGGCAATCGCGAGGTCCTTGACGAACAGCGTTCGCTCGGCCTTGTCGGCGAGATCGAGATGAAACACCAAGGCGGTAGCGACACAAAACAAGGCGAGCGCTCCTGCGGCGAACGGAAGCCGCCAGCCCATCAGCAGGGCCGCGCCCGCGCCCAGTTCCAGCAGAATGACCAGCGGAAGCAACACGCCTGGAATATGGTGCGCGGCCATATGATCCAGGAAAGGTTGCGGGCCGGCGATCTTCGCCGCACCGGCGAGAATGAACAGCAGCGCAAGCAGGCTCCGGCCGACAATCGTGATGACAGTGATGGGCACGGCGTGCTCCTTTGTGCGTTACCGAATATGCTTCAAGATATCAGTTGATATCTGAAAATAAATTGTTATCTGTGTTTGGAGATTGCTGCCGTGCCGAGGTTAAATCGCGAGGAAAGTCAGGCGCGTACGAGAAATCTGCTGATCGAGGCGGCGCGCGACGAGATCGTGAAAAAAGGCTTCGCCTTGGCCTCGGTTCGCGACATCGCCGATGCGGCGGGATTTTCGCAAGGTGCGTTCTACTCGAATTTTCCCGACAAGGAGGCGATCCTGCTCGAGCTCGTGCAACGCCACCAATCCGAGGAACGCGCGAAGATCGAGGCCGCGTTGAACCACGCCGATGGCGAGCCCGCGAAGGCGCTGGCGGGTATCGAGAAATGGGCCACGACGATCAATTCCGATCCCGGGTTTGCCGTGCTGGCGATCGAGCTTCAATTGCAGGCGCTGCGCAGCCCTTCCTTCGCGCAAGGCTACAACGAGCTGAACCGCAAGCATCGCCGCGCGCTGGGCGTGCTGGTAACGAAACTGTTTGAACTGCTCGGCAGGAAACTGCCGGCCGACCCGGTGGAGATCGCGACCGGGTTCATCGCACTGGG
>WNFO01021168.1_pt1 | contig 10393 bp, 9 predicted proteins | sample 5400251 | NCBI WGS metagenome assembly WNFO01 (sample SAMN13153354, study PRJNA577476) | soil metagenome | isolation source: 100 cm saprolite under Madrone tree | place: USA:California | collected 2016-06-14 | reverse complement strand
ACCAATTGATGTTCGGGATTATTCAGGGCGGTATGCATAAAGACCTTCGGGAGCAATGTGTCCGGGAAATGAATCCCATGCCCTTCGACGGCTTTGCCGTAGGCGGTTTAGGGGTGGGGGAAGGAGAGGAGTTACTTCAGTCGATCGCTGCGTTCACAGTCGGATTGCTGCCCGAGGACCGGCCACGGTATCTCATGGGTGTGGGGCGACCCGAGGACATTGTGAGCGCGGTCAGTGCCGGCTTTGATCTGTTCGATTGCGTCCTTCGGACTCGCAACGCTCGGAATGGCACGCTCTTCACGTCGGCGGGCAAAATTACTATTAAGCGTGCGGAATTCGCCGACGATCCCCGGCCCCTCGATGAGGCCTGCGACTGCTACTGCTGCCGCAATTTTTCTCGCGCCTACTTGCGTCATCTGTATATGGCCGGAGAGATTCTGTCATCCCAGCTCAATAGCTTGCACAATCTTTACTTTTACCATCGGCTTATGGAAAGGTGTCGTGAGGCGATTCGCCGAGACCGAACCGCCTTCTGGAGCCGAGAGACCGCAGCTACTTTTTCACAGTCAGTTTGATATTGGACAGGAGGAAACATGTGGGATGTCGCATATGCCCAAGGTGCACCGGGATTTACGGGCCCTAGCCCGGTGATGACCATATTACCGTTCATCTTGATCTTCGTCATCATGTATTTTCTGGTGATCCGACCGCAGCAAAAGAAATCGAAAGAACATCAAGAATTGCTTACTAAACTCAAAAAAAATGATGAGGTGATGACCTCGGGAGGAATTTACGGTAAGGTGGTGGCCCTGGCGGATAACGTGGTGACTTTGGAGGTGGCTCCCAACGTGAGGATCCGCGTTCACCGGCCTCAAATCTCGGCAGTCGTTACAGGCGAGAAAAGTTCCAGCAAAGAAGTAAAGGAGTAACAGAATGCGACGGAGTGTGGCGATTCGGCTGTCGTTGTTTATTGTCGCGACCCTCGTCTCGCTAGTGTATTTAGCGCCCACGTTTGTGCACGACCTGCCCCCTTGGTGGAGCAGCTTTTTGCCGACGGACCGGATTCACTTGGGATTGGACCTACAGGGCGGTAGTCATCTCCTTCTCGAAGTGAAGGTGGACAAGGCGATCGAGAACAATGTCGAGCGGATCAAGGCTGATCTCACCAATGTGCTACGTGACCGAGGGATTTCGGGCGTGTCGGTGGAGAGAGTCCAAGGCACGCAGATCCAACTCAAAGTTCCGGCTGCGAGTGTCGAGCGAGTGCGGGGATTGTTAAAAAGCGATTTCGCGAACCTTACCGTGGTCAATACTCAAGCCAGCGGTGGGACGACGGAATTTTTCTTGACGCTCAGTAAAGAGGAAATCCGCTCATTGCGCGACTATGCCGTGGACCAGTCGTTGGAGACTATCCGCAACCGTATCGACCAATTCGGGGTCAGCGAACCGGTCATCCAGCGGGAAGGGCAGCAAGATATTCTGATCCAGCTCCCCGGTATTCAAGATCCCGAGAGGGCGAAGGAGATTATCGGCAAGACGGCGCTGCTCGAATTCAAGTTGGTCGATGACACCGTCAACGTTGAAGAGGCCCTGCGTAACGGACCGCCGCCCGGCCGTCAGATCCTATATGGTTACGCCGGCAAGGGAGAAGGGGGTGTGGGAGGGGACAAGACTCCCTACGTGGTGGAAGCGCGCACGCTGATGACCGGCGAGTACATCACTGACGCGCGTGTGCGACCGAGCTCGCAATTGCAGGGACCATATGTCGAGCTGATCCTGAATTCTTCCGGCGCGCGGCTTTTTGAGCAGATCACGGCAGCCAACGTGAAGCGGCGTCTGGCCATCGTGCTCGACAATCGAGTCTATTCAGCACCGGTGATCCAGGAGCGAATCGGTGGGGGCAGGGCTTCCATTACCGGCAGCTTTGACATCAAAGAGGCGCGGGATCTGGCGATCGTCTTGCGTGCCGGTGCGCTGCCTGCGCCGGTGGAAATCATTGAAGAACGCTCGGTCGGCCCGTCATTGGGAAGCGATTCGATCCGCCAGGGTATCATCTCGTTTGTTGTCGGTATCTCTCTAGTCATCGTTTTCATGATCATCTATTACCGTGGCGCCGGTGTGCTGGCTGACGTCGCATTGGTTTTTCATATTCTTTTCTTGCTAGCTATTTTGGCCGCCTTTAAGGCCGTTCTAACATTGCCGGGTATTGCCGGAATCGTGCTGATCGCCGGTATGGCGGTGGATGCCAACGTTCTCATCAATGAGCGTATTCGGGAGGAGCTACGGGCGGGGAGAGCACCCCGTTCGGCGGTAGAAGCTGGCTACCAACACGCGCTGCCGGCCATTATCGATACGAACGTTACCACTTTCCTTTCCGGCTTAATCCTCTTTCAGTTTGGCACGGGGCCAATCAAAGGTTTTGCCGTGACACTCTGTGTCGGCATTCTCACAACGGTGATCACCGCGGTTTACATGACACGGATCTATTACGACTATCGTATGGCTGCGCGCAAGTTAACACGCATCAGTATCTGAAAGGGAAGTAATGGAACTCATCAAGCCGGGACTCAATATCCCGTTTACCAAATACCGTCACATCGCTGTAGTGCTATCAAGCATCGTAAACCTACTCGTCCTGGTTCTTCTGTTTACCCAAGGTCCTCGCCTCGGCGTCGACTTTGCCGGTGGGACCGTTGTACAACTCAAATTTCAACAGAAGGTGTCTGTCCCCGAGATCCGCGCTGCGTTAGGCCAGTTGGGGACGGGAGACACTGTCATTCAAGACTTCGGCCAGGAAGGTTCCAATGAGTTTCTCGTTCGCTTGGAAAAAACTTCGGTTGAGATCGGTGCTCTAAGCGAGCAACTTCGCGCCGGCCTCTCCAAACGCTTCGGTCCGAACGGGTTTGAAATTCGGCGGATTGAGTCAGTGGGCCCAAAGGTTGGTAAGGAACTGCGCCAGCAGGGAGCTTGGTCGGTGATCGCGGCTACAGTGATGATGGGAGTTTACATTTGGTTCCGCTTCGAGCTTCGCTTTGGCATAGGAGCAGTCATCGCCTTGATCCACGATGTGCTGGTCACAATCGGCGCTCTCATGCTGGCCCATTATGAATTCGATCTCACAATCATAGCAGCGCTTCTCACTATCGTCGGATACTCCGTAAATGACACCGTCATCGTCTGCGATCGGATACGCGAAAACATGCGCAAGATCCGCCGGGAAAGCCTGGAAGCCATCATCAACATGAGCATTAACGAGACTTTGAGCCGAACGATCATCACGACCGGTACGGCTATCATGGTGCTCCTGGCGCTTTTTGCGCTTGGGGGTGGGGTTATCCGGCCCTTTGCCTTTGCGTTGCTTGTTGGTTTTTTTTCCGGTGTCTACTCCACCATCTTTATCGCCAGTCCCGTCATCCTTCTGTGGGAAAAAGGGGCAATGAAGCGAAGGTCGATTGCAGAAAGCGGAGTACAGAAGTCAGAAGTCAGAGCGAAGCATTCCCCGACAAAATGAAGCGCACGCAGTTGACACAAAGACCGCTTCTCAGAAGTTTGACTTCCGACCTCTGATCCCCGGCTCCAATCAAGCGCCCTTAACTCAGATGCTGAGCGAGCTTCCCAAACGTTGGATTCTGAAAGAAGCAGATGAGGAAATCGTCGAGCGTCAATCGGAACAGGCAAACATTTCTCCTCTCATGGCACGTCTATTGGTCTTACGAGGCCTCACCGACCTAGACTCTGCTAAACGTTATCTCTCTTCGAGTCTACGCTCGGATCTTCCGTCCCCATCTACCATGACCGATATGGAGCCGGCAGTGGAACGGATCGTCCATGCAATCCAGCAGCAGCAACTCATCGGAATTTGGGGAGACTACGACGTCGATGGCACCACCGGGGCGTCGGTGTTGGTCTCCTTCTTGAGAGAGATCGGCGCGGAGCCTATTTATCACATTCCCCATCGGATCGAGGAAGGCTATGGTTTAAATATTGCCGGGCTCAGACGCCTCAGAGAGCGTGGAGTGAGCTTGGTTGTGACGGTTGATTGCGGTATTTCGAATGCCGGCGAAATCGATGCGGCGCGAGACTTTGGGCTCGACATTGTAGTGGTCGATCATCACCAGCCGCCGGACGAGCTTCCTTCTGCGGTGGCCGTCATCAATCCGCACCGGCGGGATTGCCAGTTTCCGGATAAGGGGCTTTGCGCTGCAGGATTAGCGTTTTATCTGGTCATCGGTTTGCGCGCCAAACTGCGTGAGATCGGTTGGTTCATTGCCTCCGGTGATCCCGATGTCCGTCGTTACCTCGATATCAGGTGGCCAACATCGCCCCGGGAGAAGTCACTGCGGGACAGGTTGGATTTCAGCTTGGTCCGCGCATCAATGCCGCGGGGCGAGTCGACTATGGCATCAAGGTCGTGGAATTGTTGACGACGAAATCTTCCGAAGTCGCCTTGCGGATCGCTCAAGAGTTGGACGCACACAATCGCGAGCGACGCGCCATCGAGGCCGGCGTGCTGAATCAAGTCTTAGCTCAGGCTCAGGCCCGGTTCGACGGCGTGGCGCCTCATTCGCTCGTGTTGGGCGGAGAACAATGGCACCCCGGCGTCCTAGGTATCGTCGCATCGCGGATCGTCGAGAGATTTTATCGTCCGACCGTCGTTATTGGCTTCAACGGCGGACAGGGAAAGGGCTCGGCCCGTAGCATCCGCGGTTTTCATATGGTAGAGGGGTTTCGTCGTTGCGCCGATCACCTGGAAAAGTTTGGCGGTCACGAATACGCCGGGGGCTTGTCGATAAAGGAAGAAAAACTCGGGCTGTTTGCCGAAGCCTTTGAGAGGGTTGCGCGTGACTGTTTAGCGGATGAAGACCTGCGTCCATGCCTCGACGTCGACGCGCAATTGAGCTTTGCAGCGATTGGGTTTCCTTTGATTCGAGAACTTGAATCCCTGAAGCCTTTTGGAGTTGGCAATCCCGAGCCTTTGTTTATGACCCGTGAAGTCGAAGTCTGTGAACGGAAAGTGTTTTCTGCAGGCGCGCGATTCCGTTTTCGCCACGAGGGACGGCTAATCGGCGGTGTGGCTTTCGGAACGGGCGAAGACTTTCCTGGCGTCCCAGGGACACGGGTCGACGTGGTTTACCGGCTCAGCGAAAACGAATGGAACGGAACTTCCGTCGTTGAATTGAAGATCGTCGATGCACGACCCGCAGCCGCCGGTTTGACAACGATGTCAGAACACACAGGCGAAGGGAGCACCTCATGAAGCGAGGCATACGGATAAAACCAGGACGGGGGTTTGCTCGGATCGTTGGCTTGATGGTCCTTATAGCAACCCCTGCCTTGGCAGCGGAAGTCGGCGGCAAGCCAGAGAAAGCTGATGTGACCGTGACCTACGCGCAGGCCAGCGGCGCCTTCACGCCGATTTGGGTCGCTAGTGACGCAGGCCTGTTTAAGAAATATGGTCTCAACGCCAAGCTTCAACTGCTCAATCCGCAGGTTTCAGCTCAAGCGGTAATCTCCGAAGAGGCGGATTTTTACACGGACGGACCGGACCTCATTAATGCGCGTCTGCACGGCGGGCAGGTTAAATATTTCGGTGGCACCATGCAGCAGCTCGTGTTTCAAATGTGGGGCGCCAAGGAAATCCAGACCGTACAAGATCTCAGGGGGAAGGCGGTGGCGGCGAGCACACCGCGAGCGGCCCTCGATACCGCCACGCGCGAGGCATTGAAGAGAAATGGCCTTGTCCCGGATCGAGATGTGCAGATACTCTACGTTCAAACAGTACCGGCGATTCTGAGTTCTATTCTCGGCGGCAAAACCGCAGCCGGCACACTCTCGGCTCCCAATACTCTCAAGGCAAAAGAAGCGGGTTTGAATCTGTTGATTGATGTCGGCAAGCTCAACATTCCGGGGCTTCAGGTTGCCTACGGCACAACGGAGAAGTATCTCAAAAACAATCCCAATAGCGTATATGCCTTTCTGAGAGCCATGGCTGAGGGAGTGGTGTTATCGCGAAAGGATCCGACCGTGGCAAAGAAAGCCATCAGCAAATATATCAAGATCGAAGATGCGCCGACGGTGGATGGCACCTACGATGCGTTTGCGCCCTACTGGGCCATGAGTCTCGCCGTCCAACCCGAAGCCATACGGGCGCAGTTCGACTACCTTGACGAAAAAGAATTTCCCAATGCCAAGAACGCCGACCCGAAAGAATTTTTGGACAATTCTTTCGTGAACTCCTTGGAAAAGGCCGGCTTCTTTCAAAGAATCGGTTTTAAATAGCCGGCGGCCGGGGCTCACGTTCGGGTAAAAAAATTATTAACTACAGATCATCAGGTGGCAATCGCGCGGTAGCCTTTTCATGAGACCCTTCACCACGTGGCCCCGGAGCATATGGTAAAATGCCGAACGGCGTGTGGCGCCGATAATAACCGCGTCGACATCGAGCTCTTTCGCTGCGCGGGCGATGGCCTCCGCAGCGTTGTGCGCTACCGTCCAGATCGGGATGATCTCGATCTGCTTTTCCCGCACGGCTTGCAGCACGGCTTTTAGCGTCTGGACTCCTTGTTCGTTTGGCGCGTGGGGCGTGTCGCCGGCAAATAGCCCGGGCCATTCCTCGACGTAAATACAATACAGCGCGGACTCACCCTTGCCTTTGACACGGGTGATCCCTTCTTGAATCAGACGCGGACTTTCGTCACGGAGCGCCAATAAAGTCGAAGAGGAATAAAGAGGTTTAACCTCGACGGCTTCGGCAAGGGTCATGAGTCCCTTGAGTTCATCTTCCACCAGATTTTCGGACGCGCGATAGGCGCGTGCCTGTAGCCGCTGTATAAAAGGAATTTGCGTTAGAGCCTCGATGAACCACGCCCGTCGCACGCCGATGGCGATAAGCATGCCGATAGCCGTTACGGTTCCGCCGAAATAAGTCGCGATCCGTTTTTCGACAAGATTGGTCCCCCACGCCACCACAACCATAAGCGTAGTCAGAACTCCTATCCAAAAACCAAAATCCCGGCGGCCGAGCCTCCAGCGAATGACATCCAAGCTGAATGACGAGAAAACAAAGGCACCCAAAAGCCCGAAGGCATACATGTCGCCGAGCAGGATCATTTGCCCCCGAGTCAGCAGAATAAGAAGGATTGGGACAGAAGTAGCGATGAGCACCGCGATGTGCGGGGTATTGAAAGCGCGGTTGCGAAGTTCCATGATCTTCGGCAAAAAGCCTTGCCGGGCGAGCGCCAGAAATACGTGATACGCGCCGATGATCGCCGTATTGGAGGCGAACAGCAACAAAGTCGAGGCCGTCATGACGACCGCCAGTTTGACGCCGAAGCCGCCGACAATGAACCCCAATTCCGAAATAAAGCGTTCGCTTTCCGTCGCCTTGATTCGATCGGGCACCAATCCCACCGCTAGCGCCGTTAAAATCGGCGAAGTCACAACCATCGTGACGATGACTGCAGCCATCGCGAGGCGCGTCGTACGCCGGAGCGGAAAGCGCATAGCCGGGCTGAGTTGGCTGATGCTTTCCAGTCCTGAAAAAGCCAGCCAGGCAGCGGCAAATCCCGTAAGCAGCTCGTAAAATGAAAGTTCGTTGCCGGTGCTGAGGTGGGTTAAAACCGTTTGCCATTGGGAAGCGTCGATGGAAATAAACGCGGTGCCGATGACGATGATGTCGACAATAAAGGCGGCGCAGGCCATAACGAGAGACACTGTAGCGCTCTCTCGGATGCCGATGATATTCAACGCAGCTAAAATGGTGACACCTATGCAGGAGAGCAAAACAATGTGGGAGTCGAGAAAAGGAAAGACGCTGCCGACATATTGAAAACCCGATACTGAGGAAATGGCCGTGGTCAGGAAATAATCCACAGTGATCAGCATGCCGCCCAAACAACCCCACATCGGGCCGAAGGCTTTGGTCGTAATGGTAACCACCCCGCCACCTTCGGGGTTGCGCCACGAAATTTCGATATACTTCAGGGCGAGGAGAATGAAACCGCCGGTTGTTAGTAAGACAAAAAACGGGGTCGCGTTTTTGACGTGACCGTAGAGGATCCCCGGGACGTAATAAACGGACGTGCCGATATCGCAAAAAACAACCGCCCATGCGAGGAACCAATTGAGCTGACGCGTGTCTCTTGTCGGTTGCATCGACTTGGAAATTTTTAGCGTTAGTTGGGGGCAGGGCGCGTCAGCATGTTGTCTTCTCAGACTCTTGCATTCACCCAAAGGTTGGACTTATCATGGTAAGACGTATCAAGTCCAATATGTCGCTCTTTCCACAATATTTTCATAAGCTCGTTGAGAGTTGCCTAGACATTATTATTGCCGTCGACAAGCAAGGAACGATTACTTTTTATAACGACGGCGCCAGACAAAACCTTGGGTTCTCGCCGGAAGAGGTCCTGGGAAAAAATCTGCTTGAAATTTATCCCAGCCTCGACGAGGCGCGGAAGGTGATGGCGGCGATGCGGGCCGATCAAGTGGATGGCAAAGGGAGGGTGAGTAATTTCGAAACCACTTTTAAAACCAGAAAGGGCGAGAGGATTCCTGTCGCGATCTCTGCATCCATCATCTATGACGACGATGGCGAGGAGACGGGCTCCATCGGGTTTGCGAAAGATATCCGCGAACTGAGACGACGAGACCAGCTAGCGACCCTCTGTGAATTTGCCATTGGACTATCCCACGAGATCAACAATTCATTGGAAGTTCTCGTCAATCAGGTGGAGATGCTTCAGAAATATGTTGGGCGGGTTGCGACCGACGAAGACTACATTGTCGAAGCAGAACGCCTGGAGTGCGTTGCCTCTCAGGTAAAGAAAATCCAGGATATCACAGGCCGAATCGGGCAGATGGCTGAGGAGGGAGAGTACGGCACCAAGGAGTATCTCAACGGTAGCATGATGACTGATCTACATGTGGATGGCTCTAAAAAATGTCCGGAACGCGCGAAGCCGGATAGTCGCTACCCTCTGAGCGGTCTGAGAATTCTGGTGGTGGACGATGACGCGGGAGTCTGTCAGTCCCTCCAAGATCTTTTGGAAGAGGAGCGATGCAACATTGAGACGGCTGCATCCGGGGTTCTCGCCATGGAATGGTTGGGTCGACAGGAATTTGATGTTGTCGTGAGCGACGTGGTGATGCCGGACATGGATGGCTATCAATTGTATCAAACGGTAAAGAATAAGATGCCCCATCTGCCCGTCGTACTGATGACCGCCTTCAATTACGATAAAGATCATATTATCAAAAGAAGTTGTTTGGAGGGACTTCAGGGTGTGATCTTCAAAAAACCGGTCAACCCAGTTATCCTCAAAAAACTTCTCCTCCAACAATGTCGGCCGGAACAAGCGAATCCAAAGCCGTCGATTTTACCACAAGCGGCAACTGAACCCGCTGAGAATCCAAAAACCAATTAGCAGGAACTGTGAGCAAGGAAGATCACTACAACGAAGGGATGGAGCTTTTTTCCCAGGACAAGCTCGACGAGGCGATTGCCGCTTATCAACGGGCGCTCCAGGAGGACCCTAACTACGTGGATGCCCTTCATGCTTTGGCGATGACTTACGCGCACCAAGAGAAACTGGATGAGGCGATCCAGGTGGGGAAAAAGCTTATTGAGACCGCTCCGGACGATGAATTGGCTTACACCAGTTTGTCGATCTTCTACCAACAGAAAGGAATGATTGCCGAGGCGGAACAGATCGGTGCTCAAGCGAGAACGCTGGGTTGGAAGCGTCAGTTGGGAGAAAAGAAGAGTTCTGGAGACAGTTAAACCGCGATCGATTCTATCGTCCTCTCCACCGTAATTTCATCTCCATTTTTCCGGCCTGTCTGTTTTCAAACACGCACTGCTGCTGTTCGGCGGCTCATGCCATTTCCCGGCCCAGACGCAACATGGCGGCTTTCAGGCTCGAGCGCATGCGTTCCAGAGAACGCGCCAAGTCTCCGATCTCGTCGCGCGATCTTACGCACTCTCCGCTGACCGAAGTTTCCAGGTCTCCCATGGTGACCTTGTCGGCAATCTCTGTTAAACCAACGAGGGGGCGAACAATCCAATGGGCCAAAAGAAACGAGAGCAATGCACCGACGAAAGGCGCTATGGCAATGATTCCAATCAGCGGGAAAAGAGCGCGTCGAATCTCCTTTTCTATGGCATCGCCCCAAAATCCCACATGCACAGTTCCTACCTGTCCCTCAAGAATCGGCACGGCGGTTTCGTACACTGTTTTTTCTCCTAAAGTGAGTTCTCGGCGATAGCTCTGCCTTTGTGCCGTGTTTGGAAGCCCTTGCTGGAGTTCGGGCGGAAAGGCTCCTAAGGTTTGAGCAACGATCACTCCTTTGCCGTCTTCGATAAAAGCGTACGCCACGCCTTCGAGGAGCGTGT
>WNFO01006414.1_pt1 | contig 10393 bp, 7 predicted proteins | sample 5400251 | NCBI WGS metagenome assembly WNFO01 (sample SAMN13153354, study PRJNA577476) | soil metagenome | isolation source: 100 cm saprolite under Madrone tree | place: USA:California | collected 2016-06-14 | reverse complement strand
CAGAATCGGTATAACACTACCCACAAGAACCGGTCGCAGCGGTGCAGGCGCAGGCGACGCGGCGCGTTATTTTGGAAAACCGCCAGTTGGTGACGAAGCGCGAGAATCTCCGCCTGCAAGGAGGCACGGGTTCGAAAACCAGAGGCTACCAAGGCGAAAGGGGCGACGAAAAGAGAGCTCATCGTGGTAGCCACCATGATCTCACGAATGATCGGAACCTCTGTGTTTTCAGATCGGACGGAGTTTTCGGTAACCACAACCTTCCTTGTTGATGAGAGTGAAAACGACACGATCCTTGCCTTGTTGTGTGGCATACGCTTTGAGGTTACGACTACCAGCTTCGAGATTGCTGGCTATGAGGTGGCCTTTCCCGCCTTGAGCAAACGCCAGCATGCCATAGAACTCGGGAGTTGCTGTGTAGTGCCCGTGTTCGTCATCGCCGATGGGCGAATAGGAGCTAATGAAGCCTCGATGGTTGACTCCGGTCTCCATATTGACTCCAGCACAGCCCGCTGACGCGAGTGCGAACATGAAGTCGAGAACCCAGAGAGCCGAGGCGAGGGTATCGCTTACTCCGGGTTTGCCTCCGCCAGAAAAGGAGTTGGTCTCGCAAATACGGTACGGAACGCCGGAGGATTTTGTAGCGGCGCTGAGCTGAGCGAGCATGGGATCAAGCTTGGGGTCAGGGTGAAGTAGCTTTTCGATGCTGCTGGTGGGGTTCTGGCCCTCACGGTAATAGTGGTGCGTAAGCAGCTTGATGTTCTTTCCCTCGTCCCGGGAAAATCTTGAGACCCATGAGGTGGCATCGGCGACATCGGGTTCCCGCGAGCAGCGTTCCCGGTATCTCTTTCCTGAGCGCATCACGGAACCTGCGATACTCGCGAAGATAGTCGTCGTAGTCGTAGCCTTTTTTGCGGTGGGCTTCGCTGCGAGAAAAGAGATCGGGCTCATTTCCGATTTCGAACGCGAAGAGATGCGGCCTGGTTGCTGCGAGGACCGCTTTCGCTTCCCAGATAGCAGCCTGCTCAGTTCCTTTGCCGAGATTGAGCCCCCAGATGAGGTCCCAGCCGGTGGCTTTGAGGAAGGTTCCGAGATCGCTGAGTACCGCATCGTTGACTATTGAACCGGGGCCAGTCTCAGGCGAGGACAGGGGCTGATCCGTAGGGGCGTACGACGAATAGTCGGATGTATTGCCCCCCACTCGAATGACGCCGGGATCCTAATGATCGAACGAGCTGGACGTACACAGCGTTGTGCCGGCTGAGAAGGCCAGGACGTGCGACCGAGGAGACCTCATATCCAAGGCCCAGAAAGCCAGGACGAATTATGGCGAGTGGCCGCGTTAGATCCAGAATTAGCCTGGCTGATGGTGTCTCCCGCATTGGCTGCCATGCGCTGGCTAGTGCGCGGCGAGCGGCGGCGGATCCGGCTACAAGCGCCGCGCGCTGGAGAAACTTACGTCGTTTCATCACAATCTCCCCCGGGAAGGTCGCGCTGTCACAAAAGAGGCTGGGGTGGCTTCACTGGAGCGCCAACCGCCGCGCCTGTTACTTTGACCGATCGACGAAAGAGTTTGCCGCCTTCGGTTACATAGAACCAGTCCAGATTCTTGCCAGCGCAAGCGAGGTCGGAAATGCTCCGTGTTCGGTAGCGTTCAGGATCCAAGGCCTGAATGGGATTACCAGGTTCGTCCTTGTCCAACTCAACTCTAATTGCCTTTAAGCATACGAATTGCAGCTACAAGCAGTCAACGTCGCTCCCTTGCACACACACGAAGGTCGTTCACCAGACTGGAGCAGGTCCGTCGAACTGCTCGAGATTCACGGGTGCCATCCGCCATGGGCTGCACAGACCTTTCGCTAGGGACAGTCTCGTTCTTGTCACATCTGGCAGATCACGGGATGTACTGTGCCCCTTGGTCATTTGTTGTGAGTGCAGTTGGCCGAGAGGCAGCCCATTTGTGCCATATTTCGTGATTTGCAAGGAGTGGCAGGTAGACACCTCCAACCACGGAGCGCGCTTGAAATGCATGCTGCTTTCCGTCGGTCGTCGAGTAAAAATCCGTCAGTGGTACCCGGCTAGGGGATTCATTGATAAATCTTTTGATTGGCGCGATCAGCACATCGAAGTCTTGCCGGTTCTCAGCCAACGTTGCCGCCCACACCTCCCAATCCAGTTTGGTGTATGTCTTCCGGCTATCAAGGGGCAGCCCAAATTGATTCAGGTGAGCCTCGTAAAAGTGTACTTCCGTCCTGGCGACGCTGGGAGGAAAGATGTTCAGGTCTAGTATTCGGTCCCACACGAGGTTGTATTTCTGACTCCAAGTTCCCGGCATGTCAAATGCCAGGCGGAAATGGTCTCCGTCGCCCGCGAGTTCTACCCATCGCCCCGCCATCTGTCGAGCCACATCGCGATATTTATTACCTTCCCCCTTGCGATTCGTCTGCTCCGCCAAGGTGGCATAGCCTGCCAGACCCAGAATCGCCTTGATAGAGAGATTCGAGTTATGGCCGAGGTGGCCGGCGAAATCGTCTGTCGAAAGCTGGCTCACCGGATCCATTCCAGCTTGTCGCAGATATTCGGCCCACTGCTGTAACTCCGGCCAATACTGGTTCGCGAAGTCAGCGTTGTTCTCGATTTTCGCGAGCGCGGCGAACATGAGAAGCATGTTGCCGCTCTCCTCTACAGGCATCTGGTCTTCCTCCGCACGCTCGCCGGCGCCATATACTTGTCCGTTGGCCTTCGGGTAGGTGCCGAGATCGTGAGGTGCAAAGGGAAAACGCCAACGGCCGGTTCGCATGTACCCCATCAACGGGCGCAACTGCGCTTTCAACAGCTCAGGGTTGAAGAGCAGGAAGAATGGCGAAGACGGATAGATCACGTCCACCGTTGAAATACAGCCGTTGCTGAAGTTCTCTTTCGGAAACAACATCGACTGGCCATCAATATCCACGACCAGTTTGTGTGCGGCAATTGTCTGCCGGAACGCCAGGATACCGAGCTCGGCATAGGCATCGCCACCAACCTGCCGCAGGTCGGAAAGGAGTCGATCATCAAATTCTCGTGCGCGCCGGTCAATGGCTGCATACTCGCGATCCGCTATTTCCAGAAGCTCGCCTATGGTCATCCCCTTCCGCCGCCAATATGCAGGCATCCAACGTTTCATGTACTCAATTGAGTACAAATCGTCGTAGCCAATCAAGATGTACCGCGAGACCGGCCCGGCGGTCACATCCCCGAGATCCAGTGAGGCAGCCAGGACAGCTCCTTCACTGGCTCGTTGAGGCATATCGACGTCGTCTTCCAGAGAGTCCTTGCCAGATGCAAAAGTCGATTCCACTAGGTCCTGGGGCTGCGTCACCGACGAGGCGCCAGGCTGGTCCGGAACAGCAAGCAACACTGAGCCCCAATCGATGCGCAGGTCGTCACCAGATTTTTCCAAGATCGGCTGCTGAAAATTAGAGGCCCGCAAGACGTTCATCCCTTTTAGTCGCGAACGTGACCAAACGACCTGCTGCGTTGGCCTGTCAACCGCCAACACGGGTGAGGCGTCGAACAGAAGCTGCACTTTGTGTGGCGCTCCGTCTGTAGTGGCAACCGTCATCGTGACATAGCTGATCGGGCGCGACATGAGATCAAGATCGTTGGGGAGCAACGGTGAGAGGAAATTGACGTCCAGTCTAATGCCATGCTCCTCAAAGTGATACGTCGTACGTGTGGCAGTGATCTCAAAACCAGTCTGCTGAATTGCAGGGGAAGATTGGGGCGACCTCCCCATCCACCGAAAAACCTGGCCGTCAACTCGCACCAACCCGGTTAGCGGCTGGGGCGCACCGGTCCAGTGTCGCGTTGGGCCATCCGTCAACTTGTCGTTCATCGACCAGATGCTGAAATATGGATCATGGGTGATAAGAGGAACCGCAGGCACGCGCACAGATTGCGAAAATGAGCAAGACGCGTAAAGTACCAGCGAAAATCGTATTAGCCAGCGCATTTGACTCATTGACACGCCCTTTCTTCGTTTTCGCTAGTAACGGCACAACGGGCAAGAAGATGCTGCCGTCGGCGTCGTGTATCAGGTGCTGCCAACCACTCCTAATGATCTGCAATCCCGGCTTGAATAAACACCAGGGTGATGCAGATACTTAGTGCAGTTCGTTGCTGGATTGATGTCTGAACCTTGCGGAAACGCGGCTCGGATCCGGACATCCTACAAAGGCACACCACTGCTGCGTCGGTCTTGTATCACCGCGACGCAGTATGGGATCTCACAGCAAAAACCACAACCCTTCATGCTTGCTGATTTCTAATAGTACATATGTACTATTTTTAGGGGCGATTCCTTCCAGTCCTGCAACAACGTTCAAGCCTTTTTTCGGTGAAGAAACGGCGGCGCACAAATTACCTGCAATCTTGCGGGAGTGTGCTATTGTCGTTTTTTCTATTTTGCTTAGAGTGGCGTGTACGAGCGAATCGGCACTCCACCAAGTGTGCGGATCTTTTTCACTTACACTTATGTTTGCCGGATTTTCCTCCTGTCGGGCCAACGGTTCGTGGCGTATTCTCGCAGGCTGCATGTTTGCTTCTCTGTTGTTGTGCTCGCAGGCGCAAGCTGCTCAAGTTCCATCAAACGCTGCCGAACCGTACTATGAGCAGGGACTGCAATCCCTGAGACAACAGCAATGGCAGTCTGCGTCCTCTTCCTTTGAAGAAGCGCTTAAGCTGGATCCTCGCCGCGCCGATGCAGAAAACGGTCTAGGCGTTGCGCTTGGGAAGCTAGGCGACCAACGGAATTCGTTGGCAGCATTTCGGCGTGCGATTGAGATCGATCCCGGCTATGCCGAAGCGCACTACAATCTCGCTCTGTGGCTGCAGGTGTCCGGGGACGCCGATCAGGCCATTTCTGAGTTAACTAATGCGGTCAAACTGAAACCCGATTATGAGGATGCCCAGCTCGCCTTAGCGTTGATTGTTCAGGACACCGGGGATACGGATAGAGCCGTCGAGCTTTTAAAAACAATCCTCAAGGAGGATCCTCGCTCGGCGGAATCCCACAATTGGCTTGGAGTTGCTTACGCACGGAAGAATGATCTCCTGGACTCTATCGCCGAGTTTCAACAAGCCGTCGATCTCAACCCGGAATATCTCGACGCGTATGGCAATTTGGCTACTACTCTCGCCAGGGCTAAGAGATTTGACGAAGCTGTACGCGTATTTCGCTCCGCGCTTGTTCTGGCACCGCAGAACGTGGAATTGCGCTTGAACCTGAGCCGAGCCTTGCGCAGCAAGGGTAGTCTCGACGCCGCTTTAAGTGAACTGAAATCAGTCCTGAAAGACAGTGACAATGCGGAGGCGGAATGTGAAATAGCCGTGATCTTAAGGCAAAAGGGTGATTTTCGGGGAGCGATTGAAGCATCGGAGAAGGCTCTCACTCTCCGGCCCGGTATGGCCAAAGCCTATGAAAGCCTAGGCTTGGCATTGCATGGAGAATCCGCAACACGCCCTCACCACAAAGGATCTCAGCGGCATGCGCCCAGCAGCCAAGCAAAGGATCGCTACGATGCCGGTCGTGACCTGCTTTCTCAGGGAGAGATGCAGGGCGCGGAGAAGGAGTTTGAGAAGGCTGCCGAGGCGGACCCGAGTTGGGCTGAGGCTCACAATCTCCTTGGCTTCGTCATTGGCCAGTTGGGCGATCTGCCGGCGGCAATCGACCACTTGCGTATGGCTGTGCGACTAGATTCGGTTCTTGCGACTGCCCACTACAACTTAGGCGTCGCGCTCTGGTACGGCGGACAAAAACCTGAGTCAATGTCAGAGTTACATACCGCACTACGTTTGGACCCTGCGTTCGGTGAAGCGTACTCGTTTCTCGGCATGGCCTCCGCGCAGGCCGGCGAGTTGGATGGCGCGCACCGATACCTCGATCGTGCTATCAGTCTGAATCCTGATCTGCCGGGTCCTCATATTGATCTTGGCATCATCCTTCTCAAGACAGGTCAATTCCCGGCTGGGTTCGATCAGTTTCAGTCGATCGTCAACAAAGACCCAGCCGACCAGATTCCAGACCTGGAACTTGCCGTTGATGCAGTACAAGAGGTGATCAAACAGAAAGCAGATGATCCCCTTGCTTACGATACCCTCGGGCTTCTATTGGGCAAGACGGGAAGCGACCCGCAGGCAGTGATAGAGCAATTTCAGAAGGCCATCCAGCTGCGTCCAACCTTCGCCGAGGCCCACAATCACCTCGGCCTAGCCCTAATTCAGACCGGAGACGATGAGGCGGCTATCAAAGAATTTCGCCAAGCGCTCCGGTTCAGTCCAACTTATGCAGAAGCTCATGGAAACTTGGGAGCTACGCTCACATCGAACAACGATGACGAAGCCATCAACGAACTGGAGCGGGCGATCAGCTTGCAGCCGAATTCTGTAAAAGCCCAATATAACCTCGCGATGGCGTACCTGCAGAAGTACGGCGTCGACAAGGAAATCATCCAATTACAAAAGGTGATCACGCTCGACCCGAGATTCGCTGAGGCCTACTACTCTCTTGGGAAGGCGCTCATGCAGAAGGGTCAGATCCAAGAAGCCATCGCACCGTTGCGCCGTACGGTGAGCCTCGATCCGATGTCAGGCCGCGCTCACTATCAACTGGGTCTGGCACTATCAAGGACAGATAAGCCCGAAGAGGGAAAGATGGAACTCGATAAGGGACTGAAGCTCACTGCAGATGACGAGCGGGACCGGAAGGCCAATGCCCTGCAAGCTCAGGCGAAACTGGAGATTGACAAGGGAGAAACTCAGCAGGCAGCGGAGAATCTCGGGAAGGTGGTTCAGCTGTTGCCCGATTATGCTGAGGGTCATTCGACCCTGGCCCAGGCCTTGGCGAAGCTGGGCGACCTCGAAGGCAGCATTGCTGAGTTCAAGCGAGCATCGGAGCTCCAGCCGAACCTCTACGCGGCGCACTTTGGCCTAGGTCAACTTCTGCGGCGAAAGGGAAACCTCGCGGACGCCACAGCGGCATTCCGTGAGGCGATCCGTCTACGACCCTCATCGCCTGAAACCTACAACGAGCTGGGCTTAGTGTTGAACGAGGAAGGAGACCGGAATGGCGCAGCGGCCGCCTTTCAAAAGGTCTTGCAGATCGATCCCGGGGATGCGGCGGCTCGGGAAACTCTCGACGCCATTCTCAAGCAAGCTGCTTCTACGCAGACGGCGCCTAGTAACTCGACGGGATCACATTCATCCTTAACGCCGCCGCCCTCAACAGGTGAGCTAATTCCAAATAGGGACGATGACGATCTCGACCAGGTAAAGAGTTTTGAGGCGTCAATAGATAAGGACAAAATTGATGAGGTCGAGCCTCTTGTGCTCACTTACCTTAAAGAGCATCCGAATTCGTGGCGAGGCCACTATATCCAGGGATATATCTTGTTCCGGATACGCAAGGTCGGCGATTCTATCAAAGAATTAGCCAAGTCTCTGGAGCTGAATGTCGATAACCCCGAAGCACACAAGATTCTCGGTAAAGACTTTGTCGTCATCGGGAAGTATGACTATGCCCAAACCGAATTGCAGCAGGCCGCGCGTTTAAAACCCGAGTCGTCCGAAATCCATTACAGCTTGGGCGAGGTCTATTCAGGTAGAGACATGTTCCGGGAGGCAAAGTCAGAGTTCACGGCGGCGATTCAACAGAATTCCACCTACGCTGAGGCTTACAACGCGCTTGGTTTCACAGAAGAGTCTCTAGGCGACGACACGGCGGCTCTGGAAGCCTACAAGAAGTCGATGCAGATCGCTGACCAGAAAGGATTCAAGTTCGACGCCCCCTACATCAACTTGAGTGCCTATTACAATCGTCTGAGTAAATCAGAGCCTGCTCTTCAATATGCTCAAGAGGCAATCGAGTTGAACTCGAAGAGCGACTTGGGTTACTACCAAATGGGGAGGGCTTACCAGTCGCGTGGCGAGTGGGACCAGGCTGCCGAGGCTTTGCGCAATGCTATCTCGATCAATCCATCTTCCGCCCAGTACTACTACGTCCTGAGTCAGGTCTATCGAAGACTCGGGAAGCAGAAGGAGAGCCTCGCGGCCCTTAAGACGTTTCAGGAACTCAAACATGCTGACGACCTTGTCGAGAATAGGATTCGCGACTCCGAAGCCGCCGAAAAGCAATGAGATGCTTTGTTTTTGTCGTGCGAGTCAGTCGATGCGCCGTGCTCACACAACATACAACTACGGCGCAGGTCGAGCTGGTCGAGTCTCGGGGGGAATTCTGAACGATACGGCGCCGGAGACAAGTGGCTGTTCAGGAGGTTGAGAACGGTGGCGATCGCGCTTCATCGCGACTCGCGAGCGTCGAGCTCCATGGCATCATGTTCCGGCAGCTCATGGCCAGCTTCCGCAGCCGGCTGCTGAAGCTGTCCATACTTTGCTAGCGCCTCCTCACTTTCTCTCGCGTTTCCAAGTTTGCGCAGCATCAGCCCCAGCACATAGTAGTAGTCCGGGACCTGTGAGTTGATGGCGATGGCGCTTCGGAGAGTGTCCACGGCCTTCTGCCATTCTCCCTCTGTCCGGTATGCTTTTGCAGTCTCGAAATAAGCTGCATCCGACGAGGGATTGACTGCCAAAGCCTTGCGCGCATACTCCAGCGCTCCGTCTGCGTTTTTCTGATGATTGTAGAAGGCACTGAGGTAAATGTAGGGCCATTCGGATATCTGCTTTTGCCGGCCTTGGAGTTGGATGGCCATCTCGTAGTTCTTAAGGGCAGCCTCGTTGTCACCTAGCGCTTCCATGGTGATCCCCAGATTGCTGTAGGCTTTGACATAGGAAGGGTTCAATCGGATCGCGGACTCAAACTCCGATTTGGCTAGTGGATAGACGCCCCTCATGTAGTAAGTGCGAGCGAGAAAGTACTGGATCTCCGCAGATCCAGGCTTGAGCCGCGCTGCCTGAAACAACTCGACCTCCGCCAGATCGTACCGACCAATGATACTGCAGCCCAACCCCAAGATCTTGTGGGCCTCCGCATTCTGCGGATTCAGCTCAAGTGATCTCGAGAGTTCACTGATGGATGAACCGATTTTATGCGTCCTGAACTGCACATAACCAAGATCGTAGTGAGCTCTCCAGGAATCAGCATGGTCTTTGAGATAACCACTCAGGCGGGACTCAGTGTCGGCGAATTTATTCCCAGCAATATCGCGTTCAACTGCCTCGAGCAGCGAATCGACATCTCCGGCCGCTGGTTTCTGGATGTCGATTCTTGGTTCCTGTGATGCCGCAAAGGCGAAAAGCCCCGGAATGGCGACGTTGACCGTTACGCAGGCGGTAAAAAAGGCAATCAGGCAGACATGCCGAAACGTGAGGTTCTCCCCTGATCTCTTGACGTCAGAGTGTCGCTCGCCACTTTCCATAATACTTATCCCCTCTGCGCGAAGGTGGGAGATTGACTTCGGTCATGTCCGGTGTTTCCCGCCGCATCAGTATAAACCGCACGCCTGCGAGTTCAATGCGCACCAATCCATTCAGCGACTGCGATGAGGCAGGCCGTCATGCGGCGTAGATTGCCGGGGTGCAAGGCGATAGGTCGGGCGTGCTAAGCCGGCTCACTACGAAACTGGAGCCGCAGCGAGGTGTAGCTTTCTTCGCTTCGATGCTGCTGGTCGCTAACGACCGAAACGGCGCATTACTATAGTACTGATATACTAGAATGAACCTGTTATGTTGAGGGATTGCGGTTGTTGCGTAGGTACCAGTACTCTGATGTTTGTCCCCAGTTGATATTGTGGGGGTTCCCACCCCGCGTTTAGATTCCCGAGACTTACACATGCCAGCCCTGCGTCAGCCGTACCTGCCTGACGTACACATCGCATGGATCTTATGGGGGGAACGGGTTTCGACTTTCGGGAGACGCGTTGAAGAAAAGATCGAGTTCAATCTGGGGACGGCCGGCTATCGGCATTCTGACGTTAGCCGTTTTCACGGTCGCAGGCTTCGGAACAGTTGTTCTACTTGGTGCGCCTGCCGAGTCGGGAGCAGCGGCTTCCCCGTCAACCGCAATTCCGGTCACTTTCACCGACGTCATCAAGTCGTCCGAAATCACCTTTAAACAGGATTCGACCCAGACGGAAGAGAAGTATTATTTGGAAACGATGGGCACCGGGGTCGCCTGGCTTGACTATGACCAGGATGGCCTTATGGATCTTTTCTTTGTGCAATCCGCCGCAACGGACATCTACAAGCCGCCGCAACCTCTACGGTGCGCGCTCTACCACAACAACGGCGACGGCACATTTACCGATGTGACCGCAAAAGCTGGCGTAGGGAGCGAAGGACTCTACGGTCAGGGTGTTGCAGTCGGTGATTTCGATAATGACGGATATCCCGATCTCTA
>WNFO01012843.1_pt1 | contig 10394 bp, 7 predicted proteins | sample 5400251 | NCBI WGS metagenome assembly WNFO01 (sample SAMN13153354, study PRJNA577476) | soil metagenome | isolation source: 100 cm saprolite under Madrone tree | place: USA:California | collected 2016-06-14 | reverse complement strand
GGGTGATCGGCACGGAAAAGAGCAGGCCCGCCACGAGCGGGCGTGTCGCCCGGCGGGCGAACCACGAGACCCAGCGAGGCCGGAGCAGCGGCCGTACCACCCACGCGGGAGTCCCATACAACAGGAGCGGCGGAAACGCCAGGGTGAGCACGAGGTGCTGCGCCATGTGAGCGCTGAAGAGATAGGAATCCGAGAGGTTGTGGAGCGGGCCGTTGAGCGCGAGGCCCAGCACCGCCAGCGCGGCGGCGAACGACGCGACGCGCCGGCGTGGCGCTTCGAGCCCCCCCCAATACACATAGAGCCCGCCCAAGAGGACGAGCCCGATCACCACGCTCGGATGCAGGTCCCATTGCTGCCAGGGCGGCGGGGCAGGCGCGGGGAGCCTCATCCGGCGCCTGCAGCACCCCTGAGTGTGAGCGCACCGAAAAAGAGGAACAGCAGGGCGACCATCACGCCGACCGCGAGCAAAAGGGGAACGCCGAACAGGAAGGTGAAGAACTTGCTGTCGGCCTTGAGGTGCATGTAGAACATCACCACCAGCGTGAACTTCGCGGCCGACAGCACGAGCAGTACCGGGACCAGTACAGGGTGGAACGCCGGTACGTAGAACACGCCCACCTCGAGCACGGTGAGGATCCCGAGCACCAAAAAGACCCGCAGATAGAGGTCCGCCGTCGGGTGCACGGGATGCTCCACGTCTCGGTCGGGCATCGCCGTCCCGCCTTGTTGTGCGCTCATTGGATCAGGTAGACCACGGTGAAGATTACGATCCACACGACGTCCACGAAATGCCAGTACAGTCCGGTGATCTCGACCGTCATGGCGTTGGCGGGCCCCAGTTTCCCTTGCAAGGCACGCACCCACAAGGTCAAGAGCCACAGCACCCCCACCGCAACGTGCGCGCCGTGCGTCCCGGTCAGCACGAAAAAAGTGCAGCCGAACAAGTTGGTCGAGATCGTGAGCCCCTTATGAACGAACTCGGTGAACTCGATCACCTGCCCGCCGAGGAACACGAGGCCGAGCAGGGCGGTCGAGAACAGCCAGATCTTCCCCCACTTCATGTCGCCGCGCTGCACGGCGGCGAGCGCCAACACCATCATCAGGCTGGACATCAGCAGGTCGAAGGTGCTGACCGAGGTGAAGGGGATGTTCAGGATCTCGTGCGGGTACGGGCCGACGACGCTTCTTCCTTTATAGACCAGATACGTCGAGATGAGCGACGTGAACAGCAGGCACTCCGAGCCGATGAAGGCCCAGAACGCCATCTTGCGGCTGTCGAGCCCCAGACTGGTGTGGTGCGTGGCAGCGGCGTGCGTCATCGCTCAGACCTCAAAGGGCTCGAACGCCCAGCGATAGATGCCCCCGATCAGCAGCGCGACACCCGCGAAGGCAACCCACAGGGTGTGGCTGAGCAGCGCAAGCGCCATGACCGGCAGGCCGAGTGCAGCGACCAGGGGCCACCACGATCCACCCGGCACGTGGATCGGCCCCGGCGGCACCGCGGGCGGATCCTGCATCGGCCCGTGGCGCTCGGTGCTCCAGCGCGGCAGACGATTCGTGACCGTCGGGATCACCGAAAAGTTGTAGACCGGCGGAGGCGAGGAGACGCTCCACTCGAGCGTCGCGCCGCCCCACGGATCGTTCGGGGCGGGTTGGCCGTGGGTGCGGCTGCGCCACAAGTTGACGAGAAAGATGAGGACCGCGAACGCGATCAGAAACGCGCCGATCGTCGACACCAGGTTCAGCCCGCCCACGCCGAGCTCGGGCGAATAGGTGTAGACGCGGCGCGGCATGCCCAGCAGTCCGATCAAATGCATCGGAAAGAACGCCAGGTTCATCCCGACGAACTGCAGCCAGAAGTGCCACTTGCCCAGAGACTCGTTCAACAGACGACCGGTCATCTTCGGCCACCAGTAATAGATGCCGGCGAACAGGCCCAGGATCGTGCCCCCGAAGAAGACGTAGTGAATGTGGGCCACCACGTAATAGGTGTCCGTCTGTTGCAGGTCCGCCGGCGGTGACGCATGCGTGACCCCCGAGAGCCCGCCGATGATAAACATCGCGATGAAGCCGACCGCGAAATGCAGCGCGGTCGTGCCGCGGATATCGCCGCCCCACAGGGTGGCGATCCAGTTGAAGATCTTCACCCCGGTCGGGATCGCGATGAGCATCGTGGTCCCGGCGAACACCGAGTCGGCGATGGGCCCGAGGCCGACGGCGAACATGTGGTGGCTCCACACGCCCCAGCTCATGAGACCGATCAGGACGCCCGAGTAGACGACCACCGTGTAACCGAACAGCGGCTTCCGGGAGAACGTGGGCAACACGTCCGACACCACCCCCATGGCCGGAAGGATGAGGATGTACACCTCCGGGTGGCCGAACAGCCAGAACAAGTGCTGCCACAGGATCGGCGTGGCGCCGGCTTCGCGTACGTAGAAGTGCGTGCCGAAGAAGCGGTCGAACATCAGGAACGCGAGCCCGACCGTGATGACCGGAAACGCCGTGATGATCAGGAACTGGGTGACCAGCGTCATCCAGGTGAACACGGGGAGCCGCATCATCTTCATCCCGGGCGCCCGCAGGTTCAGGATGGTGACGATGAAGTTGAACCCGGCGGCGAGCGACGAGATGCCGAGGATTTGCAGGCCCAGCATCCAGAAGTCGATGTTCGGTCCCGGCGAGTACTGTCGCTCCGTCAGGTTGGCGTAGCCGAACCACCCACCGTTTGGCGCAACAGCCCGCCGAACAGGAAGACCCAGTAGCTGAAGCCGTTGAGCCGCGGGAACGCCACGTCGCGTGCACCGATCTGGAGGGGCACGATGTAATTGAAGAAGCTCGCGCCCAGCGGCATCAGCGCGAGAAAGATCATCGTCGTCCCGTGCATCGTGAACAGCTGGTTGTACGTCTCGGCGCTCACGACGTGCCCATTGGGCTGAGCCAGCTGCGCCCGGATGATCAGTGCCTCGAGCCCGCCGATCAGAAAGAACCCGAAGGCGGTCCAAAAGTAGAGCAGCCCGATCCGCTTGTGATCGGTGGTGGTGAGCCAGCTCGTAAGGCCCTTGGGGGGGGCGTCGCTCATCTCAGACTCTGCAAGTAGGCCACGATCAGGGCGATGTCGCCGTCGCTGAGCGGCGGCTGCATGCGGAGCATCAGGGAGCCGGGCTTCAAGGCCGTCGCGTCGGCGATCCAGCGCGCCAGGTGCGCGGAGTCGTTCGGGAACATGCCCCCCGCGATCGTGGTGCGGCTGCCCACATGTGTGAGATTCGGCCCGATCACGCCGGGCGATACGCCCTGGATCGTGTGGCAGGCGAGGCAGGCGCTACGCGAGTAGATGGCCTTGCCCCGCTCGGCGGGACTCGCGGGCGCCGGCGTCGCCGGTCCGCCCTGCTCGGCCCTGGCCCATGTCTCGAACGCAGAATCCGCATCGACGATGACGCGCAGCCCCATGTTGGCGTGCGACGTGCCGCAGAACTCCGCGCACTGACCGGAATACTCGCCCACTGAATCCGCGCGAAACGCGATGCGGGTCACATGCCCCGGGATGGCGTCCCGCTTCCCGCCCAGCGCCGGCGCCCAGAACGAGTGGATCACGTCCGCCGAGCTGATCGACACCTGCACCGGCCGGCCCGCGGGCACGTGCATCTCGTTCGCCGTCACCACGCCGAGGGTCGGATATTTGTACTCCCACCACCACTGGTGTCCGATCACGTCAATCTTGAGAGCCTCCGGAGGCGCGTCGCCCGCCGTCGCGAAAATGGTGCGCACCGTGGGCACGGCCACGAGCACGAGGATCACCGCGGGTGCGAGCGTCCAGCCGATCTCGAGCGCGGTGTGCCCGTGCGTGGGCTTGGGGGCCGGGCGTCCTTCCCGGTGGCGGAACCGAATGAGGGCGACGACGAGCAGGGTCTCGACCAGTACGAACACGATCACGGCCCACCAGAATATGTCGGCGAACAAGTGATCGATCGCACGACCCAAGTCGGACCGCGGTCGCAGCGTGGATTGCGGGAAGGGGCCGGCGCAGCCGGCGAGGGCGAGGGCGGCGGTGGTCAGCCACACGCGGCAGCGGGTCACGACGTCGACGGTCCCCGGGTCACTCTTCCCCTTCAGCCGCCCCATCCCGGAACTCCCGGGCCAATGGGTGCCGTCGCCACAGAATCAAGAGCGTCAGGGCGAGCCCCACGACGTTGCCGCCGAGGATTCGGACCCAGGCGAGCCGACCGAGACCGACCTGCGACAGAATCGCCGACACCATCACGAACCCGAGCTCGAGCAGGAAGAACGCGAACGCCGCGCCGACGATGAGACTGGCTTCTCGCGTTGCCGCATGCACGACGCTGACGGCGACCACTCCGTACGCCAGGCACAGAACGTAGTGCAGCGTGGTGAAGCGCGCCACGCCCCCGAGCACGGCAAACGTGTGAAACGGCTGGCCCACGATCGCGTCGACCAGCGCGATCCAAACCCAAATCCCAGTGCCCACAACAGCGCCGAGGATCACACCTTCGCGCAGGGAGCTGTGGCGTCGAGGCGACATGCCGGGAAGCTGCGGCCCGGTCGCGCTCGAGGCAAGGCACCCCCACGTAGAAGCACGCCACGCTCGCCGGATACTGCGCGAGCGTGGTATCCGACCGAACTTGGCCGGTGAGCGCGCTACTTCCTTAGCGGCTCATGGCACCGCATCGCTGCCCTGGCAAGCGTGCACGTCCCCCTTGTTGCGGAACCCGTGGGTCGAGAGCTGTATGCTCGGATCCGGGATGTTGGTGTTGGCGTTCCGCTCCGCCTGCGGGTAGAACAGCCGCCCGGGCACGTGCGTGAATCCCTGCCCGTTACTCACCGGAGTGATCGCGGGAATGCAGGTGCGCCGGTAGTCGTTGATCGTCTCGATGTTCTGGAACATGGCTACGTACTTCTCCATCATGATCGTGTCGCGCAGCGCGGCGGCGCTCAAGCCGCTGGCCACCGCCGGGAGCGGTACCGTAGCGAGTTCGGCGTTCAAATGCGATCTGGCGCTGGCCGTGTCGCCCGTGGCCGCATATGCCTCCGCCAGGATCAGCTCGTTCTCGGCATAGCTCACGTACGGGATCCGCGCGTCCGGCGCGAACCGTCCGGGCAGGCATGCGAAGTTCGAAATGGAATCCGGGTTGACGGCGATGTTGAAATCGTCACCGCCGTATCCTCCCAGCGCGTTCAAACAGAAGTAAGCGGCGCGCCGCGGGTCGTTGCGCGCGTTCATATAGTCGACCAGGGGCTTGCCCGCCTCGAGGTCGGTGCCGAACCCCGAGCTGACCTGGAACTGGCTCCACAGGTTGCGCTCGGCCGTGACGCGGGTGTGGAATGAACGCAGATCGCCGGCACCGGAAGCGTCGCCGATGCCGTTCAGCGCCGCCGCGACGGCGGCGGTGTACGCCGGCACGCCCAACGACTCGGCGGTGTGCATGTAGTAACGGGCCTTCAACGTCCAGGCCGCCTGAGTCCATTTCGCCCGCAGCGTCGCCACGGACTGATCGCCGCTCGGATTGAAAACCAAGTCACGATTCCCCGGGCCGGCGCCGAGGTTACTCGAGAGCTCGGTGATCGCCTGGTCCAGCAGGGTCTGCAGCGACCCGAGAATGGCGAACCGATCGTCGAGGGGTGGATTCGCCGTGTTGGTGTCCACCTGGGAGTAGGGAATATCCCCCCACAGGTCCGAGGCGGTCCCCATGGTCAGCGCTTCCCAGACCTTGGCGACGCCGAGCCAGGTCGAGTCGCCCGCGGCGTGGGCGAGGGTTTTCACCCGCCTGATGTCGACCAGCCCGCCGCCGCCGTATACCTGCAGCCAGTCGCCGAAGTTGGCCCCGGTATTGGAAGTCTCTCCGAACACGTACTGTCCCGCCTGCTGGACGAAGCGCCCGTTGGCAGCTCCGCAGGCCTGGACCCACTCGCAGGTCATCATCGCCGCAAGGGCTTCCTGGAACGTGAACTGGCCGGCCTGCACGCCGACGAACAGCGGCTGGATCGACGCCGAAGTCGGCAGGTTCGGGTTCTCGGACAGCTTGGTCCCGGTCAGGAACGTGTCGCAGGCCGTGGTCCCGAGGAGCAGCCCCAGTGCCACGAGCGCGACATTGGTATTGGAACGCATATGTCGGTCTCCTCGGGTTAATGGTTCAAGGTGATGGAGAACGCGAACGAGCGCGTCTGCGGGTTGTTGAAGTAATCCACGCCGCCGGCGCCCAGGCCTGCCGAGATCGCGCCGCCGAGGTTCGTCTCGGGGTCGTAGCCGGTGTAGTTGGTCCAGGTGTGCAGGTTACGGCCCGACACCCGGATGTCGATGCTCGCGAATCCGAGGGAGCGCTGCACCCAGGGCGCGTCGAGCGTGTACGTGAGGGAGACCTCGCGCAGCTTCGCGAAGCCGGCGTCCTCGATGCACGGCTCGTCGATGCCGAGGAACGGGCATCCCACGACGTCGCGATACCAATACTCGCCGATCGACGCCGGCACGCCGGCACCCGGCCCCACGACGGGGCCATCATACCAGCCGCCCTGGCCGAAGATCTTGGTGTTCCCCGTGCACCCGGTTTCGGTGCGGGCGGTGCAGACGGCGCGCTGCTCCGTATCCTTGTGCGTGCCGTAGCTCCACAGCGCGCCCTTCGTGCCGTTCCAGATCTGGCCGCCGTTCCGGATGTCGAGCAAGCCGGAGATCTGCAGTTTCCGGTACCGGAACGCGGAGCGGATGCTGCCGGTCCAGTTGTAGTTCGGGTCTTGTACGAGGCGCGGATCCGGATCCTGCAACGGGTAGCCATTCGGGTCCACGTACAACGCGCCCCGCGCATGGCCCTGACACACGGCGCCCAGGCTGTCCGTGCCGCCACCCGCCACGGCGACGATGTTCGTCGTACCGTTGGAAACGCCGCACCGCAGGAAGCCGCTCCCGAGGTACACGCCGATCGGCTGGCCCACCATCGCGATCTGGTTGTTGAAGTCGCCGATCGGGATGAACTGCTCCGCGCCGAGCGACAGCACCTTGTTGCGGTTCCGGGCCCACTGCAGCCCCACCTCCCAGCCGTAATCCGCGCGCTGCACGGGGCGGAGGTTCAGCGATACCTCCCAGCCGCGGTTCTGAATGGACGCCGCGTTCGACCCCTGCGCGAAGTAGCCCGTGGAGACGGGAAGCGGCTCGGGCAGAATCACATCGGTGGATTTCTTGTTGTACCAGGTGATGCTCGCGTCGGCGCGATCCCTGAGGAAGCCCAGATCCACGCCCGCCTCGAATTCCTTGGAGCGCTCGGGCTTGAGCGACGATGCCGCCTTGAGCTCGGAGCGCGTCACCATACCACCGAGCCCGTTCTGCGTCGGCGTATTGGCCGTCCCCTGTGAGATGCCGGTTCCCAGCAGGGCTTCCGTGAGCGTCTGCGACGTGAAGTAAGGCAGCGGCTCCTGGCCGGCTTCCCCGTACGCCACGCGAGCCTTGCCGTACGACAGCCACGACGTGGCGCCGGTGGCCTTCGTGAATTCCCAGGCCAAGCTCCCTTTCGGGAACCAGCTGCGCAGATTCGAGCGCCCGAAGGTCGACGAGCCGTCGTTGCGCAACGCCGCCGTCAGGTAGAGCTGGCTCTTGATGTCGAGCGTGCCCTGGCCGAACCACGAGACGTCGTGGATGACCTGCTCCGCGTCGCTCACCGGATCCCGGCTGACCGTATTCGACGCTTTGAACGGCTGGGGCGCGACCAGCGTGCGACCTACGTTGCCGAGCTGGCGCTGGTTGCGCGTGTTGAGGTTCTGTCCGATCGTGAGGCTGCCGCCGAGGTCGGCGTTGAGGGCGTACGTCGCGGTGGCGGTCAAGTTATGATCGATGGTGTAGTTGATGATCTTGCCCTCGATAACCCGCCCCTCAATGCACGGCGCCGACGAGGTGATGGCGCATCCTTCGAGCCGCTCGTCGGCGGCGTAGTCCGCGCCCAGCGTGTAATTGAACTTGAGCCACGACGTCGCCAGATACTCCGCGTTCACGTTGCCGTACACTCGGCCGACGTTGGACGAGTTTTGGGCCTGGTAGATCGTCCACAGCGGGTTGTCGAACGTGCGATCGTCGAGCAGCGAGCCGTCGGTCGGATGCTGCAGCCGGTACGAGCGCTGCTGCACGCTGCCGTTGGGCGTCACGACCGCGTAGGGGTAGTTGTTGAAATCGGGTGGCGTCCGCAGGTCTCCCAGCTGGATGCCGTTGGTGTTGTTGCCGCGCTGGAGGTACTTGGCGCGCGTGTCGGCGAAGGCCAGGTCGCCTCCGAGCTTGAGGTTGTCGGAGACGCGATGCGTTCCCTTGAACCGTACCGCCGTACGGGAGAAATAGTTGTTCGGCCCGATGACCACGCCCTGATCGTAGGTATTGGCCCCCGATAGATAGAACGTGGTGCGGTCGTTGCCGCCCGAGACGGTGAACCCGTTGTCGAGCGTGTGGCCGACTCGGTACAGCTCGTTGGCGTGGTCGAACACCGCCCCGCCAGCCGGGATCGCCGGACCCCACGAACGTCCGCAGATGCCGGACCCGGCCTGATCACAGGTTCCGCCGAGCGACGTGTCGGCGTGGATGCCGCGCGTGCCCAGGCCGTAGCTCGTCTGCAGCGGATAGGAGTGATTGATGTCGTTGAACGAGGTGGACGACCGGAACGTGAAGTGCGTCGGGCCCGAGCGTCCCGACTTGGTGGTGATCAGCACCACGCCCGCCGCCGCGCGCGCGCCGTAAATCGCGCTCGCCGCCGGGCCTTTCAGGATCTCCACCGATTCGATGTCGCTCGGATTGATGTCGGCCGCACGGTTCGTCGCGACGGTGCCCTCGGTCTGTCCGACCTGGGCGAGGGTTCCCCCCGCGTCGTCCGGCCCGTTGAAGTTCGAGGTCGAGAAGGTCGAGTTGTCCATCGGCACGCCGTCCACGACGAACAGCGGCTGGTTCGAGCCGAGGATCGAGCTCGTGCCACGGATGTTGATGTAAGAGCCCGCGCCGGGGTCTCCTGACTGCTGGACCACGGTGACGTTGGGCGCCTTGCCGGCAAGCGCCTGGACCATGTTGGCCTCGCCCGCCTTGGCAATCAGGTCGGCACCGACGCTGTTGCGGACGTTGCCGAGCTTCTCAGTGGAGCTCGTGGTGCCTGCTCCCGTCACCACCACTTCGCCGAGTTGCAACGGATTGGCAGCCAGCACGAAGTCGTGCGTGACGCCGCCGGGGGCGAGCGTGACCTGGGCGCTCTGTGCTTTGTAGCCCAGCCGCCGCGACACGAGCGTGACGGTCTGGCCCGACACGCGCGCACCGGGCACGACGATGGTGTACGTCCCGTCGTCCTTGCTGAGCGCGCCCAGCCCCATGACCGGGATCGCGACTTCGACCTGCCCCAGGGGCAAGCCGCCGTCGCTCGTCACCTTTCCAGTGATGGTCACCGGCTCCTGGGCCGGAGCCCTCGCCACGACCAGCAGGGCGAGTGCGACTGCCGCGAACACACTTCGAACAATGAGGCGCATGATGGGTCCTCCGGGAACGGCGGGGAACGGCCGGACTGCGAGTTTGCCGCCACGCTACGAAGCGGTTCCAGGAGGCGCTACCGAAATGCGACGAGCCGCGGGCTGCGCGCGACGACCGCCGTCCGGGGCGCGACGACCAGCGCCCACAAAACCAAAACCCGGTGCGGGTGCACCGGGTTTGGCAGATCGGCACGAGTGGCCGTCAGCACTCGACGCACGATCTTGACTTCACACTCCCGTCGGAGAGCGCGCTCCCACGCTAGCCGGGAGCGGGGATTGGACCAAGCCCAACGCGACGAGCGGAGGATGGGGCGCGCCAAGCCGCGGGCGCGGCGCGACAAGCCACTGATCTCAGAACGCGCGACCGAGCCGGGCTTCGAGGTTGTCGCGGTAGCCGCGCGACAGCTTGAGCGTGGTGCCGTTGTGCAGGACCACCACGTACTCTCCCCGGAAGAAGGGCTGGAGCTCCTTGACCTTCTCGAGGTTCACGATGGTCGAGCGGTGGATCCGGACGAAGCGGGTCGCGTCGAGCTGACCCTCGAGGTTCTTCATGGTCTCGCGCAGCAGGTGCCAGGTCTTGCCGACGTGGATTCGCACGTAGTCCCCTTCTGCGTCGATCCATTCGATTTCGCCCACCGGCAACAGGGTTACCTTGCCGCCCGACTTGACGAGCAGGCGGTCGAGGTACGGCGCCCGGACCGCCCGCGACGGCTCTCCGTGACCCAAGAGGGCCGCCAGCTTCTGAGACAGTTCCCCCAGACGGCCCTGACGCACTTGCAGCTTGGCGCGCTCCAGTGACTGCCTGAAACGTTCGGCGGTGAACGGCTTGAGGAGGTAGTCGATGGCGTGCACATCGAAGGCGCGAAGCGCGTATTGGTCGAACGCGGGCACGAATACGAGGG
>WNFO01008549.1_pt1 | contig 10399 bp, 12 predicted proteins | sample 5400251 | NCBI WGS metagenome assembly WNFO01 (sample SAMN13153354, study PRJNA577476) | soil metagenome | isolation source: 100 cm saprolite under Madrone tree | place: USA:California | collected 2016-06-14 | reverse complement strand
TGGCCGTCGGTTGCCGCTTGCAGCAACAACGGCGCGCTCGTTCCGGCCGACCAGGGTCCCGCGAAGGCGCCGAAAATTCCCCGCGCGGCCACCACGGCACGCAGCGTTTCCGTCTCAAACCATTCCGCTGCCAGATCGGCAACTGCCATCGGTCCGTAACGCAGCAAACGATACTCATCCTTCCTTCCTAGACCGCGAACCTTCAGTCCAAGTTTGCCGAGATTCCACAGCGCGCTTTTTGAAGGAGCATCAATGCTCGGTGGTGTCATTGTGAGCAACGGCGCGAGCACGCGTCCGATGCGGGCGAAGGTCGTGATGAAATCAGGATATGCTTTCGAGTCCTTGACGGAGATTTTGGCCAAGCCATCGGCAGTGCGTTTCGCGTCCTCGTAAATGCAGAGCGACTGACCGTTCAGGTTAGGCCCGAATATGCGAACGCCAGGCTTGATGAATTCAAGCCCGTGACGTTCCAACTGTAAGTCTTTCAGGATTTGAGGTAACAAGGGCCCTGTGCCGTCAGCGAGCGTCGAGCAGCGAAAGCCCGGATGAAACTCTTCAGTGACGCACACGCCACCAATAATCTCCCTTCGTTCAAGGACTAGCGGTTTCAGTCCGGCCTTTGCCAAATAGGCCGCCGCGACCAAGCCGTTATGCCCGGCGCCGATGATAATTATGTTGACAAGGCGGGACATGATGCTTGGTTGAATTAGACGAGTAGCTGCACTGGAAAACCAAGCTGACGTGCGTTGCGATAAAGTGGTCCGTCCAGTGTCCAAAAGTCCGTTCTTAACTCTTCCGCTAAGGCTAGGTAAACTGCGTCGTAAGCAGTTTGCCGAGGGAGACGAACCGCGATTTCAATCACGCGCTCGGGGTCATGAATTGAGTGATAGCGAATGGGAAGAATGGATTGATCGTTCCAGGCCTTCTGTGCGTCATCGGCTTGCAGAGAACCAGAGACGACTAAACGAGTGAGGGCATTAATTACTTCGTACGGAGCGAGATTAGGAGCGTCCAGTTCTACTCCCTCGTAGATCCAGGTGAAGATTTGTTCAAAGACGCGAGCGCCGCGCGCATCGCCACTTATCATGGTGACGAGGAGGTTAGCGTCAACAACCATTATTGCCGCGAGTCCCGCTCTGGCATTTCACGCCCTTCGCGTATCAGTTTAACCGCATCGATCGGTGGCATGCCTTTCCGAAGCTCGGCCAATCGTTTCAGCGCCTCTTCCACTCGCGTGACACTCTCGTCCATAAGAACCTCCGTGCAATATTGTTATTCAGGTCGCTCGGAAGGGCAAGTTCATTCCCGGTCTTTCAAAATCTCCATCGCCGCATTGCGTCCACTCGCACCCATGATGCCACCGCCCGGATGCGTGGCCGATCCGCACATGTAGAGATTCTTAATTGGCGAGCGGTACTGGGCCCAGCCCGGCGCCGGCCGCAGAAAGAAAAGTTGTTCCAAACTCAGTTCGCCCTGAAAGATATTTCCTTCCGACAAACCAAACTCGCGTTCGAGATCGAGCGGCGTCAGAACCTGTCGATGAAGAATAATGTCACGGATGTTGGGTGCATGTTCAGCGATCGTATCGATCACCGTATCGCCGAACTCTTCACGCTTTTCGTCCCACGTTCCTTCCTTCAAGTGGTACGGCGCGTATTGAACGAAGCATGACATAACGTGTTTTCCCGGCGGCGCGATCGAAGGATCTGTCAACGTCGGAATCACAATGTCGATATAAGGCCGGCGTGAATAGCGGCCATACTTCGCATCGTCGTAAGCGCGTTCCATGTAATCGACGCTCGGCGAAATCGACACGGCGCCACGAAGATGTGGTCCAGCGCCGGGCATCGATTTGAAGTTAGGCAAATCGTCGAGCGCTAAATTTACTTTTCCGGATGAGCCACGAAACTTATAGCGCTTGATATCGTCAACAAAGTCTTCGGGCAGATGTTCTTCGCCAACCATCTTCATGAAAGTCAGCCGCGGATCGACGCTCGATGAAACCACGTCAGCGTAAAACTCATCGCCGTTCTCCAGAGCTACACCTTTCGCTTGTCCATTCTTCAGAATGATTTTCGCGATTGGTGCTTCCACGCGAATTTCCGCGCCTGCTTCACGCGCCGCGTCCGCAATCGAATTCGAAATCGCGCCAGTGCCGCCGCGTGAAAGACCCCAAGAGCGAAACGCGCCGTCAATCTCGCCCATGTAATGATGCAGCAGAACGTAAGCCGTGCCCGGCGACCGCACGCCTAGAAACGTGCCGATGATTCCCGAGGCTGACATTGTGGCCTTGAGCACGTCGGTCTCGAACCACTGATCGAGAAAATCAACCGCGCTCATCGTCATCAACTGCACCTGATTGTATTTGTCTTCAGACGAGAGTTTTTGAAAGCGCCGGCCCATGCCCAGCAAATCGAGGAGACCTTTGAGATTGAGCGAGGCCGGATCGGGCGGGGTCATATTCATGATCGGTTTGACGAAGTGCGCCATCTCGATCATTGCCTTCCCGTATTCGTCATAGGCTTCGGCATCGAGCCTTGAATGACGCGCAATCTCGCGTCGCGTCTTCGCATGATCGTTGACTCGCCATAAGTAATCGCCGTTCGGCATCGGCGTGAATGTTCCATCAAGCGGGAGAATCTCCAGACCGTGTCGCGGCAGATCGAGTTCGCGAATAATCTCAGGACGCAGCAACGAAACAACGTAGGAGCAAACTGAAAACCTGAATCCGGGAAAAACTTCTTCCGTCACCGCCGCGCCACCGAGCACGTGTCGCCGCTCAAGCACGAGCACGCGCTTACCTGCGCGCGCAAGATAGGCCGCGTTGACTAAGCCATTATGGCCGCCGCCGATCACGATGACGTCGTATTTTGCGTTCATCTTGAGATAACTGTATCGCTGATTGAAAACTAACACCTACGTTTTTGCAATACGCCAGCGAGTTCCGATAAGCCGCGATGAAATCAAGACGTTGGACATTAGTCGCAAGACAAGTATCATGACAGCGATGCTTAATGCCGGAGTGCTAACCTTTCAGGAGTTTGTGATGCACGAGCCTTTACCGCTGGCGACTATTCACGAAGCGGTGCTTGACTTCCTGCGCGGGCGGGACGATGTAGTTGTCTTCGGAGCGACAGCCGTTAATGCATACGTATCCGAGCCTCGCATGACGCAAGACATCGATCTCATGTCAACGCGCGCGGGCGAACTGGCTGAAGAGATACGCGTAAACCTGAGCGAGCGACTTCATATTGCCGTCCGCACTCGCGTAATTCGTGACGGGAAGGGTTATCGACTGTTTCAAATTCGAAAAACCGGTAATCGACATCTGGTTGACGTGCGCCCAGTCGCGTCGCTGCCTGAGTCACAAGTATTTGAAGATGTCCGCGTGCCAAGCCCGCCGCAACTTATAGCCCTTAAAGTCATGTCGTATCATGGGCGTCGGGGAAAACCAAAGGCGGGTACGGACTGGCGCGACTTAGCAATGCTGTTTGTGACTTTTCCTGAATTGAAGAATGAATCGGGCGCGGTCAGCAAAGCGCTGATTTCATTCGGCGCCGGCGAAGAAGTGATGAAAGAATGGAGCGACTTGGTGAAGCAAGAAATAAAACCGGCCACGGATGAAGACGAGTTTGAGTAGATCACGATCATATTTCTAATTCGTACGCTGACAATTCTGACGTTCCTCACTCTATCCGTTTGCTGTTTCATGTCTTAAGTCTCTGCGCCAGGCCGAGAGTGGCGCGCCGGAGCCTCCATGACGTTCAGCTACTATCTCCGCGAGAATTGCGAGCGCCACTTCCTCGGGCGAGACCGCGCCGATATCCAGACCGATAGGAGCGCGTACGCGCTTCAATCGATCTTCGTCGGCGCCTTCTTCGCGGAGTTTATCGAGCACGAAGTTTGTGCGCCGCTTGCTGCCAATCATGCCGATGTAATCCGGGGTTGAATCTATGGCTGCCCGTAGACAATCTTCGTCCTGCTTGTGCCCACGCGTGACGATGGCAACTGAGACACCGCGTCCGCTCGCGATCGCATCACGCAACGCGTTGGCCCAACTCTTCGCTGCGATCAATTCGATACTCTGCTCGATGGGTGAAGCGAATAGTTCGCGGGCGACAAACTCCGCGCGGTCGTCAATTAGCGTGACGCGATAGCCAACCACCGCCGCCAGTCGCGCCAGCGATGCCCCCACATGACCAGCGCCGGCAATGATCAGGCGCGGCTCGGCTTCGACGCGTTCGAATAGGACCAAAGCTTCACCGAGTCGATCGAGTTGCGGAGCAAATTCAGCGACTTTGAAAGTCTTTGCGTCGTCACGTGCTCGCAGAAAAGCCAACGAGTGTTGTATGACGATACTGTCCAGTTCGTCATGACCGAGACTGCCAACTTTGTCGCCCGAATCCTTGACGAGCAGCTTAGCGCCGACTCGCGCGTCATTCGATCCACTCTTCGGCGAGTCCATTAAAGTCGCAAGCGCGCCTGTCAACCCATCCTCGAGCAGTTCACGAATGGCCTTGCTGATAAGTTGTGATTGACTCTCAGTCCGATAAATACTCATATACGGGGCACCAAGTCTGTCGGGAAAACAGGCGCCTAGCGGCGAACCGGTTTATAGCAATCCGCGCTCTGGGTACGAAGGCATTCTGCCTGCAAGCGCATCGACGGCAGGCAAGCTGGCTGCGTACCCAGAGCATTCCGCTCAATTCGGAGAAGCGAGAAATTAAGAGTCTATATAAAATAAACATTTCGTGCCTATGGCACTTTCTTCCCACAGCTTCCTTGCCCGCTTCAGCGACCGAACTATTTTGAAGGAGAGGAGCGCAGAAGACCAACTGTTTTCGCGCAGCGACGAATCAACCACCACGGACCGACGAGAAAGTAGACCGGATTCTGAAAGAAGGCGGGCCGATTTCCTTCAATAGCGTGACCGATAAATTGAAGCATCCAGCCAACCACAAACAGCGCCAGCGCCCAGCGCCACTTGAAAAAGAACAGCGGCCACGAGATCGTGATAATCGGAATGCCGATCGCGTGGCAGAGCTTGTTCAGGGGATGCTGATGCTTTGACTTGTATGTCTCTATGAAAAACGAAGGCATGACAGTCTTATGAGAAACGTGCGCTCACGGTGCCTTTATGTTGTCGCTCTGCAATTGCCAATGCGAACAGTGATTTGGCGGCCTGAGCGACTCGATCTGCTCCACCCGGCGCAAAGTAGATTTCGCCGCACCGGGAACAAACCCATGCTCGGATGCCTGAGATCTTAACTTTGACGCCCTCCCTCTCAAACTCTTGAGAGATTGTCTTCCGACGCAGTCTGCCGTTGCATTCCGAGCAAGGCGAGTTCATTAATTTGTCCATATTGCTCATTCTATCCTCGTTTGGTAGGCGTATTCCACCAAGGCTTCTGCGGAATATAAGCAGTCACAATGTCAACCACTTCATCTTTCGAGTAGTCGCAAACGGCATGCAGTGGGCAATGAACTTTCTGACTAAGGCGAAAGTAGCCGGCTAACAGACAACGAGTCTCGCTGGGATAATCTTCGAGAATCCTACATCTACCCAAAAGCGACTCAAGAATATCTTCCTCGCCGAATCCTTCCTCGATCATGTGTCGAACCACGTGACTACGAATGCGATACTGTCTGTTTTTAAGAAGAGTCCGTAGTTTCGACAACAGTTCTTGTTTGGTCATGATTCGACATGCGGTCGATCCCAGACATCGATGAATATATCCATCGTTCCGCCGCAGACCATTCCCTCTTCGCTGGCTTCATCCGCGGTGAGCGAGAAGTGATGTAGGGCAGACTCTCCCGTTCGCAATGCTTCGCGCGCTTCGGCCCACACTTCAGCTTCGACGCAGCCGCCGCCGACGGTGCCTGCGGTCTTGCCATTCTCGAAGAAGAGCATCTTGGCGCCGCGTCGCTGTGGCGTCGAGCCGCGCGTGTGGGCAACGGTAGCGACGACGACACGCTCGCCGCGCTCGTTCGCTTCGCCAATCAAACGATAGAGATCGTGTTGAGCGATGGTGCTCATGGATTAGGAGCCTACCGACTCGACTGGATCCCATCCGCTACCACCAACAGTATCCAAGGCATAGCGCACAATCAGATCCAATCGCTCTGCTAAAAGGCCAATGGCTCACGCTGTACGGGCCACGCTCTGCGCCTTATTCGCACCATAGGCGACCGCGAAAGTAGATCGCGCGAATTCTCCAATGGTTGTTGGCGTAGTATTCTCGGGAGAGCGCGCTTCCGACGGCCGCACGATTCCTGAGTTCATGCCGCGATACATCTCGATCATCTCATCAACCATGTTTTGCGACATTCCCATCCCCAGCATCGCCTTGCGAGCATCTTCGTACGGGAACTGAACGTATTTCAGATCTGGTTTGCCGATAGCATTGCCTATCGCAGTCGTTGCTTCGGTCATGGTGAGGTCTCTTTGACCAAGGATCTCACGCACCGATTTTCCGGAGAAGCTGCCGGTCAATAAATCAGCCGCAACTAAGGCAATGTCCCTGGTAGCAATCATCGGCAACGCAACCTGCGGATCGAGTGCGCTGCCGTTCGCGCCCATGTTCTTGATGACTTCAACGCCAAAAAGCAGATTCTCCATGAAGAAGCCTGGCCGCAAGTGAACGACGTTTACGTCCTCGAGCGCATTGAACCTTTCTTCGTTGTCATGCAATCCCTTGATTGGTCCGGTACCCTCGTCAAGATGTCCGGCAATGCTACTGAGATTGACAACCTGCTTGACGCCCGCGTTCTTTATAGCCGTTGCCAACGCTTCGCCAATCTGGTTCTGATATGCTCGGAAATCAGAAGCCGTCAGGTTGGGCGGAATCATTGCGAATACCGCATTGGCTCCGGTGAATGATCGAGTAAGAAACTCGGCGTCTTCGAGCGAGCCCACCAGGGCTTCCGCCCCTTTGTCGACCAGCGGTTGCAATCGCTCCCTGCTCCGACCGATGGCGCGAATCTGATATCCTCGACTCAGCAATGTTTCAGTTAAGACACTTCCGATGTTTCCTGTTGCTCCCGTTAGCGCGAAGATCTTGCTCTCCATCGTCATCCCTCCGTTCAAAGTGAAAAAGCTAACTCCTGATTCGTGAAAGCCTATGCTACCTACGGACCAGGCGTCGGCGTAGGACTCGAGTACGGTTGTGCCGATTGCGACGACGCTTCAGCTTGCGCTTTTCGTTTCGCGTTCTCTATTGCGGCTTGATCGGCAGCATCGAGTCTCTTGCGCAAACGATCCACTTCCGATTCGGCAGCCGCAATTGCCTGCTCTAAACTCGCGCGACTAGCGGCCAAATGATCCAACTGGCCCTGCACGCGCTGCTTCTCGGCCTCAAGTTGTTTGCGGCGCTGCTCTCGTACTTCTTCCGGGTGGGTCGAGCCATAACCCGCCGTTGCCCGCTCAATATTCTCGGGCTTCAACGCGTAGTTGATATCTTCCAGACGAGCCTGTAGCTCGGCTTCCTTTGCTTGCACGTCGCGCATCTCGGCGTGCAACTGAGCCGAGTGCTGTTCTCCGCGCGATAATCTTTCAAGGTCAACCAGCGAGCGTTGCTCTTCTTGCATTTGACCGAGCTTATCAGTGAGCTTGTCCACCTGCGATGAAAGTGACCGAATGGTCCGCTTCATCTCTTCAGGATCTCCGCTGCTCGGCTTTGTATTCTGCGTGTTCCCCTGACCGTTCGCGTTCTCATTCGAGGTGCTCGTGTCACCCGCCGTGTTAGCGTTGTCATTCGCCGACGGTTGATAGATCGCTGGATTGGTAATGCGTGGAGCAGATGCCCGGCGCCTGCGCCGCCGTTTTTGAGCGCTGGAATCAACCAACATGAATCCGGCGATCAGGAAAAGCGCCAGCGCGCCACTCGTTAGTTTTCGCCTCGAATATTTCTGCATCATTAACCTCCCCTTAAATTGAGGGATGCGACTAGAACCGGCCAGGATGCTTCAAGACTTTAACGCAAGCGAAATCAATTCGTTCCGCCGTGTCATAACCGCGAGCGATAGAGACCGGATCATTTTCCATTTGTCATTTGATATTTTTCATTTGCCATGTCAGAAGCCTCACCGTGAGGGAGGGCTTGGGGTCCTTGCTTACGCGCGGACTTCCGACACGCGGCGAATGAAATCAACAAATGAAAAGTGTCAAATAACAAATGGAAAATTCCCTCATCCTGGCTGAATTTGAAAACTAATATCCATTGCTCTCACTGATTGCGTCAAAGCGTCAACCCGAATCAAGTCAGCTCCGGCTTCAGCATACGCGCGAACATTTTCAAATGTAATCAGCCCCGAAAGTTCGACAGTGATTCCGGATGACAATTTGCGCGCGTGATCGATCAAATCCTTGGTGTCGACCGCGGACGAGCTCTCGATGACCAGAATGTTCGTGCCGCTTTCAATCGCTTCGCTGATCTCATTCCTGCTCGCAACCTCGACTGCGATTTTGTGAACGTGCCCGATCCGTTCGCGCGCGCTCCTGACGGCCACACCGAGGCCGCCCGCGATGGCCGCGTGATTCGCCTTGATGCAAATGCCGTCGTCGAGGCCATATCTGTGATTCACTCCACCACCGAGCAGCACCGCATATTTCTCAAGCATGCGCAGGCCGGGCGTGGTTTTGCGTGTGTCCGCGATCTTTGCGTTCGTGCCCTCGATGGCGCCGACAAACTTGCGCGTGATCGTGGCGATGCCCGACAGATGCTGCAAGAGATTCAGCGCGGTGCGCTCTCCCGCGAGCAGCACGTCCGCGAAGCCGCTGGTGCGCGCGATTACTTTGCCCGCTTCAACTTCTTCGCCGTCCGCCGCAAAGGCTTCGATCTGCTGTTGCGGATCGAGCGTGATGAAGACCTCTTCCGCAGCTTCCAATCCGGCCACGACCATCTTTTCGCCGGCCACAAATCGCCCCTTCGCGCGCGCATTGCGCATCAGCACGCTCTGGGTCGTGATGTCGCCGCGGCCCAAGTCCTCGCGCAGAAATAAACCAATGCTCGAATACAGCGCGCCTTCGTCAAGCCAATTCACCTGAGCGCCTCCCTGGGTACGCAGACATCCTGTCTGCATCGCGCGCGAAGTTTTAGAAAATATGTTTTCATCTGAGCGCTTCCAAAACCTGATCAAGCGCCGTTGTTCTCTGTCCAATATCGGCTATGCGCGATCTCAGTTCTTCAACTTTTTCGCCGGGCGCGCGCGCCACAAAGTCCGGATTGGTAAGCTGATTTTCCAGCTTGTCAGCTTCCTTCTGAAGTTTCTCCCTCTCGCGCGAGAGCCGTGCCCTTTCCTGCGCAAAATCGATCAGCCCCTCGAGCGGCACCGCGACTTCCGCGCCGCCGGCCAGCACCGCGCGCGCTGACGTCTTGGGCATTTCAAAATTACCATCAATCGAAACCTGGGCCGCGCGGGTCAGCCGAGCAATCTGATCGGAGCTGGCCGCAAACACCGACTGCAAATCGCTTTTCGCAGCAATCAGCAACTCGATGCGATCTCCGGGCTTGATGTTCATTTCAGATCGAATGTTTCGTACGCGCGAAATCAAATCGATGACCGCTTGCATCTCAGACTCGGCGCGTTCATCAACCAACGTGCCAACATATTGCGGATAGGCCGCCAGCATAATTGTCGGCGCAGCGTTCGCGTAAGCGCGATGAAGAAATTGCGAATGATTGACCGGCAACCTCTGCCATAACTCTTCGGTCAGATAGGGCATGAATGGATGCAGCAGACGCAGCGATTGTTCGAGTATCGAAATCAGTCGAGCCCGCGCAACATTTCTCTCCGGCGAATTAGTTTCCGCGGTCATCGTCGCTTTCGACAGTTCGATATACCAATCGCAAAAGTCGTCCCAGAAAAAGTGATAGAGACTTTGGACTACGCCGTGAAAGTCGTAAGTTTCAAGTTGCGCGTTCACTTCCCTGGCCGTCTCATTCAGACGCGAAAGTATCCAACGATCGTGCAAAGGGAGCGTCGCATGATCGCCCGCAAATGGATCCGCGACCGTCTCCGCGCCCTCCGAATTCAGCAGACAAAACCGCGCCGCATTCCAAATCTTGTTGGCGAAGTTGCGATACGATTCGACTTGCTTTTCGTTCCAGCGAGTGTCCGTCGATCCCACCGACGCCAACGTCAAGCGGGTCGCATCGACGCCGTACTTGTCAAAAACCTCCAGCGGATCGATCCCGTTGCCTTTCGTTTTCGACATCCGTTGCCCGTGTTTGTCGAGCACCGTGCCGGTAACGTAAACGTCGTCGAATGGTTCCTTGCCGATGAACTTCAAACCGGTCATCACCATGCGCGAAACCCAGAGAAAGATGATGTCCCGCGCTGTAATGAGAACCGACGTCGGATAGAAGGTTTTCAAGTCGTCCGTCTCATTCGGCCAGCC
>WNFO01006405.1_pt1 | contig 10400 bp, 10 predicted proteins | sample 5400251 | NCBI WGS metagenome assembly WNFO01 (sample SAMN13153354, study PRJNA577476) | soil metagenome | isolation source: 100 cm saprolite under Madrone tree | place: USA:California | collected 2016-06-14 | reverse complement strand
TTGTGGGAGCAGGAGCTCCTGAGGAGGGGGTTGCATAAATTCCTGATCTCTGTGGAGGTCCAGATGCTGTCCTCCTGGCTGATTGATCAAGGGTTGAGGCTCTAGAGGGGGCTGCTCTCGTCGAGGCTGATCTGGTTGGTTCAGGTCAGCCTGTTCGGGCTGTGGAACCTGGTGGTCTGGTTGTGGTGGCATGGCATGCTGTGGATGTGCGCTGCCATTGACCCTTTGTAGCCAGATGTCCGTGAGTAAGGTGGTGGCTTGGTCTCTGGTTTGTCCACCATCTACTAGGAACTCGAAAAATTGTTGGTACTCAGGGTGAGTGGCGAAGTCTGGTAGGGCTTCCTGTTGTGGCTCAGCTGGAGGCATAGTGCTGAAAGAAAGTGTTGGCTAGGGAGTGATCCGTTGGCACTAAATAATTGTATATTGAAAAAGCAAATGAGCAAGCGACAGGAAATGGGAGGGGCAGCAGTGTGGCAAGAAGAGAAAAGGAATAATGGGCCACGTGCTGCGCGCTTCGCTTCACAAAGACCACGCTCTATCCTAAGCTACACTACACTAGATCACCCAAAGAGGGAGAAGAGGAAAGTAAAAAGTCGAACTCATGCCACGACGGGCGCTCCGTCGCGATTCAATCCGTTCCGGTCCGAACCTATCTCCCAGCTGCCTACTAATACGATACAGGTTGGACTACAATCGACATGCCCCGATGATGTCCTCCTAGAAATATCCGATTTTTACGTGGTCCAATCTCAACGGTACGTGGAAGAATGGCGTATACTAGTGACCATTTGTCGCCTTAATTCACCTGCATACGCGACATGGTCTCGGTGAGATCTCGCAATTCAGCTGCTGTTCATGATGACACCCTTCGTGCTCGAATTAACACGAATCACCCTGTGCTGCTGTCCGAAACCTTGACCTGTATTATGTACTACATGTACTCATTGGCGACTATCTACCGTAGAAATTATCTCTGAAACGATAACACTCGGTGAAGCAGTAACAAGTCTGAAGCAAGATTATTACTGCACCTTGGTCAGCGCAGATGGATTTCCCTCATGTGCTGGTTCGCACCTAGGAACGGCAATTCACTGGGAGGAACGAAGTGTGCCGTCGGCATAAAAACGCCACTTCATGAACACATGGGCCGGGACTCGTCGTCTCGTCGTTTGGGCCACGGAGTAGACATATGATATATTGAGCCGATGTAGCCCTCTGCTGATCCCTGCATTCCTGCGAAGCGGAAGACACATATGCAGTGCAAGAAACGAGACATCGCGCATCGCCTCGACCATGCCAGACTGTTGGAACGGGAAAGGGACCCAAGTTGATAGCCATTTCATCAGATGAGACAAATCAAGATGGGAATGAGACGCACACTGTACCCTGTTCATTAACACTATCATTAACAAACGTATAAGCCCTGTATACGTACCGAGGATACCGTAATCTTCCCAACCAACTAAGCCAGCCGGAAAGGGAGATGAGATGAGATATTAGAGGGCAGATACGGCAAAGGAAGAGTGAAAAAAAAAAAAGGATGACAAGGACGCACTCGGAAGAGAAACCACCGTCGGAGGGAGTGCGAGGCAAAGCAGCCCTGGGATGAGTAGACATACGTGTTCAAGGGGTATCGGGTGATTGTATTAGTGTCTGGTAGCATTCGACCTGCACCTGCGCAGGAGCGGAAGACGCGGGATCAAAGGTGTTGGTAAAGCTGGCGGAAAGGGAGGCACCCGTCACGCTCGAGAGACTTGCAAATGTTATGGACGCACAGGGCCTGCAAGTGTGGACATCTTCTACAATTAATAGGCCCAGGTTGCGTGGGTACTTATCAGGTTCAAGAAAGTGCTTACCCACCTTCTACCCAGCATGAAGTGTCGGGTCATCCTCTTCCATGTGTTCTACGAGAAACCGATCATTGTCAATCTTTTCGGAAAGTGGAAGGGGGAGCCCTTTGCGATGGTTGTGGCGAGTATAAGCGTCCTTTGGAGGCATTGAGGACGACAGCGACCTACGGCATGGAAAGGAGATTCGAGTTGTGGGTAAGACAATGAGCGCCACTGGGTCACATACCATATTTGGAAGACATCTTGGCGTAATCTCACGGACAAGCAACCCTCTCTCCCCAACCCAACACCGAATCCGCACCGATCGATTGACCATTCACCCACGGAATCGACAAAACGACCAACGAGGTCTCAAATAGCCCCGATTGAAACTGTGCCCATCTTCCGATCTCCCTGCCATCCCCATACCGCCCTCGCCTCTCTACCATATCCTAGCCACCCTGGGACATCGATCCCAATGAAAATGACCTTAATATCAGGTGTGGACGACATCATTATGGCACTTGGGCAGAGCAATCGCGTATATGAAGTCAACCTCGCGTACCTTTCGGATCGGCAATTGGACAAAGTGTTGGCAGCGATGCAGGCGCCATTCCCGCAGCTGACAGAGCTGCGGCTCAGCTCAAACGGTGAAACACCACCACCGGTCGTTCCTGATTCATTCTTGGGTGGATCTGCCCCTCATTTGCGATTCTTCGAGTTGTCTGGCATTCCATTTCCGGGATTGCCAAAACTGCATTTGTCCACTACTCACCTTGTCGAACTCTCCCTTTTTGATATCCCTCATACCGGGTACATTTCACCCGAGGCAATGGCGCCTCTCCTCTCCGTGTTGTCCAGCCTCGAAAAACTTTACCTTCGATTCCAATCCCCTCAATCTCGCCCTGACTGGGAAACCCGACGTCCACCTCCATCAAAACGTTCTGTCATCCCCGCTCTCAAAAGGTTTGAATTCAAAGGGGTTATCGAATATTTAGAGGACCTCGTGACCGACATCGACGTCCCTCAACTCAATGAGTTGTATATAACATTTTTCGAGCGAATCAATCTTGACCGCCCACGACTCGCCCAATTCATCAGCCGTTCACCATCACTCGGGGATCGCAGTGTAACTGTGCGTTTCATTTAATTCATTCTATGATCACGCCGCCATCGTCACACTCCCCCCTTCATAGATTCTGCATCAAGCATCAATTATTCACGTCTAGTTTGGAAGAATGACGCCATCGAGAACACCCTATGGTTGGAACTCTGACTCCCATTTCCTGCGGTAAAGAATCTCTATCTATCCCAGGTATCGCGGCTGCCCTGCAAGAAATCGTTGGGACAGAAATGTTGCCCAGTCTGCAGAATATTTCGTGGAGGGGTTTGAACCATCGGGACCTTTCCATGGACAGTTTGTTGCCGCGCGAGAGCTCTCCGGTCACTCTATGACCATATCTAACTGGAATGGACGGAAAATGATGCAGGTCGTAGGAGGTCGATGATTGATAGGTGTCCTCTGTCCTCTAAGTTCCGTCCCATCGTTTCATGTATCTCACGCTATTGTCCTTGTTCTCTTAGTTACGCTAATTTGTTGACTTAAGGCAGGCGTCACTAGGAACTAGCACGGTTTATGTAAGCTGATTCTACCGCATTTGGTATCGAATAGAGAAAGGCTCGAGTTGAGAGTTGACATATTTTTCTATGTTTCTTTCCTGCGAACAGTTCCGCAGTCGAGTCTTCAGTAGCTTCAGTCCTCTTCGGTCGTCTTCACCCCCAGAGTGACCAGTGACCTCCGCACTGAGGTTTTTCCTACCAGCATAGACATCTTTTACTGGTGGATCTCATTCACACCCGTGCCTCGGAACAGGCCTCAGAATGTTGCCATGCTCTCAGAGCCCACAAAACTGACCACCTGGATGTATCGGGCACCACTGCCCTTCAAAATCATAACAAGGCAAGCTTCACGCTCGCGAGAGGTTCGCTCACCCGCGCCCTTTACTCGTATCCTGGGCAATTCACTAGGCCTCTCCATCGTTCTCACAGAACCTGCTCCCTGCGACACCAATCTTTGAGCTGCCGTCCTCTCAGAAGTGAGAGCCCGGGGGTCACTGAGTCTAAAGTCTTCGACAACATCACTCTTGCGAGTTTACCACAAAACTCTCAAAGCCGACATCTGCCCCATTTTCCAGCGTTTTGGTGAAGTCAAGTTTATGTGCGATGGTCCTCCGAAGCCTCCGGAGGTGTCTTACCAATATGTACCACAGCGGTCTCGCCGACGTTGATGACACCCATCCTGCCCTTCCATCCACCAATCACCCACAGACAGACACTCTCCCTCTCCCTCATCCTCATTTCCCTGACGGTTCACCGCACACATCTCCATCTCCATCACGCGCTCGGCTCGAGCTCGATGATCGGTTCAAGGGCCTCATGATCACTGCCCACAAAACGTCACAAAGTGCATCGCAAAGCGAATGGCAGGTGCGCAGCTCGATGTATATTTGGAGAGCCTACGCTGGCGTCGCGTGCATTGAGGTGAGAAATAAGTTGGGATGGTGGATGAGCTGTGGCGGAGTTTTGTCCAGATATATAGTATGGAATAATGTACTCGGTTAGTCTTTGTGGATGGGAAGGCTTAGGAAGTAGGATGAAGGAGAAGAAACGCACGCGAAAGCCGATATGGGCATTGAAGAAAAGGGTGCCGCCACGCCAGATGGGAATCATTGCGATGTCAAAAGGCCCATATTTGAAGCCATTTTCTTTGAAGATGGGACACGGGCCACTAGTCATCATGTATCCCGAATCGCTGTCGCCAAAGTTGAATTGAAATATGTACGCGGTTAAGATCGGCGAAGGAAACCACTGACCCTGTGAAGTTGGCAGAGGCATGGTGTCCCATATTGTTGTCGGGTAGTGCTTGCCAGATAACCCAGCTAGCCCCGAGCGTTGTAAAAGAGTCCGTAAGGCCGCGGCCTGCAGAGAATCCTAAATACCGACCTTCTCCGGATACGGAACAGAATGCACATACCACTCCTGTGTTGGACAGGCGTACATACGAACTCGAGCTCCTGATCCGAACCGGGTTGGCTTGGTAGCGTGAGTTCATTTCACCCCACCAATCTAGCTCGGTGAATTGGGAAGGCGGAATGCCCGTCTCCACAAACCACGTCTTGTTGCCTTAACCATATGGTAAGTTGGAATAGAATGCGGGACAAGAGAAATATGACACTCACCTAACGAAACCAGAAAGTGTTACGCGCTCGCCTCGTAGCTCATGTATTCGTTGCGACGTCGGGAGGTCGAGGTGGTCATAGCTGAATGTATAATCTTAGAGGAGATAAGAATAGCAAGGCGGACAACGCACTAATTATGAGAGTAGACCACAAACTGGAATTCGGTAGTTCTTCGAGAGTACAAGGAGGAGGCAGGCGACGTCGAATGTTCAGCCATAGGAAAGGGACGACGCAGTCTGAGATGATGGGGTCGAACACGCGGAAACTCGACGAGGAGACAGGAACAAAGAAGGGCAGGAAAACAAGTGTAATAAGTGATGGGCCACCACGAGAGGTGGAGCTGCGACGTACTGCGTGTCCCAACCACGTCGCCTTGAGATTCAGCCCAGAAACTGCCGTAGTAGAGGTCGAGCGGCGCCAGTCTGGATTGACGACCTTTACAGGCGGGTGTGGGTGAATTTCGTGTTTACGAACGCGTTCCAAGAATATGTTGTTGGTACTGGTCAGTAAGGTGGAGAAGTTGAGAGTGGCAGAAGAGGCAGGCGAGTAGGTGGTGGACGTACTTGAAGTCGTATCTGAGAGCGCCCGAGAACAGTCGGCGTGATGTGGGGATATATAGCAGTCTGGGAACTAACTACTGTACGCAAAGTAGCAAGAGCCACTGTCTCTGTTCTCACATAGCACCGTATTTGAGTTGGATGGACATCTTTCGTTTTTGCTCAGCTATCACTGTGTTGATATTGCATTATGCAATGGGCAAAATTATAGCGAAAATGATAACGCATGTGTACAGAGTGGGCAAAGCGCCTGGCGCTTTCTGGCTCGGCCGGAACACAGGGAGGGAGCCCGCCCACTGCGGGGGTGGGCGGGAAAACACCCTTAGTGCTGTAGGCTCCCTATGTGTCCAGACTGTGCCTGCGAGAAATAAGACTGTGTACCACGTGCCCCTATTGAACCGGGTCGCATTTGTAACCTCCATGATTTAATGTTGGCCTGCACGCGGTAAGGCTGGCGAAGGGTGGTTGGGAGCGAGGTCTTCGTCGGCTCTGGATAGTATTCGCGAGTTTTGTGGGAGCGGAGGGTGGGAAAAACAAAACGAGCGAACGAAAGAGCGGGGGCGAGCAGCGATGGCATGGAGAGAAAAATGAACGTTAATGAACAGCCACACTCTATCGCAATTCTCTCACGCCAGACTATATCACTGACAAGCGACCCTCTCCCCCAACCCAACACTGAATCCGCACCGATCGATTGACCATTCACCCACGAAATCGACAAAGCGACCAACAAGGTCTCAAATAGCCCCGCTTGAAACTGTGCCCGTCTTCCGATCTCCCTGCCATACTCCCCACGCCGCCCTCGCCTTTCCTAGCCGCGCTGGGACATCGACCCCAGTAGTTTGGAAGGCTTGCAAATGGAAAATAATTGCCGTCGGCCTCGGAAGAGACGAACCGAACCAAGTCGGGGTATGTCTTTCTTATGCAACGTCCTGCAATGACTGCTGACTGACTTGACGTGATGTAGACAAGGTGATACAAATCGACGGACTCCCTGATGACGTCCTACTGGATATATTTGATTTTTGTATGGATAATCCATCATATGTAGTCAAGGCGGAGATAGAGGCATGGCATTCGCTGGTTCATGTGTGTCGACGATGGAGAAACCTCATCTTTGGATCACCACATCGCTTGAATCTGCGACTAGTTTGTACACCCAAAACACCGGCAAGGGACACACTGGACGTCTGGCCAGCCTTGCCTCTCCTCATTCGGGGGGATGTGTTCTTATCATCAGGCGTGGACGACATCATTGTGGCACTTGGGCAGACCAATCGCGTATGTCGAGTTGACCTCTGGCGCCTTGACGATCAGCAATCGGATAAAGTGTTGGCAGCGATGCAGGTGCCATTCCCGGAGCTGACAGAGCTGTCGCTCCTCTCAATTGGTGAAACACCACCGGTCGTTCCCGATTCGTTCTTGGGTGGATCTGCCCCACGTCTGCGATCCTTCAAGTTGGAAGGCATTCCATTTCCGGGATTACCAAAACTGCATTTGTCCGCTACTCACCTTACCACCCTCTCCCTTGGTAATATCCCTCATTCTGGGTATATTTCACCCGAGGCAATCGTTGGTCTCCTCTCCGTGTTGTCCAGCCTCCAAACACTTTACCTTCGATTCCAATCCCCTCAATCTCGCCCTGACTGGGAAGACCGACGTCCACCTCCACCAAAACGTTCTGTTATCCCCTCTCTCAGCCAGTTTCTTTTCAAAGGGGCTATCGAATATTTGGAGGACCTCGTGACCTATATCGATGCCCCTCAACTCGGTCGCATCCATATAGCCTTCTTCAATCAAATCGACTTTGACGCCCCACAATTCGTCCAATTCATCAGTCGTACACCAGCACTCGGGGATTACGAGGCACATGTGAGATTCGATGATATCACCGCCAGCGTCACACTCCCTTCCCGTTCTTCTAGGATACAAATCTCATGCATCGAACCAGACTGGCAGCTTTCGTCCATCGCCCAGGTCTGTAACTCCTGTTTGCCTCCCCTTTCCATGGTAGAGGACCTCCATATCGTGCATCGATATTCGCGTCCAGTTTGGAAGAGTGATGCCATCGAGAACACCCTATGGTTGGAACTCTTACTCCCATTTCCCGCGGTAAAGAATCTCTATCTATCCAAGGACTTTGCGCAAGGTATCGCGGCGGCCCTGCAAGAAATGGTTGGGACAGAAGTGTTGCCTAGCCTGCAGAAAATTTTCGTGAAGGGGCTCGAGCCATCGGGACCTTTCCAGGAAAACATTGGGCAGTTCATTGCCGCGCGAGAGCTCTCCGGTCACTCTATCACCATTTCTGACTGGAATGGACGTAGGATCCAGGTCGCTTGAGATGGATGATTGATAGCTATCCTCTGTTCTCCAAATTCCGTCCCATCGTTTCATGTATCCCATGTCATTTTCCTTTCCACTTGTTCTCTCAGTCATGCTAATTTATTGACATTACCCGTGATTGATCTTGTATGACTGCATTTGGTATCGAATAGAGAAAGGCATAAGAGAAAGACAAGAGTTGAGAGTTTGAGATGTTTCTTTCCTGCGAACACCTCCGCAGTCGAGTCTACAATCCTCTTCGGTCGTCTTCATCCCCCAGGTGGCCAATGACCTCCGCACCGAGCCTTTTCCTACGAGCATAGACATCTTTTACTGGTGGATCTCATTGCGTACCCGCACCTCGGAACGGGCCTCAGAATAGTACCAGGCTCTCAGAGCCAGCAAAACTGACCACCGACCTTTACAGATCGCGCCTCCGCCTTCGAAAAACCTGATTGGGTAAGCCGCCGGGCCCGGGATTTCAAGTTATTCGCTTCATTGCCTACACGGTCCGCGACCTTGCAGAGGAGTCATGCGGGGTCGCAGAACACGTTGACATATATACTGTAACACCGAATGAATGCTGGAAAAAGTTTGTTCAGGACAATTTCGGATCGAGAGGAGGGTATTTCCGAGTCGATATTCTCAATTTCCTGTGTCAGTCAAACAAAATGTCATCAAATGATGCTGCGTTGAAAACGTACTTCTGTCGGTGCTCACACGTAGAATCACAACATCATTTGACAATGTCGCGCCGGATATCTATCTGCCCTTCATCGACACTCATTGGGCCAGGTGCAAGCGAAGCCGAGGTCGGTAAATGAAACTGCAGGAGAAGAATCGGGGAATGCACACACAAAAGCAGACCATGGCAATGGCAACTGAACGAGAAGCTGGACCCAGGTTTCGATTGACGACCCACGATTCATCGATTCATCGTGTTTGTGCCAGTGAGTGTGACAGACAGCAACGATGAAGATGAAGAGAAGATGAAACGGCTAATGTGGAAGAACAAAGATGGCACACACCACTGTGACACCAGTGCGTCCGAGTCCGAGTCAATAGTCACCAGGTCTGGCAAAATCGTCAAGCCCTCGACGGCACTGAACATGCATCACAGAGAAGATTGGCAAGGCTTTTTAGTACCCCTGCTAGTAACATGGTCATAGGATGAGCTTACCAGTCGTAGTGACCAGCACTACCATTCACACCATAGCGGCAGACAAGTTAGAATGACTTTACTTGATCTATCAAGGATTTCAGTATGAAGTGGACAAACTTCAAATTAGAGTGAGGTAAACAACAGTAATCCGGAGGTCTGTGGAGGACAAGATTCGTCGTCATTGTCCTCTCCCCCCTTTTTTCCCTTTCTCGCTCGCCTTCAAGTACTACTCATATGATGTGTAGCTACCCTAAAAACATGTATATAAGCCTACTCTTTAAAACCTGGAATACCAGCTCTCGTCTTTAATTCATGCGTGCCCTTTTTCCTTTTCTTGCCTTTCTCATTGCACTCTGACTCGGGTGTAACAAAAACGTGAACAAGCCGTCGTGCATATTTCTCACCCCTTCAAGTGCTGACCCCTTTTCTGTTCTTTCTAGAACCTATCTCTGTCCGCTCCGAGCTGTTCTGCATTTTCGATCTTGTAGGCTAACCAAATGAAATCACACAAAAAAGGTACATACTTGTGTTGAGAACGTGAACTGGCTCTTCTTCATATGCCTGTGTGTCTGCGGGAAATGTCCCTCCAAGGACAAAGACTCGAGTCCCATCAGAAGCCATGACATGATGACCCCTTGCGCTCGGACTTGGTCCCATGCCTTGAAGTGCGGTCCATCGCTGGGCTAGATAGTGTGTTTGAACGAGCACATGAGGCTGAACATGCCAAATCACTTACTTGACAAGTTCAAGGCAGTCAGATCACCCAGGCTGGTTCCGTCATTGGCAATCCCACCGAAGACATACATAACATCCTCAACGAGGACAGCAGCATGAGCTCCACGAGGAGACGGAATGGACCCCGTGCATTGTAGCTCAGTCCATTTTCGTGTCGAAATGTCAAATGACCAGGTGTCATTATACCAATGTGGGTATTCACCACCACCAAATCTACAAGAAATTACAATGAGGGGAGAGGGCGAGGATGAGAGAGTACGAACACGATGACACGGTTGCTGGTGGTTACCGAAACATGAGCACACCTCGGAGGGGGCTTCTTGTCTCCGGGTGCAGGATCGTATGACTCCCAAAGGGGATTCGAATTTACTGCGGGAATATCTAGTAAAAATGGCTCATGGAAGCGAGGGGCAAGCGTACAATGATCCAAATTCAGTGCCCAGATATCATTATAACACCTCTGATCGATCCCGGACCAGCCACCGAAGACGAAGAGATTGGAACCAACCAAAGTCACGGTATGGTTGCAACGACCACAGGGCCCGTGACCATTAAC
>WNFO01006404.1_pt1 | contig 10400 bp, 6 predicted proteins | sample 5400251 | NCBI WGS metagenome assembly WNFO01 (sample SAMN13153354, study PRJNA577476) | soil metagenome | isolation source: 100 cm saprolite under Madrone tree | place: USA:California | collected 2016-06-14 | reverse complement strand
ATGGCGGGCAGCCGATGGAATAGGCACCATGAACGCCCGCCGGCGACGGTGGCCCCGTCGTTGGGCCGGGTCACCGTGACACAAGGTACCAGATGCGGACGCCGGCCGCCCAGGGGCCGACGGCATTGGGGTCTTTTATGCGATTCGTGCGGGTGACGGCGGACAAAATAGGGCTTGCAGGACGCCGAGGTCGCCGGCGAGGAATGGCAAACGGGTCGCCGGCCGATCTCTGGAGGGCTTTGGGCCGTTAGGCGAGCCCTGCGGAGGTCCGGAACCGCCCCGGCGTGACGCCGATCAGGCGCTTGACGTGATGAGAGAACTGGCTCTGGTCCGAGAAGCCGGCGCCCGCCGCGATCTCCGCCAGGGAGAGGTCAGGATCTTTTCGCAGGAGTTGCTGCGCCCTTTCCACGCGGCGGGCGATGGCGTACCGGTGCGGCGGCAGGCCGGTCGCGACCTTGAACTGCCGCGCGAAGTGGGGCCAAGACGTGTCGGATCAGGTGCACGGTCAGGACGTTGGCCAGGGACTCGGCGGCGAGCGGGCCGCCCGCGCCGCCGGCGGTCAGCTCGGCATCCACCGCCCCCATTGCGCCCCGGAGGTGCGGAAGCTCTATGCCGTCGAGCGGCGGACCGTCAGCCGCGCCGGGTCGAGGTCGAACGCCTCAGCGGCGCCCGCGTGACGACCCCCGCGCACGGCAGCGGGCCGCCTCCAGGCCGACCCATCCCAGTCGGTCGTTCGCCGCGTCCGCCTCGAACGGGAGGATCTTGTGCCAGTCCAGGGACCGGCGGGGCCGCCGCGCCCCGACTCTTCCTAGGGCGACGTTCGGTCCCTCACAGAATCCGAAGTTGCTTGACAAAATGCGGCGGGAAGGATATCCAGAGTCCATGCTGTATAGACTCACCACGGATTGTCGTAGATTCTCGTTGGCGATCCTTCCAGTCCTTCTGGTCGCGATCACCGCGCTTACGCCGTTGGCGTTCGCGAGCCCTCCGGATCCATCCTGGGTCCAGGGCATCTACGACGATGCAGACTTTGACGATGTGGTGGTTTTCATCGCCTCCGGCGCTGCCGTGGTCGAGGTGTTTCTCCAGCTCGATCTTCGCCTCGTCCTACCCCTTGCCGGGCATACCGCGCCGCCAGAGCAAGATGCCGTCCCGGGTCTCTTCCGTTCATCGCTCCAGCCCCGCGCCCCTCCCGCTTCCTGAGTCCTTCCGCTAGCACCCGCCGCGGCTAACCCGCGGCCCCGACGTTCGCTCGTCCAACGCCCGTCCTTTATGGATCCGCTCGGGCTCACGAGCCGATGTCGGCCTTCGACGAGCGTCCGCTCCGGGAGGGACGCTGTGAGGAAGGGCGAACTCTCAGACCATCTGGAAGCGTGGGTACGGGAAATGAATCAGCATGGACGCTGGACTTGCGGCCCTCGCCGGGCTCGTCGTGGAGGGTCAGCGGTGGCGAGGAGGTTTCTCATGCGTGTCGCCGTGGCGTCAGTGTGGTGTCTCAGCGTCGTGCTCGCGTTCGGCCCCGCGGTCGCCCAGGAGCCCTTGGGGCGGGTATCGCTGGACGAAGCCCTCCAGCTGGCCCTGCGGCAGAATCCGACGCTACGGGCCCAGCAATTCGCGCTGGAGTCGACGAAGGCTGGGCAGGTCACGGCCGCGCTCCGGCCGAACCCGACGATGAACTTTCTCGCGGAGCAGTTCGGGGGAGGCTCGGCGAGCCAGACCCAGTACACCGTCAACGTGGGCCAGCCGATCGAGCTCGGCGGGAAGCGCCAGCGGCGTATCGACTCGGCGCTGGCAGCCACTCGGGTCGCCGGGTACCAGGTCGACGAGATTCGACGCCAGACCATTCTCCTGGTGAAGACTGCGTTTGTCGGCGTGCTTATCGCCTCGGAACAGCTCGCCCTGGCCGAGCAGAATCTGAAGACACTCGATGACACCGAGCGGCTCCAGCGGCTCCGGGTAGAAAAGGGAGATCTCTCCGAACTCGAGTTGCTCCGGATCCAGGTGCAGCGGTTCACCTTCGAGCGGGATGCCGCCGATGCCCGGCAGGCCCTGGCGGCGGCGAAGATCGCGCTGCGAACGGCCGCGGGGGCGGCCAACATCGCCCCCGACTTCGACGTCGTCGGCGAGCTCGTGTTCAAGGAGATACCCCTGGATCGGACCGTGCTCATGCGCACGGCGCTCGATAACCGGCCGGATCTCCGAGCGGCAGAGGCCGACCGCGAACGGGCGCGCGCGGATCACCGGCTGGCCCGGGCGAATGCCTGGGGGGACATCACCCCCCAGGTGGAGTACCAGCGGATCGGTCCGGACAACACGATCGGGTTCGGCTTCAGCCTGCCGTTTCGGATCTTCGACCGCAACCAGGGCGAGATCGCCCGGACCCAGGCGGAGATCGCGCGGGTCGACGCGGTGCGAGAGGCGACCGCGCTGCAAGTGCTGGCCGCGCTGGATACAGACCTCGCGGCCGCGACCACGCAGCGCGTCCGCCTGGGGATGCTCCGCGATACCTACCTGCCGAAGGCCACCCAGGCGCGCGACACGGTCGACTATGCCTACCGCCGCGGGGGAGCCAGTCTGCTCGACTTTCTCGACGCCCAGCGGAGCTACCGGGAAACCGCGCTGGCCCACCTGCAGGCCTTGGCGGGCTATCTGTCGGCCATCTACCAGCTCGAGGCCGATATTGGCAGCCCACTGGGAAACTAGCATGCGAGCCGTGCTGCTCAGTGCGTTGATCGCCGCGCCGGTCGTGGCGTGCGGGGACTCGTCGGCGATATCCCTGGCTGCGGCCAAGTCGACGGGCGAGATGCCAGCGCCCGCGGCCCCCGCGGCGGTGGTCCGGGTCGTCAGCCCGGAGTACAAAACGCGGGTGACCACGCTCGAGACGACCGGCAAGGTCCAATTCAACGAGGAGCAGCTCGTGCGCATCACGGCCCCCGTCACGGGCCGCGTGGTGGAGGTGCTTGCGCGTCCGGGGGAAAGGGCAGAGCCCGGACGCCGCCTTTTGGCCATCGACAGTTCCGATCTGGGGGCGGCCAAGTCCGACTACGCGAAGGCCGTCTCGGATGCCGAGCGCGCCGAGCACGCGATCGACCTCGCCCGTGATCTCTTCGAGGCGAAAGCTCTCGCCCAAAAGGAGGTCCGGGCGGCCGAGAACGAGTATCGCAAGGCGGTGGCCGAGCGTGAGCGGGCCGCTTCGCGGCTGGGCACGCTCGGGGTGGCCGAGACGCAGTTGAAGGCGATCGCGTCGCACGCCGACGCGAGCACGCTGGTCGTCGTGCGAGCGCCCCGGAGCGGCACCATCGTCGAGCGTAACATCAGCCCCGGACAGGTCGTGTCGTACGGCCAGTCGGACACCCCGCTCAATCTCTTCGTCATCGCCGACCTCAACACCATGTGGGTGCTGGCCGATCTCTACGAGCCCGACGTGCCGCGAGTGCACCTGGGCCAGGGTGTGTCGGTCACGCTGCCCTGCTGCCCGGGCGACCGCCACCGAGGCACGGTGGTCAACATCGGGGACGCCATCGACAAGGACTCGCGGACCCTCAAGGTACGCGCGGTCGTCCCCAATGGTCGCCGGACTCTCAAGGCCGAGATGTTCGTCCGGGTCGCCATCGAGACCGGAGCCTCCCGTGTCCTGACGCTCCCCCAGAGCGCCGTCCAGCGTCGCGACGGGAAGACGTTCGTGCTGGTCGAGACGAGTCCGGGCGAGTATCAGCGCCGGCCAATCACGCCTGGCGCGGAATTCGACGGTCTCGTAGAAGTGCGGGAGGGCGTGACCCCGGCCGACCGCGTGGTGGCCGCCGGTGGGATCTTGCTCAGGCAGGGCGGGCCGTGATCCAACGACTCGTCCACTTCGCGCTCCACCAGCGCTTCATCACGGTGGCCCTGGCCTTGCTGCTCACCGCGGGCGGCGTCGTCGCCTTCTCTCGGCTGCCCATCGAAGCCTATCCGGACGTGGTCGACGTGGAAGTGGACGTCATCACGATCTGGCCGGGGCACGCCGCCGAGGAGGTCGAGCGCCTCGTCACGATCGCGCTGGAGAAGGAGCTCAACGGCATCGCCCACGTCACCTTCATCCGCTCCTTCTCCATCTTCGGCCTCTCCAACATCCGGGTCTTTTTCGCCGATGGCACCGACAACTACTGGTCGCGCCAGCAGGTCCTGGAGCGGATCGGCCAGGCGGCGATTCCGGCCGACGCCAAGCCGCAGCTGGGCCCGCTGGCCAGCGCCATTGGCGAAGTCTACCGCTACACGCTCGAGTCCAAGACCATGCCGCTGGTGGAGGTGAAGGCGCTCCAGGATTGGACCCTCGAGCGGGAGTTCAAGAAGGTGCCGGGCGTGGCCGACATCGTCTCGTGGGGCGGTGGCATCAAGCAATACCAGATCACGGTGGATCCCGCTCGCCTTCGCGCCTACAACCTCACCCTCAAGCAAGTGTTCGACGCCGTGGCGGCGAACAACTCGAACGCGGGCGGCAGCTACATTCGCCAGGGTGAAGACGCCCTGATGGTGCGCGGCATCGGGCTCGTGCAGTCCACCGGGGACATCGAGAACATCGTGGTGGCGGCGCAGAAGGGGACGCCGGTCCGCGTGCGCGACATCGGGACGGTCGGCATCGGCACGGCCATTCGCTTCGGCATCCTGGGCAAGGACCACGAGGACGACCTGGTCCAGGGCATCGTGCTGATGCGCAAGGGAGAGAATCCCGGCGACGTGATCGACGGGGTGCGGAAGAAGATTGCCGAGATCCAGGAACTTCTGCCCCCCGGCGTCGAGCTGAAGCCCTACTACAGCCGGGACCGGCTGGTGCAGACGACCGTCACCACGGTGATGCGCAACCTGATCGAGGGCGCGACGCTGGTGGTCCTGCTCCTGTCGCTGTTCCTCTACAATCTCCGGGCGGCCTTCATCGTGGCCCTCACGATTCCGCTGTCGCTGCTCTTCGCGTTCATTTTCATGGACCTCCGGGGCATTCCCGCCAATCTGCTCTCTCTGGGCGCCATCGACTTCGGGATCATCGTCGACGGCGCCGTGATCATGACCGAGAACATCATGCGGCATCTGAGCGAGCGCAGGGTGACCGGGCACCGGGTGGTGCGTGAGGTCGAGCACGCGGCGGTGGAAGTCGCGCGACCCCTCACCTTTGCCGTGCTGATCATCATGACGGTGTACGTGCCCATCCTCACGTTCGAACGCATCGAGGGGAAGCTGTTCCGGCCCATGGCCGTGACCATCTCCCTGGCGGTCGTCGGCTCCCTGATCCTCACGCTGACCCTGATCCCGGTGCTGGCGAGCTTTTTCTTCCGGCGGCCGCCGTCGGAGCGGGAGAGTCCTCTCCTGCGCTGGCTCCGGCGCCCCTACACGCCCGCCATCACCTGGTGCGTCCGACACCCGCTGCCGCCGATCCTGGGCGCGGCGGGACTCCTGGTCCTGTCGCTCTGCGTGTTCACGTTGCTCGGCAAGGAGTTCTTGCCCGAGCTGGATGAGGGCGACCTGTGGCTCCGGGTGAAGCTGCCCATCGGGATCTCGCTCGAGGCTACGCGGCCGTACGTCCACGAGATCCGCGAGCGGATGCTGCGCTTCCCTGAGGTGCGCGTCGTGGTCTCCCAGACCGGCGCGCCCGACGACGGCACCGACCCCAACGGGCCGGACAACAACGAGTTCTACATCGGGCTCAAGCCACGCGACGAGTGGCGGATCGCGGACAAGGACAAGCTCGTCGAGGCCATGGCGGGGGCGCTCACCGACTTCCCGGGGATCACGACCAACTTCTCTCAGCCCATCAAAGACAACGTGGACGAGGCGATGGCCGGCGTGAAGGGCGAACTGGCCATCAAACTCTTCGGCCCCGACCTCTTCGTGCTGCAGCAGAAGGCCAAGGAGATCGCCGGGGTGCTGAGCAGAATCCGGGGTGTGGCCGACCTGGACTATGACCGGTTGGTGGGCCAGCCGCAGCTCCAGATCGTGGTGGATCGGGCGGCGGCGGCCCGCTACGGCATCAACGTGCAGGACGTGCAGGATGCCATCGAGGCCGCGACCAAGGGACGCAACGTCACGGAGGTATTCGAGGGCGAGCGCCGCTTCACCCTGGCGGTCCGGCTAGCCCAGGACGGCGACGCGCTGGCGAACCTCCGCAACCTGCTCGTCAGTGCCCCGAGCGGCGAGCGCATCCCCGTGACCCAGCTGGCCGAGTTCACCAGGACCGAGGGCTTCGGTCAGATCCTCCGGGACGGCAACGTGCGGCGGATGGCGATCAAGTGGAGCGTGCGTGAGCGGGACATGGGCGGGCTGGTGGCCGAGGCCATGCAGAAAGTAGATGCGGCCATCAAGTTGCCGCCGGGCTACCAGATGGTCTGGAGCGGACGCTTCGAGGACCAGCAGCGAGCGCTGGCGCGCCTCGACGTGATCGTCCCCCTGGTGATCTTCATCATCTTCATCCTGCTGTTCGGCGCCTTCAACTCGGTCGCCGACGCCCTGCTGATCATGCTGAACCTGCCCTTCGCCCTCATCGGCGGCACGCTCGCCCTCTTCCTCTGGGGGACCCACTTCAATATCTCGGCCGCCGTCGGCTACATCGCCGTTTTCGGCGTCAGCGTGCTCAACGGCGTGGTCCTGGTGTCCTCCATCCGTCAGTCGTTCACCGACGGTCTGCCGCTGCGCGAGGCCATCGCCCGGGGGTGCGAGATCCGCTTCCGTCCCATCGTCGTGTCGGCCATCGTGGCGGTGATCGGCTTCCTGCCCGCGGCGCTGTCCCACGGCATCGGCGCCGAGATCCAGCGCCCGTTGGCCCGGGTCGTGATCGGGGGCCTGATCTCGTCGACCGCTCTGACGCTGCTCGTGCTTCCGGCCGTGTACGCGCTGTTTGCTCACCGAGAGAGATCCGAATCGGGTGAGGAGCCCAGCCCGGGCGGGCCTAGAGTCCCCGAGTCCGGGTGAACCACGGTCTGGTGCCTTGCGACCCGGCGCGGCGGGCACGGGTTCGAAGGGCCGGCGATTCGCGCTTCACTCCCACGCCTTGAGGTGAGCGGGCGGTCTTTGCGACTAGACCCGGCGCGATCGGCCACCGCGGTGGGCCCGCCCGCCCGAATCGTGAAGCTCAGCGGGGAGCGGATGGTCCCATTCCCGGGGGCGGAGCCGGTGGACCTGAGGACCTAGCGGCAGACCGCCTCTTGGGTGCCCAGAAGATTGCTGCGCAGGATCCGGCTACGCGGTAGGATTCAGGCGGCACGTCCTCGAAAGGGAACGAGAGGAGAGATCATGCACAGGCCCGTACGGTTTGCGGATGACATCGAGCCGGAGGTGCAGTTCATCGAGGAGACCGACCCCAGCCGGATCCTCGAAGCCACCCTGGCCAAGCTGCGCGATGGCATGTCGGTCAAGAAGCTCCTGACCGCGTCGGCGCTCGCGGTCACTCGTTCGTCGGACTTGCCGCCCGGCCACCATGGCGGGCCGCTGCACCCGCTCGTCGGGCTCCATGCGCTCCACCACACCGTGGAGCGGGTGTCGGGCGAACAGCGGTTCCTGCCGATCCTGCAGCACGTCGCCCTGTCGAACAAGCACATCAATCACCCCGGCATGGGCCCATACATCTTGGCGGACGCCAAGCCGGTGGATTCGGGCGGCGTCGAAGGCACGAAGAAGGCGTTTCTCGCCGCGGTGGATCGCGGCCTGTACAACGCCGCGGATCACGCCTTCCTCTGGCTCTGGGACAACATCCCGCATGCGGAGGCGCTGGACCTGCTGCTGACCGTGGCGATCCCGAAGAACATGCTCGACGATCACTACTTCATCTTCCCGATGTTCACGTGGCGCGCCCTCGACTGGCTGGGACGCGAATACACGCCGTTCCTGATGCGCCCCGCGGTCCGGTATGTCAGCCGGTTCCCCACGCCGCCTCCGCTGCGAGACATCGAGCCGCTGCTCGACGAGTACGAGCTCCTGAAGCGCCCGCTTGGGTTCCACACAAGCCCGGACGAGACACCGGCGATCGGCCTCCTGGGCGAGGCGATCACGGAGTGCGACACCTATGCGGAGATCCCGAGGATGCTCGCGAAGGCCCTCGCGGACGGTCTGTCGCTGCAGGGGACCGGCGAAGCCTTGTCGATCGGGGCCGCCGGCCTGTTCATGCGATCGCTCACCGGCAATCCGATGGACGTGCACCTGCACACCGGCGCGAACCTGCGCCGGTACCTGTTGAAGCTCCCAGGGGTGAGCCTGCGCAACAAACTGCTGGCGCTGCTCACGTGGCACACCGGCCCCGAGGTGCGCTCGACGCAGAACCGCATGGAGCCACCGCCCCAGCCGAATCCGGAGGCCGTCGCGGCGCTGCCGCATCGTAGCCAGGCTGCGTTGCTGGATGCGCTCGAGGAGAGCATCAACACCCAGCCGCCGACCGACTGGTCCAAGGTCACGAACCTCGGGCAGATGCGCGCGGTGCCCGAGGTGAAGAACACCGTGAACCTCGCGCAGCAGTATGCCGACCTCGGGTACGATCCGGATGCGCTCATCAGCCGTCTGGCCACGATTGTCGTGCATGACAACTTCACCGAGATGCACGCCTTCAAGCACCATCAGGCGACCTTCGAGGAGTTCCACGCCACCCGCCTTCCGTGGCGCTGGCGCCATCTCGTGAGCGCGGCCCAGGCGTCGGCGATCTCCTATGGCAAGAACATGGAGATCTACGAGGAGGCGCTCGAGCTTCTCCACGCGTAGGCGGTGCGCGGGTCTGTCGCCGGGCCCGCGCCTCAGAGGCGCGTGACGTTGGCCGCCATGCACACCCAGCCGTCCCCGCGTCGCGCCCACACGTCGGTATAGCGCCCGGCGCCCGGCTGACCGTCCGCCTTGGTGCACGTCGTGCGGGCGTGGATCAGTGCTCCGTCGCCCAGCACGCGGATCAGCACGTCCTCGATGCCGAGGTTCTTCACGGTCGACCCGCGCGCGATCTGGGCGAGGAAGCCCGCCCGGTCCACCCGCGAGCAGTCGGGATTGCTGTTGACGAAGTCCTCGGCGAGGTTCGCGTCGAACCACCGCACGTCCGCCTCGCTGACCGATCGGATGTACTCCCGGTTGAGCGCTTCCAGCGTCGCCTGGTCGGTGGCCATGGTCAGCACCTCGTGAAGTGGGCGGACACGCAGAGCCAGCGCCCCTTCCGCCGCTGCCAGATGTCGGTGTAGCGCCCCCGGCCGTGGCCGCCGTCCGGCCGCGTGTCCTCGAAGCTGGCGTGGATCAGGGCCAGGTCGCCCACGCGCTGGATGGAGACGTCGGGCGCGCGGAAGTTCGTGAGGGTGTGAGGCCGTCCGATGCGGGCCAGGAAGCCCGCCTTGTCCACGAAGGAGCCGTCCGGGTTGGTGGCGCGGTAGTCCTCGGCCAGGTGCTCTGCGTACCAGGCCAGGTCGGACTTCTCCGCCGCGAGGAGATATCCCTGGTTCAAGGCCTCGAGCGTCTCGACATCGTCCGCCCCGCTCGCCATGGTCATTTCCTCCTTCCGTGTTCGTTCGAGCACGGCTATCCTAGGCCAGATGCTGGCACCTTGGAAGGGCCAGATTTCGCATAATCGAAGGGGCCAGATCGGCCGGGCCCCGAGGGGGCGCCATGTTGCTGAATCTGGAAAAGGCGGGCGGGCCGCTCTATCGGCGCGTCTACCTGGCGCTCAAGGCCAAGATCCGGGCCGGCGGCCTCGGCCCGGCCACCAAGGTCCCTTCCACCCGCGCGCTGGCGAGGGACCTCGGCGTGTCGCGCAACACCGTGATCCTGGCCTACGAGCAGCTCGCCGCGGAGGGCTACCTGGTGAGCCGCCACCGCGGCGCGACCTCCGTGGCGGGCGTGGCGCCGCCGCGCTCGGCCCCCGCCCCCGGTCGCCCCGCGGCGGAGCGTCCCGCGCCGACGTCCGCTTATGCGCGGCGCCTCACCGCGCGGCTCGACCTCGCGCCCTCGCATCCGCCCGGCCTGCGCCCCGCGCTCCGCTGCGATTTCCGCTACGGCCGGCCCGCGGTGGATGAGTTCCCGCGCGAGATCTGGCGCCGGCTCCTCGGCGCTCACGCGCGGCGCGCCTCCGCCGACGCGCTCGGCTACGGCTCGCCCGCCGGCCACGGCCCGCTGCGCGTGGCGCTGAGCGAATACCTCGGCCGGGCGCGCGGCGTCGTGAGCGACCCCGAGCGGATCGTCGTCGTGAACGGGACGCAGCAGGCGCTGGACCTGATCGCGCGCGTGCTGCTCGATCTCGGCGACGGTGCGGTGGTGGAGGAGCCGCACTACCCCGGCGCCACCATTCCCTTCGAGGCGGTGGGTGCCCGTCTCCTGCCGGTGCTGGTAGACGCGGACGGGCTCGATCCGGCCGGGCTCCCGCCCGCCGCGGAGCGCCCGCGGCTGGCCTACGTGACGCCGTGCCACCAGTTCCCCAG
>WNFO01018983.1_pt1 | contig 10401 bp, 10 predicted proteins | sample 5400251 | NCBI WGS metagenome assembly WNFO01 (sample SAMN13153354, study PRJNA577476) | soil metagenome | isolation source: 100 cm saprolite under Madrone tree | place: USA:California | collected 2016-06-14 | reverse complement strand
ACAATCTCAATATCAAGTTCAACTGCCTGAAATGGGATGTGACCGGCGCGAAACCCGCTGGCGACGTCAAATCCTGCGCGGCCCCGTCGAATGACAAGGCCATGGACCTGAACAAAGCGATCCGCGTGCAGAAGCCGGGTGTCGATTCCCGTGCACAAGCAAAATCCGCCGAGAAACGCGCGCGCGAAGACATCAAAGACGCATCCTAGCGAGTAGCCGGCGATCCTGTCCCCTGTAGGGGCGGACCTTTATCCTGAGCGCGGTCGAAGGATCGGTCCGCCCTTCCTTCTTTTCCTTTTGTCTTTGCATTTGTAGGGACGGCCTGGCGTTTACCCCGACTCCTGTCGGAGAGGCCGTCTTTCTCCTTCCCTTGCCTCTGCTCCTACACTTCTACGGGTGCCCGCCACGCTTCTGAGCGCCACCTGTTGTATCATCCCTCGGCACGGACGCTTGGAAATCGAGGTTCGGAAGAGAAGGCATTACAACTGCGGGAAATGAGAAGAATCATGAAACGAACGAATTTTGTGCTCGCCATTCTGGTCGCGGCCATCCTGTTCCTGGCAACTGCCGGTCTGGCACAAACGCCACCCGCGCCAGTGATTTCGCCCGACGTGCATGCCGACAGAAGCGTAACTTTTCGTTTCCGTGGGCCCAACGACAAAGAAGTTGCTGTCCAGATCGAGGGTATGCCCAAGTCCATTCCCATGCAGAAAAACGATCAAGGTGTGTGGAGCGTGACCACCGAGCCGCTGGCACCGGATTATTACGGTTACACGATCATCGCCGATGGCGTGGGCCTGGTCGATCCTTCCAATCACGCCATAAAGCCGAACTTCCTCTATCGCGCGAGCGAGGTGCACGTTCCTGGGCCGGCTTCCCTTTCCTGGGAGATTGGCGCGGTGCCGCGACTTCTATGTCTACACTCCGCCCGGCTACGACCCCCGCGGAAAACAAACGTATCCCGTCCTCTACCTGCTGCACGGATTCAGCGACGACGCCAGCGCCTGGACGGCGGTGGGCCGCGCCAACGTGATCCTGGACAACTTGATCGCGCAAGGCAAGGCCAAGCCCATGCTGGTGGTCATGCCGCTGGGCTACGGCGCGCCGGAAGTTCTTCTTCCCAATTCCGGAGTGTGGCGCGACCTCGCGATCACGGAGCGAAACTTCAATAAATTCCGCGAGGCGTTGCTGACGGAAGTCCTCCCGCGCGTGGAAGCCGAGTATGCGGTGATCAAGGACCGCAACTCCCGCGCCATCGCAGGTCTATCCATGGGCGGCTCGGAATCTTTGCTGACGGGTCTGAATACGCTGGACGAATTTGCCTGGATCGGCGCTTTCAGTTCCGGAGGCATCACTGAAGCATTTGACATAGAATTCCCCGCGGTGAACTCCAAGACCACGGAGCAACTTCATTTGCTTTGGATTGCTTGTGGAACGGAAGACCGATTGATCGATGTCAATCGTAAGCTCCGCGCCTGGCTCGCATCCAAAAATATCAAGCACGCGGACATCGAGACGCCCGGCGCGCACACCTGGATGGTCTGGCGCCGCAATTTGACGGAGTTCAGTTCGCTGCTTTTCCGCTGAGGCCCGCCATGAACAAAATGAATGCCATTTCTCGAAGAACGACGAAAATGCTCCTTGGCTTTGCACCGTTGGTCATCCTGCTCGCGGCCGTGGGCTCGTCATTGCGGGGACAGGGACAGACTTCTCCGCACGGTATAGTCACTCCGCTCGCGAGTGCCACTCTCGTTTTCGACGGCGAACCCGCGTGTCTCAAAGTTGCCCGCGAGAACGGCGATCCAGACAAAGGCCCATCCACTTTTCTTCTCGAAGCTCCCACCGGGTGCGTAGTTCCCGCGCACTATCACACCGCGGAAGAACAATTGATGGTCGCACGAGGCGACGTGCTCACCGGAATGGACGGCATGGCAGAAGCCACGCTTGGCCCCGGCGGCTTTGCCATGATGCCCAGCAAAGCCATGCACTGGTTCACCTGTAAATCAAAAGATACTTGTCTGATGTTCGTGACCTTTGACCGCAAGTACGACATCGTGTGGGCCAAGCCGCAGAAGTAGCCGGTCAATCGTCATCGTCTTTCTTGGAGGCGCCGGTTTCGCCATCCTCTGCCTTCACGATTCCAAGCGTCATCGCTTGATACGCAGGCAGCTGCGCAGTTTGCGGCAGGTTCGATCCGCTTCCTGTGCAAGCGAACCAGATCACCGCGTTCAAGACTCTCGGATCGGCCATATCGGGGTGCGCAAAATTTTGCCGGTTCGATTTTTTCATCCACTCGGCAGTGGCCTTGTCCTTGGGCTTGCGGGTCATAAGGTTGTCGGCTGCGATCGTCGGCAAGACTGCCTTGTAGGGCGTCAAATCCGGTGTCTCCTGGAAAATATCCATGGGGATGGCCGAAGCATCGAGCTGATTCATCGGCGCGATTCCCAGCAGCATCTCGATGGTGCGAATCATGCTCACGGTGCTGTGAAATTTATGGATGAGCGCCCCTGGACGGTTGTAAGCGCTGATCGCCAGTCCCACCGAGCGGTGCGAATCGACGTGGTCCGGCCCTGACTGCGCGTCATCTTCGACGATGAAAATCGCCGTGTCCTTCCAATATGCGCTTGAGGAGACCGCCTCCACGAGCCGCCCTACGGCGTAGTCATTGTCCCCCACCATGAATTGCGGCGTCGGAAAGCCATTTTTCATTCCGGTGGTGTGATCGTTGGGAAAGCGCATAACAGTGAGCGCCGGCATGGAGTCCGCGCGCCCCGCTTCGCGGTCTTTGACAAATCCCTGAAACTCGGCGAGCCATTCGCCAAGACGCGAATTGCCGCGGCAGTTGGCATTGGAATTGTCGCGTGTTACGGCGGGATCAGAAGACGCCGAGGGATTGAGAGTGGCTTTGTAGCAATCCACGGTCATGCTGTCCGGCGCGGTGACGTCAAAGCTCCGAAAGCTCAGGCTATGATGGTTCTTTAGCGACTCTTTATTAGGAATGGCGCGCACGGCGTTCGAAACATCGGGATAGGCCTTATGCTTTTTTTGACCGGCAGCTTCGACGTCTTTCGTGGAAATCACGGTAACGAATTCGCCGTAATTGCGGTGCGTGAGACCCGCGCGCTCAGCGGCATCCCATAGGTAAAGACTTTTAGGCTCGCCGAGATCGTTGAAACCCTGATGATAGGGAAGGTGTGTTTCGAGCAGATCGGTCAACGCAGCCAGCACATCGCCCTTGAACTTGCCGAGTTCTAGCTCTCCCGGCGGCTCGTAATCCGGCAGGCGGTTATAGCCTTCAAAATCGTATGTGCGTCCCCGGCCGGAATAGTTCCAGCGGAACGCTTTGTCCACGTAATCGGTGGAGAACGCGGCGGTGGACCAATTGTGCCCGTCGGGGCTAGCTTCGGAGTTCACGAAGAAGCGGTCAAACAAGCCGAAGCGCTGCGCCAGAGCATGATGGTTGGGAGTCACGGTTTGCGGCGTCCCGTCCGGCCGTTGCGCGGTTGCGCCGTTGCCAAAAATCGCAAACGCAGGCTCTCCATCCGCGGCTGTTCCGTCGCCCGATGTTTTCGCGTCACCAAAAACCTGGTCGTACGTGCGGTTTTCCTTAATGATGTAGATAACGTGTTTGATGGGGCTTGCTCCTCGGAAAAGTTTCGCGGGCGCGAAACCCATCAGACCGTCGTTCTGCAGGGTTTGCCGGGTGTATCGCGAGAGTTGCGGCAAATCGGGCAACGCGACCATGCTGATGTTTCCTGAAACAATCGAGCCGCTGTACTGCCCGCCTTGGCGGTTTTTTTCTTTATTGGGAGGAAACGCCGCATTGGGCGGATTCGGTGTGCGGCCACTGTCGTTCACACGCATCGAGGATGGTTCGAACCCCGTGCCTTTGCCATTCCCGATGAAGAGCTTACCGTCCGCGAAAGCAACCGCGGAGGGATACTGGCCCGTGGGAATAAATCCCAGGACCTTCGATTTTGGGACGCTCAGTAATTTTGCTGTGGGCGTTCGCGACGTACAAAGTTTGCTCGTCGTCGTTAAGCGCCAGCCCTTCGGGACTTGCGCCGGGCAAGGCATCTTCCGCCAGCCGCACGTCAATGCGCTCGATCTCCTGGTCTGTCGCGGTGTCAATCACGGAGACGCTGTCCGCATCGGAATTGGCCACAAAAAGCCGCGCCCCTTCGGCATTCGCCATCATTGCCGTAGGATGCCGGTCCACTCCGATAAAGGTTCGCACAACGCTCTTGCCGTCCAGCGGAACAACCGCCACCGAAGAATCATTCCAGCAAGAAACGTACGCACGTGCATTCTTGCCGCTGCCCAGCACCACTACGCCGTAAGGGTAGATGTTTTCGCTGGGCTTTCCAGGATGGTGCAAATCCACTCTCTCCTTCCGCCGCGCGCCTCGGAGACCGCGCACGATCGTCATGCTGTCCCCCAGGTTGTTGGCCGTCGCCAGCGTATTTCCGTCCGGTGTTATTGCCAGCCCCGTAGGGTAAAGTGCCGCTTTTCCTTTGTTGTAGTCGGCCGGTGAAACTTCGCCTGGTTTGCTGATTTCAAAGGAGGGCGCTTGCACTCTCGTGTCTGGCCCGGGCGAACCCGGCTGCACCGGCGCGGCGGCTTTTGGATCAAAGCGAAAAATCCAAACTTTATTTTCGAATCCGCCCGAAACGTACAGTTCAAAGATTCCGTCCGCTCCAGCGGTGGGAGAAAAAGCGAGGCCTGCGTTCGCGCTTTGCGGTGTGGGAAAGTAGACATTTTGAATCACCACTGGCTCGGGAGTCGCATTCAAGTCGATCACGGCAATGGATTGCTGGGCTTCGTTTGTGGCCGCGCTGAACTGCACTCCATACCCGCTGTTGACGACTAGCAGATAGCGGCCCTTGCCAGCGTGTCCGAAAGTATCCGGGCTGCGAAGGATCGCCATGGGCATGGCCCCGACAGCCGGCAAGTGCGTCGACGCATCAATCACCAGCGCGCCGGCTGGCGTGATGGGCCGCCCCTCTCCAGCCGGCTCTTGCTGGCCCCATGCGGCGCCGCAAAAAACAAAACAAATCACAAGAAAACCACTAGTCGTGGCTCGCGATTTCATAGGTCCGCTTCTCCGATCCCTGAAAACGATTCTTAGCACTTTACTTTGGCGCCGCCCCAAAGCTACATCCCGCTAAGTCTACGGGAAAATTGTTTCACAAACTTTACAACAGATATGCCGAATACGGCGCGCCCCCTGGCAACGCATTTGACCGAAAGCGCTTCTACTCCTAGGATGAAAACTGGCGTCGGCTTCCGTCTTTAACGAGCGGCCAGCGAGTCACCGATGAAAACTAGATTGTTCGCCATCACTCTACTCTTGTCTATGCCGGCGGCCGTTGGTGCTCAAACTGCCGACGAAATCGTCAAGAAAACGCTCGAGGCCCGCGGCGGAATCGAAAAAATTAAAGCCGTGCAATCCCAACGCATCGGCGGGCATGTCTCCTTCACGCAGGGCATGGAAGGCACATTTATAGTGGAGCTCAAGCGTCCCCTGAAGATGCACGTCGAGATTTCCGTCGGAGGACAAAAATTCATCCGTGTCTACGATGGCAAGTCGTCCGGCTGGATGATCAACCCTTTCGCGGAAAGCAAAGACATCCAGCCACTGCCTCCCGAAGACCTAAAAAACATCTCCGACGAATCCGACTTTGACGGACCCCTGGTCGACTACAGAGCCAAGGGCAACCAAATCGAACTGGTAGGGAAAGAAAAACTGGACGACAAACCCGTCTACCGGCTGAAACTGACAAACAAAAATGGAGATGTCCGCTCGTACTTTATCGATGCTTCCTCATTTCTACTCTTGAAGTGGGAAGGCGTGCGGAAGACCGGAGACCAGGAAGTTCCCTGGGAATCCTTTTTCTCGGACTTCCGCGAGGTCCAAGGACTGAAATTTCCATTCCGAATCGACCAGGGCAGCCCGGGAACGGATATCAAGCAGACCCTCAATGCCGAAAAGATCGAGATCAACCCGCGGATCGATGATTCTCGCTTTGGCAAACCGGCTCCGCCGGATGCGCCCGCCGCTCCAGCAACACCTGCATCACCACCGCCGGCTAATCCTCCGCCATCAAATTAGGGTTGGCGCGCAAACTGATACCGTCGCCTCCGCTGCGGTTGACCGCTAGTTCTTTGGAGACGCATGTGCCGGATGCAAGTGGTATAGATTTGCGATGGAATAGGTGACGCCGGCAAAAACCGTAATCCGCGGCAACTGTCCATAAGCGGCGAAATATGCTCCAGCATCCAGCACCAATCGGGACGACACGTTGTACGTGGCGGCGTTAAGCAGCGTCATCGTTGCGGGCGTTGTAGCGTTCAGGCGGCTGAATCCCGCAATTTCCCCTGTATAACCCCATTTTCCTCTGAGGCTGCGCGAATAAGAGAGCGCCGTGAAATACGTCCGGTCAAACCCGCCCACCTGCGGTCTCCCGGCAAACTGCACTCCTTCGTTGACGTCAAAGTGATGTTTGCCGAAATCCTTGCTCACGAGAATTTGCACTAGGTGCGCCACCGCTCCGGCACCGAGCGCGGGCCTTGCCGTGGGTATTGTCGCCACGTAGAGGACCGCAACTGTCGGCCGAGCGTTCCTCTGCGAAAATAGTTTGTACTTGAAACCTACCCCCGAATCCCCCAACCCCGCCGTTGCCACGTCCCGTTCGATCGGATTGTTAAGAAGCCATAGCTCGAGGTTCTTGACGGCTCCCCATTTCAAGAGCCCGTTTATGTTCTGATGCCCCTTGGCCGCTTCAAATCCACATTCGATCTCCAATACTCCGAGCTGGACCATTTCTGCCGTTGAAGCGAACGTCGGACGGTTCGGCACCGCGGTAATCTCATCCGCGTTTTGTATAGCTTGCTGGGCTTGTGGGGCGTTCTGCGCCGTATCCGTCGCTTGCCCGCGCGCTTCCGATGTTGCGGCGAGCAGACCCAAACCCGCCAGTGCAATCCGCACTGCAATTCGCATTCGCGATTCCTTGCGACAGGCGCCGTAGCCGCAGTTCATTCTAACAACCAGCACCTCCACACGCTGCGCTATCCTTGTTGTCATGTCTGATGCGCAGCAACAGACGCGTAATTCGTCGAGCGCCGGGCGCTGTGCCGATTGCCTGCATGCCCGCCGCATCGAATCGGCTCACGGCTCAGTCTTCATCCTTTGCGAACTCTCGCTCACCGACCCCAACTTCGCGAAGTATCCGCGCCTCCCGGTTCTCACCTGCGATGGTTACAAGAAGAAACCCTGACGCCAAGTCCGAGGATAGCTGCTAGCTAGACTATTCTAATTTAGACTAGTGCCTTTTCTTGCGCGGTTAGTTAACGCTATGGTAAGATACGGAAGGGTTCATCCTCTCCGCGAGGCGCCTTTCATGACTTCTCACCCGGAACTCACTCTGTGCTACGCCTTGCTTTTGCTGTGCTGCCCGCAACGAGCCGCCGCGGACAAATTGCAAATCACCAGCACGCCGCCGGGCGCCACCGTGGAACTCGATGCCGTAGTCGCCGGTACTACTCCATTTGAAAAGGATTTTCCCGGAGGCTACTTTCGCAAAACGAGAACGTCCATGGGTTCGCGCCTCGAGCATCCGTCGTCGCGCGCATCAGCCTCATCGGCTACGCCAGCAAGGAAATTAAACTTACCGAAGGGCCCATGAATTGGATTTCTCTCAACGGCCGCAACCGCGGCGAATACTGGCTCTTCAAGTCCCCCCATTTCAGCGTGGAACTGCAACCGATCTCCGAAACCTTTACCGGTGGCATTACTGCAAAAGTCTCTGATTCGAGTATTGCACTGGCGCCCGAACTGTCTCTCGAGGAACTCGTGCGCCAGTCCAAGCCAGCCGTGGTCTATCTGAAAGGATTGGACAAGTCCGGCTCGGGATTTTTTGTCACCGGCACCGGCGTGATCGTTACGAATGCCCATCTCGCCCGCGGAGAAGAAACGCTGCAAGCCCTGCTTTCCACCGGCCGGGAGCTTGAGGCCAAAGTTGTTTACGTGGATCCGGATCTCGACATCGCCGTCGTCAAAGTCGCGACGGCTTCAGGGGAAAGCGAACTCCCGCATCTCGTGCTCGCCGACGCCTCCACCGTTCGCCAAGGGGAGAGTGTCCTCGCGATCGGCAACCCGGGCGATGCCATGCTCTTCAGTGTTACTAAGGGCATCGTCAGCGCCGTCGGAAAGTTCCCTAGCGCCGGCCCGGGCACCTGGATTCAGACCGATACGCCCATCAATCCCGGAAATAGCGGCGGCCCGCTGCTCAACGCCCACGGCGAAGTCATCGGCATCAACACGCAAAAACTCATCAAGAAAAATGTCGCCGGCATCGGCTTTGCCCTCAGCGCCACCGATCTTCTCGAAGTTCTCCGCCGTTTTTATCCCCATGCTGTGCCTCTAATGGAGAGGACTTCCAATTTCGAGACAGGCCGCGCGAGCTCCACTGAAAGTGTAGATTCCTCCGGGAATTCGAGCTCCAATGCTTCGTTGTCCGCCCCGCTTGATGCCGTCGGCACTGTTTCCATTTCTTCCGACCCGGACGGCGCGGAAATCTTCGTGGACGAAAAATTTCACGGCAATACGCCTGCCATGCTGAAACTTACTACCTGGTCCCATGTCATCGTTTTGAAATTCCCCGGCCACGCTGACTGGCGCCGCACCCTCGAAGTCCTAAAGTCTAGCAAGACTTCTCTCAAAGGCACTCTCAACCCAGCGCCGTAAGGTTTCTGCCACTCTTCCGAGAACAAATACGGGAGGTCACAAAAAAAAGGCAGGGCGCCGTGAGCGGCACCCTGCCGAATTCACTCGATACGTATCTATTATTCCGGTTGATCGGGCTGCTTTGGAATCTCTGGATTCTGGTCAGGCGGCTGCGGGTGCTCCGCAATCGGCGTGATGGTTGCAGGGGCAGCCGTGCTGCTCACGGCCAGTTCCGAAGGCCTGTATTTCGGCGCGCTAATGTATCCATGCACGGAGTTCTTGCTGATCTTGTTCACCACCACCTGCACCGGCTGAGACTCATTCTCCGTATGGATCCAGATCGGCTCGAAGAGATTCACTCTCTTCTTGCTCAGCTGATTGTCGTCAACGACCATCGACATGTCGTAATTCATGTGTTTCGTATCCGCCCTGCGCAAGGAAAGCGTAAGCGGTCCGAAGCGCTGGAACTGTTTGGATTTCGTGAGGTCAAATTCGAAATAGTTCCGTTCTCCACGCTTCTGCAACACCACCAATTCTTCATGGGTCTTGGCGATGGAGCCGTTCAGCTCATCTTTGGTTGAACTCAGACTCCCCTCCAGGTCGGCGCGGTTCTTGGCCACCAGGTCCTGGGTATCTTTCAACTGTTTCTGCTGGTCGTCGAGTTTCGCTTGAAGCTCTTTCAGCTGCTTGCTTCCCGCTGAGTTTTTCTTGCCGGCTGCATTCTTCGGACCAGGCGCATGAGCCGCCTTCGCTTGCTCTGCCGCTGCTGCCGCAGCCTGTTGGGCGGCGGTGACCTCATTGAGCTTCGACGTAACCGTGTTCAGTTGCCCTTGCATTTCGTTGATCGTCGCGTTGGCCATAGACTGCTGCGCGGTTAAATGGTCGGCCAGGATTTGCTGCCTGTAGCCGTAGCCCATGGCTATCCCAGCCACTGCAACCAGCGCCACGATAGCCGCCAGGAGCCATCGATTCATCCCTGACCATATCGGCTCGCTTTCCCTAGCATTCCCATTTTCATCAAATTGTTCTGCCATTGTCGTTTCCCTCGCTCTCGTGCTGATTCTGTTCGACTCGTGACAGCGTGATCACCTCACGCGTCGGCCCGGCAAATGTTGCGCCCCGCCACCTGCTCGCTGGCTCGCGCAAGGCCCCCTTCTTTTCTTATGCAAGGCGAGCACCGAGCATCCGGGAATCCATTCCTTTGCTAAGTCCTCTGTTGTCAATGGAAAAGAGCAAGATCACGGAAATCCTCCCGACCCATGCGGGTACTAGTCCCGGTATTTTTTCCCTGAGAGCGGACCGACTTTCTCGAACCCCATGGACTTACTGTCAAATCAGAATTCTCTCTGCATCGCGTTGCTCCATTTCCTTCCCTGTGCTAGCATCCGCCTCGTCAGGAGACCGGACCAGGGATTATTCGTTCAGACCTTCGGCCCCGCCCCACGGGACCCAGGTGCAGCGGCCACGTTCTCCTCCCTCAGTTTCAACTTGCCAGGCTCAGGTCTGCGCCTGAATCCTTCAGGACGGTCCTCGCCTTTGGAGGTTTTATGAAAAGCTATCTCACCAGGGACATTCGAAACGTTGGCATTGTCGGCCACGGCGGCACCGGCAAGACGCAACTGGTGTCGTCGTTGCTCTTTACCGCGGGCATGACTCCGCGCTGGGGAAAAATTGCG
>WNFO01006927.1_pt1 | contig 10401 bp, 5 predicted proteins | sample 5400251 | NCBI WGS metagenome assembly WNFO01 (sample SAMN13153354, study PRJNA577476) | soil metagenome | isolation source: 100 cm saprolite under Madrone tree | place: USA:California | collected 2016-06-14 | reverse complement strand
TCCATAAGCAAAGCCATGAGGTCAGTACCACCCGCGTCAGCGGGTGGGCCAAAGATTCAGCGTGGCTCAACGCGGGTTGGGTGCTGGACCCACCTGCTTACGCAGGTGGTACTGACTCCCTTGCGCGCATCAAGCGCGCAAAACCATAAAGTACCGCGCCGATCAAAGACCACACCAGCGCGAGTTCCAGGCTCGTCAGCGAATGCTTCATGATTCTGTCGTTCAAACTCTGCGTGGTCAGCGTGTGCACGTCCTGCACGACCTGCACCGCAATCAACACGCCCATCGACAAGACTGAAAGCCACGCCGCGCCGCGTTGCAGCCAGTTCGGCATGGCGATCGTGATCTCGCTGTAAAGCTTCGGAGCCAGCGAAAGCTGTTTACTAATCACGAGCAGCAAACACGCCGCCATCGTCAATGTCAGAGCGCGAATCGGAGTCGCGGTGCGACGATTTACGAACCCAAGCCAGCGCGGCGCTAGACGATCTTCGACAAAAATTAGCGCGAGCCGCGACGGAACGATCAGCGTCGGATTCAGGGAAGTCGTGATCGCCATGATGGCCCCGAGCGTCACAAAAGCAGCCGCGCCCCAGGGCAAATAGACTGCGGCCACTTCGGTCATCGGCGCGCTGCTCGCCCCCAACCTGGCACCCGGCAACACCCCGAACGCGACCGCCGACATCAGTATAAAGATCAGCGCCGTCGCGCTGATGCCTTTCAAAAAAACCATCGGCAGACGCCGGGTGCTGTCTTTCGTTTCTCCCGCCGTTTGGGCCAAAGACTCAAAGCCGGCGTAAGAAAAGAAAATCGGCGCGAGGCTCAGGGCGAATCCGCTCGCGCCGTGGGTGATGAACGGGGAGTAGTTGGCCGGATGGATCGCAAACAGTCCGGGAATTACCAGTACGCAAATCGAAAGACCCAAAAGCACGCACATGGCCACCTGGATCCGGCCAAACCAGCGCACGCCGACCACGTGCACGACATAGAAAAAAAGCAGGCTGCCGACCGCGAGCGTCTGGTGAGCAAACTCGCCGCTGATACGCTTTCCGGTAAGCTCGATTATGTAATCGGCCAACGCGCTGGCCAGGTACGCCCCGGCGCCGATGTAGGCGATGATCTTCAGCCACGAGCCGATGTAGGCAATCGAAAACCCACCGAGCGTCCGAGAGATGTGCAGATACTCACCGCCCGGTTCGCGTCCCAGAGGCGTTGAGATGAACGCTGCATAAGGAATCGAAGTCGCGAGAATGGCCGGCATCAGCACCGCGTAACCGAGAACCACGCTCGGACCGGTGAGCGACCAGGCGTCGCTGGTGACTTTGAAGATGCCGGCGCCGATCAGAATTCCAATCAGCGCCGCGTATGATTCAATCGTGCCGAGGTCGCGGCGGAGACGGGAGACGATCGGGGTTGGGTTGGGCGAGTCCATACGATGCTAACCTCGATTTTCAACCATTTCGATTGACGCGCTGGTTGTAGGGCCGTTAGGCCCGACATCTTTGTAGAAACCGAGAAGGAAATCCTCACAGGCCCGTAGGGCCGACATGTGTCTATCTATATTGGTTTGAAAATGTAACGTTCATCGTACGGCACATCAAACTTATCCAGCAACGCAACGTATTCGTCGCGAAAAGAACGCTTCTTGTGATGTCTCTGCTGATTCTGAACGTAGCTAATTACGGTGTCCAACTGGGAACGAGAATAAGAGAACGCGCCAAATCCTTCCTGCCAATTGAATCTCCCTTTAACCCAGCGATTTCTATTGATGAAGTTAGTTGATCCGGACTTGATGTCGCCTACCAAATCCGAGAGCGTGCTGTCCGGTCTCTGCCCGATTAGGACATGAGCATGATCCGGCATGTTGTTAATTGCAATTAGTTTTTGACGCTGCGCCGCCACGATGCCGGTAATATACTTCTGCAGTTCGTCATTATGCTTGGGGTCTATGAGGTTCTGCCTGCCTTCAACGGCGAACACGATTTGAATATAGATTTGAGAGTAGGTGTTAGCCATGATTGTTTTCCCGCCTGCATGAGCCAGGGATTCGAGTCGAATATGTCGGCCCTACGGGCCTGGATGGTTGTTCTGTCGCTCCTTCTACAAATATGCCGGGCCTAACGGCCCTGCCGATGGTATCCGCTTGAGGCGACCGGCGGCCAATCCATCGATGCTTACCGTTCCATCAATTTATTCGCCGGCAAGCTCGGATTCAAAACCTTTTCAGCCGTCTCAACACCGACGATTGGAAGCTTAGCTGTCTCAATCAAACCAAGCTGCGCCAACACCGAAGCCTGGTCCCAATAGATGTGTTCGTGCGCGAGCTTGCCGTTGCGAAAGTGGACAATGACGACCAGGGGAATCTTGACGTGCTTGCCGGTAGGCTGAACGCCGGGCAGCATCCAGTCCATCTTGATCGTGTGCGTGAACTCGAAAACCATTTCGTCAACCACGCGATCGACGCCGATCGTGCGCGAGACCGGCGTCATCGAAGTGTCCGGCGGCATTTGCGGAATGAAACGTTTTGAGTAGAACTCGCGAAGCTGGTCGTGTCCCACACCGCCCGTCAACACTGGCACATGATTAACGTAGGCATCGGGCACCATCGTCTTCAAAGTGTCTTCGGTGTCGCGGGTGGCAAATTCGTATTTGACGTGTTCATCCCAACGATCCGAAAGCGACTTCTGCGCGCTCGCGATTCCTTCTCCGCTCAAATTGCGCACAAAGAATTCCAGCGTCCGCAGGTTTGCGAGTTCTGCACTGGCCGCATCGTAGTGTTTGCCGCCGGGACGACCGAAAGCATGATCCTGCTCCGGATAGTCGTGAATCGTGACCAGCGGATTTGAGTCCAAAGTTTGGTGGATTTGCTTCTGTGCTTCGGGCGGACAGTACTCATCTTTTCCGGCAACATGCAGCATCAACGGCGAGGCGAGGTTTTTTGCTTCATTCAAAGTCTTCTCGATACTGACGCCGTAATAGCCGACCGCGCAATCTGGTTTGAAGCGCACTGACAGCAAGTAGGCGAGATTTCCACCCAGACAAAAACCAACCGCGCCGACGCGACCGCTGCACGCCGGATGCCGGCGCAGGAACTCAACCGCCGCGGCTGAGTCCTCGACAGCTTTCGCTTCATCGAGCCCCTGGTATAACTGAATTGCTTTCTGCCACTCGGCGTCTGTCTGATCAGTTAGCTGGATTCCCGGCTCCTGCCGCCAGAAAAGATCGGGAACCATCGCGACAAAGCCATGGGCTGAGTACCAATCGGCAACCTGGCGCATGTATTCGTTGACGCCGAAAATCTCCTGCGACACGACGATGCCCGGGCCATAGCCGCCTGCGGGCAACGCGAGATAAGCATCAAACTCTCCACCATCGAATGATTTCAGGGTAATCATGTCGGATGAACTCTCCGCAATCGAGAAGATAGTAAAGCGGCGTTTAGAGTACCGACTTTAGTCGGGTTTTTCCATCCGCCGGAAAGCCCGACTGAAGTCGGTACTCTGTACGCACCTCTGCTAACGGTTTTGTCTCAGCCAATCCTGGCCGGCCATGCAGAGATCGCGGAAGTTGCACATGCGACAATGCGTGGCGGGCAATGGTGGAAAAACTTCGGCATCGAGCGTCCCGTCGAGCAAAGCAATCCGCAGCATCGCTTCGTCAATCGCACGCGCGCAGGTTTCCAGCTCAAGCAAGGTTGATGACACGCTCTTCTCGACATTGGGATCGATGAAGTGAAGCGTCGCGCGGAGAGAATTGAGGTTGAAGGATTCCTGCACGCTTACCTCTGTGATTCCGTCGCTACCACCACCCCAAGCGGGCTGCCCGCTTGGGGACCCCGGTCCGCTCCGGGTTCTGACACTGAGCAGTTCACGCAGTGCCAGCGCGTAAGCCTGCATCTGTAACTGATAGTCACGCGCCGTTCCATCAATTTGTTCTTCGAGCGAAAATGCGGGCGCGGACGGCACGGCGTCTGGTTGCGGTGATTCGAAATCAAGAAAGCCCTGCGCCGGTTGCGATCCGGATTCGATCGCCCTGGACGCGCCGGTTGAGGTTGAGGCAACGACTGCGGTGCGCGATCGTTGGCCCGTTTGCGCACGGAACCGATTAGTTTTGAAGTCGATGATTTCAACATCAACACCATCGCCGTTTGCCGCCGGCGTAATCAGCAGCTTGTCGATCGTGCCCGTCAGAATTCCGGCAGGGCGACGCAAACGAAAGCGCAGCTCACTCCACAAACCGGAGGAAGACAAATTTGATTTTTGAATTTCGAATTTCGAATTGACGGTTTCGTCGCTAGCTCGATGGGCCGCCGTCACGCGCTTGAAGACATCGCTCGCCAGATAGTTTCGCGCCAGGGGCATCAGATCGCGCACGGCTTGTTCGCTGTCGATCTCGAAAACTCTGCCGGCAAGCTCAGCTTGTTTTTGCCGGGTCACGTCTTCAAAACTGGCCCGCAAACGGTCTTCCGGTTCGTCGCCAACCGCGAATGTTTCGCAGAAACGATGAATCACGGCGCCCTTCAACGTGGCGGTGAGATTCGCCGGCGGCTCCGGCGCTTCAGCGTCATTCCAGGCCGCAAGTTCTTCCGTCCCGGGCGCGCGCAACATTCGATCGAAGTAGTACTGCCGGGAGCAGCGCTGGAAGTTGATCAACTGCGTCACGCTGAAGCGGCGCAGAGTCTGGCCCTTCTCGGGCGCGATCGGTTGCAGCAAAGGAAACAGTTCACTGAACGGCCGGGAAACATCAACGCCCGGCTCAACGACGTCGGCAAAGCGCGCCGGCGCAGCGCGGGGCTCGGACTGCGCAGCGCGAGCAATTCGCACGTCAATCCGAACATCGTCGCCGAACTGCTTTATCTCGCTTTGCGGATATTCGTCCAGCTCGAGCGCCTGCCAGATCCACGCCAGCCATTGTTCGCGCTCTGTCGCGCACAGGTTCTTAAGACTCTTGCGCGCGATCGCGCCCGAAAAGATCAGACGATCCTCGGCACGCGTGGCGGCCACGTAAAGCACGCGCATGCTTTCAAACTCTTCGCGCCAGCCGGCCCGCTTTTGCAGCTCGTCAAGAAGAGCGCCGCGCACCATCTGGCCGCGTCCATCGGGCACGCGTAAGCTCAGACCCTTGCGTCGATCGAGAATGAATGGGGCGTCGCGCCGGATCGGTTCGCGATGCAAATCGGGAATGATCACCACGGGGAACTCAAGTCCCTTCGCCTGATGAATCGTCATCAGCCGGACGACGTCCGCTGATTTGTCCATCTGGCCTTCGCTTTCGCGGCCGCCGACGGCTTCGAACTCTTCAACATAGTTGACGAAGTCGCGGATCAGGTTAGCCCCGGTTTTTTCGAACTGTTCAGCCAGGCGGAAAAGTTTTTCCACGTTTGCGATGCGATGCGCGCCGTCAAAGTTAGCTGCGATCACGGTCATGAATTCTGTCTCGGCAACCGCCTGCCGCAAAAGCTCGGCGATGCCGCATCGATTTCGCCGCCGGACCATCGCGTCAAGAAACGCTGACGCCTGATCAAGCTCCCTGCGCTCTTCATCGTCGATGAATTGAACCTCGCTTTGACTGCGCAGCGCTGGCCATAGATGGCGCCGGCGCAGTCTTTCCGGCTCTTGATCGCCACCAGTCTCCGGCCCGCAACGCAGCGCCAGCAGCGCGTTATCCGAAATGCCGCAAAGCGGCGAGCGCAACACTGCGGCCAGCGCCAACTCGTCAGTCGTGTTGTCGAGAAAACGCAGCAGTTGAATCAGATCAGTGATCTCTTCGCGCTGGTAGAACCCTTTTCCCTGAACGGTGAGATAAGGAATGCCCGCGCGACGTAACGCGCTCTCGTAAACCCACACGCCCGTCAGCGCGCGAAAGAGTATGGCGATGTCGCCGTAACTGCGGCCCGAGTCCACGAGCGATCCAATCCGCTCGACCACCTGATCGGCATCGCGCTCACGCACGTTCGGCTGATTCTGATCGTCAGCCGAATCATCATCTGATTCGTCTGGCTCATTCCTGGCCGCGTCGGGCAAGACACTGACCAGCAACTCGACCAGCGGCGACTGGTCTTGCCCGTCACGCTCGGGGATGCCTGGTTCGTGTTCGACGTAACCCAGTTGCCCCAAATGTTCCGCAGGAATTTCTGCGCGGGCGTGAAAGATTCGCTCGAACAGAAAGTTCAGCGAATCGATCAGAGGTTTCTGACTGCGAAAGTTGAGATGCAGCGGCACTTGCATACCGCCGGCGGCTTCGATCTCCGCACTCATTTCGCGAAAGACGTCCACGTCCGCCCCGCGAAAACCGTAAATCGATTGCTTGCGATCGCCGACAATGAACAGATTCGCTCCCGGCATCATGCCCAGCCTGGTCATCAGATCCCGCTGCAAGCCATTCGTGTCCTGAAACTCGTCGACTAAGAAGAAACGATAGCGCTCGGCGACCCGGCTCATCACTTCGGGATGATCGCTGAGAAGTTTCAGAGTCCGCAGTTGCAAATCGTCGAAATCAACCACCGAGAGGCGCTGCTTCTCTGCCTCCAGACGATCGTCGATTTCGCGGAGCAGTTTCAAGATGGCCAGCGCGTAATCCCGCGCCAGCAAATCGAAGCCCAGGGTCGGCACTTTGCCGCGAACTCGATCGCCGGATTTTGAACCCCAAAGCAACTCATCCACGCGCTCGACGGCGGAGGTGGTGCCCTTGCCCTTGCTTGGCCGCCATTCCCGGAGATCTTCGATCGCCTGGCAATAGGACCCGATCGTCTGTTCGTTTGGTGGAGCGGCCAGGATTGCGCGCAGCGCGGGCCAGGCTTGCGCGATCCTGAATCGCTTTTCCTCGGCCCCGCGCGACAGGCGGCGCACCGAAATCAGCTCCGCCATTGCGGCATCGAGCTCTTTGAGCGCCGTCTTGTAATCCGCTTCAGTGGCGTGGTTCGCCGCCGAAAGTTTCTGGATCGTGCCGAGCGACAATCCTTCGCCACGATACTTCCAATAGAGTTCGAGCAAAGCGCGGGCCAGCGCCGACCGGCCGGTTCCCTGTGTCAGTTGCACGATTTTTTCATAGCCATGATGGATCGCGTTCGTAAGCGATTCTTCGACTGCGGCTTCCAACAACATCACCGCCTGATGCTCGTCGAGCAGGACGAATTGCGGATCGATGTTCGCTTCAACCGGAAACTCATGCAGCAGCCGCGAGCAGAGTCCGTGAATTGTGGTGATCACGGCGCCTTCAAGCGCGCGCTTATGTCGCAACCAGCGTTTACGCTCGTCGCCTTCAGTTACGCGGAGCAGGTTGTCAATTGTTTCGCGCACGCGCTCTCGCATCTCGTTTGCGGCGCGATTCGTGAAGGTGATGGCTACGATGTTATCAACGGACACTCTTTGGGTGCGGAGAATTTCGAGATAGCGCTCAACCAGCACGAACGTTTTGCCAGCGCCCGGCCCGGCGGTGACGGACAAATGGCGGTCGAGGGTGTGTGCAGCTGCCGCCTGCTCGGGTTTAAGGACGCGCGGCTGAGAATCTGTGAGTTCGGCTTTCATTCCGTAGGAACTATTCAGAGCCCGCTTTAAGCGGGCTTCCCGCAGGTTAATTAGGCCAGCGCTTGAGCGCTGTTTCAAAAATAAGGGTTCTAGATTAAACGGTTGGTCCAATAACCCTGCGGGAAAGCCGCGTGAACGCGGCTATATCGATCCGTCCAACGACTGATTAATGAACACTAAAACTCACCCGGCGTGTTCTGCGCTTGCTCTGGGGGAGCTTTCGGATCGTAGGGTGTGCCGATGAACCTTTTCGCTACCGCCTGCGCGTTGTTGTAATCGCTGCCGGTTTGCATGGCTTTCTGGTATTCGGCGACTGCGCGTGGCCGATTCCCCTGCGCGTCGTAGGCGTTGCCGCGTTTGATGCGCGCCCAGGCGTCGATCCACGCGGGCTTGCTGCTGACCGCGTCCAGCGCCGCTTGAAAATTGTCGAGCGCCAACTGCCAATTCTTTTGTTCGAAGTAAACCAAACCCAGATTGTAGTAAACCCACGCGTTGTTCCGATCGAGCTTCAGCGCAGATTCCAGTTGCTGCTGCGCTTCGGCGTACTGTCCTTCATGAAACAGCTCAATGCCGCGGCGCGCGACGATCGAAACTTTCAACTCGTCGGACATGCGCAGGATTTTGTCGTTCGGATCGACTTCGGCAGCGATGGGCTGCCCGTTCGACTCGAAATCAAAATCTTCGCTCCGGCCATCGAGATACAGCGTCTTGGTTTGCGAGTCGCCTTCGGAGCGCAGCGTCAACTCAACCGGCATGTGCAGGTTCTCGAAATTCTGCCGCACGGTGCCGCGCGTGCGAAACTTGCCGGCGCGCGTGCGAATGATTTGATAGTCAACGTTGAATTCGGGCACGCCAGTGCCTTCGACCCATTGCGCGAAAAAGTAGCGCATGTTTTTGCCGGCCACCTTTGACGTCAGCCGCTCGAAATCGTCGATCGAAGCGCTCTTGTTCCGATACTGATCGAGGAACTGGCGCAACAGATCATTAAACTGATCCTTGCCCAGCGTTTCCCGCAGCATGCGAAAAACCATCGCGCCTTTGTAGAGGACGATCGACTGGTAAGCGGCCGACTGATCGTCCAGCGCCGCCGGCGCGCGCACGATCGAAGAAGTCTGCTCGAAAGTCAGCGCGCGCTCCTGCTCTTCGCGCTGGGCCGCGTCAAGTTGCGCGCCGTTCAGCGTCGACTCGCGCAAAGCGAACGCGCTCCACTCCGCCAGTCCCTGCGAAATCCAGGCATCGTCAAAGGACTTCAGGCCAATCGATTGTCCCCACCATTGATATGCAACTTCGCGCTGCAAGCGTTCGTCAGACGCCGGCCGCGCCGCATCGAAAAACCTGGAAGCGAGAAACAGAATTCCCGGACCCGAATAAGCCTCGATGGCTTCATCGTCGGTTTGCGCCACGATGAAGTGAGATCCAAATGTCGGCGCGCCATACTGGTTCGTATAAAACTCCAGCGCGCGGCCCATCGACTCGCCGTAGTTGCTGATGCGATTTTCGCTGCCCGGCTTGACGAAAAACTGCAGCTCGTACTTTCCGAACCTGAGCGACTTGACGACGTACTGGCCGGCGATGAAATTGCCGATTAGCACCGGCTGCTTGTTCACGAAACGAAAACGCGTCGTGCCGGTCTTATCAACCTGCGGAGTCACCGGCTCGTCACTGATTCCGCCCACCTGGACTCCGGTTGGCACGATCACCGTAATTTCCGAGGTCGCGCGGTCGGCGGCATAGTCGTGGAACGGAAACCAGCGCGACGCATACATCAGATAAGATCCTTCCGGTCCGACGTATGCCAGACGCTTGTTCGCGAGCGGTCCGCCCTCCGGAGAAGTTAGCGCGCCGCTCCAGCGTATGCGCAGCGTGGCCGGCTGGCCTGCGGGCACGACCTGTCCCAGGTCGATGCGCACGTTCGGCCCCAGCGCTCCCGCACCGACCGCGTCCTGCACCACGCCGGTGAGCGCGTGTCCATCCTTCTCAACCCCGTCAACATGCAGCGATCCGTTCAACTCGAAAACGATCGAGCGGGTCGCGTCCTGCGGCACGAAAGTAATATCCGCGCCGGCGCGCAAGACATGCTCGTCAGGATTCAACTGAACTTCGATGCGATAGTTGGTGACGTCGTAGCGCGAACCGGCTACAGGTGGTTGCTGGGCCGGCGCGGCCGATCCGAAAAAGCAAAGCGCCAACGCGACGCTGCCAAAGGAGAGAAGGATTGGTCTAAGCATAACGGCGATCGGTTTGAGAACCAGCATTATAGTTCGACGTATCACTCGCCCGCCAGCAACGGGCGGTATTTCTGTTTAGAGTTGAAGCTTTAGCTTGCGCCTTGTAACCCGGCAACCTAAAGGTTGAACTCCGCAACGCGTCGGCTTGGATGGTATCGGGGGCAGGCACGGTTGGCTGACGACGGAGGAAAACTCGACCGTTCGATGCGGCCCTTTGCGCTGCTTGACAGGCGGCCCACGGACGCATAGATTCAGTCTCGCTTCGTTTCCAATAGACCTGCGAATGGCCGCGGTTTGTGGCTAGTCTTCGCTGCTCAGCAAGGAATCCAACGAGGAATCCAAACGCTACTGTCTTGATTCCAAAACCAGGAGTTTCGATCTTATGAGACTGCACAAAACATTTTTCATTGCGACGATGCTCGTCGCTTTGGCGGGCACGGCTCTGGCCCAGGCGGGCCGCAGCCTCCACGTTGATTTAAAAGAAACGCGTCTGGCAAACGGCCTGCACGTCATCACCGTCGAAGATCACAGCGCGCCGGTCATCGCGGTCAACGTTACTTACAACGTCGGCTCGCGCGACGAAAAGCAGGGCCGCACCGGCTTTGCTCACCTCTTCGAGCACATGATGTTTCAGGGCTCAGAGAACGTCG
>WNFO01006402.1_pt1 | contig 10401 bp, 10 predicted proteins | sample 5400251 | NCBI WGS metagenome assembly WNFO01 (sample SAMN13153354, study PRJNA577476) | soil metagenome | isolation source: 100 cm saprolite under Madrone tree | place: USA:California | collected 2016-06-14 | reverse complement strand
CCTTATCCGCGGCCGGAACAGCGAATTCATTTCGGTACCACCACGGCACCGCGTAGGGACTGTCGGCGGGCATTTCTTCGTTCGCAAATTGGCCACCGATTTTATATGCGACGCCGGGAAAGCTGCGCAGGTTTATTCCGAAGTAGGGATTTTTGTAAACGCCATTTTCAACGAGGACAGCGAAAACCGTTTTGGGCGTGGATGTCGGGTACCAGCCGCGGGTGGAAAAACCAGGTTCAGAAACCTGGTTGCCGGACGCGGGAACCTGCGCGGAACTCTGCACTTTCCACCCGGCGCGCAAGACGGTTTGCGCTGAGACTGAAGCGGTAACCAAAAACAAAAAGGCGCTGCCAGCAACAGCGGCTGCGAGCACGCAGGAAATAATTCGCCCGGAAAACGGAGCCCCCTGAAACGCGGCGAATGGACCATTGCGGCGAGAACCATTCATCTTTGATACTCCAGTATTAAATCGATTCAGTAAGATCCCTGTATTGACGACTGTTTGTCTGAGGTAGTGTAGTCCGGCACGGTTCCCGGAACAACCGCACGATCACAGAAATCACCCATCGCGAGGACATTCAGAGAGCCAGCAAAAAAAGCCCCCCGCACTCGGCGGAGGGCTTTCACAGTTAGACCCATCGAAAAGGCCGGCTACTTGGACGGATTGATAAAGGCGTTATTCGCGTGCGAGAGCTCGACTTCAGGAAGCTCAGTCTTGATCTGGATACGGACCAACTTGCCTTTCGCTCCTCCATCGCCCGCGAACGCGAGCAGATACTGATTGCTTAGATGAAGTTGAAGTTCTTCCAGATACGGCTTGAACGAAACCGGAGCAGTGAAGCCTAAATAAAAAGTCTCTCCGCCGGTCTCATCAGTCATCTTGTCAAGATTGTTCTGGGCAAGATTGACCAGGCCGAAAGAATGGCTGCGGTGCCCGGCGCTTGGTGAGTAAATGCTCCAAAGATTGACATTCTCGCGCTGCGCACGGGAAATCACAGTATCCACGTCGGGATAAAACGGACCAAACGGTCCGCGAAAAAAATCTATGCCCGAGGAAATAAGCAAAAGGGAACGACGGCTGCCCGTATCCGGCCAGCGCTTTAACCAATCAATGACCGCCAAATATGGACTGGAGCCAGCGCCGAACCGGCCTAACGGGATCCGCAGTGCTTTCGCGGCAAGCGCATGGTCGGTGGTAAAATCCTGCGCGATTTTCGCTTCAGAGTTCGAGGCGTAGGCGATTGCCACTGCGGTGTTTGGCGGCTGCGCCATGATGAATTCCCGTAAGTCGTTCCACTGGCCGGCGACAGTGCTGTCTAGCGAATCGTCAATGAGGATAGCGAGACCCAACGAGTCTGCTTTCTCCCATCCTGCAACCTGCTTTCTTTCCTTATTTACGGTGAGTTGCACGTCTTCCTTGGAGACGGGCGGAGGAGGAACATTCTTCTTTCCGATAGCAGTTACGGTAATCGTGGCTTTCCCTGTGTTGGCCGCGTCGGGCGTTTCCGCAACCAGCGTCGCGGAGCAGGCCAGCGCCAAAAAGGCGGCTAGCGTGGCTGCAGTCCTAGTGATAGCGTTCATGATTCTTTCACTCCCTTTCGTTGTTCCTTTGTGGTTAGATGCGGCGCGGGCATTCCGGGTGATCACCGACATTCTATACGGCCTGCCAGCCGACAAAATAAAATAATTGGACAATCAAGTATGAAACCCAGAACGGAGGAAAAAGTTTCTGCGACCACGAGAGCGTTCGACGTTTGTGTGATCGGAGGCGGAGCTACAGGCGCTGGGTGCGCGCTGGACGCTCAGCTGCGCGGTTTGAGCACTATTCTATTGGATGCAGGCGACTTCGCTTCGGCAGCTTCGAGCGCCTCGACAAAGCTCGTTCACGGCGGGGTGCGCTACCTCGAGCAGGCAATCAAAAGTTTCAACCTGGAAGAGTACCGGATGGTAAAGAACGCATTGCGCGAAAGGCTGTACATGCTGGCAAACGCGCCACACCTTGCGCATCCGGCGCACTTTCTCGTGCCTGTGTATTCCTGGGCGCGAGCCGCTTACTATCTGATAGGAATGAAGTTGTACGACGCCGTTGCCGCCGAGAGTAATCTGTTTCCGAGCCGCTTTTTATCGCGAGAAGAAACTCTCGAGAGTCTGCCGGGGCTGAAGGCGCAAGGCCTCCGCGGAGCTGTGTGCTATTCGGACGGCCAGTTTGACGATGCGCGGTATGATCTGGCGCTGATCGAAACGTTTGTGGCGGCAGGTGGAACGGCGCTCAACTACGCGCGGGTGAGCGAATTTCTGCGTAACGACGCCGGAATGCTTACCGCTGCAACGGCACGCGACGAAATCTCCGGTGAACTGCTTTCTGTCTCGGTAAGAAAATTTGTGAACGCTACGGGAACCGGCGCAGACAAGATTCGTACACTGGCAAATCCGATGCTTGCCGCACGAATGCGTCCGAGCAAGGGGGTGCATCTTCTTTTTCCCGCCGAGACGTTCGCTGGGACCGACGCGCTGTTGGTTCCTCACACTGAAGACGGCCGTGTGATATTTGCGGTGCCGTGGCAGGGAAGATTGCTGGTGGGAACCACTGATGATGAAGTAACGGCGGCGACGAGAATGGTGGTTACAAAAGACGAAGCGGAATACTTGTTGCGACAATTGAATCCGTACCTCGAAATTCCTCTCCGCCCCGACCAGGCGCTCAGCGGAATGGCTGGATTGCGGCCGCTGGTGGCAGCTGCTGAGGGACGAACCGCGACCAGCAAACTCATCCGCGATCACGAAGTGGAACTTGACAGTTCGAGCGGATTGATCAGCATTCTGGGCGGCAAATGGACAACGCACCGGTTGATGGCCGAGGACACGATTGACGCCGTGCAGCGCGAAATGGGCGGATCAGTAACGCCGAGCCGGACCAAGCAGTATGCGCTGGCGGGCGCTGCCGGCTATGACAAAGGTTTTTCAAAAGAGATTGAGAAAGAGTATTCTCTCCCCGCCGATGTCGCCCGGCATCTTGCAGGAAAATTCGGCACGCGGGCGCTCGAGATTCTGGAACTGCTCAATGAGAATCCATCCTGGAACCGGCGCATTACGACGGGACTCCCTGCGATCGAAGCGGAAATTGTTTTCTGCATCCGCTATGAAATGGCGGAAACGATCGAGGACCTTTTGGCACGCCGCACCGGCTCGCAATTTTATGGCTGGAAAGCCGCAATCGAAGCGGCGCCGCGCGCGGCGGAACTGCTAGCACAGGAAAAACACTGGGAAGCAAGCCGAACTGCAGCTGCGCTCTCAGAATATACGACAAAAATCCGTACCTTTCTGAATGAGCTCGGTCTGAGCGAGGGCTAACGAGTGAAACGCTACATTGGAGCAATCGATCAAGGAACGACGAGCACGCGATTCATGTTGTTCGATGCCGATGGCCGCATCGTCAGCGTTGCGCAGAAAGAGCACCAGCAGATTTATCCGAAACCAGGCTGGGTCGAACACGATCCGGCAGAGATTATACGGAATACGAATGAGGTTGCAGAAGAGGCGCTCGCAAGGGGCGGAATTTCGGTCAGTGAGCTTGCCGCGGTTGGAATCACCAACCAGCGGGAGACTACCGTAATTTGGGAGAAGAAAACCGGTAGGGCGATTGCAAACGCGATCGTCTGGCAAGACACGCGAGTGGCGGACGAGGTGTCGCGCTATGCGTCGGAGGGAGGACAAAATCGGTTTCGCGAAGCGACAGGTCTGCCGTTGAGCACTTACTTCAGCAGCCTGAAAGTACGCTGGCTCTTGGACAACGTTACCGACGCACGCGCGAAGGCGGAAGCTGGCGAATTGCTGTTCGGAACGATAGATGCCTACCTCGTGTGGCATCTGACGGGCGGCACGGTTGGCGGAGTGCATGTTACCGACGTAACAAACGCAAGCCGCACGCAGTTCTTGAACCTCGAAACGCTGCAGTGGGATTCAGCGTTGTTGAGAGCGTTCGAAGTCTCGGAGAGCCTGCTTCCCTCCGTAAAATCCAGCAGCGAAGTGTACGGGGAGGCGACGATTCCCGCGCTCAAAGGAGTACGCATTGCCGGGATTCTTGGCGACCAGCAGGCAGCGCTCGCGGGACAGGCTTGTTTCGAGCCGGGCAAAGTCAAGAATACCTATGGCACAGGCTGTTTTCTGCTGATGAACACCGGCGAGCGCATGGTGCCTTCAGCCTATGGATTGCTCACGACTGTTGCGTACAAATTTGGCGAGGCTCCGGCGCATTACGCGCTTGAGGGGAGTGTTGCGATCACTGGAGCGCTGGTGCAATGGCTGCGGGACAGCCTGGGCATGATTGAAAAGAGCGGCGACGTGGAGACGTTAGCGCGCAGCGTCGAAGACAACGGCGATGTCTATTTTGTTCCGGCTTTCAGCGGGCTTTATGCGCCGTACTGGAAAGATTCGGCGCGTGGCGTGATTGCGGGCTTGACGCGTTATGCAAACAAAGGACATCTGGCACGCGCGGTGCTCGAGGCTACGGCTTACCAGACGCGCGATGTGGTTGAAGCCATGGAGAAAGACGCGGGGATTGAGTTGAAGAGTGTCCGTGTGGATGGCGGAATGGTCGTCAACGAGTTGTTGATGCAATTTCAGGCAGATATCTTGAATCGTGAAGTCGTGCGGCCTGTGGTGCAGGAGACGACTGCGCTGGGCGCGGCCTACGTGGCCGGACTTGCGGTTGGTTTTTACAGCGACGTGGAAGCACTGCGAGCTAAATGGAAGTCCGATCGCATTTGGAAACCCGAGATGGGTCAAGCGGACAGGGACAGGCTTTACCGTGGCTGGAAGAAAGCCGTTACGCGATCTTTCGACTGGACGGAAAACTGAAGCAGGGAGTACTGGATGAACTCAGCCTGGCTGGGAGAATTTATGGGAACCATGATCCTGATCCTGCTTGGCGATGGCGTCGTGGCGGGCGTGTTGCTGAAAAAATCGAAGGCTGAAGGCAGCGGGTGGATGGTGATTACCGCAGGCTGGGCATTCGCCGTGATGGCGGGAGTTTTCGTTGCGATCGCCTGCGGAAGCAGCGATGCGCATCTGAATCCGGCGGTAACCATTGGGATGGCCGTGCGCGCCGGAACTTTTCAGAAAGTTTTGCCCTACTTCGTTGCGCAGGTGTTGGGAGCAATGGCCGGAGCGGCGCTCGTCTGGGTACATTATTTGCCGCATTGGAAAGAAACGGCGGAGAAGGACGTTAAGCTAAGTTGCTTCTGCACCGGGCCAGCCATTCGCAGCGCGATACCCAATCTTCTGAGCGAAATAATCGCAACATTCGTTCTGGTTTTTGTGGTTGGTGCGATTTTTTCAAAGGCAGTGGCTGCAGGCGGATTGGCGAACGGCCTGGGACCATACCTAGTAGCCAGCTTGGTTTGGGGCGTCGGACTTTCCTTAGGCGGCACAACGGGATATGCGATAAATCCGGCGCGCGATTTTGGCCCGCGACTCTCGCATGCGATCCTGCCGATCGCGGGAAAAGGCGGCTCCGACTGGCGTTACGCGCCGATTCCGATCCTGGGGCCGCTTACCGGCGGCATACTTGCAGGATTCGTGCTGCGAAGCTTGGGGATCTAGTCCGTATGGTTATAGCGCATCAGTAACCAGCGATATCTAAAGTCTCTTGCCAGAGTGCGTTACTCGGTCTCGAACCGTAACTGTACGACGAGCATAACGCTGCCTGGCACGGGCGGAAGAGGCAGCTTTAGGTACGATCCCTTCGGCAGACGTATCTACAAATCCTCGTTAGCAGTCGCGAGTGTCTACGCATATAGTGAAGGCATCCTGATAGAAGAGACCAATGTGTTTCGGGAGCCGCTATTGCCCCTACTCGCGAGGACTGAATATCGACGAGCCGCTGGGCATGCTCCGCAGCGGCGCGCGACCAGCTACTAGCAACGCCGATGGCCTCGACTGCGTGACTTCGCTAAGCAGCGCAGCCGGAGCACTGGCCCAGAAGTACACGTTCGACTCGTTCGGAAATCAATCCGCCGGGTGCCGCATGCGCCAAATTTGCGTGTGCGGGTTTAGAGTCAATTTCGAGCACCACGTCCCGCAGATTTCAAAGCAGTTCTTGCGGATGAATGCGATAATCGGCATTCATGCAGGAGGTTTCCCATGGCTACAGGCTCTGAAAGCGTGATTGTCCAAGACCCCGAAGTCCATAGTGGAGAACCAGTTTTCCGCGGAACGCGTGTACCCTTTCAAACTTTGCTGGACTACCTGGAAGGCGGCGAAACGCTGGACGAATTCCTGAAACAATTTCCTGGCGCAACCCGCGAGCAAGCCATCGCTGCGCTGGAAGAAGCAAAGTCACTGGTTCTTGCACGCTTCGCAAAATGAAAATTCTCATCGATGAGTGCTTGCCAAGTGAATTGAAAGAGACCCTTACCACGATGGGCCATGACTGCGTTCTTCTTGGCGCCAAATCCGGCTCGCCGGACCGTCTGACAACGGCGAGCTTCTGGCCATTGCCGAAGGCCGTTGGGAAGTCCTGCTCACCAGAGATCGAAACATCAAGTATCAGCAAAACATGACTGGCCGCAGCGTTTCTATCGTAATCCTGCGCGCCAAATCGAATCGCATAAAGGATCTTTTGCCACTTATGCCGACCTGTGCTCAGGCGCTTCTGGCCATCCAACCCCGGTCAAGTGGTCGACGTCGGTCCCCTCTAGCCAAATCCTCATGCAACCCATCACACCTGTTCCATCGCACTACCGCCCAACTGCGGGCCTCCTGCCTCTTCACGTCGGTAGGAATGGAGGGAGATCTCGTTAGTGGTAATCGTTCAGAGTTGGACGACCGAAAGACCAGGGATTCTCTGAAAATCGCGGAGGTTCAGCGTCGCAACTTCGTAGCCGAGATGCAACGCTGTCGCGCCGATCAGCAAGTCCTCGAACGCAAACTGGATGCCCATCGCTTCCTGTTGGCCTTCGATGCGCCCGGCCAGCCGCGCGATGTCAAGCGTCACCGGATGTACCGGCACATCGCTCGAAAGGCGCTCGATGAACTCCAACCGTCGTTGCTGCTGCGCTTGAGTTTTGGTTCGATAGTCTCCATGCACCAGCTCTGCGATGGTCACTACCGACACAATTTCTCGCCCCCGAGCCGCCTTCACTTGTTCTAGAATTTCCCGGACGGTGTGGCCTCTGCGTTCGGCGGCGATAATAACGCTGGAGTCGAGGACTATTCCCACGCTGGCGGGTTCCACGGCTTGCGGTGGCTGAGAATCTCTTCTACGTCTTCCGCGAAATCTGATCAAGGATCGGGGCCTTGCCGGTTTCTTCTTCGTGCGCTTTAGCTAACGCAATGCACTCGGAGATGTTGCGGCGCACTGGCTCGGCGGCATGCAGGACCGCCACAGGCCGTTCGCCATTTTCGACCACGACTTCCGCGCCCGCCCGGACGCGTGTCATCAGCGCGGCAAAGTCGCTGGCCGCTTCCGCCTCCGAGATGTGAATCACGTCCCTAGCCATGAAGTGATTATACCACGGAGAATGCTTGACTCTGATCCGTAGGGGTTACAGCAAATCAGTAACTGGCGTTTCATCCGCCTTATGTTTTGGCAGTCCGTTTGCGTTTCTTCCTGGCCTTTGCCCACCGTGCCTTCGCCGCTTTCTGAGCAATCTGAGTTCTCCGCTCAGGTGTGAGCGTTTCCATTCGTGCCTTTGCTCCCTTCTTGCCTCCTTTTTTACCGCCCTTGCGACCCATCTCTCGCATAACGGTGGAAATCAAGTCGGGATTCATAGCCCAAATTCTAATAGGGACGGACCGCATATGCCAACGATAGCCTCTTGACACTGCCGGAGAAGACGGAGTAGATTTATGCTTGCTGCGCTTCAAGCATGAGAAGTTCGCGAAGCGTTCAAGAGCGAGCGGGACGCGCCAAGTGCTGAAACACCGGACGCGCCCCTGACCAAAGTCGCCTGGGTTAGAGGCAACGATGGCTGGAATAGAAAGTATCGGGTTCGCCCTTTGGGTGCAACCCGCCCATCTCCGTTTCGTTTCCATCGCACGCTCCATCCCCCTGCGCGTCGCGCATCCCCCGCCGTAGTTCTGTGGCACTGAATCCGTTTGTCCATCCGGGTCGGCACTCGACTCCATCGGAGACGTGTGTCCCGACGCACCTCATTAACCGCCGAACTTGCGGCCATTTCGCCGCCGAAAGGATATTTCGTCATGCAGAAAGCATATCTGATCGAAGCGTTGTACTTGGTGAATCAAGGCACGGACGAAGCTGTTCGTGGTCTGCAACGACTTAAAAAGGCCCCAGGATTCACGGAAGAAACTTACGGAGATACCCTAGCGACGCTTGAGCACGCCCGCGCCATGGTGAACTTGCAATTTTTTGGCGACATGCAGGCTAGTGAACAGAAGGACGCCACACACTTCGAACGCCTAGAAAACAAAAGCAGCACGAAGGACTCCATACCATGAAACGCAGACCAGTTCCTCACACGCACCATCTGAAAACCGCTATACGAAAAATCGACAAAATCGTTTGGAAGCTTCACGACGAACAATTGGCGGCTGATATCGCGTATGTTCTTACGGTCAGCAAGGGAGAGAAGTGCGAGATTCGAAAACTGTTTGCAGCAAAATTCACAGCTTTCGGAGACCTATCGGCTGAATTGGAACGCAAACTCACGCCGAAGGAAAGGCGTCGTGCCGTTCGGCTCTCAGCCTATGAGGGCGAAATGGCGGCTTTGCACGACGCAGCAGAACGGCTTCAATCACGCATGGAAGCATCCTACATGCAACAAAGGCGATTCAAGAACGGCATTCTGGATGATTCAGAAGAGCGACATCTAAAGGCCGCGAATGCGCGCAAACGTCCCGGGACTGGCTGATCGGAGAGATGCAGGCTCTATCCGCTGATGCTCTGACGCGGAGGACCGCTCGATCTTGTGTGCTGACGATAGGGATTCGCGGCTCGGTTCCATCGCGGATCAATGCGACACGTCGCGCGCGAGTTGCTCGGTAAGATGGCCCTTGTTGTTCGTATAGATTTGCGCATCATAGCGTGCGCGCGACACTAGCACATACGCCAACATACGATTCACGAGTTTTTCTCCTGCTTGCTCCGTATCCACGCGAACGGGCACGTGGTCGACGGTTTGACCCCTGGCAGCTCTGGCTCGTTACTGCGTATCCGTAGTCGAGATGCGCGTTGTTTTTGACGTCGAACGCGACGGTGCGGCCTGAGTCGAGGCGCAGTTGCGATAACCAATTCCAGTAATGTCCTATCCCGTTGGGAGAGCTCTCCGCCGAGATCGAATTAACCAAACTGGCGATTTGGCCTGCGGTATCATGTTTTCCTCGTCAGACTTACCAATCCAGACGCTTATTTATTAATTGCTTTTAAGTTCCTAAAGGGGATCTTGAAAAAACATACCCAACGCAATGAACTGCATGACCGAATCTTGGTAATCTGAGCATCAGAGGACTCCGATGGGCGCGACACGCGCATTGTTGTTGGCAGCTTCGCAAAATCGCTGGCTAAGAGAACGCGCAAGCCAGTATAAATTCGTAAAGAGAAGCGTTTCGCGATTTATGCCGGGAGAAACTTTGGACGACGCGATCGCTGCGGCGCGTGACTTGAAGAGGGGAAACATCGCTGCGGTGCTTACGCATCTTGGCGAAAACATTTTTGACAAGCGGGAAGCGGAAAATATTGCTGCGCACTACCAGCTTGTGCTGGAAAGAATCCGAGCTGAGAATCTGGACGCCGAAATTTCTGTCAAGCTTACGCAATTGGGACTCGATCTTTCGCCAGAACTTTGCGAGCAGAATTTGCGGCGCCTGCTTTCCACGGAAAATCCGTTAAGGACACTTTGGATAGACATGGAAGCGAGCAGTTACGTGGAGGCCACCCTCGGACTCTACACGCGGCTTCTCGCGGATTACCCGAACGCCGGAATCTGTTTGCAGGCTTACCTGCATCGAACAGCAGCGGATATTGACGCGTTACGCGACATGAAGCCGACGATTCGTTTAGTAAAGGGCGCATACGCTGAGCCGCCGGATGTCGCGATACGGAGCAAGCCAGCGATCAATACAAATTATTTGCTGCTGGCGGAGAATTTGCTTCGAAATCAGATACGGGGCGAAGTGCGCCGCGCTGCATTTGCAACGCATGACCCTGCGCTGATTCATCACATTGCTGATTTCGCCGCTGCTAATGGTATTTCACGCAGTGAAGTCGAAGTGCAAATGCTATACGGAATACAACGAGGGGAACAAGAGCGTCTGGCGGCAGGCGGTTGGCGTTCTGGAGTATTAATCGCGTATGGAGATTATTGGTATCCGTGGTTTGTGCGCCGGCTTGCGGAACGGCCTGCGAATCTTTGGTTATTGCTGCGAAATTTAGCGGGTGAT
>WNFO01006400.1_pt1 | contig 10401 bp, 9 predicted proteins | sample 5400251 | NCBI WGS metagenome assembly WNFO01 (sample SAMN13153354, study PRJNA577476) | soil metagenome | isolation source: 100 cm saprolite under Madrone tree | place: USA:California | collected 2016-06-14 | reverse complement strand
CGACCGTTGGACGGTCGACTTTTGCGGACGCGTTTGCGGCCTTGGCCTTCACAAGCAGGATGGAAAGCGTCTTCTGCATGGTCATGGCCCTCCGGTATTCCATCGTCAGGCGATCCCAGAAATGATTCTGGTCGGGCATGGTCTCGAGCACATCCACACTCGCTTGGTGCTGCAAGGTGACATTGCGTTCCAGCTCCGTCAGCACCTGCTGCTTCAATTTGCGCACCGTGCGCTGGTGGTCGAGCAGGTAGCCAACAAACAACAGGGTGAGTGCGCAGAATCCGAAGAAGGCGGCCCGTAATGTCGCCTTATTCCCCACGGGATGGAGGAATACCAGCGGGTACATGAACACAGCTAGGCCCGCGGCCTGCACCAGAACAAACGCAGCGGCTAGAATCGTGAGCTGCAGCTCACGGCGCTCGAGCTTATCGAGTTCAGTGCGATTCAGCGTGCCCATATGGTTTCTCTTACCATGATCTGGCCAGTGGCCTCGCTGCACAATGGGCGCGAAGTACTGTGTGGCGGAAATGTCACTGTCCTTGCGGCAGGGAAAATTTTTGCCAGCCGTGCTCAGCGCTGGTGGCGGGGAGAGTGGCGCAGGGATCGGCGGAGGGGACGCGTGAGATTTAGTAGTGCGAACCAAACGGGGTGCCAGACACCGTAATACAAAACACGGCCTGCTTGGCGAAGGTAGCGTTTTGCGGCAGACAAATACCTGAAAACATTTGGCTTAAGTCTTTCCGGCGAGAGGAGTTCGGTGGCGTCGGCGATGGTGCGGAGGTAGCGCCACCCCCCCCGCAAGCTGGGCATTGCGCCCCGCTTCTTCGCGGGTCCACACGCCGGCCTTTCCTTGCGGATGGTAGCTGTAGTCATGATTCTGGTGGATTGCCATCACCGCGCGCGAAGCATCGATCACCGGCTTGCCCGAATCCAGCGCTTTCCACACCAGCCAGTTGTCCCAGAAGACGCGCAGGACGAACGGCGGCATATCCGGTCCGTAGAGGCTGCGGGAGAAGGCGAAGTAGTCGATCCATTCGGCCGTGCGCCTCCGGCCACGTTGCGAGACCAAGCCGCGCAGATCGGACTCCCAGTTCAGGTTGGCGAATGCCAGCGGCTCGGTGATATTGGTGTCCCAGCGGCGGCCGACCATCAGGAATTCGCGGTGCATGGCGCGCACCCGTTCGGTGGCGCGGAGGAAATCCTGCATCAAGATGATGTCGCAATTGATGTAGCACAGGATCTCGTGCTGGGCGATGGCGTGGGCGCGGGCAAAGAGATAGTCCAGCCGCTTGGTGCCGAATTCGTTGCGCTCCACGAAAGGCTCGTGACGCAGGCCGAACTCGAGGCATGTTTCGGCAGCGCCAGGATCATCGCCGAAGGGAATCACTTCGATGCCGGGATGGAGGGCCTTCCAGGATTGCAGCGCGTTGCGCTGGATTACGCCGATGTGGTCGCGGAAGGGCTTGGCGGTAGCGAAAATGGTCAGCATATACGTGACGTCTATTACGGAGGGGCAGGTCGCGACTCGAAACAGGAGCGACTAGTTTCCGTTTGGGAGGAAGAGAGATCCTTCGCTCCCGATGGTCGTTCAGGATAGACATGCTTCGTGGCATGTCTAGTTAACAATAACTGGACCCCCCTCCCCCTGTTTTTTGTAAGTGTTGATTCTAAAGAGGATTAAGTTGTTTAAAATGAACACTTATATAAGTGCGCATTCTAAAGGACTTAAGAGGGAGTCAGTTCGCTGGGACATTGTAGCCAGCGACCGAATCTTCTTATACATGTTACCATAAGAGTACAGTGCTAGTCAAGATAAATCTGTAAATGAATTGAAAATGAACAACATCTGGCTGGCGAAACGCGGAGTACGCGCACCGTTGCCGATTGATTTTCTAACCTAATATAGAGGATGCTGGTGCTTGAGAACGGCGCTCTTCTGGCGACACTTGTAAGTGGGAAAGCAGGGTATTTTGTTCTGGCTGAGCCTAGTGGCAATCGTTGTCGCGGCACCTCTCCTGCTGCTTGGCTTCTACTATTGGGCCTCCAAGGATTCCGGCGTCGACCGCGAGATCGCGAAGGAACGTTTTCAAGCCGAGCAGGAATTGCGGTGGCTGCGTCGCTCCGACGAGAACGCAGGCGCGCCGACTCGTAACTTCAAGTAAACTCTCAGGGTTTTCCCGCCGGCAGCGCCAGAACATGTTGTTCATCAATGGATTTGCAGGCATAGCCGCGGCGGGCGAACTCGCCCAGCAAGACCCGGTGGTTTTCGGCGCTGTGCATTTCGCATAGGATGATGGGGCGTTTCTCCGCCAGCAAACGTTGCGCCCCGCGAAAAACCTCCAATTCCGCGCCTTCCACATCGCACTTAAGAAAATCCGGCGCCGGCGCAGCCCGCACGTACTCATCCAGAGATACTGCGTCAACCTGGATGGTATCGGCCGCGCCGTTCGCAACGACGTGGCCGAGTCCGCGATCCGGAGACGTGACGGGATCCGTGCGCGCAAAGAAAACAGTGCCGGGTTCGGACCACACGGCCTTTTCTTCAACGGAAATGGAGCCGAAATTATTGCGGACAATATGTCCACGAAGTCGCACGGCAATCTCTGGATCGGCTTCAAACGCTATGACACGGCCATCTTCCCCGACAATTCGGGCGGCAAGAAGCGAGAAGAAACCAACATTCGCGCCGATATCGTAGAAAGTCATGCCAGGACGGAGATAGCGCTGCAGCGCGGCTTGCACATCGGCCTCGCCGCCGCCTTCGAAGTAAGTGCTGCCGGTGCGCGGGTTCAAGTGCAGCCACAGTCCCTGCGCCGGACCGCGCAGGACTTGCACCCAGACCATTGAATCGCGAGGCACAAGCCTTCCACTGGCCCAGCGGAGGCAGGGACCGACGACGGGCAGCCGGCGCAGCCCCGCCAGGGGCGATGCATAGCGGAGAAAGAGTTGCGCCAGCTTGCTACTCGAGGAACTCAAACTATTTCACCACCGGAAAACTGCCGGCACCTACCTGGCCTTTTGACGCAAGCCGATCTTGTGCCGCACGGGACGGGTTGAATTCAGCAGGCGAAACCAGACCGGACTAAACCATTCTCGCAGGGTGCGCCCTAGCTGAACGAACCCCCGTCTGTAATTCTTGCGGATGCCGCCCTTCCCCAGAACGAACATGGCGTCTCCCAGAGTGCGGAATGTTCCACGGCTTTCCAGAAGCCGATAGTTTTCCTGAGCTTCCGCGCCTTCCCAAACACCCTTCTCACCGTCCGCATGGTAGGAGTAATCATGGTTCTGGTGCACGGCGCACACCGCGGCAGACGCGTCCACCACGGGGACCCCGGCATCCAAGGCATACCAAAGCAGCCAGGGATCCCATCCCGGGCGGCCGATGACAAATTCCGGGATTTTCTGATAGTACAGGCCTTTGTCGAACACGAAATAGTCGATCCACTGATGTGGTCTCTGGTGACCCGCTTCAAGCGCACGCTTCCGGAGGGCTTTCTCCCAATCCGGAGCTTTGAAATCCAAGGGTTCGCGAATGTCCGTGTCCCACCGGCGCCCCGCCATCAAGAAACGATCGAAAGACTTCGGGAGTCGCTCGACAGCCGCGCGAAAATCGCTCATCAGCAGGATATCGCAATTGATGTGGCAAAGCCGGCGGTGCCGCGCAACGTCCTGAGCTTGGTCGTATATGCTCGCCAGGTACTTGGTTCCGTGTTGATTTTTCGCGACGTGCTTCAGGTGTCGAATTCCAAATTCTTCGCAAATTTCCGCTGTCCCGGCGTCGTCGCCCACAAGCAACACTTCCACGTCCGGGTGGATCCGCTGCCAGCTCCGAATGGCATTCCGCTGAATGATGCCGATGTGACCGGCAAACGGCTTGGCGGTGGTGAAGAAAGTGATCATGAATTTCAGGATACCGAAATGGGTGGCTCGCGCAAGGGTGCCGAGCGGTTTAGCATTTCCTGATAGAGAGCAACGTATCTCTGAGCCTGAAGGTGCAGAGAATATTCCTCAACAGCAACTTTCCGGCAGGCCGATGACATTTCGTGTCGCTTTTCGCCGTTAGATTGAAGATCCAGAATGGCAGACCTGAGTGACGCGGGATCTCCCGGTTTTGCGAGAAGCCCCGTTATGCCAGGGCGCACGGCATCGGGAATGCCACCCACGTCAGAGGCCACGACCGGCGTGCCGCAAGCGAATGATTCGAGAATGGTATTAGGTAAATTATCCTCCAGGGACGGAGCAATGAAAACGTCGGCAGCACTATAAGCGTAAGACAAGACTCTATCGTTTTGTACCGGGGCAAGATGGAGATGCGAGAACGCATTTGACATGGGGGGCATCCCTTTACCCAGCGAGAGCAAGAAGGGTTTTTGAGCAGGGTCGATTCCCGCCAGCGCTTCTGCGAGGACGTGGAAGCCTTTGCGTGGAATATGGACGCCGTCGGCAAGAAAAAGAGCGACGTTGGCATCGAGAGGCACTCCGAAAACATCGCGTGCGGCCTTGCGATCGCGGGGGGCGAACACGTCCGTATCCAGCCCATTCGGGATAATGGAACCCGAGAACCGAGAAAACAGAGAACTACGCTTCCATTCTCCTTGCAACCAGCGGCTCGGAGTCACAATGTGGAGTTGGTTTGTCGGAATCCCTGCAAGACTTTCCTGCTTGCGCTCCCAAACCCTGTGGGTCCAATCCGAAGTAGCGTGGGAGCCGAGCTGCGGGCAAGCTCCGCATTGCTGGGCAAATCTCGGGCAGCTATGGTTCCAATGACAACCTCCCGTGAAGGGAGCCATGTCATGAAGAGTCCAAACGATCGGAGTCCCCGGAGAGAGGGACATGAAGAAGGCTGTGTAATCAACAAAGCCTGCAATCCAATGCAAGTGAATTAAGTCATGCTCAGGAAGGCTTCGCCATGGATCACTTGCGTAGACCGACCGGTCATCAGAGAAATTCGCCAGGCCGAGTGGGGCTGAGCTTTCGTAGCGACGAATGGAACGAAGGATGGCTTCCCTTCGCACAGTTCTGGAGATGCGAGCCCGCAAGCGCGTGGGCGGCTGGTACTGGACGACCGAGGGGTCATGGCTTTCTTTGTATACGACATACAATGAGGAATCCGTCCCAAGGTTGCGCAATCCCGAGTGCAGACGATAGGCGGCACGGGCAGCACCTCCGTTGCAGTCAAAGGTGTTGATGTGAAGAATTTTCATTGCGTAGCAGTCTCTATCTAGGAGAAAGCTTACTAGACGTAAGATCACGTAAAGCTAAGAGCTCCCGAACAAAATCTTCGGCAGGATCTGGGGAAACCCATCGCCGGACCTCTGCTGCCGCCGTTTCGCCCATTTCCTTCAGGCGGCTCCGGTTGTCCCAGGCGCGATTCATGGCTTCGTCAAGCAGCTCAACGGTTGGAGCTTTGGCGAGAAAGCCGTTGACGCCGTCCCGCACCAGCTCCCGATTTCCACCTACGTCGGTTACGATGCAGGGACGACCGCAAAGCATCGCTTCCACGACTGTCAATGGCATTCCCTCGAACCTCGATGGAAGCACCAAGGCGTGATGATTCTTCCAAAGCTGCTCCATGTCGTCCTGGTGCCCCAAGAACTGGACATTGGTCAACTGCAAATGGCTCGCTAGTCGCCCTAGTCCGCGCTCGCAAGGCCCGTTCCCTACAATGGATAATTTAACCTGGCGACTGCGCCAATGCGGCAGAGTCAGTACCTGGAGCAAGATATCGTGACCCTTGGTGGCAACATCCAGGCGGCCAACACATGCTAAGAGAAGCCCGCCCGAGAAGTCAGTCGGCCAAGGAGGACGCGCGTCGTACGGCACATTGAAGGGATTCCGGACGATCTTGGTATTGGGCAGTGACCTGGCAAGCTGCCTCTGGTTCAAATCGAGAGTGGCTTGCGAGACAAAATACGCGCTTACTGCATTCCGATAGGCCTGCGCCAGCCTTTCCGCCAGATCGTCGTTCGGCCACCAATATGCTGCGGCACTGTGGGCAATTACTACGTATTTGTGCCCAGCGGCCCGAGCCGACTCCATCCACGCGAGGCCATCTGTATTAGAACCCTGCGAGATGACCACTAACTGCACGCCATCGCCAAGCGTACGGACGTGCTGAAGGGGGTATTCAGGAAGCGGGAAGAGTTTCCGGAGCAGCCGAGAGAATAATGGGAGATGCGGATCGCGAAAGAAGACAGTGCACCCGGCCAACTGGAGGCGCTTCACTAAAGGGTATTGTTTGGCGAAGTGTGGCACGCTTACGCGAACCTCGCTGCCACCACGAGCGAGCTTCTCTGCTGCCGCGCTCCAAAGCAGTTCGCTTCCGCCCCAACCCTTCCCTTCGTTCGTAGCGATAAACAGGATTCTCATCAGCGGCAATAAAGCCCGGACAGACGGCGGGTGAGGGCGGTCGCCTTAACGAACTGATCGTTTTCCAAATGCAAGTCTTTCCTGTCCCACTGAGAGTTTGGCTTAGTGAAGATGGACAGCGTGTCGATCAAACAGTCGCCCTTATCCCAATTGATCAATTCCTGACTTACACACTTGAGGTCAGCCTGTTCGCAGTATTTTCGAAATAACTTCGCACTCACCGACGTGGCTCGCCACGAAGTTACGTTGATGGAAAGCAATCTTTCCATGTACTTTTCCTTGAGAACGTATCGGCGGAAAGCGGATGGGAGCCGACGATAGTAGTTGACGAAAGCAAGGCGCCCTGGGTACGACGCCATATTGGAATGATGGATGAAACCCACGCCATTAGGCGTAAGCTTCGATGCCAGCTGAAGAAGGTAGCTCCTTATCACTTCGTTTTCAGCATGCACGAGCGAGTCAAAGCTGAAAACGAAGTCGATCGAAGCATCTGGGACGGCCGCGAGCGAGCTACCGTCGTTGACATAGAATTGGGCATGAGTGTCAGCCTCGAATCGCTTTTTGCAATGCTCGATGCATTTTTCAGAGATATCCAGAGCAATCATCGTTTCGCACTGATGTCTTAGGAATTGTGTCCAACGGCCGAAGCCTGGCGCGATTTCGAGAATGGTTCCCGCGGGAAGAAAGCGATGGATACGGGGATAGAGCACGAACCACCAGAGGGCCTCTGTGCCGCCGAATTGCGCGGACCATTCATCGCCTGCATCTCGCCAATCGTATCGCGAGTTCCAAAGCTGTAGATTCTCAACGACTGTAGGCATTTGCAATGAGGTCCGTAGTCAATGCCGGACCGCCTCCTCGTTGATAGAAGGAGCGATTCGGAGATTCGTCGAGCTTTCCAACGCAGCCTAGCAGCTTCATTGCATAACCTCAAATCCGAACATAGCAAGCGTAAATGTTTTGGCCCCTAATAAGCCGACCAAGTGCCAACCGTCGAATCAGATTAATAGTTCGTGCGCGAATCCGCGGACTAGTGAGGAAGCCGAAATTTCGCCGGTGAAGGATCGCCGCGTAGGTGTCCACATACAGTTCGATTTGGGTGTCCGTGAGGGGCTCATACGCAGTCCGGATGAGTCTTAGGGGGAAATGAGCCTGCATAAGGCTAAGAGGCTTGCGCGTCCACCGGCTCATGTGATGAGGTGGCATGTCCAGAGGGTTTATCATGTGTCGTATGTAACTTCGCTGATTAGGCACCGCCAGAATGAGCACGCCCTCCGGACGCAACAGGGTGCAACAGGCATGCAAGAACCCTGCGGGTTTGGGGACATGCTCTAATACTTGAAAGCTACAGACAGCATCGTAGGACCCCGGTGATTCCCTGGCGACGTCCTCAACCGTCGCCTCTCGGACTCGTAGTCCCCGTTCTACTGCTTGCTTTACGGCGCTTGCGTTTTGCTCTAAGCCGTCGAGGGACAGCCCTGCCTCCTCCTTTGCCAGGACAATGAACTTCCCAGCTCCGCAGCCGACTTCGAGGGTCCTTTGTCGATCCTTTAGGTCTCTCAACGCGACATCGTATTCCCATTTTCTTGCCAAGTAGTACCACTCTATGTCGTCGAGCATGGAGTACATTTGCGCCGATCCAGCCAGACACTCGGGTGCGAAGAAAGAGAGGGAGCAGCAGTCACAACGCCATAATTCCATTTGGGAGATGCCGTGAAACTCGGGCCTTATGTCGATCTGATAGTATTCGCGCCACAGGGCGATAACGGGCTCGACATCTATCGTCCTCGTCTTGCGGGTTTCTGCGGAACGGCAGAGCGGACAATGCATGTGTGCTTGGGTCATTGAATGGTGATGCTGTTCTCGAACCGGCAGAGATATATCCCCGGAAAAACTATCACGTGCTGACTGGTTTCCACACACTCCATCACATCGAAGGTTGCCGCGTACTCGACATGATCCATAACCTCCATGGCCTCGCGGCCTAGCCATAGGCCCACGAGGTACTTGCCCGGTTTCAAAAGAACTTCGCGGAGGAGAAAATTGGCCGTCGCGGTTTGACCCGCTTGCAGGCTGACGAACTCGCCTTTTTGTGCTGTATTGGTGTCAATCACGCGATATCCGCTGGAATCATAAAAGATGATAGCGAGATTGGCGGGTGCAAAGTCCGATTGACACTCGAACTTGACACTGACGCTTAAGTCGCAGCCCGGGTAGGCAATATCGAGCGAGCGGCCGGAAGAGTCGAGCGGCTGGACGCAAATGGAAGTGAAGCGCGCTTTGCCATTCCCTTTTCTCGGACGAGCGGACAGATCCGAACTGTCAACAATCTCGAGTGATTCCGCGTAATACCGCGCGGTGGCTTCGGCCGTGGAACCGTCGAACTCAACTCCGCCTTTGTCCAGAATGATGCAGCGCGAGCAGAGGGCATTGATAGCCGCCATGCTGTGGCTGACCAGGACGACGGTGCGGCCGGCGCGAGCTACGTCGCCCATTTTACCGAGGCATTTTTTCTGGAAATTGATGTCGCCGACGGCGAGGACTTCATCGACGAGGAGGATTTCGGGTTCGAGGTGCGCGGCCACGGCAAAGGCCAGCCGTACGTACATGCCGGAAGAGTAGTGCTTGACGGGCGTGTCGATGAATTTCTCGAGCTCGGCGAAAGCCACGATCTCATCGAACTTGCGCGCGATTTCCGCTTTGCCCATGCCCAGGATGGCGCCGGAGAGGAACGCGTTTTCACGCCCGGTCAGCTCGGGGTGGAAGCCGGTTCCGACTTCCAGCAGCGAGCCGACGCGCCCGTGAATCTCCGCCCAGCCGGTGGTAGGCCGCGTGATGCGCGACAGAATCTTCAGCAAGGTCGTTTTGCCCGCCCCGTTCCGTCCGATCAGGCCAAGGACCTCGCCTTCCTTCACTTGCAATGACACGTCTTGCAGCGCCCAGAACGTTTCTTCCTTTTTCCGGCGCAGCGACGCGATGGGCGAACGCAGGAACGCTTCCAGCGAATGGCGCAGCCCATCGTCCACCTGCAAGCCGCGATGGTAGCGCTTCCCGAGTCCTTCGCCATGAATGACCGTATTCATCGTCGGAACGTCCGAACGTTCTGACGCAAGTATACGCGAAGGGGCTAAGGAGTTGCTTAGTGCGCGTGCTTCGGAGCGTGGGAATCCGGCTGGTGGTGATGGATCCGGGAGTGGAAATGGCGCGCGTCGCAGTCTTTGCAGCGATAAGGGGTTATGCGCAGGAGGTGGTGAAGGAGGAATTCCCCAAAGCCGTGCCTTCTGGACCTGTAGAGTGACGCGCTACCGCAATCTGGACAACGCAAGGATCGAGTAAGGTTAAACATGGCCGACATCTCCAAATCTTGGTTGGGGTAAAGAGTATACACTTCCGATTCCCATTTTGGAACTCGCGCGAGAGATATTTAATTGGATGGATTGCCACAGAGAGCCCGGGCTCCTGGCAGAAGGCGAGCCACAAGTCGAACGAGATCTAATTTAAGTTTCCGAGACTCACTGTTGACACGGACTCTTCAGGACACGCGACAAAGTTGCCGTCAAAAGTCTCCGCTCCAAGGTCTAGGGGTGCCATTGATCCCTCGGCCGATAGCGAAAACCATTTGTAGCCCTTATCGGAAAGGTAGCGGATGATTTCGCCGGCGCGATAACCCCATGGCTGCGTGCGAATATCCTGCACTTCCGCCAGAATCACAGGACGCGGACGCTGTTCGAGAAGTTTTTCTGCGCCCTGCAACACTGCCAGTTCGCCCCCCTCGACATCCAGCTTCACAAAGTCCACTCGACGGATTCCCACCTTTTCAAGGTAACTGTCCAGCGTTACCACCTCCACGGATACTGATCGCGTTGCCGCTCGGACCGCTGGCGGACGCAGGCTGTTACACCCATCTTCACCGCCTTCCACGAGGAAAAGATTCGCCTTTGAGTGCTCGCTGCCCAGCGCCAGCCCTTCAATACAAACATTGGAACGGAAGTTGATGCACACGTGGCGCTCCAGTCTCCGCCTTTCTCGCGG
>WNFO01009860.1_pt1 | contig 10402 bp, 12 predicted proteins | sample 5400251 | NCBI WGS metagenome assembly WNFO01 (sample SAMN13153354, study PRJNA577476) | soil metagenome | isolation source: 100 cm saprolite under Madrone tree | place: USA:California | collected 2016-06-14 | reverse complement strand
ACCCGAGGCTGTTCGGAACACATTCATTGCGTCGAACTAAATCCACGCTGATCTATCGCCGAACCGGAAATCTGAGAGCGGTGCAGTTGCTACTCGGGCACACGAAGATCGAGAGCACTGTGCGCTATCTCGGTATCGAGGTCGACGACGCCCTCGCCATAGCAGAACAAGTCGACGTCTGATGTACCCGGGCAGAGCGGACACGCTCTGCCTGTCTCATCATGGCAGCTTGGTGCCATAAGCGGAAGTTTAACGCTTGTGCCCTCAATAGCCGTGCCGATCAGGCTGATCGGGATGGCAAGGATGCGGAGAACGCGGCTGGTTTGCCGCACGCCGCCTCACGACAGGTGGTGCACCGGCCCTATGCCGTACACGGGCGTCGGGATGCCCTCCAGGCGTGCCTTCAACTGCAGCGACAGGAACTGCGAGTAATGGCGTGACTGGTGCAGGTTTCCGCCATGGAACCACAGCGCTTCCTGGTGCGTAGGTTTCCACATATTGCGCAACTCGCCCTCCCACGGCCCGGGGTCCTTGCGCGTATCCGAGCCGAGACCCCAGCACTTGCCGACCTTGTCGGCCACCTGCTTGCTGATGAGTTGCGCGGCCCAGCCGTTCATAGAACCGTAGCCGGTGGCGAAGACGATCAGGTCGGCAGGCAGTTCGCTGCCATCGCTGAAGACAATCGAGTGTTCCTTGATGCGTTCGACGCCGACCCCGCTCTTGAGCTTGATCTTGCCGTCGGCTACGAGGTCGCTCGCGCCGACGTCGATGTAGTAACCCGAGCCGCGACGCAGGTACTTGAGAAACAGACCCGACCCGTCGTCGCCGAAGTCGAGCATGAAGCCCACCTTCTCGAGCCGCGCATAGAAGCCGGCGTCGCGCTTCTTCATCTCCTCGTAAACCGGAACTTGCAGCGACGGCAGCACCTTGTACGGCAGTGAGGCGAAGATGAGATCGGCCTTGTCGGTGGTGATGCCGGCCTTCAGCGCCGCTTCGGAGTACAGGCCTCCGAGTGCCAGGTCCATCAACGTGTCGCTGCGCGAAATGTGCGTTGAACTGCGCTGCACCATTGTCACGTCGGCACCCTGTTCCCACAGCGCGGCGCAGATGTCGTGCGCCGAATTGTTGGAGCCGACTACCACCGCCTTCTTGCCCTTGTAGCCATCAGGCCCCGGGTGTCGGCTGCTGTGATGCAGGTCGCCCTTGAACGTCTCCATGCCGGGAATCGACGGCATGTTCGGCACGGCCGACATGCCCGTGGCGAGAACGAGCTGCCGTGGCCGCAGCGTCATCGGCTCGCCGTTGCGCACCACCTCGACCGCCCATTCCTTCTTCGCCTCGTCGTAGCGCGCGCTCCTGCACTCGGTACCGCCCCAGTAGTTTAGTTCCATTACCTTGGTGTACATCTCGAGCCAGTCGCCGATCTTGTCCTTCGGGCTGAACACCGGCCAGTGCTCGGGAAACGGCAGGTAAGGCAGGTGGTCGTACCAGACCGGGTCGTGCAGGCACAGGCTCTTATAGCGCTTGCGCCAGGAATCGCCGGGCCGTTCGTTCTTCTCGACAACGATCGCCGGCACGTTCAGCCGCCTCAGCCGCGCGCCGAGGGCGATTCCGCCCTGCCCGCCACCGACGATCACGACATAGGGCTGCGTGGTCACGCCGAGTCCGGTCTCCTCCTGGCGCCGGCGCTCGAGCCAGGTCTTGCGGCCCGGGTGCACGCCGTGCTCGACGCCCTTGTCGCGCATCGGACCTTTGTGCTCCTCGAAACCCTTCAGCTCGGTCATCGTGGTCAGCCTTCTGGCTGGGATCACCGCGCGTTCGATCAATTCGCGCACCTTGGCGTTGCCCTCGGCAGTCGTGATGTTCCAGGTGAACGACACCAGGTCGCGCCAGTAGCTGTCATCGTTGAACAGCGCCGCGGCGCCGGCAGCGTCGCCGCGTCCGAGTGCCGCATCGAGTGCAGCCAGCCACTCCGACACCTGCCGAGTCGGCATGTTCTCGCTCATCGCTAGCCTCCTGCTTGCGGTTGGGTTGGCGGCCCGCCGGGCATGGGCCGCTGACACGCTCAGTTTTGCATCGAGTCGCGAAGATGTGAAGCGCCGCGTGTTCGGCCGAAGCGCCCGGACCTTTTCGCCTGCGCACAAGTCTCGATTTTCCACCCGTCCCTCCGGCAGTTGCGTCTGTTTCGGGTCAAACGCGTCGATTTCGCGATGTCTGCCATAGGTCGGCTGACCCTCTAATAGCAGACGTGCTGTTTGGCCATTGATCTCTTGGTCCAGAGCGTGATTCAAGGCCCCAAACGGGAGCTTCGATTCATGCGCTACGAACTCAGTGACTGCGAATGGAGCGTCATCAAAGCGATGCTCCCGAACAAACCGCACGGCATTCCCCGCGTGGACGACTGGCGGGTCCTCAATGGCATCTTCTGGGTGTTGCGGTCGGGTGCGCCGTGGCGCGATCTGCCCGAACTCTACGGACCCTGCATGACTTGCTACAATCGGTTCGTGCGCTGGCGGCAGGCTGGCGTCAGCGAGCAAATCATGCCTTGAGATCTGCAAGCTCCTAAAATGGAGCATCGAATCATGACGTACGAACCCGTCGACGACGAATGGAGCGTCACCAAGCCGATGCTCCCGAACAAGCCGCGCGGTCGAGGGCCAACGGAAATTTTATCATTGACACACATAGGAAATAAGTCCTATAAGTAAATATACGCTGCCGCAAAGCTCGAAACGGCGCGACGCCCCTCCCGAATTTCAAGGCCCATGTCCGGCAAGAAGCCCGCAAAGAGCAAGCCGGCGCGGTCCCGCACATCCATCGCCGCCCCGGCGCGCTCTGACGGCACCGGCGGCTATACCGGCAAGCAGGCCGCGCAAGCACAGCTCAAGGGCGGATTCGCCGTGCTGAACCGAAAGCGTTGAATGCAAGGGAGGCCTGAATGGCGTTCCAGAAGGGCAAGAGCGGGAATCCCGGCGGGGTGCCCAAGGGCTACGCCGAAATGCGGGCCGCCGCTCGGGAGCATACGGCCGCCGCTTTGCAGGCGCTCGTTGACGCGCTTTCGGACAACAAGCTGAGAGTCGCGGCTGCTAAGGCTCTCCTCGACCGCGGCTGGGGCAAGCCGGCGCAAGCCATGACGGGCGAGGGCGGCGAGGGGCCGGTTGAGATGGTGATCAGGTGGCAGCAACAGCAGCCCGCCGAATCGACATCGTAGTTCCCTATGCGCCGCGGCCTCAGTTCGTCGCATTTCATAACCGCAAGGAACGTTTCGCGCTCGGCGTCGCCCATCGGCGCGCCGGCAAGACGGTCGCCTGCATCAACGATCTGATCCACGGCGCGCTCACCTGCCCGAAGCGCCAGCCGCGCTTTGCCTATTTGGCGCCGCTTCAAAAACAAGCCAAGGGTGCGCTCTACCACTGAGCTACGGCGGCGCAGAGGCGGCGCACCATATGACAACGGGCTCGGCCGGCGCAAGCGATCCTTCTGACCCGGGCCGGCCATCGTCCGAGGGCGTTCCGGTGCCGGAGTCAGTCGCAGCAAAACAGCCGGTTGTAGTTTTCCAGGGCCTCCTTCATCGAAACCGTTCGGGGCTGGGCCGGCGGTGTCCGGTTCTCGCTGGGCGGCATCAGGTCGAGAGGGCCGGGCGCCCCGAACGGTGCATCGCGGTAGCGACCATCCGCCCGCCACACGCAAGGGCCGTGCATCCGCACCCTGCCATAGATCAATTTTTCGCCGAACTCGATGCGCTCAATGCACGCTTCGCGCCGATCGCGCGTCCGGTAGAGCGTGCCAGCCCGGCAGATGCCCAGCGGGTCAAGATCAACGGTCATAGGATCTGCCTGACTTCGCCAATCGTCCCATATCACTGATTGTCGAGAATCTAGGCCCGGCCGATTCCGCGCACAAGCAAGGTCTTGCGATACGTCACCGCGCCCGCGCCCTGGCATCGGGGCGCAATCAAGATCGCCCCCTATGCCAATCGCTCAACCGGCGCGGCCCGCAAGGGTCGCGCCGCTTTTTTGCTTTGAAGATCGAGCTTCATTGCCTGCATTACAGCGAATTAATCGCCGGGAAATGCAGTAAATAGCGGCAGCGCATAATGTAGTTCCCTGACGCGGCTTTGGAAGCGCCGCCCCTGCAACCGATAAACCAGACGGAGTTCAAGAATATGATGCGTTCGGCATTTGCGGAACGGCCGGTGTCGGCACCGGCCGTCCTAGACGACGGCGCAAGAAAGCGCCGGTCGCCTCTACGCCAGCTCGTAGCGGCGAGCATGGCGACGATGATCATCGCCTTTGGCGGAACGGCCTCGGCGGCGAGCCTGCCGCCGGATACCTTCGCCGATCTCGCCGCCAAGGTAACCCCGGCGGTCGTCAACATCTCGTCAACCCACCACTCAAAACCCTCGTCCGACACGGCGATGCCCGATTTCCCCCAGGGCTCGCCTTTCGAAAAGTTCTTCCACAATTTTCGCGGCCAAGGCCGGAACAACGGTGAGGATGCAACGGCGCTGGGTTCGGGTTTCATCATCGATTCCACGGGCTATGTCGTCACCAACAATCACGTCGTGGAAGACTCAAGCGATATCGTGGTGACGCTCAACGACGGCAAGGACTATCCGGCAAAGCTGATCGGCACCGACAAGAAGACCGATCTGGCCCTGCTGAAGATCGATGCCGGCAAACCCTTGCCGGCGGTCGCCTTGGGCAATTCAGACGCGGCCCGCGTGGGCGACTGGGTGCTGGCGGTCGGCAATCCCTTCGGCCTGGGCGGAACCGTGACGACGGGCATCATCTCGGCGCGCAGCCGCGATATCCACGCCGGCCCGTTCGATGATTTCCTGCAGATAGATGCCCCGATCAACAAGGGCAATTCGGGCGGCCCGACCTTCAATCTTGCCGGCGAGGTCATCGGCATCAATTCGGCGATCTATTCGCCTAACGGCGGCAGCGTGGGCATCGGCTTTGCCATTCCTGCCAACGAAGCGAAGCCGGTTCTTAATGCCCTGCGCGAGCATGGCAAGGTCGACCGCGGCTGGATTGGCGTTCAGATTCAGCCTGTGACCCCGGAGATCGCCGATTCGCTGGGGCTTAAGGACGCCAAGGGAACGCTGGTGACCGCCGTTCAGCCCAACGGTCCGGCGGCCAAGGCGAATATGCAGCAGGGCGACGTCATCCTGTCTTTCAACGGGCAGGATGTCGGCCAAACCCGCGAACTGCCGCGGATCGTGGCGGCGACACCGGCGGGCAAGCCCGTCGACGTGGTCGTCTGGCGCGATGGGGGGCGTAAGACGCTAAGCGTCACCGTCGCCCAGATGAAGGATCAGGAGCAGGTTGCTTCAGCGGGCGATAGCTCCCCCGACGGCCAGAGCGAAGGCTCGGCCAATCGCGCGCTGGGCGTCCAGCTCTCGGCGCTGACCCCTGATCTTCGCCAGCAACTGGGCCTGGGCGATGACGTCACCGGCGTCGTCGTCATGGACGTCACCGAGAATGGCCCGGCGGCCAAGCAGGGCCTGCGCCAAGGCGACATCATCGTACAGGTCGCCCGCAGCAAGGTGAGCGATCCGGCGGAAGTCGACAAGGCGGTGCAGCAGGCGCTGAGCGCGAAGCGATCCGCCGTTCTGCTGCTCGTCAATCGCCAGGGCGACCAGGTCTTCCTGGCAGTCAAGGTGGGTAAGGCGTAGGCACCCCTCGGTCTTGCCTTCCCGCTCGGCAGGGTCGGCGCCCGTGTTCCCGATGACACGGCCGACCCTGCCTCTTTTATTGGGGTTCAACGATGACTAATCTACCTCCAGAGTCAGCGACCGCCCCCGGCGGCGGCGACCAACCAGACACGGCCCGCATGCGTATTTTGGTGATCGAGGACGATGAAGCGACAGCCGCCTATATGGTCAAGGGGCTGACGGAGAACGGCTATGTCGTCGACCAGGTGGGCAGCGGGCGCGATGGCCTGTTTCATGCCACCAGCGGCCATTTCGACCTGATCATCGTCGACCGGATGCTGCCCGAGCTGGATGGGCTTGCCGTCGTCAAGGCGTTGCGGGCCGCCAAGCAGATCACGCCGGTTCTGTTCTTGAGCGCGCTGGGCCAGGTGGACGACCGGGTCAGCGGGTTGAAGGCGGGCGCCGACGACTATCTGACCAAGCCCTTCGCTTTCTCGGAATTGCTGGCCCGCATCGAGGCATTGCTGCGCCGGCGCAGCGCGCCCGCGGTGCAGACCAAACTCAATGTCGGCGATCTGGAAATGGACCTGTTGACCCGCCAGGTGCGTCGCGCCACTCAATCGATCGACCTTCAGCCACGCGAATTCCGCCTGTTGGAATACCTCATGCGCCATGCCGGACAGGTCGTCACCCGCACCATGCTGCTGGAAGGCGTCTGGGACTACCACTTCGATCCGCAGACGAATGTGATCGACGTCCATATCAGTCGCCTGCGCCAGAAGATCGACAAGGGATTCCATCCGCCGCTGCTGCATACCGTGCGGGGCGCGGGATACTGCATCCGTGCGGATAACTAAGTTCCTTCGAACGACGGCGTTTCGCCTCGCCCTGATCTACGCAGGCATTTTCAGTCTCTCGGTCATCCTGCTCTTCGCCTTCATCTTCTGGACAACCTCTGTTCTGGTCGATCGTCAGCGCCAACAGGCGATCGTCGCCGACATGAACGATCTGCGCGACGAGTTCACCTCGCTGGGTCCCTCGGGCCTGCTCGATTCGGTGATCGACCGCAGCCGGCCCGATCGCGTCGGAAACGGCGTCTACCTGCTGGCAAAACCGGATTTCACGCCCATGGCCGGCAATCTTTCGGCCTGGCCCAAGGCGCCGGCCCGCCAGGGACTATGGATCACATTTCCCATCGAGGCGCGCCGCTTCGGCGACTCCCAGGGCGAGCGGTCGATCGCCGAAGCCCTCGAGGCAAATTTGCCCGGCGGCTATCATGTGTTGGTCGGCCAGAACACCGCCCCGCAGCGGCGCATGCAAAGCGCCACCATTCAGGCCCTTTTCTGGTCCTTGGCGGCCATGGTCTGCCTGGGTCTGGCCGGCGGGCTGCTGCTCAGCCGCAACATGATCCGGCGCATCGAGGCGATCAATCGCAGCGCCGAGCGGATCATGCACGGCGAGGTGATGCATCGCATGCCGGTGGGCCAATCGAACGACGAATTCGATCGATTGTCGGTAAACCTCAATCTGATGCTGGAGGAGATCGAGCGGCTGGTGGGGGGCATCCGCGCCGTCACCGACAATATCGCCCACGACCTTCGCAGCCCGCTGACGCGGTTGAAGAGCCGGCTCGAGATCGCCATGAACGCGGCGGACGATCCGATCGAGCGGCGGGCCGCCATCGAGCAAGCCATTCAAGAGGCCGATCAACTTCTCGCCACCTTCGGGGCCTTGCTCTCGATCGCCGATGCCGAGGCGGGCGCGCGGCGCGCCGACATGACCACCGTCGAGCTGAGCGGCGTCGTGCAAGACGTCGTCGAGCTCTATCGACCGCTGGCCGAGGAGCGTGGCGCGAATCTGGACCTGAACATCCATGGCCTGACAAGGGCACAAGGCAATCGCCAGCTTCTATTTCAAGCGGTGGCGAACCTCATCGACAATGCGGTCAAATACGGCGCCGCGGGGCAGCGCATTGCCGTCGAAGTCGCCGGCGGCCCGCCGTCGCCCCTGATTTCGGTGGCTGATTTCGGCTCGGGCATTCCGGCCGCCGAACGCGACCACGTGTTGGAGCGTTTCGTGCGATTGGATGCCAGCCGCACGACGCCGGGCAGCGGCCTTGGTCTCAGCCTCGTCGCGGCAATCGCCCGCCAGCATGGCGCGACGCTCGAGCTGGCCGACACGCGGCCCGGCGAGCAGCCGCCGGGGCTGACGGCCCGGCTGCGTTTCCCACCCGAACCGGACGAGCGTCTCGCGCTGCCCTCAGCAGCCTGAGCGGGATCAGCCCCCTAGACCAGGCTTGGGTGACCCTTGAACCTTGGTCCAATCCAACGCATGGCGCCTGATTCACGTCTCAAGCCGAAGCGGCTTGAGACGATCAGGCTCTAGCCAAACCCCCATCCTTGGGTTAGCGTCCGGCCATCGAGTGTAGGGAAGCCGGTGGGGCCCTGAACGGGCTAGTCCGGCGCTGCCCCCGCAACTGTGAACGGTTAGACCGCTGCCCGCCCTATCTGGGGCGACAGGTCACTGGCCCGGCTGGGCTGGGAAGGCGGCGGCGGTCTGTGACCCGTAGCCAGGAAACCTGCTCGAAAGACGCAATCCGGCACGACTTCCTCGGAGGGAGGAAAGCCTATGGAATCGCTTCCGCCCCTATCGGGCAAGACATCACCTGTCATTCTGGTGTTGGGCGGCGCTCGTTCCGGCAAGAGCCGCTATGCCGAGTCCCTGCTGGCCGATCGGGTCGGCCATCGCATCTATCTGGCAACCGCGGAAGCGCGCGATGAAGAGATGCGCCAGCGTATCCTCCATCATCGAGCGCGCCGGGGCGAGGGCTGGCACACGATCGAATCCCCCATCGACATCGCCGCATCGATCGCGAGTGCCGGCGGCGATGCGGTTCTGGTGGATTGCCTGACCCTGTGGCTCAGCAATCTGATGGCGGCGGACCGAGACATCGATGCGGCGACGAGCGGTCTTTGCCGGGCGCTGGCGCAAGCCCAGGCGCCCGTCGTTCTGGTCAGCAACGAGACCGGCCTCGGCATCGTTCCCGACAATGCGCTCGCCCGCCAGTTCCGCGACCGAGCGGGCCAGCTCAATCAGGCGGTGGCCGCCATGGCCGATCGCGTCGTCTTCATCGCCGCCGGACTTCCCCTGACACTCAAGGACAATGCCGCATGAATGCCAAGATTCCCGCCACCGTCATCACCGGATTTCTGGGTGCCGGCAAGACAAGCCTCATCCAGCACCTGCTGCGCACCGCCAACGGCAAACGGCTCGCTCTCATCATCAACGAGTTCGGCGATATCGGCGTCGACGGGGAAATCGTCAAAGGCTGCCGCATCGAGGGTTGCGCCGAGGAGAACATCATCGAACTGGCCAATGGCTGCATCTGCTGCACGGTGGCCGACGAATTCCTGCCGACCATCGAGGCGCTGCTCAATCGACCGAACCCGCCCGACCATATCGTCATCGAAACCTCGGGATTGGCCTTGCCCAAACCGCTGCTCAAGGCTTTCGCCTGGCCGGAAGTCCGTACGCGGGTCACCGTCGACGGCGTCATCGCCGTGGTGGACGGACCGGCGGTGACGGCCGGCCGCTTTGCCGAAAATCCCGATGCCGTGGAGGCTCGGCGCGCGGCCGATTCCAGCCTCGAGCACGACAGCCCGCTGGCGGAACTGTTCGAGGATCAGTTGGCCTGCGCCGACATGGTCATTCTCAACAAATCGGACCAGATGACAAAATCCGAGCGGCTCTCGGCGGAACGCATGGTGGCCGACCATCTGCGCCCATCGGTGAAAATCGTTTCGGCAACCTATGGCGCGATCGACGCCCGGACCCTGCTGGGCGTCGATGCCGCGGCGGAGGACGATCTTGCCAGCCGTCATAGTCATCATGATGGGGAGAACGGCGAGCACGATCACGACGATTTCGAAAGCTTCCATGTCGAACTGCCTGAAATCGCCTCGCCGCAGCCCCTGCTCGATCGGCTGGCGGTGGCGATCGCAGGCCACGATATCCTGCGGGTGAAGGGCTTCCTCGCCGTGGCGGGCAAGGAGATGCGGCTGGTGCTCCAGGGAGTCGGCGGCCGGTTGCAGCATTACTACGATCGCCCCTGGCAGACGGGAGAAGCCCGCGCAAGCCGCCTGGTCGTGATCGGACAGAAGGGTCTCGACCGCATAGCGATCGCCGCCGCGCTCGCCGGCACGGCGCACTGAGCCGCGATGCATCTTCTCGCCGCAAAACCTGGCGTGATTTCCGACGGCAGCATCGCCGTCGACCTCGGCCAGACGCCCGGCGAGATCGTGATCCTGTCTTCGGCCGATACTGAATTGGCCTGCCTGGCGGTCGCTCAATCGCGCCTGGGGCCGGGGGCGCCCAGCCTGCGCCTGGCGAATCTTCTGCAGCTTGGCCACAACCTTTCGGTCGATCTCTACATCGAAAAGGTGGCCCAGCATGCCCGGTTGGTGATCCTTCGTCTGCTGGGCGGATCGCGCTATTGGCCTTATGGCGTCGAGCAGATTTCCGCGATCTGCCGGGAGCGCGGGGTCGCCTTCGCCGCACTGCCCGGCGATGACCAGCCCGACCCGGAATTGTCGGCGGCTTGCAGCGTATCGGCCGAAGCGGCCCATCGCCTGTGGCGCTACTGCGCCGAAGGCGGGGTCGAAAATGCGCGCAACCTGTTGGGCTTTGCCGCGACGATCATCGGCCGCGAAGCAAGCTGGCGCGAACCGATGGCGCTGTTGCGCG
>WNFO01006394.1_pt1 | contig 10405 bp, 13 predicted proteins | sample 5400251 | NCBI WGS metagenome assembly WNFO01 (sample SAMN13153354, study PRJNA577476) | soil metagenome | isolation source: 100 cm saprolite under Madrone tree | place: USA:California | collected 2016-06-14 | reverse complement strand
CTCGGGAAAGAAGCTGTGGGCGATCCCGTTACGAACGGCATTAATTCGGTCGATAATCCTTGACACCATCTACGTTCACGCCGACGAGCTGGGCAATCGCGACCGCCTCGTCAGCAAGGTTCAGAGATATCTTGGCCATGTCCTATTCCCTACGGATATCTTGGCCGACCGGCAACCTGCGAGACAAGGCACTTCGCCGACCTCCCACCCATCCTCTCCATAAGATGAAATTGATGGGTATCGCGGAGTTTATCATCGGGCGCGCATTCGCGCGACCCGTTGGCTCCATCCTACGGGCTATTTCAGACCGCCGCCTTCCCGGCAATTTTAGCAGTAGCTTAAGGTCCGCATGAGAGGGTGGGCCTTGAGGTGAATTTCATGATCGACGACAAGGTCAGAATTAAGTGCACGAAGTGCTCCCAGGTATTCCGGGAGCGCGCGCAGAAGGTCAGGCCCGGTTTTCAGGTCAACTGCCAGCACTGCAACAGGCTCATCACCTTCGAGTTCGGTTCGGAAGACCCGAACATCCGAAGGGCGCTGTCGAGCGCAAGACAAATCAGATCGGCGCTCGAAGCGGCTCCCAAGTCGCCAGCTTGAAGTCTTCGGCAATCATACCACCACAGGCATGATAACGATGGTTGCCCGGTTCGGCTCGGGTTCACCAACATGTCAGCTTCCGATGTTTTTAGCCAAAAACCAGCGCGACCAGGCCGGAGCAAAGCAGGACAAGGCCGGCAACGGTTACGGCCAGGAAACTGTAGGAGGCGAACTCGTCACGCATATTGGAACTCGCCGTTAAAGCGGACCTGCCCGGTCAATCTCAGAACCATTCACCGGGAATATATTGATCGAGGATCAAGACCGACAACGACAACAACAGGCCAACCCCGCTGAACAATGCCACTCTGACGAATGCATCGATGTTGGCGACCGATGCCGCAGATGCGCGCGGAAAAATTCTTGCAATAGCCACTGTCATTTGATGCTCCAAAATTGATGCTTCAAAATTCGTGCTTCAAAATTCCTGGGGACCCTTACCAACATACCGTTATCAGGCCCACGCTCGCTGCTTTCGAGCTGCGGCCAGATAGCTTCTGCAAGCCTGGCGATAAATCAGGCTGATGATGATGTGCCACATGATCGAACTCCATTGTTGACCAAGGCATATTGATAACCTGTCTGTGTTTCCGGCTGTTTTCGCGCGCCGGTAAAATGGCTTCGTCGGCGCGTGGATTGTTTCGTGGGCAGGGGCGAACGGCTTCCCGGACGCGAACGGGCGAAGCGCCAGCTGGTAGGGCTGGTTGGTCCAACGGGCTGATGCGCCGTGCCGCTACCCTTCGGGTTGGGCATCAGGCGTTTGAGGGCCTGGGTCAGGCGCCGCGCCGAATTCATCAATTTGAGATTTGAGATCAGCCGCCTTCTCAATCAGGACGGCGGCAAGCTCAGGATTGGTGGTTTCCTTGGCGAACTGGAGCAGCGCCGCCGCCTGACGCACGAAATACTGCCTGCTTAACACGATGGTTCCCCGCAATACGCCCGGTGCCCAGCGCCCAAACGCGGTAGCCGGGAATTTGGTTCCAGCCAAATGTACAAAAGTGAACCCAGGGAGCTTGGAGGGAACTCGGAGGGAACTCGGGCCGATCCACCGTGCCCGAATGACGAATGAAGGCCCAAATCCAGCGCTATCAAAATCATCGGCCAGCAGACCGGCCGAGCACCACAATTGAGCGAAGCCGAAGCCTCTATATCGCCCTCTGACGGTGGCTAGCTGACGCGCAACATCGGTCGTCGAGCTGGAACAGGAGAAACAGGGGATGATCTTGAGAGCGGTCACAGCAGCACTTTGTCTGCTGTTGAATTTCCCGGCGTTCGCGTACGACGCCAAGACATTGAAAGCCATGGACGGTGTGGAATCCGAATTGTCGCACTGCATCGGCTATTTCAGCATCGTGAAACAGTGCATCGGTAATCAGGATGCGAAGCTATCGGAAAGCACAGCACAGGTTATCCGCGTGGTGGGCGAGCGGGCCATCAAGCTCGGTCTGGATATCGGCATGTCCAATGAAGCCATCGTGGCCAGATCCTCGGCTTCCAAGGAAGAGCAGCTCGCGCTGATGCAGCATAATTGCGCGACCATAAAGCCGGTCGTCGACCGCTACGCAAACCGCTGCAAGGAAGTGCTGCTGCACCAGGACGCTATTCTCCAGGAATACCTCAACCGGTGAGTCCCGCGCTCAGCCGCAAAATTCCGCTCCGATCACGACCATGTGCTCCGGAGTTGATTTCCTTCCGACAAATGTGTGAGGCGTTTCACACGGCTCGCTCCGGCTGCTGCTTACGATGTGCAGCTTTCGTTGAGAGGAGCCGCGCATGCGACGATTACCGCACTATCCTGATCCCGAAGACCGTCGAGTTCAGCGGAAATGGGCCAGGGGCTTTTTTGTTTTTTATGGTGTGCTGATGATTGTTACGGCGGGCTTCGTGTTTGGTAACCGGTTATCGAATAACCCGACACACGAGATGGCCTTGGCAGGGGCCGGCGGCGAAAAACTGCAGGCTGCCAACCGCGCTGCAAGACCTATGACGCAAGCGACGAGGCGCGACTAGAGCGGGATGACTTTTCTTCGAATCGTCATCCCGCTCTATCTTTTTGTTTGAGCATGATCTTATCGGAAAACCGGTACCCACTTTTCCGGATCATGCTCTAATCGCTGGCTGATCTTCCTTCGCTTCGCCACGCGCGACAACTTTCAATGCCTCATCCGGCAACGGCCGCTGCAGCGCTTTGGCTTCATCCCACGGCGCGCGCAGCCAGACGTCGTATTCTTCCTGAGTGGTGAGGATCACCGGCATCGCCTTGTCGTGGATTGGCTCGACGATGGTGTTCGGCGCCGTGGTCAGAAAACCGTAGACCAGATGCGGCCCCGGAATCGGTTTCGACTTGGTGCCGCGATCGCCTTTGAACTCGGTCCAGATTCCGGCGAACGCGAACAACGGCCGATCTTCATCGCGCGCGAACCACACCACGTCCTTCTTTTTCGTCGCGGGGTTCGGCTCCGGCGCGTATTCCGCAAAACTGTTGGCCGGGACCAGGCAACGGTGTTCCGGCTTCAGCCATCCGCGCCAGTGCGGCGACGAGGTGTTGCGGATGTTGGTGACGGGGATGCTGGCGCCGCGCGGCGGCGGCGGCATGCCCCAGCGCATCATGATCAGCTCGCGCGCACCGTCTGTGTTCTGGCCTGCGTTGCGCACCACAGGCGCCGGATAATCCGGGAACACGCCGGGCATCGGCGGCAGGTTGCCGACGTACTGATTCATCACCCTGAAGAGTGCCGCGATGGCGGCCTGGTTCGTGGTAATCGAATACAAGTTGCACATTTCACCGAACCTGTAGCGCCGCGCTGTAGTTCCACCCCGCAAATCCTAGTGGGATTGCGCATGAGAGCAAAGGCCGCTGAGATGGCGTGCCATGAGAACCAAATCGCGACAGTCGATATTCAGCTCCCGGCTGGGGGCTGCGAAGATTCGCGCCGAGGGTGCGCGGGAAGAAGCCATGCAGGCGATCCGCAAAGCCGATCGCGCCGAGGCCGAGGCGTGGTCGATCCGCATGGAAGGATATGGCGGGCCCGCGCAGCCCTCGCCGACCATCGCGCAATGCCTCAATGGCGGTTACGGCTGGCTGCAGGTGCAATGCCGCCGCTGCGAAACCGAGGCCAGCATTCCGCTCGAACACGTCCGCCGGCCGCGCGATACGCCGATCTGGAAACTCGAGGCGGCGCTGAAATGCCGGTCGTGCCGAACGCCGCGCTACTCGCCGCCGGTGCATATGATCCGGCTCACCGAAGAACGGCAGACCGCGCCTTATGTCTGGGTGCACCCGGACGACGATGACCGGTGAGCAGACCGGACCTGGTGCGTCACTGTTCTTTGACTTGAACGGTGGCGCACGGCTCGCGAGGATGCCACGATTCATCCAGCCATAGGGAGAAAGTGCCATGCCATCTTCTCTGCAAGCCATTTTTTTGAAAGCCAATTCTCTGCAAGCCAGCTCCCTGAAAGCCAATTCTCTGAAGGCCAATTCTTTAAAAGCCAATTCTCTGAACGTCATGCGCGCAGGGTTTGCGCTGAACATCGTGCTGTTGTCGCTTGCGACAGTCGCTTCGGCCGGACCGAAGGAGGACGTGGCGGCGGCGACCTCGACATGGGCGGCGGCGCTGGGCGAAGACGATCCCGACAAGGTGTTGCCGCTCTATGCCGACGATGCCGTGTTCTGGGGCACGCTGTCGCCGACGCTGCGTTCCGATCGGGCGGCGTTGCGGGATTATTTCGTGACGGCGTTCAAGGTTCTTCCCGGCCTCAAGGTTGCCTTCGGTGATCAGCTGATCCGCGTCTATGGCGCCACGGCGGTGAATACCGGCTATTACACGTTCTCCTATGTCAGGGACGGAGAGACCAGGAGCCTGCCCGCGCGCTACAGCTTCACCTACGTCAAGAGCGGCGAGAATTGGCTCATCGTCGACCATCATTCCTCGGCAATGCCACCGCCCCCGAAATAGCAAATAGCCCGCGTGAGCCAACGGAGGCGCACATTCGCGCGACCCGTCGGTTTATCCGGGCTACGCTTGCTTAAGCCATCTCCAGATAAAGATGCCCCTCTTTCTTGGTAGCAATAACCTTGATTTCGACGTCGTTGCCGAGTGCCCGCAAAAACCCAAACAGGCGCTCAAACGAATACCCCGCGAAATGGCCGCGCAGAAGCTTGGATACATCGGGCTGAGCAAGGCCAATTAGTTTCGATGCCTGGGCCTGAGTCAGGCCCTTTGATTTGATGAGAGATGCAATAGCAATGACCATATCGGCCTTCACCAAATGCTCTTCTGCATTCGGAAGCCCAAGGTCGGCAAAAACATTTCCGCTACTTTTTGTGGATTTTATTTTCTTTTTCATTGTTGCTTCTTTCTTCATGTAGCGCCTGTGCATCTTTCAATCGGGCTTTGACTTTATCTATTTCGGCTTTCGGTGTTTTGATCCCTTTTTTGGATTTTTTCTGAAACGCATGAAGAACGTAGACGACACCTTTGAGTTTGACGGTATAAACGGCCCTGAACGTGTTACCGTCGAAGTCGGATATGACCTCCAAAACGCCAGCACCCTTGAATCCCTTTAGCGGCTTCGCATCAGGATGCTTTCCACCTTTTTGGGCTATTCTAATGGCAAAGCCGATGACGCGCTTAACGGTCGGAGGAAAAACAAACAGATCATCCTCGGCCGACCCGACAAATTCCAGAGGCGTGTCGGCGTCGCTCATGTCGGGCTCATATAGAAGATATACTATATATCTCCATTGGCCTCAAGTCAACCGTTCCACGCGGAAGGGATTGCCGTACAGGGCTAACGCCCAATCGCGATTTATGGCAGAACTGCCGCGCCGATCCGCAAATCCGCCTATCCACTGTCGAGTTCAACCATGCCCGCACCGAAGCCACCCGCTTTCGAGACGCTGAGCCTTCACGCCGGGCAGCATCCGGATCCCGTCACTGGCGCCCGCGCCGTTCCGATCTATCAGACCACGTCCTATGTGTTTCAGGACTCCGATCATGCGGCGGCGCTGTTCAATCTCGAACGCGCAGGCCACATCTATACCAGGATTTCGAATCCGACCACGGCCGTGCTCGAAGAACGGCTGGCCGCGCTCGAGGGCGGTGTCGGCGCCATCTGCACGGCGAGCGGGATGGCCGCGATGCATCTGGCGATCGCGACCTTGCTCAATGCCGGCGACCACATCGTCGCCTCGTCCTCGCTCTATGGCGGCACCATCAACCTGCTGGCGCACACGCTGCCGCGTTTCGGCATCACCACGAGCTTCGTCAAGCCGCGCGCGCTGGACCAATTCCGCGCCGCCATCCAACCCAACACCCGCCTGGTGATTGGCGAAACCATCGGCAATCCCGGTCTCGAAGTGCTGGATATCCCCGCGGTCGCTGACATCGCCCATGCCGCGAAAATTCCGCTGCTGATCGACAACACTTTTGCGACGCCCTATCTCAGCCGTCCGATCGAGCTTAACGCCGACATCGTCATGAACTCCGCCACCAAATGGATCGGCGGCCACGGCATCGCCATCGGCGGCGTGATTGTCGATGGCGGCCGGTTCGACTGGCGGGCCTCGGGAAAATTTCCGGTGCTGACCGAACCCTATGCCGGCTATCACGGCATCGTCTTCGACGAGCAATTCGGCCAGGCTGCCTTCATCATGCGGGCCCGCACCGAGGGCTTGCGCGATTTCGGCGCCTGCCTGTCGCCGACCAATGCGTTTCAACTGCTGCAGGGCGTCGAGACCCTGGGCGTTCGGATGGATCGGCACATGGCCAATACCCATGCGGTGCTGGAGGCCCTGACCGCCAACAAGGCCGTCGACTGGGTGTGGCATCCATCGCTGGAAAGCCACCCGGACTATCAACTCGCCAAACGGTTGCTGCCGCGCGGCGCAGGCTCGATCGTCAGCTTCGGCATCAAGGGCGGCCGGGCCGCCGGCAAGAAATTCATCGAAGCGCTTCGGATGATCAGCCATCTGGCCAATGTCGGCGATGCCAAGACGCTGGTCATTCATCCCGCCAGCACCACCCATCAGCAGATGGATGCCGCGCAACTGAAGGCCGCAGGCGTCGGCGAGGAACTGGTGCGGCTGTCGGTCGGCATCGAATCCGCCGCCGACATCATCGACGACCTCGGCCAGGCGCTCCGTATCTCGCAGAAGGCTTGAGCGATGCAGTTGTCCGTGAACGGGTCAGATACATTCGTCGCCACCGGCGGCCGGGATTTCGATGCTGCCTTGCCGACCATCGTGCTGCTGCACGGGGCGGGCTTCGATCATTCCAGCTGGGCCCTGCATAGCCGATGGTTTGCGCATCACGGCTACAATGTGCTGGCGCCGGATCTGCCGGGCCACGGCCGCTCGTCCGGGGCTGCCCTCCCCGCGATATCGGACATGGCTGACTGGACCGCGGCGCTGATCGAAGCCGCTGGTGCAGCCAGGGCGCGGCTTGTCGGCCATTCCATGGGATCATTGATCGCGCTGGAGGCCGCGGCGCGGCATCCGGCAAAAGTCTCGGCGCTCAGCCTGATCGGAACCGCGGCCACCATGACGGTCGGACCCGACCTGCTCAAGGCGGCGGAGGCCAACGATCGTTCGGCGATCGACATGGTCTCGATCTGGGGGCTTGGCTTTCAGGCCGAACTCGGCGGCAGCCTCGCGCCGGGCCTGTGGATGCACAGCGGCGCGCAGCGCGTTCTCGAACAATGCCGGCCCGGCGTGCTGTTCAACGACCTTGCCGCCTGCAACGCCTATCAGAACGCGCTGGCTGCCGCAGCACAGGTCGCGGTGCCGACCACCTTCATTCTCGGCGAACGCGACATGATGACTCCCGCCAAGGCCGGCAAGACGCTGGCCGCGGTGCTGCCGAATTCACGAACCATCATCCTGCGCGGCGCCGGCCACATGATGATGGCCGAGCGTCCCGACGAACTGCTGGCGGCGCTGCAGGACTGACCGGGCCGAGCCCCCTCGCCATCATTATCGGCGCGCCATTCGTCATCGGCCCCGGCTTCCGATGCGACAAGCGGCGAGGTTGCCCGACTTTTGAGCGACCATCGGGCCGCCGAAACAGCTAGAGTTGCATCTTTCGAATTGCCGGTTCGGAGTTGCCATGGCCAGCCTCATCATCCGCGGCGGTACCGTCGTGAACCATGATCATTCGCGGCGCGCTGACGTCCTGATCGACGGCGAGACCATCGTCGCGGTCGGCCCTGCGATCGGCGCGCCCTCCGGCGCAACGGTCGTCGACGCCGGCGGCTGTTACGTCATGCCGGGCGGCATCGATCCGCACACCCATCTCGAACTGGCGTTCATGGGCAGCGTGTCATCCGACGATTTCGAATGGGGCACCAAGGCCGCACTTGCCGGCGGCACCACGATGATCGTCGATTTCTGCATTCCGGATCCCGGGCAATCGATGCTTGCGGCCTATCAGGACTGGCGGCGCAAATCCGAGAAAGCCGCCAGCGACTATGGCTTTCACATGGCCGTGACATCGTGGTCGGAGCAGGTGTTCGATGAGATGGCGATCGTCGTCAAGACCTACGGCATCAACACCTTCAAGCATTTCATGGCCTACAAGGGCGCGCTGATGGTGAATGACGACGAGCTTTACAACTCGTTTGCGCGTTGCGCCCAGCTCGGCGCCATGCCGCTGGTCCACGCCGAGAACGGCGACGTCGTCGCACGCATGCAGGAGGCTGTGCTGGGGCGCGGCGTCACCGGTCCCGAGGGCCACGCCTACTCCCGCCCGCCGGAGGTCGAAGGCGAGGCGACCAACCGCGCCATCATGATCGCCGATATGACGGGTGCGCCGCTCTATGTGGTGCATACGAGCTGCCGCGAGTCGCATGAGGCGATCGCCCGGGCCCGCGCCAACGGCAAGCGCGTCTATGGTGAGCCGCTGATCCAGCATCTGCTGCTCGACGCGACCGAGTATGAAAACGGCAACTGGAACCATGCCGCCCGACGCGTGATGTCACCGCCGTTCCGCGCCAAGGCGCATCAGGACAGTCTTTGGGCCGGGCTGCAATCCGGCTCGCTGCAGGTGGTCGCGACCGACCACTGCGCGTTCACCACGGAGCAGAAGCGACTTGGCATCGACGATTTTCGCAAGATCCCGAACGGCACCGGCGGTCTCGAAGACCGCATGCCACTGCTCTGGACCGCTGCGGTCAATACCGGCCGGCTGACAAAGGAGGAGTTCGTCGCGGTGACTTCCTCGAATATCGCCCGCATCCTCAATATCTATCCAAAAAAAGGGCGGCTCGCCGCCGGCTCAGACGCCGACATTGTGGTGTGGGACCCGGCGGCAAGCAAAACCATCAGCGCCAGCAGCCAGTTGAGCCGCATCGATTACAATGTGTTCGAGGGTTACGCCTGCATCGGCGCGCCGATTGTCACGCTGTCACGCGGCAAACTCGCCTGGGCGATGGGCGAGCTTCGCGCGGAGAAGGGCGATGGACGTTATGTCGAGCGTCCGCCGTTCTCTCCAGTCCATGTCGCAAATTCGACCTGGAAGCAGCACAGCGCGCCGAAAGCCGTGCGACGCGCCGACGTAACGCCTTGAGCCAAGACTCTTGGGCCAAAACCCCCTTGAGCCAAGCCGCGGAGCGGCGACCTCGTCACCGCTCCGCAGGCCAGCCCGAAGCGGGCGTCAAGGCCGGAACAATCAGGCTGATCCAACGATGCTAAAGCGGGATGAGATTAGAAGCGAGCGGCGGCAACAACCGAAGTGAGCTCCCTCTCCCGCTTGCGGGGGCGAGACGAGCGAAGCTCGCTCTGAAGGCTCGGGGTGGGGGTGCCGCATCGGAAGTGGATGTAGCTTGGCAGACAGTTTCCCCCACCCGCCGCGCTCTATCGAGCGCGTCGACCTCCCCCGCAAGCGGGAGAGGTGAACTGGATCCGCCGACAGAACGATTCAATCAAAAACCATGGATGCTTAGGCTGGTGGCGGCATGGCTTGCCGGCTCTTTGAGCAATGGACATCGAGCGTTGAGCGGATTCGATCGCTTGCGAGCAGTCCGAAAGTCCGCTCGTAGCCTTCCTTGGCCAATTCCTTTTGTATCTCTTTCCAGCCGTCATATTTGCCGGTGTTGGCCAGATCGACAGCCCGTCGATATATTTCGAGTCTTCGCCTTCGCATCTCACACCCCTGTCCAATCGGTCGTTCAGCATCGGGTCGCGGCGGCTGTCGACGAAATTGTATTGCTCAGCCACAGGCGCCGATAAAATGTCTGGTGAATGTCAAAAGTGTACGTGGCAATTCGGCGGCAATGTTCCCGTCTTGTTAAATTTTTCCACCAGGCCGTTTAGTTGTTCGCAGTTTTAATTGTTCGATGAAGCAGCAACCTCGAAATGCCGCGGTTTTTGAACCGTACCGACGCATCCTGATTGAATCCAAACAACTATCCGCTCCGCCGTCAGCGCCTCCACCGAACGGATGACGACGGATTTCTGAAAGAACCGCGTGGATTAGAGCATTTTCCAGTTCAGTAGCTTCATCCTTCGCGACGGCGCGGAACCTGTCATCGGGCGCGCATTCGCGCGACCCGTTGGCTCTCAGGATGAGGTCTTAAACCCTCATGGTGAGGAGCGCGGCAACGCCGCGTCTCGAACCATGTGGCCGTGGATCCGCGGTCATGATTCGACCCAACCGGATCATGAGCTAGTACCTGGAATCACAAATCGGTATTGCAGCCCATCCTTCGAGACGGCCACTTCGCGGCCTCCTCAGGATGAGGTCTAACTTGTTGAAACACAACAACCTCATGCTGAGGAGCGAGCGACGCGAGCGTCTCGAAGCATGGG
>WNFO01006391.1_pt1 | contig 10406 bp, 9 predicted proteins | sample 5400251 | NCBI WGS metagenome assembly WNFO01 (sample SAMN13153354, study PRJNA577476) | soil metagenome | isolation source: 100 cm saprolite under Madrone tree | place: USA:California | collected 2016-06-14 | reverse complement strand
ACTGTCGCGGCGTCGGTCAGGTACATGACCGCGTCCGTGATGTCCTTGACCGTCGAAGGCCGACCCATTGGTGACAGGCTCTCCATCACCTCTTTCGGAGTCTCTCGGTGAAGCGGGGTGTAGACGACGCCCGGCGCGACGGCGTTCACGCGGATGCCGTCTTTCGCGTACTCCATCGCGAGATGCCGGGTGATCGTGTCAAGACCGCCCTTGGTGATCATCGGCACCGCCGCCGTGACGCCCCGGATCGGGTTGGAAGCAAGGGCCGCCGTGATCGTGACGATGCTCCCGCCCTTCTTCTGCGCCAGCATTTGCTTGATGGAGAGCTGGGTGACATACAGGAAGCCCTCGATGTTCGTCGAGACGAGCGACCTCAAATCCTCGGCCGTGTAGTCCGTGAACGGCTTGGTGATGAAGATGCCGGCGTTATTGACCAGGGCGTCGATCGACTTGAAGCGAGACAGCGCCGTCTCGACGATTCTGGCGGCCGTTGCCGGCTCGCCGATGTGGCCGTCCACCAGGGCGACGTGGTCGGAAGCCGAGACCTCGGTGGACTGGGTCACCTTGCGAGAAGTGGCAACCACGTTGTAACCCCGTTCGACAAACTCTTTCACAACTCCCGCGCCGATCCCCTGTGAAGCTCCGGTGACGATGGCTGTCTTCGGTTGGCCGCTCATGGTCTTGTGCCTCCTCGGTCGGCGGAATCGGACCTACTCTGCCCCGCATCAGTATGACGCATGCCGACCACCTTGTGCGCTCACCTTGGGAAGTTTCTACCCTATGCCCGGGATCGAAACACACGGCCGAGCATCCTTCGTGACGCGTACGACGTCTGAAAAACCATGAGGCGGTTTGGACGGCGACCAGCACGGCATTCGAAGCGCAGGGGATTGTAGGGTCCTGCAAGGAGCTAACGCTATGAGTAAGAAACTGGAAGGGAAAGTGGCGGTCGTGACGGGGGCGTCAAAGGGGATCGGGGCGGGCATCGCGAGAGCGCTGGCGGACGAGGGCGCGTCGGTGGTCGTGAACTATTCCTCCAGCAAGCAAGGCGCGGATCGCGTGGTAGCGGAGATTGCGGGCCGCGGGGGCAAGGCCATCGCGGTGCAGGGCGACGTGTCGAAGCAGGCGGACATCAAGCGCCTGTTCTCCGAGGCGAAGAAAACGTTCGGCCGGCTCGACATCCTGGTCAACAATGCCGGCGTGTATGAGCTCGCGCCGCTCGAGGGGGTGACCGAGGAGCTCTTCCACAAGCACTTTAACCTCAACGTCCTCGGCCTGTTGCTGACGACGAAGGAGGCCGTGACGCACATGGGGCCCGACGGGGGAAGCATCATCAACATCGGATCGATCGCGAGCTCTCTGCGGCCGCCAACCTCCGCGCTCTACGCGGCGACGAAGGCCGGAGTCGACGCGATCACGGGCGTGCTGGCGAAAGAGCTTGGCCCTCGGAAGATCCGCGTGAACTCGATCAGCCCAGGGATGATCGAGACGGAAGGGGTGCATGCCACGGGCTTCTTCGGCAGCGACTTCCAGAAGATGGTCGAGACGCAGGCGCCGCTCGGACGCATCGGGCAGCCGGACGATATCGCGCCGACAGCGGTATATCTGGCATCGTCGGACTCAAAGTACATGACCGGCGAGACCCTGTTGGTGTCGGGCGGCCTGCGATAGGACAATCGGCTGCGGATCAAAATCCGCTAATCCGCGAGTCCCCCCATCTTGCAGATGATCCGCCACTCGGCCTCCGTAACCGGCTGGACCGATAGGCGGGAGATCTTGACCAGCACCATACCGGCGAGACGCTGGTTCGCCTTGATCTGCTCGAGGCTGACCGGTATCGGGAGCTGCCGCACCGCGGCGACGTCGACGGCGCGCCAGGCGGAGTCGGTCGAATCCGGATGCGCCTCCGCGATCACCTTGACGATGCCGACGATCGCGCGCTCCTTCCCGGTGTGGTAGAAGAACGCCTGCTCGCCCTTCTTCATCGCGCGCATATGATTCTGGGCCGAGAAGTTGCGGATCCCCGTCCATTCCGCCCCGTCGCGACCTTTCGCGACTTGCTCGGCCCACGACCAATCGTCGGGCTCGGACTTCAGGAGCCAATGTGCCATCGCAGTCACCCCGCCGCGACCAGCCCGTGCGGCCCGAGCGCCTTTTCGACCCTTGGTTTGACCTCGCCGATCATCAGCTCCATCGAGCGCATCGCCGCCGTGTGCGGTGTGCTGCCGACCTTGAACGAAAAGCACACGTGCACGGGCTTGGTCGCGTGGATCTCGGCGACGAGCTTTTCTGCGACCGTCTCGACATCGCCGATCAGGAGATTGTCGTAGATGGTTTCGAGCGGAGGCTCGTCGGGGAACGGCAGATCGACCAATACGGTCCCTTTCATGACTTCCTGCCGGCGCCGGAGGCTCGACGCGAGCCGCGACTGATACCGCGCGTTCTCGGCGAAGCGCATCCCCTCTTCGCGGCTGTCGGTAATGTGCGCGAAGCGGTTGAGGGTGATATACGCCCGAGACAAGGGCGCACGCTCGGCCGCAAACGCGGCGGTGATGTCGGCGTACTGCTCGGCCAGCAATTTGACGCCGCCGACACGACCCGACGTCAGCACCCGATAGCCGTGCCGCGCGGCGGCGCGGAACATCGCCTGGCTATGGCCGGCCACGTAGATCGGCAGGGGGGATTGGACCGGGCGGGCCGGAATGTGAGTTTCCGGCATCTGGTAGTGCTTGCCCTTGTAGCTGAAGAAATCCCGGCTGAAGGCCAGGTCGAGGATGTCGCAGAACTCGTCGGTCATTTCGAGATTCTGGGCGATGTCGGTGCCAAACCGCTCGAATTCGTAGGGCTGGTACCCGGCGCCGATGCCGAGCATCAGTCGGCCATTCGACAATGCGTCGGCCGTGGCGATTTCTGCCGCGAGCCGGGCCGGGTTGTACAAGGGCAAGACCACGACCGCGGTGCCGAGGCGGATCTGTTTCGTGATCGAGGCGCAATGCGACACCATCATCAATGGCGACGCGCACAGGCAGTAGTTCGAGAAATGGTGCTCGGCGAACCAGGCGATCGTGTAGCCGAGCGCGTCGGCCAGCCTCGTCTGCTCGGCGACTTCGCCAAATACCTGCGCGGTCGGCTTGTCCGCCTCGCGCGACCCCATCAGATTGAAGATCCCGAAGTCCATCGGCTCATCCTCCAATTCAGTTCACCGCATCGAGGGTAGGCAACTTTAGCACCCTTTACGCGCTGACAAAATTGCTGCACAGGAGCCGATGCCACAGCGGGGGCTGTCAACCGCGCTCCTGCGGCCTTCTTGAGCCTGCCCTCATTCCCTGAGATCCGTATACCTTGCCCTGAGCAACCGTTGAATGACGGCAAAGATCATCGCAGTCGAGACACCGAACATGAGCATGCCATCCACAGCTTCCAACGGGCCCAGCAATCTCCACGACGGTGACATCACCACATTGCCGTAACCCAAGGTCGTGTAGTTGACAGCCGAGTGGTCGAATGCGGGTCCGAACTCATGAAATTCTCCGCAGATGAAGAACAACACCGCCCACAAGGCGATCTCGATCAGGTGAGCGGCGAGCGCGAAGGACATCGCCACGGCCACAATTGAAACATCGGCCCAAAAGCTTGTGCCGGCTCGGCCGAGAGTCCTCTCGCGGCGAACAAAGTTTACAGTCGAGACCAGCGCGAGCGCATGAATGATGATCGTACCCAAGACGACGCCTGCGCCAACCGCCAGCGGAACCAGGATCGCGATTCGATTTGTTTGCATGTCATCGCCAGGCCGCTGGATGCGGACCAGCCCCGTGTCCGCCCAGGGCTGAGTTACCGCCGTGGGCGCGGCGCGCCGTGTGCACGAGGTCCGCGGCCGAGCGAACGCTCTCGCCGAGGACTCCGAAGCGAAACGGGCGCGGATTCACACTCGCTATCCCCGGAAAGCCTTGATGAAACCGGCCGCGGCGAGCAAGAGATCACAGGCGATGACCGGTTGGGTATCACTCATGGGCGACGGGTCTCCCAACGGTCAAGGCCTCCCGCAGATCCGGGTCGAGGTCGTTGAAGGTCGAGTCTGCCTGTACCCCCAAGGCGTCCAGGAGCTTGCTGAAGAAGCAGCGGGCGGCCGCCGTCGCGGCAATATCGAAGATGTCCTCGTCCTGGTAACCGTGAGACCTGAGCAGCTCGACATCCGCGGACGTGATGCGGTCGGCGTTCAGGGCCACTTTCTCTGCAAACGCCATCATGTGGCGCTCGCGCGGCTCGAGGGGAGCCTCGCTCGAGCCCTTCGCGATCGCGGTCACGGCCGTCGCGTCGAATACCTTGTCGGCCAGCACACTTCCGTGAGCCAGGGCGCAGTAGGAGCTTCGGAGCGCGCGGGCGGCCGCAAGCGTCGCGAGCTCGTAGGTCCGAACGGGAAGGTTGGACTGGATTGACGCCAGGAGAGCGCTCCAGCCATCCCGTATGCCGGGCCTCAGGCTGAAGGCCTGCGCCCAGTTCGGCACATAGCCGAATCGGCGCTCGGCCTGCTGATACATCTCGCGCACCGGTCCCTGCGCTTCGGAAGGCGCTATCGTGCGAATGAACGCCATGTCGTCGTCCTCCTTCTACAAGTGTCGCCGCAATGAGGAGCCGGCCCAACCCCGCCGAACCTTGCCGAACACGAGCGTGAAGGCTAGGAATGCAAGGATAGCCTGGAGCCATCCTACCGCCGGCATGCCCGAGAGCGCGAGACCGACCTGAGCGAATCCCACGACCGCCATGACGTTGTTGAACGCAATGGCAGCCACGAGGCTGCGGCTGAGGAGGAAGACCAACGATACGCGAGGGACTCCGTGGATGCCGCTCACGCCTGCCCAGCTCGGCAAGCGCAAGATTTGGCAAGGGCGCGGCTCGGCCGTCGACGGAGCGCCACGGTCGGAAAAAGATCGACGATCCCTCGCTCGTTCTGACCGCGTGCACTGGTGGTCACGTGGGAACACGTGACCGCCCTTCTTTCGGGGGTCGCCGGTCCAAGGTGAATCCGAGCCGCCCCGTCCAACATCTCAGAGGTGAGCAGGGGGCACAGCCGTGCTACACGAGAGGTATGAGTCGGTAACATACGAGGCCATGAGGCTCGGCGCCCGGGCCCTCGCGGCAGGCCGCGTCGAAATTTCCGTCACCGGGCTCGAGAACATTCCTGCGGATGGCCCGGTCCTCTTGCTCGCCCGGCACTATCATCATCTTTTCGACGGTGTCGTGCTCTTGCTCTCGATGCCACGCCCGATCCATATCCTGGTGGCCGTGGACTGGGTGAAAAACCGTTACGCGCGGCGTCTGCTGACCCTGGCCACTACAATGCCCCGCTGGCCGGCCGTCCTGCGCAGTGATGCTCCACGATCTGACGTCAGTGAAGAGCGCGCCCGGACGGGGAAGATCTTCACTCCCGGCGCCATCAGACGCTATCAACGCAGCGCGTTCAGCGATTCTGTCGCCCTGCTCACTGAGGGTCGCGTTCTCGTCGTGTTTCCGGAAGGCTATCCCAACGTCGACCAACACTACACGCCGAAAACGAGACCGGAGGAGATCCTTCCATTCAAGGCGGGGTTTGCCGCCATCGCGGCTGCCGCAGAGAAGCGGCTGGGCGCTAGAGTTCCGATTGTTCCGGCCGGATTTCGCTATACGAAGAATCAGCGTTGGAGCGCGCGATTGAATATCGGCAAGGCAGTCTATGCGGAGGATTTTGTTTCTCGACGAGTGCTCGTTCATCGTATGGAGCAGCGGATAGCGGAACTCTCCGGGTTGTTCGTGAGCGGCCAGCAACTGAACGGTGGATCCGTGCCAGGTCAGAAGGGAACTCGCGATGAGGCGCACCGTCTGGCAGCCTCGCCGGGTCCGCGGTAGGATACGGCGATGCGCGACACCGAGCACGAGCGGTTCATGCGAATCGCACTGGAGGAGGCGCGCGCCGCTCGCGCCGAGGGCAACATGGCGGTCGGCGGCGTCATCGTGCGCGACGGCCAAGTCCTCCAGCGCGGCCACAACGAGGCCGTATCCACCTTCGACGTCACCGCGCATGCGGAGACGGTGGCCCTGCGACGCCTCTCGACCCGCCTGCGCGTCGTGAATCCCTCGTACCGCGCGGGCCAGGGCCCGCTCGCCGACTGCGTGCTCTACACGACGGTCGAGCCGTGCGCGATGTGCTGCTTCGCCATCTGCGTGTCCGGCATCGCCAAAGTCGTGATCGGCGCCCGCTACGCGCGCATGGGCCTGCGCTTCGGCGACTACGCGATCGAGAAGCTGCTGGCCCTCCTCGACCAGCCGGTTACCATTGTCGACGGCATCCTCTACGAGGAGTGCGCCGCGCTCCGCCTCGAAAGCGCGGCCGGCCGAGACTGATAGTCGTCGGCGAGGCTGTCAGCGGCGGGCTGCCACCAGGTAGCCGCGGACGATCACCTCTTGCAATCCGGCAGCCGTCGGCAATGTTGCGGAACGCGTAGAGCACGACGTGATCGGTCGCGGCGACACCCATGTGCGTGACTGATGCCATAACTCGCCCCCTCCATTCAGTATGGGCGTTCGTCGAATCAGAGCATGAAGCGAATGTCCCAGCTGTTGGTCGGATAGGCGAAGAGCGTCTGCTTCAGCTCGTCCGCCGGGATCCCCAGCCGAATGGCGAGCGAGAACACGCTGATCACGTCCTCGGCGTGAGGCCCGAGAAGGTGCGCGCCGAGGATCCGGCCGGTATCCTCCTCGATCAGCACCTTGAAGGCGGAGACCGTTTCCCCCACCCGCCGTGTGTTGAACCATCCCGAGGTGTCCTGCCAGGTTTTGCGAAACCGCCGGCCACCGGCCCGTGCAGCCTCCTCGGTGCCCGGCGGAGGCGATGGGCGGCAGCGTGAAGCAGGCGGACGCGATGCCGTCGTACTTCGGGGTGCGGCGGTTGCCCTCGAGGAGATTCGTGGTCAACACTTCCGCATCGTGGGTGGCCTTCGGTGTCAGCGGCGGCCCGCTCGCGGCGGCGTCACCGCCCGCGTAGACGGCGGGATTCGACACGCTCTGGAGAAACTCGTTCACGATGACGCCACGCCTCTCACGCCGCACGCCGGCGACGGCGAGATCGAGATCGTCGATCTCCGGCACTCGACCCGCGCCGTGCACGGCCAGGTCCACCTCGAAGCGGCGCTCCTGTCCACCCTGCATGCCCCGCACGGCGAGACGATCGCCGGCCACGTCGACACCGAGAACATCGACACCCAGCTCGACCTTGATGCCGAGTTCCCGTGAGCGCTTCAGGAGAAGATCGACGAGGTCGGGGTCGAAGCCCTCGAGTGGCCGGGCGCCACGGTGGAGGATGGTGACCTCCGCGCCGGCCCGCGCGGCGACATGAGCGAACTCGAAGGAGATGTACCCGCCTCCGACGAAGGCGAGGCTGGCGGGCAGCCGGTCGAGGTTCAGGAACTGCTCGCTCGTCGTGAGCCGATCGGCCCCGGGGAACTTCAGCGGGGCCGGCATGGCGCCGGCGGCGATGAGGACACGGCGGCCGGTCAGGCGGTCGTCGCCCACGGCCAGCGTGGCCGGTCCTACGAAGCGGGCCCGACCGTGGAACTGCTCGATGCCCATCTTCGCCCAGGTCTGCTCAGTGCGCGCGGGCGTCGGATCGACGAAGGCACGCTTGAACCGCATCAGGTCGGGCCAGTCGATGGTCAGCGAGTCCGCGGGCACCCCTTTGCCCGCCATGTCGCGTGCGGCGTGGACGGCCTCTGCCGCGCTGACCAGAATCTTCTTCGGCACGCAGCCGCGGAGCGCGCACGTGCCCCCGAAGGGGCGCGAATCCACCACGGCGACCGTCCAGCCTGCCTCACGGCACCGCGAAGCAACCCCCGAAGTGATACCTGTTCCGACCACCAGGAGATCGTACTGTCGTTCCATGCCACCTCCTTGGCTCTCGGCGATCTTGCCTCACCTATTGGATCACCTCATCCGCGCGCAGCAACAGCGAGTGGGGGAGCGTCAGGCCGAGCGCCTTGGCTGTCTTGAGGTCACGAGCCTCCATGGCGAGTTATCGTAGCCGAAGGCGAACGGGTGGGCCAGAGCGGTAAGGCATGTAAGGGGCGTAACGTCGCCTTGACAGGTTCGCCGGATCTCGCCTAACCTCCTGTCGCCCTACCATCGACCCAAAAAGTAAGGCGGAGGTCTGCGATGCTCGACCGTCGAAGCCTTCTCAAGCTGAGCGCGGCAGGGGCCGCCACTCTCGGCACAGGTATCCGGATCGCCCACGCCCAGGACAAGCCCAGGCGTGGCGGCACCCTCACCATCGGGCGCAACCACGATGCCGACACGCTCTACCCAGGGCGCTCCACGGGGCTGTCGGCCATCGCCACCAACCTTCTCCTCTACGACGGGTTGGTGCTTCACGACTTCCAGATGAAGATGCGCCCGGCTCTTGCCGAGCGCTGGGAGGTCTCCGGCGACGGGCTCACATGGACCTTCCACCTGAAGAAAGGAGTCAAGTTCCACTGCGGCGCTCCGCTGACCGCCCAGGACGTCAAGGACCACTTCGACCGATGGACAGATCCCAAGGAGGCCTTCCCCACGCGGGCCAAGGTGGCGAGCCTGGCCGAGACCCGCGTGGTAGACGACCACACCGTCGTCTGCAGGCTCAAGAATCCGACGCTCGTTTTCCTCAACAACATCAGCCAGACCGAGTGGTCCTACGCCTCGATTCCGCACGCGAAGCACGTGGCCCAGTACGGGCAGGACTACGGTGTTGTGCCGGCGACCATCTGCGGCACCGGGCCCTTCAAGCTCAAGGAGTGGGCCAAGGACGACCGCATGGAGCTGGTTCGCCACGAGGGATACTCCTGGGGCTCGCCCGCCTACGAGAACACCGGCGCTCCGTGGGTCGACCGCATCATTGTCCGCACGCTGCCCGAAGACGCGGCGCGCGCGGCGGAGCTCGAAGCGGGCGGCATCGACCTCGACATCGACGTCGCGCCCCAGCACATCCCGCGGCTCGAGGGCAAAGGTGTCAAGGTCACCTCGATCCCGCGGCTGTCGTCCAATCACATCGGCTTCAACATGGAAAAGGACGTCTTCAAGGATGTCCGGGTGCGCAAGGCCGTTGCGCATGCCGTGAACCGGCCGGAGATCGTCCAGTTCGTCATGAAGGGGCAGGCCGACGTCTCCTATGGCTTCCTGCACCCGCTCGTGCCGGGCGCCTCGTCGAAGGAGCAGATGCGCCCCTTCATGGCGGAGTTCAGCCTGGACGCGTCGAAGAAGCTCCTGACCGAGGCGGGTTGGACGGCGGGCGCCGACGGGATGCGACAGAAAGACGGCAAGCCGCTTCAGGCCTCGCTCTACGTCTTCACCGAGCTCCACGAGCGCATCGTCACCCCGGTCCAGGCGCAGCTGAGGCAGGCCGGCTTTGATCTCCAGATCAAGCGGCTCGAATCGGCGGCGTTCAACACGGCGACGCGGGCGGGCGAGCACGATGCGCGCTTCCTGCCCATGATCTACTCCTCGGGCGACTTCCTCTACTTCTTCGTCTCCTCGGCGGTCCCGAGCCCGAACACAGTCCGCTGGCGCGACGACCGCACCGACACGCTCTTCCAGCAGTCGCAGACCACGCTGAAGGAGGCGGAGCGCGTGAAGGCATTCCAGGGCATCGAGCAGCGGCTGGTCGGCGAGGCCGTGGTCGTGCCCATCCAACACATTCGATGGATCTTCGGCAGCCGGCCCCGTGCCCGCGGCCTCAGGTACCACCCCATCCACGGCATCTACAAGCTCATGGACGCCTGGGTCGTCTGACGAGATGCCTCCCGTGACGGCGCCCAAGCGTATCGCGATCCGTGCGGGGTACGTCATCGCGTTCGACGGGCGGGGCCACCGGCTCCTCCGCGATGGCGTGGTGGTGATCGAGGGCGACACCATTCTCCATGTCGGGCCGCGCTTCGACGGCCGCGTGGACGAGACGGTGGATGCGCCCGATCGGGTCCTGACCCCCGGGCTCATCTCCACCCACGCCCATATCAGCGGCTCGCCGCTGGACCGGTCGTTCATCGAGGATCGCGGCAACCCGCAGTTCTGGTACTCGGGCCTCTTCGAGATGCTGCCCGTGCGGAGCGACGCGCAGGACGAGGAGGCGGGGCGCGCCTGTGTCGATTTCTCCATGGCCGAGCTGTTGCGCGGCGGGGTGACCACCGTCATGGAGATCGGCACGCTCGGCGAGTACGTGGTCGAGCGCGCGCCGCACTACGGGATCCGGGTCTACATGGGACAGGCCTTCCGCTCCGGGAGGTGGCTCACGAAGGACGGTAAGCGCGTCGAGTGGGAGTGGAACGAGGAGCAGGGACGGCAGGGGCTCCGGCGAGCGATGGACTTCCACGCGCGGTGGGACGGCGCGCACGGCGATCTCGTGCGATGCT
>WNFO01008513.1_pt1 | contig 10408 bp, 12 predicted proteins | sample 5400251 | NCBI WGS metagenome assembly WNFO01 (sample SAMN13153354, study PRJNA577476) | soil metagenome | isolation source: 100 cm saprolite under Madrone tree | place: USA:California | collected 2016-06-14 | reverse complement strand
TCCGCATGAACCACGTAACCGTTGTCCAAGCGTTCAATCCGGATTCCATCGACTCCACACACTCCACACCTCCTAGACTTTCCGCGGTCCCTTCTTTGCGACCTTGATGTAACCCTTCTTGCCCTTGCCGCCCTTGTGAAATTTTCTCGAGTGTTTTCCGCCGTATTTCATGGTTTTCTCCTATCGTTTGGTCTGACGTTTTTTGGTTCTCTTGCTACCCTGCCCACGGGGAGAATATGCCCCGTAAGATTTGTAGATATCATCTGGCGCCTTTGGTGTAGGCGCTTTGGGAGCTGGACCAGGGCCGTAATCGATATCCTTCTCTGACCCGCTGCCCGCAGTCCCCTTCAGAAAGGTCTTCGCCACTCCACCAGCAACGGACGCGTAATCAGATACATCTTTTTTAGTGACCATCAGCGTTTCGCGCCTCTCTTCTTGAAATTTATATTCTTGACGGTGCGCTTTGCTACTGCCGGATCATTCATCCACTCACCTTGCTCGTCTTCGTAAGAGCGCTGCTTCTTTCGTAGTTGTGGAGTCATCCGAGAGCGCGCTTTGCGCTTAATCCCCTTTTTCATCGTTTACTCTTCCGCTTTTTGGAATGCTGGACTTTGTGCTTGACTTGCGATAAGACTCCGCACTCTCGAAATGGTCGACGGGCATGAGTTACCTACTTTGATTTCAGATATTGTTTAATCGTTTCTACGGATTTCTTCATTGCTGGAGTCGAATAGAACCCATGCTTACGCCACTCGTCTGCTTGATCTGGCGTAATCCATCCTCGTATGTAAGCATCGGCCCGACTTTCCTGCATCCAATCTTCAAACGACCGAGACTCGCCCCTGCGCTTAGCTTCTTCGTATAATCGATCATCGAGATATTTTTGCTCTGGCGTTCTACTCTTAACAACCTGCTGCTTCATCGCCCAATACTTCGGGTCAATCGGCTGTTTCGTTGAAGGATTCCTTGCGCCAATATAGTGCAGCAGGTCCCCTGCAATCGCATTGGTTCTTTCAGGCCCATGAAAATCCCTGTACATCTCAATCGTGATTTTCCCCGGATTTGGGTTGCGTGATTCCCAAGGAGGGTAGAATTCCAACTGCCGATTATCGTTCGGCTCTGGCTTACCTCTCTGAACCGTTACCTGGGGCAAATATTGAACCAATTTCGGGTAAGCCTTTCCTACTTCACCCAGGCTGGGATCTGGTTTTTGCTCGGGAATAATCGCAGTCTCGGTTGTTTAATCACCTGTCGCCGGCCTTCCTGGTGCAGCGGGTCGGAGTAGAGCCCCAGGCTCCGCAAGCGCTTGTTTTGATCCTGCGCCGCCAGAAAGAACTTCTTTTCAAGCTCTTGCGTGGCCGAGAACTCAACCCCACCCATCTTGAAGCAGGCGAGCACCTGGGCATAGTCCAGAATCGCATCGTAGTGGTCCCGGAGGACTGAAACGCAGTCTCCATCCAAGGTTGGCAGCGGAGCGTTGCCAATAACGTTTAAAACCACGTTTGCCGACGTTCCTACGGGGGCAGGAGCGACGAAGTCCATGCCGGCGGTCACTACCACCGGCCAAACGCTAGAATCGTTCTCCCACTCGTTGGCGAAGGCATCCATCTCGCTTATCGAAGGCGTGTCGCAAGGCACACCGGCAATCGTAGCCGAGACGAGCCAGTTCGATGCCTGCATAATTTTGATCCCATCCATGTAGCGCTTAAAGCAATAATCCGCACGCAGTCTGTCCGTGGCCTCGCTTTCGCGGCTGAGCAGGTCTGCCAAGGCTCCCCACTTCACGACCCATGACCAGTCATTCGGCACGCTGAGCAAGGTTCCGTTGGGCGGGTTAAAGGTTAGCCCCGACTGGACTCCAATGAGGTCAAAGACCGCTCCACCGGTAGGTGCCGTGTCGAGATCAAGCGACAAAGGCGGCTCCGCGATGAGGCTGAAAGATGTCGGCAGCGCGGTCGATTGCAGGTGTCCCGGATTGAAGTGATCAAAGGCTTGGGTATCCTCCCGCGTGAGCGTAATTGGACTTCCCGTAGAGGGAGCGAAGCGAGCGCGCACTACCTCGAGCAGCGTGTTCGGGAGATTGGTTCGGATTACTCCCGAATATGCCGGGGCAAGTTGAGCCACATTACATGCGGTCAACTGGATGACTTCGTCCCGTCTCCGTTGCAGTGCCCCTTGGAGATCCGCGATGGTGAATTGGCTCGTCCCGGTCCAAATGCCACCGCTTGCGGGCTCGAGCAGGTGGTATTGCATGACGGTGTAGAGGTCAGTGTCTTGAAGTGTCCGGAGCCTGGGTGATCCAGCAAGCATGGAAATGTCGTACCAAACCGGAGTTGCCCCCGAGGTGAAAGACAGCGCAGTGATCCAGATTTCGGTGAGCGCATTCCAAGTACGGAGCGCTTCGAGCAGGTACAGCTGGAGTTCAGCCTTAGTCCAGAAAATTAGATTCGGATCCGCAAGCCGAAGCGCCAGGTCGGTGACCATCTGGGAGTAGGTGACTACGCAAGGCGAAACGGCCGGGGCCATGATCAGCAACGCGAGCTGATTCAGGCGAACCCCTAGCGTAGGTCCAGGCAGCGGTTTAAAGGCTACAGCGGCGCACCCCCAAGTGGTTTCGGTTCCTCCAGAGAACGCGGTCGAGTTGCTTCCTACCGAAGAATTCAATTGGTATTGAATCTGTCCAAACTGCACTACCACGGGATTTGGCCCTAACGTATAGCCGGCGCCTGCGGATAAAAATCCAGAATTGCCATTGAAGGCAGACAAGATTAGATCAGATTTAGAGGTCGTAAGATTGTTAGTGGCGGGAGTCCCGCCGGATTGAGTTGTTTTCGCATTACTTGCATCAATCGGACTACCAGAAGTAGCCACCCCAGAAAATTCAAATAAAACACACTCCACCACGGTAGGCGTACTGCCTGCAGCGCCTGATACTTGAGTGACTTTAAACGTGCTAGCCGTGCCCGAAGAAACAGATGGGGCATTTTGCACGAAAAATATTTGGGCTAATCCAAATGCACTGGTCGACCATAATCCTTGAAAGGAAGTTGCATTCCATGTGACGCCAGGAGTGGTGACGGTAAATGCTAAATTCCCGAAAGTGCCTGTTGTGGATGGACAACTGACATAAATCACCCCTACGAGCAAACTACCGCTCGTAGTATTCGAACCAAAATTCCCCGTACAAGAGACAAAAGATCCAGGGCCGGTAATAGTGCCAGAGTTGTTGCCTCCCAGCGCGGATTGAACTAGGGCGATCGCCACGCATCTATCCCTCGACTACTCCAGGCTGGGCAGCATCCGCGTTAGGCCCCGTCCACGGTAGAACCGTATTCGGATCGTTCTGCGGAACGTAATCGTAGAACACATAGCTTGAGCCTAGCGCCGGCAGTGCTGCGCTGGCTGCATCCACTCCACCGCTGCGAATCAGAAGGCTCGGAGTATGCGGGCCCGCATCGTCCCTTTCAAGACTCGCCCGCACAATGACCGCAAAGGGAGTCGCTGCGAGACCTGCGGAAGCTGTGATGTAGGAATCCTTTGTGCCGACAACGTTATTTCCGTTGTAGTCTGCCGTTGACGGAGGCTGCTGAGAGGCATTCTGCCAGTTCGCGCTCAATCCGACCGGAGTCCAGTTGGTGTAGTTCCCAGGCGATGCTGGAAGCTTCGTAAAAATACGCGGATCGTATCCGGGAAGCGCATTTAGGAACGTTCCCGCGGTGTCATACACCATAAAGTCGTCGTACTTGATCACCGCGACGTTGTTGTTCGAGTTTCCGATGCTTACCTGGGTAATCTGAGCGCTACCGGTAGCCTGCGTATTCAGGCCCGCGCTATTGATCGCCGCCACTCCGCTGCCGTTGAGGAAGAGCTGCACCGAACCGGTGGACCCATTGACCGTGACTGCGATTGCGGCGCCGTACCAAACATTCGCTTGGATGGTGCCGTTCGGAGTAATTGCACCAATCGCATTCGCGACGTTGCCACGATAGAACTGCAGCGCACCGTTAGTCGTAACCGCGAGACAGAGTTGCTGGACTCCGGTATCCCAAAACATGAAGACATCGCCGGGCGAACTCGCGGGCAGATTCGCGAGCTTGAACCCGCCCAAGAGGAACACGGTCGCGGGCGTGCTCAGGGAACCTTGGAACGAACCGAGGTTCTTTCGAATCCAGTTGCCTTGGGTGACGCTGCAGCAACCGCCTGGGAGGCTACCCGGAGGAGTGAACCGAAAATCTGTGTTGAGGACAGTCGCTACGCCAGCACTCGAAAACGTGTCCCAAGGATATCCAGCGGTCAGCAGATAGTTGTTGCCGTATTGGTCAAACGGATCTGCGAACTGGTAACCCAAAACGTCACTCCATCATGCTCGGTCGACTGCAGGCTTCGGATCAAGATAGGTAATGCGCTGCGGACCTTCCCGGAGCGCAGATTGGATCTTCGCAAACAGTAGATCAAATTCTTCGACCGAATGCCCGATGAAGTCCGCTTCTTGAGTTCTGCCAACTAGCAGGCAATCCTCGGTATCCTTCGCCCAATTACCCCAGTGGATCAGGATTCCGGTATGCCCAGGAACATTCTCCACATGCGGCATTTCCCGATTGAAGCGGGGCGAGTGTCGGATGGTGAGAGTATAGGTGCCTGACGGAATCGGATTCGCGGGTTCGAGCGTGTAGCACTCGTGAATGGAATCAAGGAAGAGTTCGCCCAAGGTGGCGGTGCCGTCGCGTAGCGTTCGTTGAACTAAAAAGTTCATCTCCATGATCCACAAAATGTCGGAGGTATCCAGTTTCCTTTTTCATCCGTTATGCCGAAATCACCGCAACTCACCAGTGCCCCCTGTGGGCTATTGATATTGAACCACGAATCAAACCCCAAATTTTTCTTGGGCAGGTCCCACGAGTTGCCAAGAGAAAGTAGAGCGACTGTGTATGGATTAGCGGCGCGAAACAAGACAGAGTTTACCGGGAATGGTCCTTGGGTTGTTGAGTTTCTGACAGTGACGCGAGCGCCACGCAGGAAGTAAATGAACCCGTCCAGTTCTGCATTGTAGATGCTGTTCCTGGCATAGCTCACTGTTAGCGGAGCGTCCATGTTTCCAACGTACAACTCACGGAGAGCGCTCTCGTCCTCCAAGTAAGCCAAGTCGGACGGCTCAGCGATGTTACTGATACAGGCAAGCGTGTCATTGGCCGATCCACCAAAGTGCGCAGACGAAAACGAGCCGTTGTAGACGCTCAAGCCGCAAGCGCACTGCGTGAACGAATTGCGCTCGATGGTGTTGTGCTTGGAGTTTACCGACCCGATGTAGATGCCAGTTCCGTAAGCTTGCCGAAAATGGATTCTCGCTCCGCCCTGTGTCGAGACGGCTGCATCTGCCATCTCTATGTGATTGTCGTCAGTCTTGGTAGCCACTGTCGTATCCAGCAACCCGGTGGCGTAGCTCACGCGCACGCGGTCCCCGATACTGGCGTTAGCCATGAACGAACAGTTACCAAGCCCACACGTTAGCATCTTGCTTCCAGCTGTGATCTGCCCAGAATCGCTCTCTCGTGCGGCCCTCGACTGCGAGCAGAAGAAGTCGTTGTCTCGGACGATGTTCTTCTCGCCATTACCCTCGGGAACAAAAGTCACCGCTTGGAAGTTGGGATTGTTGAGCGTGTTGGTGAACGTGTTGTACTGAACCAGGGCTTCTGTGCCGATCCGCCTTGCTGGCTTTCCTCCGAAGCGTAGGTAATAGTCAACCGGAGTCGTGTTGGTGAATAGAAAGCCTTCGACGGTAGGTGCTTGGTTCGCCTGGAAATCCCACATACCACCTCTCGTTCCTGCCCATAGTTCTATGGGTCGATGATCGCCCCCGCCGTTCTGCGCTCGCTCATGCGAGGTCAACTTGAACCCTGCCTCGCTTGGAACGACTACGGTAGATGCGTGCATATCCACACAGCCGCGCGGCAGAGTGAAGATAACGTCCTCTCCGGCAGCAACAATAATTCGAGCCCAAGTCGGTGCATTATCCACCTTGCCGCCACAATCGATTCCCAAGGTGGTAGCGTCTATCTCTTGCGCCCAACTTGCTACACAGACAGCGAAGATAAAGAGGGGAAATTTCACGGTACTCCCGCTGCGGTCATCGCCGCTTCCATGATCCCGGCTTGGATCGCTGCGCCTGCGGCGGTCAAGTGAACGCCCTCATTGCTGCCATTGCCGCATGTTGGCTCGATTTGGAAGTAAGTGAGATTGGTACTCGCTCCGTCGGCTCCAATATTTGCATTCGCAGCATAATCGACCACGGTATAACCCTGTCCCGCTGCACCATTCCGTATCGAGGTATTGAGAGCTGCGCGGAAAGTGGTTTCTGCTCCGCCGTCAAAAATGTGACAAGAGTCTGTAAGGGTTGCCACGAAAACGGTATAGCCGGTCGCCTTTGCCGCCGTGACAAAGTTTGTGATGCCCGTGAAAGCCTGCGCTGCTGTGTTGCCTGCAACATAATCATTAACCCCACACTCTAGCGTGATGAGGTTTACTCTGCGCCGAGGATTGTAGAAAGCAATTGCCGCTTGTGGCCCCATCGGCACCAAGCCCGCTCCTCCGGTAGGGGGATTCAGGTCCGTGTTTCCGGCATAGTTTGTGTTGGCCTGCACACATGTGGTTCCACCTAGCGCTTGCGAGTCTTCCGTGAAGGCTGGATTTCCGGCAAACGCGTAATAGGCTCCATTGCAGGCAAAGTTTGCGCACACCTTCGGTACGAAACCATTCGTTCCACCTAACCCAGTCTCCGTCTGAAGCGAATCTCCAAACGTCACCCAACTGGATGACAAGCAAAATGGTCAATTCACTATAAAGTAACTGAAGCATTCCGGGTTCGTAGTAAACGTTCCCAAATTTATCGTGAAACTGGCACCATTGCTGACCGCTGCTATTTCCGGCAAGGCAGTACTAATTCCTATGTTACAAGTTACGCTTAAGCGTGTTCCGGTAGTTGTATCGTTACGTCCTTCTATGAAAATATTGCTATTAGATGTAACCGCAGTAGTATTGACCTGACAGGTTCCAGTAGAAGCATTTGTGGCGCATGAGAATGATCCAGTAACTGACGCCCCACAGCTAACTACTGATGGATTAGCAGCAGTACCAACTGCAGAGCAATTACTGTTAGTATTATAAGCTGAGGCTGCCACTCCACCATTGATACCGAGTTTTACAGATCCACCAACCGCTGTGGGTGTGGCGATATCTAGTTCTCCAGTGGTTTGCAGAAACACTTGATTCGTCGCAGCCGTACCGAGTTCTAGCGGTGTGGAGTTCGCTGTGTAAATTTGTGTGCAGGCGCCAAGCGAATTGCAACTACTTGAGGGAGAAACGACCATGAACCCCTGAGATTGTCCAGCCCCTGACACTTCAATATAAGAACCGCCACTTCCGTTATTGCTGACAACGATTCCCCGGCCAGAGCTGCTGTTGAATACAAGATCAATAAGATGCCCCGCGCCAGGGGAACATGTCCCAAGTCCAAGTAGATGATTGGTGGCATCCCAGCAGAAGTTGGTGGCGTCTTCGCTCAGTGTGTTCGCTGCACTGACGTAGGGGACTGGTCCGGGGTTGCCTCCAGTCGCTAGGGTCCCAGTAACGCTGCCAGTGCCAAGTGGACCCGTCCAGGTATTCGAACTTAAACAGAGATATAGACCAGCACTTACTCCTCCGGTCCTCACATATACATCCACAGGTCCGGCGTTGCAGGTTGCTTGGGGTGCTGCCGTGCCAGAGAAAATGCGCCGAGCGGTGTTGGAGCCAAACTGCGCAAATGCAGATGCCGACCAGCAAACCAGCAAACAAGCGATTGCGAGAATTCTAGGCAGCACGTTTCCTCCCACCGCCCTCTGTGCGCGGATTTTATGTGGATTAGCGCGATACAGTTCTCGACGAAGCGCGTTGCAGCGTTCGCGATTACGCATGTACCATTGTCGCCTGCTAACCGTCGCTGGATTCGTGGAATAGACTTTCATGTTTCAACTATAATGAATTTCTACATTGAAGACGGCGTTGTTTGTGTCGGCTGTGAGAAAGATTTCTCCCAGATGCACTGAGTAGGAATAAGCCTGGTGCACGTCCACATCTCCGGGCAGAAGTTCCTTCCCCTGAAACGTTCCGTCCGCCTTGACTCCCTCATCCCCGACATAGCCCTTCGCGCCGAAATTCTTATTTGAAAACTGGATAGAGAGATAAGCCACCCCGCTCTGCAGTCCGAAGCCGCGCCCTGCGCCCGAGACGATCACGCTATAGCCCGCTAGTCCGGTGAGCGTGTTTCCAGAAGGATTTGCCTGCGGTTGCATGCTTTGACCGAGTAACGCTTGCAGGCTCTGCGGAGTTTTTGTGGTGTCGGTGATTGTGATAGTGGCACAGGGCATGAATCACCTTCCGATATTGAGGCTACCAAGCCGCTCGGTTGAATAACCCTCGTAACTGGCCTGAGAAAGACGCTTCTTGCGAGTGAGAAAGTCGCGATGAAGGTTCGCATCGATCGCTTTGATGTACTTGAGACATTCCTTGTATTCCTTCGCTGCCGACTCTGCTAGAAACTGCCAGTTCGCACCAGATCCGCGCTGGACATCCTCTCCACGCTGCGCTTCCTTGAACTGGTAGAGCACTTCTTTCGCGCGCCACATGAGCAGCTCTTCTGTCAAAGGGTCTGTAACCGTGTCGGTCAGATTGACCAGCAGTGCTCCACGGCGCTTGTAACCAAAGCTGTAGGGCATGTGGGAGAGATTGTGCGGCCAGATCTCGTAGCGCACGTACCCTAGGGTCGCAGAACCTGCCCGCTGATCTCTGTCGTGTGCGACCGCATAGGTCGGCACCCCTGGCCCGAACATGAGCCGCTCAGGATCGATGAAGGACAGGTCGTCCCGCGAGTAGGTCCAGAAATCCACCGGCTGGCTGAACGTCGTGTCGCGAATCTCCACGAACTTCCGGAAATCTGCGACCGGCACTGGGAAGTAGCACTGGTAGATCTGGTATGGACGGCCGGCACCGGTTGTGGGCTCCAGCCATGGTCGGTCCAGGGTCAGCGTGGCAAAAGGGGGATTACTCGTCGTGTCGTAGGCCACGATGTCATAAAGCGCGTAACTCGGGTCACGGAATTGAAGCTCCGTAAGCTTCGGTCTGGGTCCAGCCTGCACCGTGGCCCAGTTCGTGGTCGCAGTCGCGTCTCCGATGATCTGTGCGCTATAGGGGGCTACTATAACCGTCCCTCCGCTCGCCACGAGCCCAGGATTATTCCAGCCACTTTCCTGAGTCTGGAAACTCCAGTCCCGCTCGTCGTAGATTCGGCCCAGAGCCTCGTTCAACTTGTTCTTAGCAAGCGTCTCCGACACTCCGGGGATTTCTCCGCCGGCGAGACTCTTGGCCATACTAGAAAAACTCATATTCCCTCAGTAAAAAAGGCAGATCCAGTCATCGCATTTGACCGAAACCTGCCGGAATCGTGCCCTCACATCGGGGGAGAGAACCCCCTTCTAAAAATTGCCTCCGAGCACCAAAAACTGCACCGATTCCGCCGACAGGTTCGTGGTATTGGCAACCTCGGCCATGGTGGACGTCGTGAACCAGCGAAACGCCCAAGTTGCCCTGGTTGTGCCTACCGCACTCGGAAAGGGAATCAGGTAATAGGTCCCGCTTTTGGTCATGCACGCTTGGGTAGCATCGATGTAGAGGCCAAAAGGCGGTGTCAGCACATCCCCAGTTCCGGCACTGGAGCCGATGTTTGAATAGGATGTCGGTCCGGTGCCCGTAACAACGAAGGCCTCTCTCTGGCCGAGTGCAAGGCCTCCGTCGTAGCCGCGAATGACAGTCAGCTGCACAGTGCCCTCCCGTTAACCTTGCCAGACGAAAGGCGAGAGGATGATCGTCCCCTGGCCTCCGCCAGTCGGCAGACCGATAGCCTCGCCAACGATGTTTGCCTCGAGCGCGTAGGTAAGCGCGGTCGACTGCGTGGGATCATCCAGCAAGCCACCGCCTCCGCTGAATGTAACGACCAAATCCCCGACTGCCGGAGCAGCTGCGGTCAGAGTCGCGCGATAGTTCACCACTGCGACCCCGAGTTCCTGGACGAAGATAAACGCCCCGGCTGAAATCTGTGTCGAGGTCGGACTAGCGACGAACACAACCGGATGCAGGCCGGCAGCCAAGCCCTTATCGAAGCTGGTGATGAAGTTCGGTCCTAAGGCGAGGGTCTTCATCAACCCAATGCTGCCAAATTTGACGTTCGATGCGGTCGCCGTCGAGTCGAGCTGAATGAACCGATAGCGGCCGGTGTGGAGAACGTTCCCGGAAAGGTTCTGCGCTTCCGCCTCGGTGAGATCAAAGAAGCCACCGACAATCAGCCCGCCCGCCAGATAAGGCAGTCCCGTGCGAATAT
>WNFO01006387.1_pt1 | contig 10411 bp, 6 predicted proteins | sample 5400251 | NCBI WGS metagenome assembly WNFO01 (sample SAMN13153354, study PRJNA577476) | soil metagenome | isolation source: 100 cm saprolite under Madrone tree | place: USA:California | collected 2016-06-14 | reverse complement strand
TATGAGGAAGTCAACGGTCTTTTGAGATTTGCAAGAATGACAGGGGAAGTTGCCGGATCCCGAAAACCATGCAGTTAAAGGGCTTGGGATCGCCTCACAGCTGGGCTTTGCGAAATCGCTGCCCAGGCACGCCTGCGTTCGTCCGGGTTCTTAACCACGAGACCGTCCGCCGGAGCCGTTGGAGATGAACGTCGCCGGCAATGCTCTCGGACGGTATCGGCGGATCCTAGCCCGCCGTGCAGCGAGCACCCGCCAGAACCCGCTTACCTGATCGATAGCGCGCCTCGGATTGCCCCTAGCCATTGCAGCTCGGTGACGATCGACTCCTTGAAGCGTCAATAGAACAGCACCAGGCGGAATGGGGCGACGTTCACGAGTCTGCTGGATTTGGGAACCTGCCGGGGCTGAACTGCGTAGGGTATGAAGAGGTGTTCAATGCAAAACCTGCCAGGCAATTTTCGGTACGCCCTGCGACAGTTCTGGCTGTCGCCTGTTTTTACCGTTGCGGCGGTACTGACCCTGGCATTGGGAATCGGCGGGACCACCGCAATATTTAGCTTGATCCATGCGGTGATGCTCCGCTCGTTGCCGGTTTCCGATCCCGGTAGGCTCTACCGAGTCGGCGAAGGCGACGAATGCTGCGTGGAAGGGGGTCCTCAGGACCGCTGGGGAATGTTTTCCTTTCCCTTGTACGAGCGGCTGAAGGCCGAAACTCCGGAGTTCGAGGAAGTGACCGCTTTCCAGGCGGGGCGCTGGCGACTGAGCGTGCGGCGTCAGGGCGTCGAATCGGCTGCCAGACCTCTGCGCGCGGAGTACGTCACCGGCAGTTATTTCTCAACCCTTGGAGTGCGGGCCTTCGGCGGACGCGTGTTTACGACGGATGACGACAAACCTGCTGCCCCTCCAGTCGCGGTGCTCAGCCACCGTGTATGGCAAACCGCATATGCATCCGATACTTCAGTAGTGGGTTCAACATTCGTCGCCGAAGGCCACCCGTTGACCGTAATCGGTGTCGCACCTGCCGGGTTTTTCGGCGAAACGCTGGAAAGCGATCCTCCCGATATCTGGGTCCCCCTCCAACAAGAACCCCTGATCAATGCCGAAGGTAGTCTGCTGCGTCAGCCTGTGTCTGCCTGGCTGCGCATGATCGGTCGATTGCGCCCGGGAGCTTCGATTGACGGAATGGCTCCGCGCCTCACCGGTCTGCTACGCCAATGGCTGCAGAACGATTCCGGGTATCCTGCCAACTTCATGCCGGATGTCATCCGCATGCTTCCCAAGCAGGTTCTCGAGGTGATACCCGCAGGAGCAGGCGTGGCGGTGATGAAAGAGGAGTACGGCCGCAGCCTGCAGATCCTGCTCTCCGTGTGCGGTCTCGTGCTGCTGATCGCGTGTGCCAATGTAGCAAACCTGCTGCTGGCTCGCGGGGTAGCGCGCCGTGCGCAAACTGCAGTGCGATTGGCGGTGGGCGCAACACCCTGGCAAATCGTTGCGCAAGCGCTCACGGAAAGCGTGCTGCTCGCCGTCGGCGGTGGCATTGTAGGGCTTCTGGTGGCCATGGGAGCGGCGCGGCTGCTGCTTTCCCTGGCCTTTCACAGCTCACATTTTCTTCCCATCAGCACCACACCGTCGCTCATGGTATTGGCGTTTGCCTTCGGATTGGCGCTGGTGACAGGAATCATTTTCGGAGCGGTTCCCGCGTGGATTGCCACGTGTACCGACCCCGCGGAAGCACTCCGCGGCGCGGGCCGCGGCACCACAGATCGTTCTTCCTTCGTCCGCAAAGCCCTGCTGGTTGTCCAGGCCACCTTGTCGGTTGTCCTCGTCGCCGGTGCGACCATGTTGGCGCGCAGCCTAAACAAGCTCGAACATCAGGATTTCGGGTATCAGGTCGAAGGGCGTGTTGTGGTGGATATGAATAATCCTCCAGCCAGCTACACGCAGCCCAAGCTGGCGGCGCTCTACCGCCAGTTTGAAGAAGAACTCAATGGTGTGCCCGGGGTGCAGGGCTCCGGGCTGGCGCTTTATAACCCGCTCACCGACAACTGGGGGGAACTCATCATGGTAGCCGGGCATCCTGCGGCCAAGCTCAACGAGGAAGCAGGCGCGTCGTGGGACCGCGTGAGCGTCAACTATCTTCAGAATTTTGGCATGCCGATTTTGCGCGGGCGAGTGTTTACCAAAGCGGACAACGAAACCACGGCGCCGGTGGCCATCGTCAATGAGGCTTTCGTAAAGCGTTTTTTCAAAAGCGGCGAAGATCCGCTGGATCAGCACTTCGGCCTCGATTTGCCCGAGTATGCCGGGACATTCCGGATCGTCGGCGTCGTGCGCGATGCCAAGTTTGCCGGCTGGGGCTTGAATCGGCCGGCGCGTCCGATGTTCTACGCCCCGCTGGCCCAAAACGTCGTCTACCCCGACGAGTTGATGAAGAAAATCGAGCTGCGCTCGCACTTTATCGGTGGAATTATGCTGGTAACCAAGATGTCTCCCGGCGCGCTCGAAGCGCTGCTCACCAGGATGCTGGCGGACTTGGATCCCAACTTGACGATCAACAGCATCAGGACCATGCAGCAGCAGATTGATCTTTCCTTCGATCAGGAGCGCGCCGTAGCCAGCCTGGCCGGCTTGTTCGGGATTGTGGCTCTCGTGCTGGCGGCTGTGGGGCTGTACGGTGTCACGGCCTATAGCGTTGCCCAGCGAACCAATGAAATCGGCGTTCGCATGGCTCTTGGGGCTGGCCGCCCGAAAGTGATTCAACTCGTGCTGCGCGGGGCCTTCAAGCGAGTGTTGCTTGGATTGATCCTGGGTTTACCCCTGGCAGTTGGCGCCGGGCGATTAATCTCCGCCCAGCTGTACGGCGTTTCCTCCTGGGACCCGCTCGCGCTGAGTGTGGCCGCGGGGGCGCTGGCGTTCTGCTCCTTTTTTGCGGCGATCATTCCCGCGAACCGCGCCGCTTCCATTTCGCCCATGAACGCACTGCGAATTGAGTAGCGCGGCGTCGTTCAGACGAGCGGTAGGCCGTATCAGTCCAGCTGGCTCCCCGTTGGTCAGCCTACCCTACATCTCCGATTCGCGCGTTCTGGCCACTAGCTCAAACTGCCCCGACCGAAGTAAACTCCCCGCTCGTGAAAGAAATCGGATTCGGAGGCTCTGTGCCGATAGTGAAGCGAATCACCCTAGCGCTGCGCCCAGTTATCCTTTTCTCGGCTGGTTCGTTGGTGGCTTTCCTGGCGATGACTGGCTCTCTCTCGGGAGCGCCCCAGGACCAAGAGCACGTCAAACCAATACCGCCGCCGGTCACACCGCTGCCGCCCGAGGCGCAATCTCGCGATGTCGCGCAATTTTCGTTCATCGCGTACGGCGACACTCGCGGTCGCCGCGATGGGGTCGCCATTCAGTACGAACACTCGCTCGTCGTGGATTCGATGATCGCCCAGGTCAAGAGGCTCCAAACCACAAAGTACCCCGTGCGTTTCGTTCTGCAGTCGGGCGATGCCGTGGTGAACGGCCAGGATACTAAACAGTGGAATATCAGCTTTGTGCCGGTGATCAGTCGCCTGACCACGGAAGGTGGCGTGCCGTACTTTCTTGTACCGGGAAATCATGAAGCGACCGACTCTCCGGCGGGCCTGCGAAACTATCTGGATGCCATATCAGCACTAATACCTCCGGAAGGATCGCCGCGTCGCATGCCGGGGCATACCACATACTCGTTTGGGTATGGGAACACGTTCGTGGTAGGTCTGGATGCCAATACTGCAGGAGACGACAAACAGTACCAGTGGGTGGCAAGCCAGCTCGAAGGGCTTGATCGAGCTCGCTACGTCAACGTGATCGTCTTTTGTCACCAAGCCCCGTTCTCTTCAGGTCCGCATGGCGGGGCCAACCTGGAACAGCCCACTGTGGATCTGCGGGCGCGCTACATGCCGCTCTTCAACGCGCACCATGTCCGCGCGGTATTCTCCGGGCACGAGCATCTTTTCGAGCACTGGGTAGAACGCTATACCGATGCCAGCGGGCCCCACCGCATGGACCTGGTCGTTTCAGGCGGTGGCGGAGCGCCGATCTATGCCTATTCAGGGGAACCCAATCTTCACGACTACCTGAAAGCCAATGAGGCAAGTAAAGTCACGCTCCAACATCTAGTTAAGCCCAGTGTCGAACGCGGACTGAACCCCTATCATTTCGTCATTGTCCGGGTGGACGGCGAAAAGCTCGACATAGAAGTGTTCGGGGTGGACGTGGGCAGCGGCTTTCAGCCCTACCGGAGCAACAAGGTGGAGTTGCAGGATCCATAACGACGCTGTCGCGTTGTATGTCGCTGTCGGCAATGGGCTGACAGCTGTCCCGCCTGCCCTCCTCCACTTGTATCGTGCAAACCATTCCGTTCCCACTTTCACGAAACAAAAGTCAGACCGACCTCGTTTCTACTTCCAGAAGCCCTGCAGCCACGCTTGTGTACCTGAGAGGGGTGTCCAATGATGAGCTTCTGGCAAGACGTCCGTTATGGATTGCGTGTACTGGCGAAAAATCCCGGTTTCACCGCGATCGCCGTCCTGACGCTCGCTCTGGGAATCGGAGCCAACACCGCCTTGTTCTCTGTCGTCAACGGCGTGCTCCTCAATCCACTGCCGTTCCCGAGCCCTGACGAACTGGTCGCCGTCTACACCAAGTCTCCGACCTTCCAGGAAGGTTCCATCTCCTATCCCAACTTCCTCGACTGGCAAAAAGACAGCCACTCCTTCGCTTCCTTGTGTGCCTTCCGGTCCGACGATTTCAACATGACCGGCGCCGGCGAACCGGAGCGCGTTCACACGCACATGATTTCGGCGGAGTTTTTCACCGCCCTCGGCATGCAGCCGCTTCTCGGACGCGCATTTCGCCCCGAGGAAGACAAAGCTGGCGCCGGTCCCGTGGCCATCCTCAGCGACGGGCTTTGGAATCGCAAATTTGGCTCCGCGCACGACGTTTTGGGGAAGAACATCACGCTGAACGGCAAAGCCTACACGATTATTGGTGTCGCCCCCGGTCACATCACAGGGCTGAGCAACACGGATATTTTCGTGCCCATCGGTCAGTGGAACGATCCCACGTTTCGCGACCGGCGCATCAGCATGGGCATGAACTCGATCGGCAGGCTGAAAGTGGGCGTCAACCTCGATCAAGCCCGCGCCGAAATGAGCCGCATCGCCGAGAACTTGGCCATAGCTTATCCCGAAGCGAACAAAGGCTCGGGCATCTCCTTGATTCCTCTCAAGACCGACGTCGTCGGCAACGTGAAGGGAATTCTGCTCGTGCTGCTCGGCGCGGTCAGCTTTGTGCTCTTGATCGCGTGCGCCAACGTTGCCAATTTGCTTCTCGCGCGTTCGACGGGCCGGGCCCGCGAATTTGCGATTCGCGCCGCACTGGGAGCCAATCCCGCGCGAGTGATTCGCCAGTTGCTTACGGAGAGCATCCTGCTCGGCATTGCCGGCGGTTGTATCGGACTCGTCTTGGCCAAGTTGGGCGTGCGCGTGCTGGTTGCCGCTTTGGCAGGCAGCTTGCCGCGCTCGGAGGGGATCGCGCTCGACGGCCACGTGCTCTTCTATACGCTGGGCATCTCCGTCTTGACCGGCATTGTGTTTGGGTTGCTTCCTGCGCTCAAGACGCTGCGGCCCGATACTCACGAGACCTTGAAGGAAGGCGGCCGCGGGTCGAGCGGCGCGCGTCATCGCACCCAAAGCGTTTTCATCGTCGTCGAGATGGCTATGGCGGTGGTCCTTCTAATCGGCGCAGGACTGATGATTCGCACGGTCTCAGCGCTGGGCAACATCAATCCTGGCTTCGATCCGCGCAATGTCCTCACGTTCAGTATCTCGTCGACTTCCAACGCGGCTTTGACGCCCGACCAGCTGCGAACAATGTACCGCGAGACCTTGCGGCAATTGGAGAGCATTCACGGTGTAGAAACGGTCTCCCTGATGGGCGGGTCGCTGCCCATGACCGGAGATTCCGAAATTCCTTTCTGGCTCGAAGGCCAACCCAAGCCGGCAAATGATAACGACATGCCTTTCGCGCTCTTTTATCTTGTCAATTCGGGCTACCACCAGGCTATGCGCATTCCCGTCGAGCGCGGTCGCACATTTACGGGCCAGGACAACGAGCACGGACCCGCAGTGGCGCTAATTGATGCCAGTTTCGCGCACAAGTATTTTCCGAATCAGGATCCCATCGGAAAACATCTCAATCTCGGACTGTTCGATACTCAGCCGGAGATCGTCGGCGTTGTCGGTCACGTCGAACATTGGGGTTTGGGTTCGCGGGAACATCAGAATTTGCAGGCCCAACTCTATCTGCCGGTTTGGCAGGTGCCCGACAGATTCTGGCCGTTACTCGCGAACGGCGGACAATATGTCGCCCGCACCGCTAGCACTACCGGAGACATCGCTAGCGCCATTCGACAGGGCGCCGAGAAAGTGACGAGCAGCGCGGTTCTCTACGATGTCCGGCCGATGGAAGAAATCGTGGCCCGCTCAATCTCCACGCAACGGATGACCATGTTTCTGCTCGGCATATTTTCTGCACTCGCTCTCGTTCTTTCCGCGGTTGGCATTTATGGTGTGGTCGCCTATCTGACCGGCCAGCGCACCCACGAGATTGGAGTTCGTGTGGCGCTCGGCGCGTCCAACCGCGACGTCTTGCGAATGGTGTTGGGACAAGGATTAGAAATTACGCTGATGGGTGTGGCCATCGGACTTGCTGCTGCCTTTGGATTGACGCGGCTCATCACCACACTGATTTATGGAGTGCGGACAACCGATCCAATCACATTCCTAAGCGTGGCCATTCTGCTTTCGGGTGTGGCTCTGTTTGCTTGTTATCTTCCGGCGCGCCGCGCGATGCGTGTAGATCCTATCGTCGCGCTTCGGTACGAATAAATCATGGTTCTTCGAACCCCCACGAACCATGAAAGAAATGTCAGAGGGTTGCTGAAGCTAAGGGTTTAGGAATGATGGCTGTCTCAAATCACCAGCCAACCACGAAAATAGCCGCAACGAAATCATTGAAGGATAAGGGTTGCGCCTATGTCCTGAGGAATAAGAGTGCGCGACCGGGTGGCTATTCAAAGCGCAGCGCGATGACCGGGCTGACGCGCGTGGCGCGCCTGGCCGGTATCCAGCAGGCCAGCAAGACCACCGCGAGCAGAAGCGCGGCGACGGCCGCGTAGGTCACCGGGTCGTTTGGGGTGACGCCGTAGAACAGATCCGCCAGAAGGCGTGTCCCCGCGAACGCGGCAGCCAAGCCGGCGAGCAAGCCGATGCCGACGGTGCCGAGACCCTGGCGCAGGACCATTTTTAGAATGTCGCCCGGCGTGGCTCCGATGGCCATGCGAATGCCAATCTCCCGAGTGCGCTGCACCGCGGCATAAGAAGCGACGCTGTAGACCCCCACGACGGCGAGGATGAGACCCAGCAGGCCCATCGTGCCGGTTAATTGCGCGCCGAGGCGGAAGAACAAGAATCCATTTAATCCTTGGAGCGCTTGATCCAGAGTTTGCATTTCAGAGATGGCCAAGCTGGGAGCGAGTTCGCGGACTTGCGACTGCACCTGCGTCGAGAGGCTTTCCGGGGGAACCGAAGTGCGGATGTGGAAAGTGCGGAGCGGTACGTAAGCCTGACTTAGAGGTAGATAGAAGTGCGGCTGCGGAACTTCGACGACCCCTTTGTACTTGCCGTCCTGAACAACGCCGACGACTTCGATGAAGGGTCCGGAAGGGCCTTTGGTGCTGAAGCGTTTACCGAGGGGTTCCTCATCGGGCCAGAATTTCTTGGCCATGGTTTGGTTGATGACCGCGACAGCGAGCGTCTTCTCCTCGTCGCTCTCGGTAAACGCTCGCCCGTGACGCACGGGAATGTGCAGGGTATCAAAATATCCGGCCGTAACCATGTTGCACTGCACGCTGGGAGGTTGCTGACCCGGTTCAACAGGATGACGTTCGATGTTTAAGGAGTCGAAGCTACTCATGACACCCATAGGAACGGAGAAGGCCTGGGCGACGGAGACGACGCCCGGGAGAGCACGGAGACGTGACTCCAGTTCGCGATAAAGGGCCCGGCCTTGAGATTCCTGATAACCGATTTGTTGAACGTCGAGGGAAAAATCGAGAACGTGGCTTGATTCGAAACCTAGATAAATATTTTGCGCCTTGCCGAGGCTTCGAATGAAAAGGCCGGCGACAATGAGCAGCACCAGCGAGCCTGCTACCTGGGCAACTACCAGCGAGCCGCGAAGGAATTGGCGGCGAAGTCCGCCGGAAGAGCCACGGCCACCATCGTGCAGCACCGAACTGACGTCATGGCGCGCGACGCGCAGCGCAGGGAAAACACCGACGATCGCCCCAGCGATAAGCGCCGCCCCGAGCGCAAAGAAATAGACCCGCACGTCGGGCAGGAACTTCAACTGAAGGGGCAAGTCCGTGCCCAGGGGAATGGAGCTGAGGAAGCGCATGGCCCAATAGCCGAGTAGCATGCCGCCACCTGCGCCGAGAAAAGCAAGCAGCAAACTTTCCGTCAAATATTGGCGAGCGAGGCGCACCCGGCCCGCACCGAGGGCGGCGCGAATGGCCATCTCGCGCTGGCGCGCGGTGGCGCGCACCAGCAAAACGTTGGTGACGTTGAAGCAAGCCACGAGGAGAACGAGAGCGGCCAGAGCCATAAAGGCAACCGCGACGGAAGGGAGCGTATTGTCGGGATCGGGTTCGGGACGAGCAAGTTGTTCGGGAAAGGCACGGATGGCGATACCTTTATCGGTATCAGGATGCTGCTCGGCGAGGCGCTGGACGACAACATTGAGGGAAGTCTGAGCATTCTTCAAGTTCGTTCCAGGCTTGAGCCTGGCCATGAGCGAGAGCGAGCGTTCGGAGCGGTGCGTCCAGGTGTTCTCGACTTGCTTTTCGTCTTTCGTGCCAATGCTTGCGCTGAGCGGGACGTATAGGTCGGAATCCACGATGGAATACGTGCCGTGAAATTCCTTGGGAGCCACGCCGACGATGGTCAGAGGATGGCCGTTGGCTTCAACCTGTTTCCCAATTACGTTTTTGTCGCCCGCGAATCTCTTCTGCCAATACGAATAGCCGAGGACCAGGATGGGATCGGCTCGGGGAGTTTGTCCTTCCGTGGGGAGGATCAGGCGGCCGAGCGCCGGCTGGACGCCGAGCACCGAAAAATAGTTACCGGTAACGCGAGTGGCGATGCAATGGTCGCCCCGATTATCTGCGGTGAGGCCGGCCAGCGTGAGGCGGTATGCAATGATGTCGCTGAAGGAAGTGGATTGGTCACGAAGATCCAAATAATCGGGGTAAGAAAAGCTTTGCAGTGATTTGTCGCCGGCTTGTTGCAAACTGAGGACGGTGAGCTGCTCCGGATGAGGCACTGCAATCGGTCGCATGAGGAAGCCGTTAATGATGCTGAAGATGGATGTGTTTACGGCGATGCCGAGCGCAAGAGTAACGACAGCGAGGGAGGCGAACCAGGGCGACTTGCCAAACCCGCGAAACGCATAGCGCAGATCTTGCCAGAAACTTGCCATCCGTTGACCTCCCTAAAGAAGCATCCTGAACGTTGTGGTGACTGGGACAGTTGAGCTTGCGGGCATCCTAGTTCAATGCTCTGAGCATGACAAATCTGGTTTAGCAGCCCCGCAATGCTCAGGTGCAAAGAAGGCTCCGGTCCGTCGGGGTTCGATATCTTACTGAAATCATATGAGTTACTTGTATTTTGCGGGCGTTGCGACGAAAATGAATGCGCGATTCCGGGACAATACTGTGGCGGAAGCGGACAGGTGGTGGGCCGTCGTCAAAACGTCCTGTGAGGCGGTGGCCCGGGAAAAAGCGGCGGTTGCCAGCTCCAGAGGTGTCATGGGTTTCCCTGCCTGCGATCAAATCTTGCCGCAACTCGTTGAAATCACTCGAAACGAAGGCAGGATGGTCTTTCCCCGTGGCGGCTCGACGCCGATGTGGAGTTGCTGAGAAGGCCGATCGCTGACTTGACGTGTCCGTGCCGCACGGTTAGGCTTTCGTTGTTGTAGTTGTGCCGAGAAGTCCGTCGCGGAAAGCCGACACGAACAGGTACTCGTGGCAGACACTCCTCTTCAGGTCACCGGCCGACAGGCAAAACAGGAAGAAGCCGCCTCCGTGGCTGAGGTATTGGGGGATGCGGCCAAACGAGCGGTGGCCGCCGTCCAGGACTACGCGTTGCTCTCCGGGCAAGCACTGGCCAACATCTTCACCAGTCCGCACTACGTTCAAGACACTCTCGAACAGATGGATTTTATCGGCGCCGGTTCGCTGCCCATCATCCTATTGTCGGGGTTCTTTATCGGCGCGGTCATGGTGCTGCAAACCGGATCGCAATTTATCCGCTTCGGGCAG
>WNFO01016803.1_pt1 | contig 10413 bp, 16 predicted proteins | sample 5400251 | NCBI WGS metagenome assembly WNFO01 (sample SAMN13153354, study PRJNA577476) | soil metagenome | isolation source: 100 cm saprolite under Madrone tree | place: USA:California | collected 2016-06-14 | reverse complement strand
CCCCTGTCTGAGACCGTCAAGACCGTCAAGACACCGGGATCTTCTTTATTCTTCTTTGGTCTTTAATCTCATGCTTCTCACCGTTTCAGGGTTTCCGAGTCGCCCCGCCTCGTCCTGTATGCCGACGTTCAGTATTCGGCAGCTACTCATGACGTCACTTATCACTTATTTTGAACTTCCGGGGCGGAAACAACCTTCGTACCTTACTTAGACGTTCACCCTCACCCTCACCTCAATGTCGGCTCCCTCAGGTAACCCGCGGCTACAGGTCGCAACCGACGGGAACGAGGGTTCCAAGAAAGGTCAGTCCGACGTCGAGCAGGGTGACTTACACACAGAGAGACAACGCTTTTCGCCAAATTCGCCAACCTTGCAGCGACAAACCCCCTCCAATGAAGAAAACCCCGAAGAGGAAACCGATGAGTACATCCGCCTGCTCAAGTTCATCGACCTCGAAGCCAAGAAGGAGAAACAGAGTCGCGACGAAGATCGGGGGGACGGCGAGGATCAAGAGATGCAGCGGGTATGGTACATGCCGTGGAAGAAGGTGCCCGTTCCGAGCACGAGCGCAAAGGCTCGCAAGGTTCCCCTGAGCTGGCTCGAAACGGACATAACTCAGGGATTGTCACTTCCTGAGATAGAAATGAGGCGAGCCCGTTACGGGCACAACGAACTAGAGAGGTACGTCACCTGAAAAGGACTCGCACTCCACTCTGAAATGGTGCATACAGTCAGCGAATCAATCCTCTCTTCCAGTTTGTCGGGTATTTTCGTGGCCCTATTCTCTTCGGTATGTACGGCTCGAGCACGTGACCCTCATTTACATTGCTGATACTCTCATTGTCAGTTATGGAATTGGCCGTGCTCCTTGCTGCCAGTCTCAGAGATTGGGTCGACTTCGGTGTCATCGTGCGTTTATGTTCCAGGGCTAATTTCTTTCAGGCTCAGCATGAAGCGTTAGATTGGAATTCTTATGCTCAATGCATTCGTCGGCTGGTATCAGGAGAAACAAGCTGGCGATATCGTCGAACAACTCAGGGCTGGCATCGCCATGAAAGCCACTGTGCGCCCTCATTCTCTTGATATCGAACCTATCTTGGTTGATGATTCCCCGCATTTCAGGTTGTTCGCGACGGGAAAGAGTGGGAGATTGAGGCCCGCGAGGTTGTCCCAGGTGATATTGCCATCATCGAAGAAGGACAAACAATCCCTGCGGATGGGAAGGTAGATAAATAACTCCTGTTTCCGAACGACTTCATAAAGCAAATTCTGGTAGATTCTCGCCGAGTACGGTGATATAGAGCGCCGGAATGCTAAGACAACATTAGAGAAACCTAAGAAAGACCAAGGTAACGCAAGCTCGCACATGAGTTTTGAGTGAAAGCTCAATTGCCCTACCAGACCAGGTCGAGAAAGGCGAGGGCTCTAGTGCAGGAACCGCAGGAAGAGATAGTGACCATTCCAGAAGCGACAAGGAAAAAGATGACGACGAAGGCAAAATCGATAAGGGCCCGAGCATCCTTTCCGTTGATCAGAGTGCGATCACAGGGGAGAGTCTCGCTGTTGACAAGTGTAACTTTCTTCCTTCCTATTTCCGCGTAAGGGCTCACACCGTGGATACATAGACGTCGGTGACACAATCTACTACACCACGGGTGCGAAGCGTGGCAAATGCTACATTATTGTCACCGACATTGCAAAGGATACATTCGTCGGTCGAACTGCGAGTCTCGTCACCGGGGCCACGGGACCGGGACATTTTCAACGCGTCATGTCAAGCATTGGGATCACACTACTCGTACTGTGCGTCCGTTCTTCTACATGTACTCTGGAGACAATGACCCGAGGGTATATACGTATTCACAAGCGTCATTATTTGGTTGTTGGCTATCTGGATCGGCGGCTTTTTCCGTGGTATCGACATCGCGACTCCAAAGGATAACAATCTACTCGTTTACACCCTGATTCTCCTGGTAAGAGCCACGTCTCTCTTTTGTCAGGCAATCCTTAACCACTGATCGTCTACAGATCATTGGTGTCCCTGTCGGTTTGCCCTGCGTTACAACCACAACGATGGCCGTCGGTGCCGCTTTCCTTGCTCGGAGAAAGGCCATAGTGCAGAAGTTGACTGCCATTGAAAGTCTAGCGGGTGTAGACATTCTGTGTACCGATAAGACTGGCACCCTGACCGCCAATCAGCTTAGTGTTCATGAGCGTACGTGCTTATTACTATCTTGGGATGCTCGAAGTTGAGTACGGATGATTATCTAGCCTGGTCGGTCGAAGGAGTTGACTTGGAGTGGATGTGGGTTCTTAAATCCTCGGAGATATTTACCGCTTAATCCCGTTTTCATAGGCTTACTGTTGCTGTCTTGGCTTCTTCACACAATATTAAGGCCTTGGATCCGATTGACAAAGTGACTGTTGTCACCCTCAAGGTGCGTACAGACAGGTGGCGAATGCGTTCGTGGTAATAACCTACCACTATAGAATTTTCCCAATGCTAGGGAGTTGTTGAAGGTACGATTTACTACCGGGCATGGTCAGCCAAAGTAATTCATGACTTTCGTGTAGGGTGGTTGGATTACGCACAAGTTTTGCCCGTTTGACCCTGTCTCGAAGCGCATCACCGCTGAGGTGGAGAAAGATGGAACGCACTATATCGCCGCAAAAGGCGCACCGAACGCGTACGGTAATATATATTTTCATTGTTTCTGAGGTTTAATTGCTTGTCAGGATCTTGCGCTTGACGGACCCGCCTGCCGATGTTCAAGAGTCGATCAGACAAAAGACCCAAGAATTTGCCAGACGCGGATTCCGCACTCTCGGTAAATCATATTTTACGCTCTCTAGGCTTTAATTGATGCGTTCATTTCGCGTCTCAAAGGAGTGGCGTGTAAAGAGGATGATAGTGAATGGAAATTTCTCGGCCTACTCCCTATGTTTGTTTCCGCTTCCTTCCATCATCGCTGTTCCAGTGCACTTATTGATATACAGGTTCGACCCTCCTCGTCTAGACACGGCCCAAACGATCGCTGAGGCTGGTGATCTCGGTGTACGCGTTAAGATGCTTACCGGTGATGCAGTGGCAATTGCAAAGGAAACTTGCCGACAGCTCTCCCTTGGGACCAACGTTTATGATTCTGAGCGTTTAATAACTGGAAATATGTCGGGATCGAACGTACGTGTACTATCACATACTGAGCGCTGAGGTGGGACCATGCTGATTTGGTCCCGATAGATACACGATTTTGTTGAAAGTGCAGATGGGTTCGCAGAGGTCACACCGGAGCATGTAGGTATTAAACTATGGTGCAATTGGGACAGGGATTTGACATAGCTCGCCAAATAGAAATATCAGGTCGTGGAAATCTTGCAGAATCGGGGACATCTGACAGCCATGACTGGAGACGGTGAGAGTTTCAGAGAGTTAAAAATTTATTTTTTTGCTTAACTAGTCTAGGTGTCAACGACGCGCCATCTCTCAAGAGGGTATGGCTTATTTATCGTTATTTCCTGTTCAGGCGGGTCTGATTTTGAAATAGGCCGACTGTGGTATCGCTGTTCAAGGCGCTTCTGACGCTGCTCGTAGCGCCGCAGTACGCGCTTTCCCTTTCCCTCTCACATAATTGGACACAGGTCTCCTAACTGCATGATTTGTTCGCAGGATGTCGTCTTCCTTGACGAAGGTCTTTCCACAATCATCACTGCCATAAAGGTCGCAAGGCAAATCTTTCATCGCATGAAAGGTACGGGCTTATACAACGCTTGCTCTCCATGGTTCTGATGTACAATATTCCACGACGGCAGCGTACATCGTGTACCGTATCGCACTTTGCTTGCATCTGGAGATCTTTTTGACAACGTCTATGATCATACGCAACGAGACCATCCGCGCGGACCTCATCGTTTTCATCGCACTCTTTGCCGATCTGGGTACCATCGCAATTGCATATGATAACGCTCCGTTTGCTCGAGCCCCCGTCGAGTGGCAACTCCCAAAGATCTGGGTCGTTTCTACAATTCTTGGGATGCTTTTGGCCGCAGCGACCTGGGTATTGCGTGGGACTATGTTCTTGAGCAGTGGAGGTATTATCCAGAACTGGGGAAGTGTTCAAGAAATACTCTTCCTTGAGGTTGCTCTTACGGAGGTCAGTGCTACTGAAACTCTAGCAAGCTCGTGTGACGGACTGACGCACACTTCATAAGAATTGGCTGATCTTCGTGACCCGTGGAACTGGAACCCGGCCATCGTGGCAACTTGTTGGGGCTATCCTAGGTATTGACATCCTTGCAAGCATCTTTGCATTATTTGGGTGGCTTTCTGGCCCAGCTCCGCATAACGGGTTGGTGTATAATACCAAATACCCTCAGCTCCCATGTGCTAATGGCATCTCAGACACACCGATATTGTTACTGTCGTCAAAGTGTGGGCGTACTCCTTCGGCGTCACTGTCGTTGTTGCGCTTGTCTACTTTGTGCTGAGCAACATCTCGGTACGCTACTTGTTTTTTTAAAGGCCAATTCTGACTGTCAGATGTTGTACAGTACCTGGATAAGCTTGGTAAGAAGACGGTATGTATGCGCAGAAAGCTGTATGGTTGGGTCGGCTGACAAAGTTTGGTGTGCAGCGTGGAACGAAGAACGAGAGGCGCGAGGACTTCTTAACCAACTTGAGACGTCTCACGCTAGTACACGAGATGAGTGGCAACGAGGAGATATTCCGTTTCCAAGAAGGGTGCGGTTTTGTTCCATTGTTAACTGACACGAGTATTGACCTAGAAGTCATGGTAGTCCTCGTTCGGCTGCTCCGCAATAATTGATCTCATCTGGACAGAATGTGGTGGAGCATCGATGTAGGGAAGGTGTTGAAGCGGGCTCGTCTAGTTGATTATTTGTATGTACGCAAACTATTCTAGTTAGTCGAGGGAAAAGCCCGAAGAAAAGCCCGATATTATAAATCTGCCAACGACGGCCTGTCTGTGCTGTACTCTGCTGTATGTCCGGACAGCGTCGCCTCTCGAACCTTTGTCCAGTCGCGTTCGCTGGCAAATCGCTTCCTAATTATTACTGCTTGCCATGAATTGTGACCCAGAACGGCTTCCCATTGCATGTCGGTTTGGTGAGCCAAGACACTCTCCTTTGTCTCAATTTCTTCTGATCCCAACGATCACAGTTGCGTCTGACCAATGGCTCACCACTCACTTTGATTCGACCTGGAAGATCTCAGAGGTGAAGCAGTACATCCTCGCAAAAGTATACAACAGAAGCGTCTCTGACAATGATGATCAACCCTCACGAAACCGCCCCGTATCACCCATTACCTTCGCCTCCGCCCGGAACTCATTCGACAGCAGCTTCGAGGGCTCACTGCAAGACAACCATGTCATAGACCTCGACCCCCGACTTCTTTCAGAGTCTACTCGCCAGATGCGTATGCGTCAACTAATGTCGCAGCGAGTCGCTTCGCCGTCCTCAGGCGTCCCTGGATCCCCAACGGAGCAGCTCCCCGTTATTCTCCCTCCGCACCATTACCCGATGCTCGTGTTCTCGACAGGCCAGCTCCTTGAAGATGACTGTTCGCTCGCGTGGTACCGTCTGCGCCCGCACGAGCTACTCGAGCTTCACCCACCTGGCACGATCGTGCGCCTCCCACGGGATGTCATGCTCGAGTACATCAAGCCTTACCTCGAACTCGACGTGCGCGCTCTCCGCGTCATCGTTAAGGATAAGGACATGCATGCATTCTGTCCTGCGTATGCCGCACCGGACGCGCCCTCCCCCAGTAAGAATAAGAAACCGAAGGACCTCGCGCCGGGCCCGGGCGAATCGCACAGTCCTTCTGTTGCAGGCAGCGCATCGCCCGCGTCGCAATCGACGCGCAAACGCAGGAAGACGAAATTGGAGTGGCGGGATCGGTATTTGGTTATTCGTCAGGGCATGCTGAGTCTTTTCAAGTCTAGAACTGTGAGTTTCCAGTACTCGCTCTTGGACATTCCTGAACTGTCTTTTGATTGCACTGTTGGTGGACGGAACTGTAGGATCTCACGCCGGTTCACACATGCTCGCTCGCCAAGCTCACTACCTTGCGTGGACAAGAAGAGGTCGTTCATTCTGCTTCTGCTGCCAGGCCGAGTCCGCACGTCGTTTGCGCCAAGTTTCGTGCCGAGGTTTCTAATCCCGTCCTCCCTGAGTCTCAGCCCGTGACTTCACCAATGGCCGAACACTGGAACGACCCCTGGTCTGGCGCCACGATTCCTCGAGAGACCGACGGCGGCGGCTTCCTTTGGGGACGGCGCGAGTCCAAAGAGGACATCAAGCAACAACGGAGGAGTACGGTGGAGGGAAACCAACAGTCAAAGGCCAACACTATCCCTAAGGAGGACATGACTGAGGGAAGAACGCCAGATGGTAAGAGTGAGAATCTTCGACATGACATTAATATCGGCGATGGTACACAAGGCACCTGGCTCGTTCTAGACACGTTGGATGAACATGGTACGTAGTCTAAGCCTCTAAGTGGTGGCTGTCTGACAGTCTTCTCTTTTCTCAGCACATTCGAACCTTCTACGTGTTTTACACCGATGTTCACCAGACACGATCAACACTACCTTGGTCCCAAAGTACCTCCTTCCAGACTTCTCCTTCTCTTCTCCATCCTCCCCCATTCCTTCTCAAATTGGTGCCTTTGGTCAATCTCTTTGTCGCTATCCCGAGTGGCGTATTGAGGTTTCCCAACGCGCACAGCAATCTGGCTTGGGCAGCATGAGCGACGCTGTTTAGCAACCCAAAGCTACGTAATAAATCCTCCGACCTCACAGTGGAAGATTCAAGCACGGTCCACGAGCCATTCAATTTTGATGCAGACGACGACGGTGGCGATTATAGTGACTGCGAGCTAGAATGGGACTCGTGGACCGACGATCTCATGCGCCAGGCCCTTGTTAGCTCGAGCAATGGTATAGCGGTGACCGTCACAGAACCTGCATCTATGCATCCCAGCTACCCCGGCAAGCGCATCCGCCCCACTGCCTCATCCTCGACTTTCTCAAGCATAACCTTATCCGAGGGTGGCCGCCTTCCAAGTGACATCTTACCCGGCGCAAACATGGGCCTCCTTTCTGTCGATTCACCGGCGCTCCTCACGGCGCCGAGCGTGCTGCCATTCCAGAGCACGGGCATCACGACGAGCACGGTCAGCGCGGGCGGGATCGTGCGCACCCGCTCGCTCATAGCAGTCGGTGGACGTCGCGGGCGCGGCGTTCCGCGTGCGATGGAGGTGTTAAGTGAGGACGGCGATGATGGGCCGTTCGCGGGCAAGTATCGTACGGGTAGGCAGAAGCGTACGCGCGAGGAGAATGGCGGAGGTGCCATGGCATCTTCCGCCCCTGCGCATAGCAGTATGGCAGTGCCCGGGCCCACCGCAAATACGATCACGTCGACGGTGACGGTTTGTGAATCGGCTGGGACACCCTCTCCGCCACCCCTACAATTGCACGGCTCTTCGGGGCCGTTTTATGCGGAGGGATCTCCAAGAGCGACGTCGTCATCGGTATCAGCGTCAGCGTCGGCATTGACACCGCCGGTGTTGGCAACGACTGGTGGTAACGCTTCGGAGACGGCGTCGATAAGATCAGGGATCACTACTATGACGACTACGACTACTATCCCGCTCTTGCCGCGTCGTGGGAGCACGGGTTGTGAGCTGCTGGATGCAAGTTCATCGTCATCGTCGCAGAAGCGAGGCGACAAGGCGGAGAAGGAGAAGGGGAAGGGAAAACAGGCTAAAGGTTCTTCTCGCGGAAAAGTATTCAGATCTGAGCGGCTGGTGAGCAAGATCCAGAATGGAAGAGCGGGAGAGTAAGAGGGATCAATACACTATCATTCAGTCGAGCCCGTTTTTTTTCTTTTGATTTTTTTTTGACAGCTAACCGACTCGGATTTATATTGTACTTACTCTATCCCTTTCTTTTCGTTTCTCCCTCTTAATCCCATTTGGTCTTCTATCTGGGACTGTCGTGGTACCAGTGCACCCTAGGCCTGTGTCGTACTAATAGGTGGCATCATAACATGATTGGATCTTCTGTCATCAAGTGCATGGCTACAGATGTGATGTGCCCAGAGCATGTGAGTGAGGCCGAGATGAACCGGGCTTATCTGTTTGTTAATATTTGTTATTTGTTGATAGCTGTTAAATCGCCACACCGCGACGCGGAAATTGTTTCCCTCTCCACCCCTTCCACCACGACACCACCAACTCGCAAAGCCCTCAACCTTTTGCAACCCGATGGTCGACCTTTGGTGTTACATTGAAAACCAAAACATGGTCTTTCCTATCACCATTCAACCTGACCGTACCATTGGTCATCTGGCGGTCCAAATTAAAGAAACGTGGAGCAACCTTCTTCAAACGGTCGATGCCCCAACCCTCACTCTCACGAAGGTGCGCTATGTCATGCTCTTTATGTGAACACTAATGTAATGAATGGCATCTGCGGACTTATGACCATTCGCAGGTCGATGTTGAATACGATGAGAAGACGCGGAAAGAAGTTAAGGCTCGCGAATATCGGCCCGCTCTCAATGATCAAGAGTTGGACCCAATGGATGTTATTTCCGATTTATGGGAGCGACCTTCCGATAGATGCCTTCACGTTTTCGTCCGTCTACCGGCCGTAGTGGGCAGCCCGAATCCGGGTCAGGTGGTTCGTGAGTGCCCCATATGTCTCTTTGCCCTAGCTGACTGGTTCATGTTTTCGTCGGTCTACCAGGTGCAGGGGACAGCCCGATTCTGGATCAGAATCTTCCTGAGGAAACACGTGACTTTTGGCCCGCGATCACTATAACCGCGGTTCGTCAAGGAAAATTTGGTGGGAAGGCCGCCCTCGAGCCTAATGGGATCTTTGAGCTGGATGACGATGAACCGGACTTTCTTACGGAATTCAAAGAAAAGCTGAGGCAGCCACGATGGATTGATTCTGATACAGTATGCCTTTTTTTTAAAATCACATACCACTCTAGTTATTGAAAATTGTCACAGAACCCTATTTTTCTCGAGGGTGAGCTTCACGAATTTGACAACTACTTCCAATACGCACCCACGGACGATGGGCAAAGAGACCGCGCCTCCGACAAATGCGTATTGTGGCACCTTGCAGGCGCATTTTTTGCGAAGAATTGGAAGGAAGTCGAATCACTCAAAGAGGAGAATGTCCGGTGGATCTTTGACCAGTTGGCGTGGCACTTCCATTCGGTTTTCGGCTTACGGGAAAGGGGCGGAATGTGGGTTGTTGCTATTGTTCTATTATTTGCTCTGGAGGTTACATTTGTTGCAGTCGTTCCGACTGGCCTTTCAAGCTTATTGTCTCTGTCAAATCCGAGCAGAAGAAATACCACTACACCCCACGAAGCTACTTTCATGTCTCCGTTGATCGATTGATATATCTTTTGGTAGAAGTTCAGTCAGACCAAAATGAAGGCGACCGATATCGGATGCTTCTTCAGGCTGCATGTGTGGCCCGACTTGGGCGCCTGGCTTATGATAAACCGTTCATCGTCATGGCATTGTACATCGATTATGCTGGTATGGTGACACGATACCTTGTTTTTCAACCTGATAGTGATAGTGAAAGAGTATGCACATTTGAATCCAAACAATCCTGCATTTTCTCACTAGTTCTTCTAGGTTTCCTTTGTCTCGGACATCCAAGACTGGAAACAACCGTCCGATTTATTTTCTGCTCTATTCGAAATTTACAACTTGGTATCGATGATACGAAGTGACAGACCTCCGCCTGAATCCGTCCAGAGACGCATCAAGTTACTCAAATTCGAACTCGGGAAGAATTTCACAGATTCATTCATGTCGAAATTGTCGAAGAGGACGAAAGATGACACCGACGACGACGACAGGTCAACTAAGCGACCTAAAGGGGACAATACCGACAATGGCTCGCGCCGTGGCGAGCACGTCTACCACGATCACCAGGTTGTCGATGCATTTACTCGGGAAGGGTACACGTTGGAGTCGAACGATGAAGACGAGAATGGCTGGGCGCCGCTCAACCAGGTAAAGCAACCAAGCACACTGTCTATTGACTTGAACTGATGAGGTACATGCAGCTGAAGCCCACCATGCGACACGCCGTACAATCGGACGGCACCGCCGTTGTCGTGAAGCTGCTCCGTCCCCGCTCCAACGAGCTCCGGATTCTCCAATGCCTCCACTCGATCATGTCACGATATAACCACACCATTCCCTTACTTGAGACGCTCAAATTGAATATGGAGACATTCATCGTTCTCCCCGAAGCCACTCCCCTAGATCTTGGATTCGCACTCGGGGAGTTTCGCGGCAAGGTTGTTGATTTCAGTCGGCAGTTGCTAGAGGGTGTCGGATTTCTGCATCGCCAC
>WNFO01008787.1_pt1 | contig 10414 bp, 11 predicted proteins | sample 5400251 | NCBI WGS metagenome assembly WNFO01 (sample SAMN13153354, study PRJNA577476) | soil metagenome | isolation source: 100 cm saprolite under Madrone tree | place: USA:California | collected 2016-06-14 | reverse complement strand
ATGCTTGCGGCCGGAAAGCGACGCCCCTGATGTTTTTCAATCTCGAGGACCCGAACGGCAATCAGGTACTCGCCGTACAGGCGTAATTTCGGGTTAGGCAACGAATGCAGAAAACGCCTCTCGGTCGTCTATGCTCTCGTCCCCGGCCGCCGGGCGGCTGAGGACGTGTTCAGTGCCACAGCAGCGCGAATGAGCGCCTTCAACGCCTTTTCATCAATCTTGTCGCCCTCATGGAAATCGATGGCACGCCTGGTGTTGCCTTCGAGGCTGGAGTTGAAGAGGCCTGAAGGGTCCTGCAACGAGGCGCCCTTGGCGAAGGTCATCTTCACGACATTCTTGTACGTCTCACCGGTGCAGATTATTCCGGCGTGCGACCACACCGGAACCCCTCTCCACTTCCACTCCTCGACCACTTCGGGGTCGGCCTGCTTGATGAGAATTCGGACCCGAGCGAGCGTCTCGCCCCGCCAATCACTCAGCTCCTTGATTCTGGCATCTATCAGCTGACAGGGAGAGTCTCCTCCTTTTCCTTCCTTCGAGCCGCTCTTCTTCTTCATGGTTGTTGTCGCTCGCCCGTGACTTGAGTATCGCCACTCAGCACTTGGTGCCAACGCATCTCCTCTTTTTCGTTAGATCGATAGTTGCTCTTCAGTCTCCTGAATTTGTGGCGCTACGATTGCAGCTTCTGGCGCTGTCTCCCGCAATGGGGAGGCCTCGAGCAAACTTTGCCGGCACAGCTGTGCGTACTTGCCAGCCAGCGCGACCAATTCATCGTGCGTGCCGCGTTCGATGATGCGGCCGTGATCCAACACCAGAATTTGGTCCGCATACACGATGGTCGAAAGCCGATGCGCAATCACAATCGATGTCCGGTTCGCCATCAGGCGCTCCAACGCCTCCTGAATCAGTCGTTCCGTGGCGGTGTCCACGCTCGCAGTCGCTTCATCAAGGATCAAAATCGGCGGGTCCTTCAAGAGCGCCCGCGCAATCGAGATCCGCTGTTTTTCGCCCACGCTCAATTTCACGCCGCGCTCGCCCACGACGCTTTCCAATCCGTCCGGCAAACGCTCGATAAATTGTCGTGCGTTCGCCGCATCCACGGCGCGCCATAATTCCGCGTCGGTTGCGTGAGGTTTGCCCATCAAAAGATTTTCGCGAATCGATCCGTTGAACAGGAAACTTTCCTGTGTGACTACGCCGATCGCTTCGCGCAGCGCGCGCAACTCGTAATCGCGAATCGGTCTGCCATCGACATAAATCTGGCCGCTGGTGAATTCGTAAAAACGCACGAGCAGATTCACCATTGTCGATTTTCCGGCGCCAGTCGAGCCGACCAGCGCAATCGTCGTGCCTGGCGGCGCATGAATATCGCCCGCAATGCGCGAGCTGTAGCCGCGATCACCGATCGCGGCTCCAGCGCCCGGCTCAGCTGGTTCGTCGAGGATTTCAAAAACGCGCTCGCCCGCAGCGCGCCCGGCTTGCACAAGTTGATTGAGCTGATGGAGCCGGCTGACCGGATCGTAGAGAAACGCCGTCAACATTAGGAACGCAACCAAATCACCGATCTGCATCGCGCCCGTCAACGCGGCATACCCGCCAAACCCGAGGATGAGCAGTGCGCCGATCGCTTCAAACATCGACATCGACGGCGAGTAAATAGCCCATACCCGCATCACCACCAGCGTGGCGCGCCGCAGTTGGTCGCTTGCCCGATTGAAGCGCGCGTGCTCCTCTCGCTCGCGCACGAAACTTTTGATCTGGCGAATCCCGGCAAGATTATCGTGCAAGAGCGCGTTGATGTCCGATGAAGCGCGCCGCTGCAATCGATAACGTCGATGCGCGGTAAGCGTGTAAGCCAGCGCACCGCCGATGAGCAACGGAAACGGCACCAATGCAAGGATTGCCAGCTTCGCGTTCCAATAAAACATCACGACCAGCACGATCACGATTTGCAATACCGCAACCACGCCCTGCTCGATTCCATCGATCAACACGCGCTCGACCGAGTTCACGTCCTCGATGACGCGCGTCATCAGGTCGCCCGTGGCGCGATTGTCGAACCACCGCAACGGCAGCAGTTGAATATGCGAATACAAATCGCTTCGCAGATCGAAAATAACTTTTTGCTCGAACATGTTGTTCAGGATGATCCGCAGTGAATTGAAAACGTGCTGAAGCAGAAATGCCACCGCGGCCAGCAAAATAAGCGGCAGCAATTTGTCCGGCCTCTGCGCGCGCACCACGTCGTTGATGATCCATTTGGTGGCGCTCGGAAAAACGATCACCATCAGCGTAGTCAGGATGGCGCAGCTCAGCGTCCCCGCAGCCATCCACGGATACCGCTTCAAATAAGCAAACACGCGCCAGACCGTTTTCATTCAGGCCAAACGTTACCAGAGGCCCACGAATCACGCGAATGTACGCGAATGGTTTTTTCGCTGGAGTTTCCCTTTGGCGTTAATTCGTGTGATTCGCGGGCACGCCTGTTTTCGCGACTCATTCGTGTCGATTCGCGGTCACTTGTCAGGCCGTAGCCTCGCGCGAAGACGGATTCGTGGTTAAGATTCTCCGATGACCAACGAATCGCACCCTTTGTGCGACCAGATTCACATCGAGCAGCTTGAGGTGTCCACGCGTGTTGGAGTGCCGGAAAAAGAGCGGGCCACTCCGCAACGATTAACCGTGACCATTTCCTTTTGGCCGTATCGGCAGACGCGCGATCTGGCGGACAAGATCGACCAGACCGTTAACTATTCAGCCGTAGCTGAGGAGACGAAAAATTTCGTGCGCGATCAATCGGTCAAGCTCATCGAAACATTGGCGGATCGGCTCGCAACGCACCTGCTGAAGACTTTTCCGATCCAGAAAGTCGTTGTCGAACTGCGGAAGTTTGTCCTCGAGGACGCGAAATACGTCTCTGCAACGGTAACGCGGAGTGCGTCCGTCGGTTAATGATCTGCCCAAGGTATTAACCACGAATGGACACCGTTTAGCTCAAAAACTTCTCGCCGCTTTTCGATGCGGATGTAGTCGCAGTTTTCGATGTTCGCCGTTCGCTTGCGCAGCGACGTGCGACCGGTGCGCCGTCACCTAAGAATGTTGCGGCGCAGATCAAACGCTGGCGCGCCAAGTTGTAGAGGCGTGCCAAGCGCCTCGGCGTTCGCCGCGGCGAACGCCGCTACAATGTTTGCCGCTGAGGACAGCGGCCACTACAGTCCCCAGCGTGAAACAGACCGGCTGGGAAAGTGTATCGACCGAGCGCCATTTCGCCAACGCGCATCTGGAAGTTGTGACCGATCATGTGCAAACACCTGCGCGCCCGGAACCGCGCGCATGGACAATCGTGCATCGCAAAGCGGCCGTCGTAGTCGCCCCGATGACGCGCGACGGCAAAATCGTTCTGATTCACCAGGAACGAATCCCGATCCGCCAGGCAATTTGGGAGATGCCATCGGGTCAGATCGACGATCACGCTGCTGACCATGAGAAAATTAAGAACGTAGCCTTGCGCGAAGTTCGAGAAGAAACCGGTTACAAGCTCGCCCAAGACGGCAGGCTTATTCCCTTAGGGCATTATTTCTCTTCACCCGGATTTACCGATGAGCGTGGCTATTTCTTTCTGGCGCGTCCGGTTCAGCCGTGCAAGGAAGGCCCGGCGAGAGATGAAGGCGAATCGATTCTCGATTGCCGCGAATTTACTGTGGAGGAGATTCGCCGGATGATCGCCGAAAACGAAATTCGCGACGCCAATACGCTAGGCATTTGCGCGACGCTCGCGGCGCGTGGTCTTCTGTCGCTGGCGCTTCGTTGATTTCTTCATCAAGATGGCGCTGCGAGATATTTTTAAATTTCGCGATCTGCCGGAGAGCGAAACTTCCAAGCCGTTTCTCGAGCACTTGGAAGACTTGCGATGGACCATTGTGAAGGTGGCGATCACGCTCGGTGTCGCGATGATCGTTTGCTTCGCATTTCGTGCGGCCCTCGTGCGGACCTTGCAGGCGCCGCTGCGAGATGTTGGTTCGCAAATTGGAACGCTTAAGGCGCTCGGCATCACCGATTCCATCGTGATTTCGTTTCATCTGGCGTTTTACGCCGGCATTGTTCTTTCCTTTCCGCTGCTGCTGTATTTCCTGGCAGAATTTGTTTTGCCTGCGCTCACCGCCGTGGAGAAACGCTTTTTATTTCCGGCGATCGGCGTCAGCTTCGCGCTATTCCTTCTCGGCGTGATGGTTTGTTATTTTTGGTTGCTGCCCAAAACGATTCTTTTTTTCTTTCGTGATACCGAGTCGCTCGGCTGGGCGCCAACATGGACGGTGCAACAGTATTATTCTTTCGTGACGCGGTTCACGATCGGTTTCGGCCTGGCCTTTGAATTGCCGGTGGTCGTACTGGCGCTGGTTAGGTTTGGATTAATCACTTACAGGTTCATGGCGCGCACCCGGCCGTATGCCGTCGTCCTCATCTTTATCATGGCGACCATCATCACGCCCACGCCAGACATTTTGACATTGGTCGCTCTGGCGCTGCCGATGTGCCTGCTTTACGAAAGCTGCATCTGGATTGCGTGGCTTATGGAGCGCCGCCGCCTAAAACGGATCGCCGGTTAATCGCGTGCATCATCCGACTTACGAACTTCTCTTCGGTGTGTTTGCGTTTGTGCTCGGCGCGGCGGTCGGCTCGTTCTTAAACGTCTGCATTTATCGATGGCCTGTCGACCTTTCGATTAACAAGCCGCGGCGCTCTTTCTGCCCGAACTGCAAACAGGCGATTCCCTGGCACCAGAATCTGCCGTTGATCAGCTGGCTTTTCCTTCGCGGTCGCTGCGCAAATTGCGGCGCGAAAATTTCGTTTCGCTATTTCGCCGTGGAACTGGTTACCGCACTTTTTTTTCTGGCGATCTGGGAGTGCTTCCCGTCGCAGGTGGCGATTGCCTACTGGATTTTTGTGTCGTTCCTCATCATCGGGACATTTATCGATTTTGAGCATTTCATTATTCCAGACCGCGTAACAATCGGCGGAACAATCGCGGGCGTCGTTTGCAGTCTGGCTGTCCCGACTTTGATGGGGACCGACTCGCGGCTTGCCGCCTGCCTCCGTGCTCTGCTAGCGGCGGCCCTCGGTTACGTGATCCTTTTGATTGTGTTGGAAGCGGGAAAAATCGCCTTTGGCAGAAAACGGATTCGATTCGACGCGCCGACGCCCTTCGCGTGGACAAAACGCGGGGATGATGCCGATTTCGTGGTGGGCACCGAAGAAAGTCTGTGGAGCGATTATTTTGCGCGGGAAAAGGACCGACTGTTGCTCCAGTGCGATGAGGTCAGAATCGACCACCACACGTATGGAGATGTAATGCTGGATTTCCGCTACGACCGCGTCACAGCCGAAGGCCAAGTCCTAATGCTCGATGATGTGACGCAGATTTCCGGCATAGCTCGTGAACTGGTGATTCCGCGCGAAGCAATGGGACGCGGCGACCTGAAATTTCTGGCTGCCATTGGCGCATTTCTTGGCTGGCGGGCGGTGTTGTTTAGTCTTTTTGCCGGATCGCTTCTCGGGTCCGTCGTTGGATTGATCACACTCGTCGTTGGGAAACGCGTCTGGTCCGCCAAGCTACCTTTCGGGCCTTATCTCGCCTTTGGCGCAGTTACCTGGATGTTTTTTGGCGAGATTTTTCTGCGCTGGTACGGAACACTGCTCAGCCCGTAAGTAGGCTGGGCAATCTTATCTCCGATTCTTGTTTCTACTCTTAATTTCTATTCGTATTCCTGCTGTTGCCCTTTTTGCCTTCCACACAGTATAACTTGGTGTCTCTTCGAAGACGCGCACATCGGAATTTGCGCGGATCATTCCAAACAGCATCGATACGATCTTCACGAGCATCTCTTTGCCAGTTTGGATTTCGGCCGCGCTGACGAATCTTTTCGCTACCATCACATCAAGACACGCAGCTGATTCCAAATGCGGAACCGCGGGCGTTATCGAAGAATCGGCAGCGATCAGGCGACGTGAATTTTCCGTTTCCTTCGGCAATGTTCAAAGGAACTGACGTCGAGGCGCGATCCAGTTGATTGCGAACGGATGCGCTTCCGGGCAGTCCGTCCAAAAAAGGGATCGTCCATGTGATGAAATCGAGGGAGGCTTGATAAACTTCCAATTTTTCGTGGTCAAGGGACGTGCGCATTGGTGAAAGAGAACGATTAAGAATACGAATATGAGTAGGATCAAAATTGTACCTACCATGCTTCTGTTGGAACAGTTGCTGAAGCCTGCTTTGCCGGTATTGCTGCCGGCCGACGTAGCATCAACGCCAAGTTAATCAGTTCACATTTCCACCAGCGCCGCAGTCCGCGGAAAAGCTGTTTGCGAATTCGAGTGTCCGGGACAAATCCATCATACAGCTCGCGCCAGCCGGCGTTTCTTTTGCCATAGTAACCAGTCGCCCATCGGCGATTCGCCAACGCAACGAGACGTCGGCTATAAAAACGCATCGTGTTCCGAGCCAATCTGCCCCCAATGCCTGTGAAGGGCAGGTTCAGAAATGCACACTCCGGATCGCGATAAACTGCGCGGACCAAACCGACATAATAACTGCTTACGTCGAGGAGGAGCGCAGCCGACATTAGATCGGCGTCGCCCATGTAATAGTATTTGTCTTTGTAGAGACTTTCGAACCAGGACCGATACGTGATCGGGAATTGCTGGTTGTAATGGCGAAGCCGCTCCGTCACATCTTCGCCTGCCAGACTGCGCGCCAGTAGATCGGCAACGTAATAGGACGTGTAAGAACAAAAATCGAGACCTGGACTGTAAAGTGGATCGATAAAACCGGCGGCGTCGCCCACTGCGGCCCAGCCGTCGCCGCAAACTTTTTCGCTGTGATATGGCAACATCGACAAGGCGTGCACGTCGCCTTCGATCACGCGTGCCGCCCCGAAGATTTCACGACCAACCGGATTGCTTAGCATGTGGTCGTGCAGCCGTTGTCCCAGGCTCCGTCCTTCTGGCAATTTGAAAATGCGGCTGTCGTAAACGATGCCGGCACTGACGTCACCGCCCTGCAACGGAATGATCCAGACCCACCAGCCGCGTCCAAAAAGATGATTCGTTGCCCATTCACGCGCGGTGCGGCAATCGTTTGCGTAATCGGGAAAACGTTGTCGCCACTCGTAGCTGTCCCACTCTTTTACGTCGGTGAAGCGCGCCCAGACGGCGTTGATCGGGTGCTCCGCGTTCGGACGGAAATGTCCGAGTTTTCGGGCGAGCATGGTCGCGCGCCCAGTAGCATCGACAATCCAACGGGCGCGGACGGTGCGTTCGCCACCATCAAGAGCGGCGCTGACCTTTTGGCCATTGCCATTATTTAGCTCGAAGGTTGTTACCTTTGCCGGACGCCAGAGCTCGCAGCCCCCTAGCACCGCGAGTTCGAGCATATGCGAATCCAGTTTTGCCCGGTCCACTTGAAAGCCCGGCAATCTGCTCTGGTAACGTGTGCCGACCTCGACGCAATCTTCAAAGCGTTGATCGGGCCGATTCGAAAACCAAAGGCGCAATCCCTGCTTTGCCAGCTGATGATGGCCGAGGTAATGGGTGAGTCCCAAAATCCGGGTCATGTAACAACTGCTTACTTCTGTGGTCGATTCGCCGACCTTACGGTCGAACTCCGCATTTTTTTCGACGATGAGAACGCGCGCTTCGGGTCGTTTCCGTTTGAGCATCAGCGCCGTCGCCGCGCCGGAAAACGCGCCGCCAATAATCACCACATCATAATCGAAGTTCATCGCGTGCCAAGAGGATGGACTTTGCTGCATCCAAACGCAATTGCCTTCGTTTGGCGTTGAAGGTTGAGCGTTCAAGATTGAGCGTTAGGCCAAATGATCCTCACAAACGCGCGTTTGATTTTTTCCGATGGAATTCGCGACGGCCTCGAAGTTGTCGTCGAAGAAGGAAAAATCGCCGACATTCGTGAGCAGGTACGAGCGCGCGGGAAAAACGTTACTAACCTAGCCGGAAATTATCTCGCGCCTGGGTTTGTCGATCTCCACGTTCACGGCGCGCTCGGCCGCGATAGCATGGACAGTTCCGTCGAAGCATTTCGCACCATTTGCGACTTCCACGCAAGCGGCGGCACCACGTCACTTCTGCTAACCACTGCGACAGCGCCGATGGACAATATTGTCGATGTGCTAAAAGCGGTCCGAGATTGTCGATCTTCCGTCAGCGCGATTGCGGGCGTTCATTTGGAAGGCCCGTTCATTTCAAAATCAAGGTGCGGCGCCCAACGCGCGGAATTCATTCAGGACCCCTCCCCGGATGGTGTGCGGCGGTTGCTCGAGTACGCGGATGTGATTAAACGCGTCACGATTGCGCCCGAATTGCCGGGAGCGCTCGAAGCGATCGAAAGTTTTCACGCGCATCGGATCAGCGTGAGTGGTGGCCATAGCGATGCCTGGGACGAAGACGCGCACGCGGCGTTCGAACACGGCATGTGCAGCGTCACGCACACTTTCAATTGCATGTCGAGCGCGCGCCGCCGCGGAGTCTGTCGAGTGGGTGGTTTACTCGAGTTCGCGTTGAGCGAGCCGCAGATCAGTTGTGAACTGATCGCGGACGGCTATCACGTTTCGGCGACATTGATGAAAATGTTGTATCGCGGGAAAGGCGCGCGCGGCCTTTGCCTCGTGACGGATGCAACGGCTGGTGCCGGGTTGCCGGAAGGATCTCGATTTTCGCTCTTCGGCAATGATTGCATTGTTGAACGTGGCGTCTGTTTGCTCGCTGATCGCTCAGCGCTTGCCGGTAGCGCCTCGCAGATGATCGACCTCGTACGAACGATGGTACAGAAGATCGATGTTCCGTTACATGAGGCGGTCGCCATGGCGACGCAAAATCCTGCACAAGCCATCGGTCTCGAAGCCAAAGGCAGATTGAGGGTGGGAGCTGACGCCGACCTTGTTGTTCTTTCACCTGAGCTGGAAATCCTGCGTGTATTTACAGGCGGCGACCAGTTGTCCTCAGATCGACAATAAAAACTCTGCGATATCGAGCGCAGCGCGTGGGCGGCTGAGCTTGCTGATGTTGCTAGCCCATTGGCGCCATTGTTTTGCGTCATCGGCGAACGCGCGTTCGATCTGTGCGACGACTTCCCTTGGTGAAAGAGCGATCACGCCGGAATTGGTTTCGACGATCAAGCGGGCGTTGCCTTCCTCCTGACCGGCCACAACGTGGTTGATGATCATTGGACAAGCGGCCGCAATCGTTTCCTGCACGGTCGCTCCGCCGGCTTTGCCGATGAGCAAATGGCTTTCATGCAGCATCCGCGGGAGCTGGTCTGTCCATCCAACAATCTTTGCGGGGCGGCCATTTGTCGCTGCTTCTATTGCCGGCCGCAGTTTATCAGCGTGGCCGATCGTCACCGTAAGATCGACATCAAGCTTTGCGAGCAACCCCACCAGTTCCGGCGCGCCGCGCGTCGCGGCATGGATCATGGACAAAACGCGGGGCTGCGAATTGTTGGAAGGTAATTGTCGATCGTTGGTGAAATCGGCAAATTTCGGGCTTACTGGAAATCCAAATACCTTGGTTTTTTCCGGCGCGACTCCCACCGCTCGCAAGACGGAGGCGCTCTGTTCGTTCGCAACGAGGAAATAATCAGCCGGGCTCCGGTACCACGTGGCGTTAATGGTGATCGAATCCGTCACGACCACCACACATTTGCAGGATCTTTTGGGTCCCAAAATCTCCTGAAGCACATTTGCGTATGCTGGGAAGGAGCAAACGACGATGCTCGGTCGAAAACGCTCGAGTAGCGGAGCGAGATGACTCTTAAGTCGAGTGAATCGCCGAAATTCTGTGTCGTAATCTGTCTTGCGATCGAGCCAGCGATAAACGATCCCCCAGGTCCGGGGCGCAGAATTTAACAGCGCCAGATAACCTCGGCGCACGAACTCATTGACCGGTCCATAGGCTTCAGCAAACAGATCCCGCAACTCCACGTCGGCCTGGTTCGGGGCGACGCGCGCCAGACCGTCGCGCACTCCTCTGGCGGCGCTATTGTGCCCCTCTCCGAAGCCGGCGGTTAGAATCAGGATTCTTTTTTTCATCGATCGTTAGCCGACACGAACAAGGCTGTCATGTTGAGCGAAGCGAAACATCCAGCACCAGTTCTTTGGCAAAATTTATCCGAACATCGTTGTGGGAAACTGGTGCTGGATTCTTCGCTCCGTTCAGAATGACATCTCTGATGGCTAGTTACTCGCGAAAGTCCCGCGACTGCCGGAGACTTTAATGGATATTTACGTGGGGCAAAGTAAACTCTGCCGGCGATGAAATATCTCGGATTCATCTGGCGCGTTCTGCGCCGGCTGGTTTGGGAAACGGCAACCGATAACACGACCGGCCTGGCTGCACAGATGGC